>QWCB01000453.1_pt1 | contig 45804 bp, 57 predicted proteins | sample 1972511 | NCBI WGS metagenome assembly QWCB01 (sample SAMN09866719, study PRJNA288562) | Human gut metagenome isolate term5_stool, whole genome shotgun sequencing... | isolation source: gut | host: Homo sapiens | place: USA: California | reverse complement strand
GAAAGAAGATCACGTTAAAGCGATTACTGCTAAAGTAAGCACTCGCCATAGCTCCCACACCCACATCTTGCGCCACCGCACGCTCGTACTCCAGAGATAAAGTTTTGTGCACCACTGGAGCGGAGAGGTTCAGTCGTATTTCGTTGAGTCTTTCAGGTGTGGGCGGTTCTGGCTCTCCAGGCACCACAACCTCCTGAGCAGCTAGCCAGAGAGAGCTTAGTGCTAGTAGGATCGTGCTAAGGATCAGCTGTGTCAGTCGTTCTTTCATTATAGTAACGTCTTTTGGTTATGTCACAAAGTTAATACTATTTCTGAGATTTGGCCGCTGTCGCACTGATTTCATCGTAGAGGGCCAAGGCACGCTCCTGCGCCTCAGCAAAGGTCGGCAGCACATTCTCCCGTCCCAGCTGATCGATGATACCCGTCTGCTCCAGATGCGTATAGACCGCAGGACGCACGCCGCTTAGTATGATGTGCACACCACGCCTACGCTGTCGTGCAAGGACCATCTGCAGGTTGTACAGCCCCGTGCTGTCGATGAAAGGCACGCGACGCATACGGATGATCCGTACCTCCGGATGGTCGTGAACCGCCACCATCACCTCCTCAAACTTATTGGCAATGCCAAAGAAAAACGGGCCCTCTACCTCATAGACCTCCACTCTTTCTGGCAGCTCCAGATGCTCCTCAGCCAGTGGCTCGTCCGTGATCTCTCCCACCCCGATCTGCTCGACAGAGCTCACATCGAGGATGCGACGGAAGAGCAACGCGATCGCCAGCAGCATGCCCACCCCGATCGCCACTGTCAGGTCGGTCAGCACCGTCAGCAGGAAGGTCACCAGTAAGATAACCGTATCCCCTCGTGGACCCTTAAAGATCGAGACAAACGATCGCCAGCCACTCATATTATAAGAGACCACCACCAGCACACCCGCCAGCACCGCCATCGGGATATGCGCCGTCAGGGGCGAGAGCAGGAGCATGATCAGCAGGAGCACCACCGCATGGATGATACCCGCCATGGGAGTCCGTCCACCGCTATTGATATTGGTCATCGTTCGAGCGATAGCCCCTGTCACTGGGATTCCCCCGAAGAAAGGCACCACCACGTTAGCTACGCCCTGACCGATCAATTCGCTGTCAGGGTTGTGCTTTGCACCGATCACACCGTCCGCCACCGAGGCCGAGAGCAAGCTCTCCATAGCGCCCAGCAACATGATCGTTAGGGCAGAGGGAAAGAGCGCCACGATACGCTCCACCGTGATCGTAGGCATTGCGAAGGTCGGCAGCGCACGCTCTATCGTATAGTTGTCCCCGATATTCTCCGGTCTGAGGTAGCCCAGCTGCTGGAGACCAAAGCTCACCAGCGTGAGCAACACCAGCGCCACCAGCGTGCTAGGGATCTTCGCATTAACCTTAGGCAAAAGCCAGATGATCAGTATCGTGCCAACCGCAAAAGCAAAGGGGATCCACGACGCCGTCGCAAAGTTGGCGATCAGCGCCTGCCACTTGCCGATGAAGTCTCCCGGCATCGACTCGATCTGTAGCCCGAAGAGGTCCGCGATCTGCGTCGTGAAAATGGTTACCGCAATACCCGCCGTAAAGCCCACGATGATCGGATAAGGAATGAAGCGCACCAGACCACCTAAGCGCAAGAAGCCCAGCAACATCAGGAGCAAGCCCGCCATAATGGTTGCAATAGCTAGCCCGTCCAGTCCGTGCTGCTGAATGATCCCATAGACGATCACGATGAAAGCCCCCGTCGGCCCCCCGATCTGCACCTTGCTACCACCCAATAGCGAGACGAGAAAGCCACCGATGATAGCCGTCAGCAGACCCTCCGTCGGCGAGACCCCACTGGCGATACCGAAGGCGATAGCTAGCGGCAGGGCGACCACCCCAACGATGATACCCGCTGTGAGATCCTTGAGAAAGTCCTGTCGTGAATAACCACGTAGAGAGAGAAAAAACTCAGGCACGAGTCCCTTCATGATAGACATAAGCGTAAGAAAAATGGTTGGTACTGCTACAAAGATACGAAATTAGAGGTTAGAGGCCAGAAGTTAGAGGTTAGATATTCGATCATTCTGACAGCTCCGAGGGGTCTGATAGCTCCGATTAGCCTCTAGCCAGTCGGCGGAGGCGCATCTTGAGTCGGTGTGCTTGGTGGTGCAGCTGACGCCAGAGTCGTTTGTGAAGCGGTATCGTCGTAAGGCGACCGATCAGTTGCTCTAGCGGCTCTGCATCTAGCTGCGCAAAAAAGAGCTGCCGCTTCGGAGGCTCTGTCGCCGTGTGCTCGATAGCGGGATTGCCCGCTAAGGCACTTGCATAGTTGGTCTCCTGATAGCGACATGGTAGCCCCTCTAGCAGCCTCCGTCCTCGCTCGCTGTGGATCATTACGACGCTCGTACCCTTGTCCTCGTCTAGCGCACGATCTAGATCGGGGCAGGTGCGCTCCACCCCCCAATAGTCGCCCAGCGTCAGGTCGCTCTGACTGCGGCCCCCTTTCGCCATGCAGGCGTAGCAGCTAGGACGCAAGTAGAGGTCGTGCAGGAAGCCACGCATATAGATGTTGTCACCGTAAAACTGTCGCACATCGCCCCCGCCAGTGCTTTGTACCACAAAGTCATAGCGTCGCCATCCCGACCGTGTCTTATCCCGAAAGGAGACTCTAGCGATCTCCTCTAGCTCTGCTCGGAGAGTCGTCGCCAGGTACCTTTGCCACACCATCGGTGAGGGCACGCCGTGGCAGACCACGTCGACCGTTGTCAAGTTATCATAGCCACGCCCGAGGTAGTTGACCAAGCCTTTGATCTGACAGGGAGTCCCTGTGAAGAGGACGGGTCGCCTATCTTTGAGAAACTGCTCCGCCTGCCGATAGCTATCTCCGATACGACTCTGCAGATACTTACTACCCCGAAAGGGTGCCAGCCCATCTATGGTCTCCGTATAGTCGTGACAGACTCTCCACTCCTCATCAAATCGCGCCCCAAAGACCACGCCCCCATGTCGTAGCGTATCCTCAGCAAGTAGCGTAAAGAGCCCTCCCGACGAACTCGCCTCGCGGAGCCCTTCGTCGGTAGCACACGCTGCGTAGACCACCTGAGGCTCACGAGGTTCGTCCAGCTTCATAAAGGGACAGACTCGCTCACACTTATGACACTCGATGCAACGGTCCAGATCGACGACTGGATAGCCAAAGCCCTCCTCGTCACGCTCCATCCGTATGCACCCTTGGGGGCATACCTGTCGGCACGCTTCGCAGCCACAGCAGCGCCGCTTGTCCTCTATCTGTATCATCGTGTCTCAGTCTCTAGTGCAGTGCAAAGTTAGATAAAGCAGATTACACCACAGGGCTGACGCATTATAACATAAACTGGATAAGCTCATTTCAATCTCTCCCGATGAGTTTTCAATTATCTCGGGAGATATTTTTGATTTCCTCCCGAGGAGATGTCGAAATTCTTCGGACTTATCAGATGATTCTTCCGAAGTTTCATTTGATTCTTCCGAAGAATTTTTTCTTTCCTCCGAGGAAATTCCGATTTCCTCGGGAGCTATTTGAGAAACTCCTAGGAAGAAATCCAAATCATCGAAAAGGTAGGCGTAACTAGAGAGGATTCGTAACCTCTGTGTGGCAATACTCGAACCCAGTATCCCTAGTTATCGTCACGTGCAGACCCTTGCAAACTGATTATAATGCGTCAGCGCTGAATGCTAACTGACGATTAGGGCATATTTGGACAAGATTCTGTATCTTTGCGAACAAAGTATCGGGGCTAATCCATCCACGCGAGCGGAAGTCAAACGAACGACAAAGGGAGACAACGGAAAGTAAGTAATATAGCAGTATCAAGATGATAGCAAGGCGGGCGAGATTTATCTCCATTTGCCTTGCTTTTGTCGTATTATTGTTGTTACTTTGTTGCTTGATCAATCCGAGCAACAGAAAATGAACGCAAACGAACCCGTAAAGCTCCGCAAGCGCAAAACACGCACGGGGCTGTACAGCCTCTATCTAGATACCTACGTTAACGGCAGACGCACGTACGAGTACCTGCGCCTCTACCTCGTCCCCGAGAAAACACGAGAGGACAAGCGCAAGAACAAGGAGACGCTACAGCTGGCGGAGACGATCCGAGCGAAGAGAGTGGTCGAGTATCACGAGGGGCGGTACGGCTTTGACTCAAGCGAGCAGGACAAGGTGCTACTCTTCGACTACTTCGAGGCGCAGGCAGAAGACCGCACTGGCAAGACTGGCACCAGCTGGCGCAGTTGTCTCAAGTACATTAAGCGATACGAGACCCGCAGAGGCATCACATTTGCCGACATTACACCAGAGTGGATCAAAGGCTTCAAGGAGTACCTCGAGAGGCAGGAGTTAGCGCAGAACACTAAGTCACTATACTTTGCCAAGCTCCGTGCCTGCATCAATAGGGCATACCGAGATGGCATAATCACAGACAACCCACTGAGACGTGTAGACAGCATCAAGCAGGAGGACAGCAAGCGGGAGTACCTTACAATAGAGGAGGTGCAGAGGCTAGTAGATACGGAGTGCGACAACGAGATGGTCAAGCGGGCATTCCTCTACTCCTGCCTCACGGGGCTACGATGGAGCGACATCAAGCAACTACGCTGGGGAGACGTACACAAGGAGGGGGACTATACTCGCATCACCTTTAGACAGCGCAAGACTGGCGGGCAGGAGTACCTCGACATAACACGCGAGGCACGGGAGCTTATGGGAGAGGAGCAGGGAGCGGAGGAGCTAGTATTCCCAAAGTTCCCCCACCCGACAACAGCCAGCACGGCTATCAAGATATGGACAGCACGGGCAGGCATACGCAAGCACATCACCTTCCACTCAGCACGTCACACCTTTGCAACGATGATGCTAACGCTCGGCACCGACCTCTACACGGTCTCCAAGCTCCTCGGGCATAAGGACATCAAGACGACAGAGATATACGCTAAGATCGTAGACAAGGGCAAGCAGGAGGCGGTCGCTCGCATCCCGTCCATACTTAACAAGGAGTAGCGGGCAACTGTTTGAATTTCCCGAAGAGTTCGAAAAGTTACCAGTATTTGGTAAGTTTCAAGACGCAAGAGAGGGGCGCATCGTGAGGTGCGTCCCTTACTTGTACCATTTTCGTGGCTCCACGCAATTGGTCTGGAGCGGTTACTTATTGTATCGTTTGGCTATTTCGACCAGCTTGTCCCTATAGTTATAGATGTCGCTCAAGTCACCATCGACCAAGTCCACATTCTCCTCCAGCTTATCCTCCGTGATAAATGAGATGCGTCGTATGTCACGATAATTAAATCGGAGTCGGCAGACCGTCTGAGTGACCTTGCCGTCAAGGATAACCGCAAAGTAATTCTTCGTGTCTTTGTAGGAGATGCGGTCGGGACTAATGTATTCGCTTAGGATAGCCCGACAGATATGGTACGCATCCAGCTCCTCATCGGTTGTCTCAATACCATTGTCAGCCACAGCCTCCTCCTGCTCATCTGTAGGCTCCTCAGCCGTTTTGTCCGCAGGCTCACTCTCCTTCATTGCAACCTTCAAGCGATCTGCGATGATGTCGTTAATGTAGAGAGATATAGACCGCTTGAGGAGCGGTTGAAACTCCTCAACAACACGCTGAGTCACAATGCCCGCATACAGTTGCTTGACGACGTAGCGGGTGAAGTCGGGACTCGGGTCGGTTAATTCAGATTGTATCACCGCCCGAAGCTCTCCGAGATATTTCAGCTCATTAGCGGTAGAGAGGACGGTCTCGACATTGAAGTACGACTTGTGGAATTTCTTCAGTTCCTCGATCTGAGCGTCCTTCAGTGCCTGCAGGTTCACCTCAAGAAATGGGACGGTGTCCATTTGGTTGGGCTTCTCAAGATCGGTGTAAAACCGCCAGATGAGACCATTGGTCAGTACGCCAAACTTAGCGGTCGAGACCCCGAAGTATCTTAAGAGTTGATTGTCGTATAGCGACAAGTCCTGCGCCCAGTGCTTGCACTCGATCAGAATCACGGGTTCGCCATCCTTGAGGATTGCATAGTCGATCTTCTCGCCTTTCTTCGTACCGATGTCGCAAGTGTACTCGGGCAAGACCTCAGTCGGGTCGAAGACATTGTACCCTAGAGCCGTAAGCATCGGCATAATCAGGGCATTCTTCGTTGCCTCCTCGGTCTGCAGATTGTCCTTTAGCTTGTCAATCTTCTGTCCGATTTGGAGGATCATATCTTTTAAGTCCATATCTATAGCAGTGTATTGAGTTGTTACGAGTAGTAGTTAACGCCAGCGAGGACACGCCAGAGAGCCACGATATTAGCGATAGGCACCTCAAAGTCCTCGTACCTATCATTATCGGAGTGAGCGATCCACGTGGTCCGACGCTTCTCCTTATCATCGTGGCTGTACAGACGCTTGACGTAGGTGGTGACGTACTCAGACGGGTCATCGGGGTCACGGGTCGAGAGAGCAAAGATGTCGCCAAAGCTCAGTTGGAGTGGTTCATCGGGGCGGAAGTAGACAGGAGCAACCGCCACGGGAGTGCCACGAGGTATGGTCGGCTCCATTGAGTCGCCAGTTACTTGTATCACCTCAGTCGCTCTGAGGTTAGGGATAGCCCAGTAGCTCGAGATATAGCCTTGCTCCGTCCCTACATCGTTACCACGATTCCCAGCACGGAAAGGCTCCGAGTACATCGGTATCAGCTCCACACCATCCTCCATTAGCTTCTGAGCGGTCTCCACATCATACTCACGGGGCTGGTCACTAGCCAGCATATCTCCCTCGCCAGTGCTAAGCCAATGAGAAGAAACTTCTTCAAAGACATCGGAAAAACGGGTGATAAAACTATCCGTTAGGAACTTCTCATCGCCCTTTAATGCGCTAGATACGTTGGGAGCAGTAGCTCCAATAGCTTCTGCTAGATCCTTTTGCGTCTTAACTAAGCCTTTGAAACGTAGGTAGTTAAAGGCTTCATTCAGTCTTTCTGCTCTAGTTGAATTCATCTTTCTAGGAATTTAGTTACCAAAAAGCTTGCATGGTAGGAATTTTATTACTACCTTTGCAGTAACAAAGGAAGGGAGATAAAACAGCCCGACCGAAGTAACACTACAAAGTAACGCAAACAACAAGAGAAAAACAAGAGCTATGACACAGAACGAACTAAGAGCAAAGCTAGAGAGCTACGACCTCAAGGGCGCAACCATCAAGCAACTGATCGCAGACAGAGACATCGCCAAGGAGGCGCAGATGCAACTACAACGCTCCCACAAGGAGCTCCGCAACTACAACATAGCAGGCGGGGCAGGCACCATTACGGACGATGTGAGAGACAGAATGAACGAGTGCCTCAAAGCTATCGTAGACGAGGGAGCCATGTACGGAGCTTTCGTCAGCAGGGCGAGCGAGGAGATCTACAAGCGACTAGACAAGTAACAACTAACGGACAAGATTATGACACTAGACGAGATTGGGGCAAAGCTCAAAGAGTTAAAGCCCGAGGAGATGAATAGAAGAGAGCTAGTCGAAAAGCTAGTCCAGCTGAACACAGCTATTGTGCAAGTAAAACGAGCGATTGAAGAGCTAGACAACTACAAGCTAGGCGACGAAGTCGAAGCTTGCGACGAAGCCAGCGGGTCGATGTATGCCGTCGTTAGTTGCTTGCAAGAGCAAGAGCAGCTCTACACAGATGCGTGGTGCGATTTGGAATACGAGATCGCCAAGCGACTAGACAAGTAACCACAAGCGGACAAGACTATGTTTCTTCACGAGATCGAGGCGTACCTCAAAAAGCGCAAGCTGGAGGAGTACAGCCTATCAAGGCTCATCGGGTGCAAAGAGTATGCACGGATCGTCCTAACAAACCTAGAGAGGTCGGCAGAGGAGATTGATGACTACGTCATCGCAGAGACGCCATTCGGAGACATCGCAAGCTCGGAGTTAAAGAACCTCAAGAATGAGCTAGCGTCACGTATTGATGCGGAGATGCAGGTCTACGAAGACTTCTACCAGCGAGCAGACAAGGAGATAACCAAGCGACTAGAAGCAACCGACAAATGATAGTAGTCAGCGTAGAGCAGAGACACCATCCAACAGTAGCTATGTACAACCTTTGCCTCTGACACTACGCACGAGAGACGCCACGGGGGCGTCCGTGAGGACTAGAGGCGATGCAAGCGTCCACCCCGTGCGTCGCTACTACCAACACAACGACCAACCAAATAAGAATATGGACACATACAAGATAATAAAGGAGATAGACAGGAATAAGAAGACTATGGACACATACAACACGATAGAAGAGATCCGCAAGCTGAAGACGTGCAGAGCGGTGCGAGCCTACTACAAGAGCTTACCAAGGGAACTACAAGACAGCCCGAGGGTGCTACTGGAGGTTCGCAGGAAGCGAAGGGAGATACGATGGGTGAGATTCTACCGATGGCTGTTCAGCCTCTAGACCGCACCAACCAACGACCAGACAAAACAAGACTATGAAACAATACAAGGAGAGCGAGTGGAGAGAGGAGGTCGAGGACATCAAGGTGCAGGACATACCATGCCCAGAGCCTTTGGCGGTGCTTAACAACAGCCTCAGCATCACACGAGCCACGACACGGGGAGCCGTCCTCTACTTCTACTTCAGTTTGCCCGAGGAGTTCCAGAGAGACCGCAACAACATATTCTCAGCACACAGACAGCTGAGAGCCATACGCAAGGAGCGCAGGAGGCAGACGATAATCAAGTGGCGCAATTGGCGCAGAGCCATCAAGGCAAAGATATACCGCTGGCAACTCAAGTGCGAGTACAAGCGGATCACCAAGCACGACAAACCAAATAACACAATAGACAAATGAGCAAAGAGCAAATCATCATCCCAGCCAGAGATTACGAAAAGTACAAGCTCTGGACAGACATCAACAGAGCGTATAACGAGATGCGTCGGGAGGAGCCCCACAAGAGTAATAACGTCATACACACCTACATCGGTGCGACATATGGCGTATCCATCTCAACCGTCATCAACGCAATAAGTCGATGCACGGAGACCACAGCAGTAACCTTAACAAGAGAGTAACGACATGGCAACAACATCAATTGACGACATCAAGCGTCAGCTCGACCGCATCGAGCAGTACGCAGGCATCGCCAGCAAAGAGGTGCTAGACCTCGAGGAGGCGATCACATACACGGGGTGCGCACGCTCCACCCTCTACCGCCTCACCAGCGCAAAGGAAATACCCCACTACAAGCTGGGGCAGGCACTGCGCTTCAAAAAGAGCGAGCTGGACGAGTGGCTCACCCGCAACAAGGTAGCGACCGCCAAGGAACTAGAGAGCAAGGCGGTCACCTATATGACGCTCCGTGACAAAGGATATACACGCAAATAGAGCAAGACTATGGCACCGCAAGGACTAAATGAACTAAAGGAGCTGGCGACTGAAGTATACAAGCTCCGAGAGAAAGTCCGTGGGCTGATGATGCGCCTCACAGACCTCTACCAAGTCGAGGAGGATGTAGAAGATCTAGGAGCGCACGACAGCCTAACCAAAGCGACAGTATCTCTGCAAAAAGCGGCATGGCGACTAGGGCGTGCCGTGACAGAGATACGGGAAGGACACAAGTTTGAAAAGGCACTAATGGACTACTACGAAGAACTATCAAGCAGGCTACACAATGACGATAGATGAGATAACAACAGCCCTCCAAGAGTGGAGAGGTGACGACGATACCAGACACTACACGCTCATCGCAGTAGATGATGATGAAGAAGTCACAGTGGCGGTGCTGGGTAGCGACTTTTTCCTCGGGTACGCACTAGCATCAGCGATGAGATCAAAGCCGTCAACAAAGAGCATTGTGCAGTGGGCGATGGCGCTCAAGGAGATGGACATATTTAACGACAAAGACAATGACGAACGAGTATAGAGATAAGCTAGAAGCCCTGCTAAAGTGGGCTGCTGAAGACGAAGAAGAGCGGAGCTTGCTTATTGTCGCAGACGATGAGGATGGAACAATATACAGCTGCTATGGGCATAAGACAAATCTAATTTCAGCTCTTGTCGCTTTCATGATCAAAGATGAAGCTGGGCAAAGATTGATCGAAGATGCACTAATAACGCTAGAAAAGTACAAGCAGGACAATGACAAAGCAAAGACTAACAACGATTGAGAGCTGGCTCCGAGTGCTGGGGCTATCGATACTCGCAGGGATAGGATTTGTCCTACTCCTGCACGACCTAGACGCAGGCACACCCACCTTGTCGATGGGCTGGAGCTTACTCGCCCGCATCGCAGGCGCAGGTGTCCTCTACATCACATATAAGGTCGGCAAAGTCCTCCACAAGTGGGGACTACTCCCCACAATACTAACAGAGGACTAGAGCTATGGAGACGAAAAAAGATACAGTAAACCTGCTCACCGAGCTACAGAAGCTCGTGACAGAGGTACGTGATGGCAACCTCGCTAAGATATCAGAGCTGACGGAGAGGATAATTATGGAGGACGATTGTAGCAGTGAGGATCTGCATATCCTCAAGCTCGTCTACGAGACGAGAAACGCAGTAGGCTTGTGCCTTCACCTCTACGAGAAGTGGCTGAGAGAGAAACTAGAGGAAGATGTAACAGAGGAGGAAGAGCAATGATGACAGAAGAGCTAAAGCGTAGCCAAGAGAGCTACATACAGCGGGTGCTAGAGCTGGCAAAGAAGATGCCGACAGCAGGGTCTCCAAGCATACGTAGGCAGTACTATGCACTTAGTGACATACGCTACGGACTACAGGCGGCTACTAAGGGACTACAAGCCCTGAGAGAGCTATACTGCAATACAGAGTTGAATAGTCAGCTCTTAGCCCTCGCCGAAGCATTAGAGGACTACTACAGCATAGCTCGGACGGCATCTATCGAATCGCTAGAAGAGATGGGCAGGATAATCGAGATAGAGATGCGCAAGATTAAGGAGCAGGACGGCAACAAGTAACCAACCAACGCAACAGAGCAATGAACAAGCAGGTACAAGAGATCACGACAGACGTGACTGAGACGGGAGAGATCCAGCTCGTACAGTACGACTGGACACCCGACAAGGAGGACTTTCCACGCCACGCAGACGTGCTGAGAGACATAGCATACGACCAAGCCAAGGACTTAGCAGGCGCACTTGACGAGACGCTCCGCAAGACGATCGAGCAACTATGCGACGAGACCGACGAACTCACAGACCAGGAGGAGGTACTGCTGAGCAACGCATTCTACTCGATGCACAAGGCACGGAGAGCACTCCACAAGACGTTCGACACGTTATGGGAGTGGCACTACGAGCTCGACCGCACGCCAGAGCGAGCCATTGAGCGTATGGCACAACTGGACAAAGCTCTCAAGGACTTAGAGGAGAGCGACAGAAACAAGTAATAGGTCCCCAAGACGGCTCAATCGTACCCACGTCACACGAGACATGTACCCAATACCGCCAATTCGTACCCATATCACACGACAATATCAACCAATAACACAATAAAGACTATGGAAGCAATAAGCATCAAGCAAGGAGCGCACAGCGGACTACTACTACAGCTCGCACAGATTCAGAGTGAGCTCAAAGCCCCCAAGGGACAGCGCAACACCTTTGGCAAGTATAACTACCGCAGTTGCGAGGATATACTCGAGGCGGTCAAGCCTCTACTCCAGGAGCGGGGACTGGTCATCCTCATCACGGACGACATCGTCCAGATAGGCGAGCGATACTACGTCCGAGCCACCGCCACCATCTACGACAGCGAGGGGAGCTACATCAGCAACTCAGCACTAGCCCGTGAGGAGCTCAAGCGGTCGGGAATGGACGCTTCGCAGATCACGGGGGCGACCAGCTCGTATGCGAGGAAATACGCCCTCAACGGACTCTTCGCTATCGATGACACCAAGGACGCTGACGCTACCAACAAGGGGCAGGACGAGCCAAAGCCAACAGCTAACAGCCAAAAGCCAATAGCCTTTACCGACGAGATACGCACGGCACTAGCCAAGGCGCAGACGGTGCAGGAGCTGTTCGAGACCTTCAGCAGGCTCCCGCAGACTCTACGAGACAGTGCAGAGGTCAAGAGCTACTGCGCTCAGCTCAAGGGCGAGCTCGAGAGCAAGCAACCAGCAACCAAAAAATAATAGCGCTACTATCAATCAATAATAGCGCTACTATCAAGTAATAATAGTGCTACTATTTCCCGACTATCCTAGAGCCACTAGAAGCACTAGTGCCACTAGAGTCACTACCATTACTAGAAACAAGCAAAAGACAATGAAAGCAACCGATTTAACCACCTCGCCAATCATCTTTGATCCCGAGGCTCACGAGTACCTACTCATCGGTGAGGACTTCACATCAACCGCATACAGCGGGGTCACCTCCATACTCAGCAAAGTACTCTTCCCCGACAAGTACAAGGACGTAGACGAGGAGGTGCTGGCGAGAGCCGCCGCACGAGGCACACGCATCCACGAGCTGTGCCAAGACTCCGACACGATACCAACCGACAGACGGGAGGGCGACGAGCAATACGCACCCGAGGTCGCCAACTACGAGCTACTCAAGGTGAGCAACGACATCTCAATGATCGCCAACGAGTACCTCGTGAGCCGTGACGACTGGGGCATAGCGAGCCAGATAGACTGCGTGGACAGCGAGGGCAACCTCTACGACATCAAGACCACCTACCGACTAGACACGGAGTACGTATCGTGGCAGTTGTCCTTCTACGCTGAGATGTTCGAGCGACAAAATCCCGACATCAAGGCGGGAAAGCTCTACGCCATCTGGCTACGAGGCACAGAGAGCAAGCTCGTAGAGGTGCCACGCAAGACACCCGAGCAGATCGAGCAGGTCATCAAGGCTTGGCAGGCGGGCGAGACGCTCACGACAGCTGACGGGGACGACATAGACCGCCTCGTAGCTATCGAGGAGCAGATAGCCATCCTCAAGGAGTCGCTCAGCGAGCTAGAGGCTAAGCGACTCCAAGCACTCGAGCCGATACAAGCTAAGATGGACGAGGACGGAGTCAAGAGCGTTGACAACCCCCGCATCAAGATCACCATCGTAGCGGACAGCACCTCCACACGCTTCGACAGCAAGCGCTTCAAGAGCGAGCACAGCGACCTTTTCGACCAATACAGCACGACCACGACACGGGCGGGCTACATCAAGACAACACTAATCTAATTTCAAGCAATACAATTATGACTATCCAGCCAAAAGCGAAAAACGCAGTAGCATGGACGGGCGAGTGCCCGATCACTTACGTAGATCTAGACACGCCACGGGAGCCACGTTTTGACGGGCAGAAGCCCCAGTACCAGTGCATCGTCCTCATCGACAAGGAGGACAAGGCGACACTCAAGGCTGTCGGGGACGCCATTCAAGTAGCAAAGGACAAGCTCACGGACACCGACCCCGCCGAGCCTTTCGCACCGCTCCTAAGAGACGGAGACGAGCGCACGGACAAAAATGGCGACCCCGTGGAGTCTTTTGCGGGTAAGTGGTACTTCACGGCGAAAAACTCGGAGAAGCCCAACGTCTACAAGCTCACCGACAAGGGGGCAGAGCCAGCAGGTGACAAGGAGGTGACCAACTGGGACAAGGGGCAGGCGGTCGTCTACTTCATCGCCTACGACTTCGAGGGGCGCAAGGGCATCTCAGCACGGCTCCTAGGCTTCTGCAAGACGGGGACGACACGGGATCGCAAAGATCCGATGCCAGCCAGTAAGATGTTCGGACACCTCGGAGCCACGACACCAACAGCCACGGCACCAGCGCCAGCACAGCAACCACTGCAGACGGGCTTCGACCCCAGCACACAAGCAAGTAGCAACGACGACTTCCCATTCTAGACATGGTCACACCCGACTCTACATATACTATCGCAGTAGGGCGGTCAAGACGGGACACTGAGTGGCACAACACGACGGTCACGTGGGGCAAGCTCAAGGAGCTACTCCAACACCGACGCACAGCCTGCACCCTTAGAGAGTACCAACAGCTCCCTAAGGAGGAGCAGGGGCGCATCAAGGACGTGGGGGGCTTCGTAGGAGGCGAGCTCAAGGCGGACGGCAGGCGCACAGCGGACAATATCAAGCAGCGCACGCTCCTGACGATAGACGTGGATCACGCTACCAAGCTACCGACCAAGATAGCACCGCACTACGCTCTCATCGTCTACTCCACACACAGCCACACACCCGAGGCACCTCGCTATCGGGTGGTGGCTCCCCTATCCCGTCCGTGCAACGACATCGAGTACCAAGCGGTGGCGCATCGCATGGCTGAGGGACTGGGCGTGGACATTGTAGACATGACCTCCTGCGAGCCGTCACGACTGATGTACTGGGCAGCCGCTCCCAAGGATGCCGACACATTCTACTACCAGCAGGACGGGGAGCCAGTAGACGTGGACGCTATGCTCGCAACCTACAAGGACTACACCGACACAGCCGAGTGGGCAGGAGCGCCACGAGTGGGCAGACCACGCACCACACCACGAGGAGCCTCGGCACGTATGGAGGATCCACGCACTAAGGACAACATCGTCGGCTCGTGGTGCCGTACCTACGACTGCATCGACGTACTCGAGCAGATGATCCCCAACCTATACAAGCCAGCAAGCTTTAATCGATACACCCACATAGGCTCCTCATCGTGGGGCGGGCTTTGCATCTACGACAACGGCACATTCTGCTACTCATTCCACGAGTCCGACCCGATAGGCGGACAACTGCTCAACGCATGGGATCTGTACAGACTGACGCACTACGCACATCTAGATGCCCGAGCAGCCGCCACAACACGAGTAGACAGACTACCAAGTTACACAGCTATGGCAGAGTACGCACTAACAATACCCGAGGTCAAGCGGGACTACCTCGCACACACCAAGGCACGCAACACAGCAGAGCTCAGCGAGGTGGGGTTCTCCTTTGCGGAAACGACCACTCCCAGCACGGACACGGACAACGAGGACGACCCCGACAGCTGGCTCAGCGAGCTAGCGACCGATGCTAAGGGCAACATCGCCAACACGCTGACCAACTACGCTCTGATCCTCAAGCACGACCCCAACGCCATCAAAGGGCGGGTCGTATATGACGAGTTTCGAGGCGAGAAGCGGGTCATCGGTGACCTTCCGTGGGAGCGCACGGACGGCACCTCGTGGACAGACGCTGACACCGCCTGCCTAGCCCTCTACATAGACCGCACCTACAAGCTGCGGAGCAAGGACTACCTCACGATGATGCTCGATGCCGTCACGCAGGGCAACGACTTCAGACGCAACGTGGTGCAGGAGTTTATCGAGCAGGCGCAGTGGGACGGCATACCACGAGTGGACAACCTCTTCGTCAAGTATCTCGGAGCCGAGGACAACGACTACAGTCGTATGATCACCCGCAAGAGCCTTGTCGCCTGCGTGGCACGAGCTTACAAGCCAGGCATCAAGTACGACCAAATAACCGTCCTTGTAGGCTCCCAAGGCATCGGCAAGTCGTCAATCTTACGCAAGCTAGCAGGCGGGGGCGACCTCTTTATGGATAGCTTCACGATGGACGCAAGGAGCAACAAGATGCAGGAGAGCGTCCGAGGAGCTTGGATCATCGAAATTCCCGAATTGGAAGGCTTTTACAAGCAGGACATGAACGTCATCAAGAGCTTCGTATCCAAGCAGAGCGACACCTACCGACCAGCCTACGGGCGGGAGCAGATCAAGGTACCACGCACCTGCGTCTTCTTCGCCACCACCAACGAGGGGGACTTCCTCCGAGACAGCAGTGGCAACAGACGCTTTTGGATCCTCCAGTGCGGGGAGCCACAAGAACCGCTCAGCGAGCTGACCCCCAGCGAGGTGGCGCAGGTATGGGCAGAGGCTAAGGTGATATGGGACTCGGGCAAGGAGCGACTATACCTCAACAAGGAGGAGGGCGAGGAGCTAGCCAAGAGACAGCGAGACTACGATATGGACAACGATCTCCTCGGAGAGCTACAAGCCTTTCTCGAGATACGGCTTCCAGCCGACTGGGAGGAGTACAGCAAGCTGGAGCGACGAGCCTACATCCAAGCACGCAAGAGCGGAGTCCCCTACACCCGCACGGAGTTTGCGGGGGGCAACCTCATCAATGTCAAGGTCGACGGCGTATGCCCCCGCATTGAGATCTCAGCCGTCGAGGTACTCAACGAATTCTTCGCAGAAGACAACGGACGAGCGAATATCCAGACACGGAAAGCGAACAACCTGCTTCGTAAGCTAGATGGCTGGCGAGAGTCGGGAGAGCGAATAACCCTTACTGGAGGGTACGGACGACAGAAAGTATTCTCAAAGGATCTGACAAATGGAGCGGGAGAAAAGTAGTGGCTTATTAGCTGGCTTATTAGGTGGCTTATTGGTGGCGTATTGATTTAATAAGCCAGCAAAAATGGCTTACTGGCTTATTCACTTTTTCGAATAAGCCACCACAATAAGCCACACTCAAAGACTCCCAAAACAATCACTTACGACTCTAATGGCTTATTGGATTACTAATTCTGAATGTTTGAGGAAAAGTAAGGTTTACATCTGAATAATTGAATATTGGGGTATGTACAGACGGTAGGCGCTCAATACGTGCGCGTGCGAGGATTACCAAACACACCCCCCAAACAAAATCGGAGGAACGGAGGATTCGGAGAGGAGACATTACACGTGCGAGAGAAAAACGACAACAAACGAGCAAGCAAGAGAATGAGCAAGGAGAGAGAGTACAGCGAGAAGTACCTAGAGAGAAAGCTGGTGGAGCGGATCAAAGCGCACGGAGGGCTTTGTCTTAAATTCGCCTCGGTCACCGAAGCAGGCTACCCCGACCGCCTTTGCTTGATGCCCCACGGGCGGACGCTATGGGTCGAGCTGAAGACAACGGGGCGCAAGCCGACCAAGCTACAAGAGATACGACACCAAGAGCTACGAGAGCGGGGCTTTGCGGTCTATGTCGTGGACGATATGATAACCTTAGAGCAGGCAGTGAGAGATGCTACAGCGTAACCAATTACACACCTACCAAGAGCGGGCGGTCGAGTGGATCAAGACGCACAAGAGTTGTGCGCTATTCCTCGAGATGGGACTGGGCAAGACCGTTAGCACACTAACCGCTATCGCAGAGCTTAAGGAGGCGGGCGCCGTCTCCTCCGTGCTGGTAATAGCCCCCAAGCGAGTAGCCGAGCGGACGTGGACGGACGAGATCGAGAGGTGGCAGCACCTCCAAGGACTGACAGCCGTCAAGATCCTCGGCACCCCAGCACAACGCCTCAAGGCACTCAGCACGCCAGCCGACATACACATCATCAACCGAGACAACGTGGCGTGGCTGGACAAGGTGCTGTCCGTACCGCTCAAGCCCTTCCCCTTTGACACGCTCGTGATTGACGAGCTGAGCAGTTTCAAGGCGTACAGCACCAAACGCTTCAAGGCGATGAAGCGGCTCCGAGAAGACTTTGACCGCATCATCGGACTAACGGGGACACCCTCGCCTAACTCGCTCATGGACATCTGGAGCCAGCTATACATCCTGGACGGTGGCAAGCGTCTCGGGGAGCACATAACCAAGTACCGACAGACGTACTTTGACGCAGGGCGAGGACGGGGGCATATCGTCTACGAGTGGATCATCAAGCCGTGGGCATCGGACGTTATCTACGAGCGCATCGGTGACATCTGTATGAGCATGAGAGCCGAGGACTACCTAACCCTCCCGCCCGTCAACTACGTCAACGTATCGGTCGGACTGACGGACAAGGAGCGCAAGGAGTACCAAGATTTCAAGCGGGATCAAGTCCTCCCGACAGCTGACGGGATCATCACCGCCAGCAACGCAGGCGTACTCTGCGGTAAGCTCCAGCAGTGGACGGGGGGAGCCATATACACTGAGGAGGGGGCAGCAGCCCCAACCACACCCGCCAAGCTGGAGCGACTCAAAGAGATGCTCGAGGAGATCCACACGCCAGTCATCATCGCCTACCACTACAAGCACGAGCTGGCACGACTGAGAGCGGAGCTTCCGCAAGCTAAGACGATAGACGAGGCGGGAGTCTTTGACGCTTGGAATCGTGGCGAGGTGCCTATCCTCCTCGGTCACCCCGCCAGCATCGGTCACGGGCTCAACCTCCAGCGAGGCGGTCACACGATCATCTGGTACACCCCCACGTGGAGTCTCGAGCTATACGAGCAATTCAACGCCCGCCTCGCCCGCCAAGGGCAGACGGAGCGAGTGACCATCTACCACCTCATAGCCGACGGCACGATCGACCAGCGAGTGCTGAGCGTCCTCGCCCGCAAGTCTACGATCCAAGATGCCCTCATGGACGAGCTCAAGGCGGACAGCCCGCACAAGTGCAAGCCCCAGCCCGTCAGCTCCCGCCCGCTAGTCGGAGCCACCACCAGCACCCGCACTCCACCGCCCTTTTGATCCCACAAAAGAAATCGCAAATTAGTAGGCAAAAAATTTGGTAGTATCAAAAAGTTTTCGTACCTTTGTCATAGCAAAGGGGGAGAGATACCCCGCAAAACACAAAGACTATGAGAGGACATATATCAGCGTACCCAGTAGAAACTCATAAAGTTTACACAGGCGATGGCGAGTTCATCAGAATTGACGGTTGCGTATTTGTAAAACTACCAGACGGCACAACGGAGAAAGTAGAGTACACCAGCAAGGCTCTAGAGGAAATATCGAACATTGTAGGAAAGCTAACGATCGAGAAGAAAGACCTCCTAGAGGAGTTCGTCACGATGCAAGTAGCGTTCGCAGAGAAGCTAGCTAGCGGGGACTTGAAACAGTCACCTAGAGCTGGAGATCCATCGTTCCACTGCTCAATCATCGATGAGGAGGCAGAGCGAGCAGAGGAGGAGAAAGCGATAGCTCGCAAGGAAGCTATGAAGCGTGGAACAGCGATATACGTAAGATTCGGAGCTATGCCCAAGGACGGCAGATCTTACAACTACCGAGACGACATCACAGAGGACGGGGTAAGCGTTTTCAAGGCTGTGCTAAGCGAGGACAAGACGCAAGTTTGGATCAACATACACTCCCAGCACGCACTCGGCACCTACCTAACCGTATGCGACAGACAACTCTATCGGGTGTACGGCAACGTAATCGGGGAGGGATCAGACGGGGAGCCTTGCATCAAGGTTACGAGAGCGATCAAGATCAAGGACGCAGAAATAGGAGTGTATTCAGCACCAGTAGACGAGTAGATTATGACCGCAGAGGAGATACAAAAGAAGGCTGGACGGATTCGTGAGGAGCAAGGACTGAGCAAGTACAGAGTGATGCGGGACGGCATCTTCAGCTCCTGCAATGCTGTCACTCGCTTCGAAACAGGCGAGCAAACAGCCCGCATCAAGGCGGTCGAGCGTTACCTCGACTACCTAGGCTACAAGTTGGTGATCGTGCCTAAGTAGGACGACCTCCACAACCACCACGAGAGAGGAGTGCCACACCACGGCACCCCTCTTTTTTTGCGCTTTGTTACTTCACTTTAATTGCGTATCTTTGTGGTATACAGACAGATAGCGTAAACGTAGATAGCAAAACGACTACTGTAGACAAATAGGGAGGAGCAAATGAAGTACCGCAAGGAGATTATCGAGATAATAAGAGCGAGCATCACGGCAGGCGAGACGTACACGCAGGCATACAAAAGGGCTGGCATCACTGAGAGTACCTTCTACGAGTGGCGGGACAAGCACCCCGAGTTTGCCGAGATGATCAAGGAGGCGGAAGAGACGCACCGCCTATCCAAGCAGTCCGAGACGGAGGTGAGCGTCCACAAGGCAGCCTGCGGGTACGAGTTTACCGAGGTGAGGACTGAGTACGGAGTCGGAGCCAACGGACAACCGATCATTACTAAGCAGGTCAAGACGATCAAGCACTACCCGCCAAACATTCAAGCAGCCAAGATGGAGCTCCTCAACCTCGCCCCCGAAAAGTGGGGCAACAGCCCGATGGACGACAACTTCGCAGGCGTTAGAGTCGAGGTCGTCACGGCACAGCCCGAGCAGGACAAGGAGCAGGAGCAACCAACACAGAGCGACAAGTAAGACCACACCACCGTGCAGACCATACAGACCACAGACATATACACCCGCATAGACACAGCGGTACGAGAGGGGTACACAGCTATCTCCCTCCAAGGGTCGGCACGTAGTGGCAAGACCTACAACGTCATGATATGGCTCATCCTCTACGCACTACGAGTACCCAGTATCAAGATCAGCGTGGTTCGAGCCACCCTCCCAGCCCTCAAGGGGTCGGTGCTGGAGGACTTCGAGACGATCATGCGCCAGCTCGGAGTCTACAACGAGAGGCACTTCAATAAGACCGACTTGGTCTATTGGTTCAAGACACGCAGTACCATTGAGTTCTTCTCGGCATCGGACGAGCAACGGCTCCGTGGTCGTAAGCGGGACATCCTCTTTGTCAACGAGGCTAACGAGCTAACGGCTATCCAATTTCAGCAATTGAAGATGCGTACCACACGGCTCACCATCGTAGACTACAACCCCTCATTCAGCGAGGAGCATTGGATCGCCAGCGACCTCAACCGTGACCCACGCACCTACCACTTCGTAAGCACCTATCGGGACAACCCATTTTTGGAGCAAACGGTCATCGACGAAATCGAGAGCTTACAGACCAAGAATTACAGCCTTTGGCAAATCTTTGGCGAGGGCAAGATGGCGCAGATAGAGGGCTTAGTCTTTACCAACGTGACCACGATAGAGAGCTTCCCGCCACACATCAAGCGCACCGTCCTCGGCATCGACTTCGGCTTCGCCAACGACCCGACCGCCATTGTCGAGGTCGCCTACGACAAGGAGGCACTCTACATCAACGAGGTCTGCTATCGTACCGAGATGCTCCAGTCAGACATCATCAAGGTGCTCAAAGGCTACCCCGGCACCAAGGTCGTCAGCGAGAGTGCCGACCCCCGACTCATTGAGGAGATCTACAGAGCGGGTATCAACATACACCCCGTCCGCAAGTACGCAGGCAGTATCGAGGCGGGCATAGCGTGGATGCTCCAGCACCCCCTACGAGTCACAGCCCACAGTACCAACGTCCTCAAGGAGCGACGCAACTACGTCTACTCGCAGGACAAGGAGGGCAAGCTCCTCAACACCCCGATAGATGCCTACAACCACGCCATCGATGCCACCCGCTACGTCTGCATGACGGAGTGGATGGGCGGAGAGAAAAAGCCCATCAACCTCAGAAAACTAGCGCAAATCGTATGAGTCAGCCACAATGGCTCGTCAAGGATAACGAGCGACAGCAAGCCACCAGCCAGCAGGCTATCGAGCGTGCCACGGACATCATCCTGCGTGCCACGGGCAAGCCACGGAGCTACTACACGACACGCTCCCGCAAGGTCGAGTACTTCGTCTACCGTGTGCTCTTCACTTACATCGCCGTGGAGCTGGGAGCAAGCTACGTAGCAGTCGGCAAAGCCCTCAATAGGACGCACACCACAGCCATTCGCGCTTACGAGAGCTACACCCTATACGCCACCACGTGGGAGCCACTAGCCACGCTCCGCAACAAAGTCATCAACCTATCCAACACCAATGCAACACATCGACGAAATACTAAGTCTCGCACCCGCTGAGGCGGTGAAGAGACTCAAGGAGAAAGCCTTCACCCCGCCAGCGTGGAGCGACCTCGTCAAGGAGTACGACCCCGCACAGCACCCCGTGAACAACAAGGGCAAGTACCCCGACACGGTCACCCCCGACGGGCACATCGAGGAGGTCACACGCATCACGTTCAACTACCAACAGCTAGCAACCAAGCGCATGACCGAGCTGGTATGCGGAATCCCAGTCAAGCGCATCTACAGCCCTGCGGACGACCGACAGCGGGAGGCGAGCGAGTGCCTAGAGGCTATCTTCCAACGCAACCGCATTGACTCGGTCAATATCGAGCGGTGCAACGCTCTCTTCAGCGCTTGCGAGATCCTCACCCTATGGTACCCTACCAAGGAGTCTAACAAGCTCTACGGCTTCGCCAGCGACTACAAGATTCGATGCCAGACCTACAGCCCACGAGAGGGCGCACAGCTCTACCCGCTATTCTCCGAGGGCGACCTCATAGCCCTCAGCATCGAGACGACACGCACAGAGAGTGGGGAGGACGTACGTTATCTAGACACCTACACACGAGACCGCCACATCGCCTACCGTGAGAGTAAAGGAGGCTGGCAGGTAGACAAGGAGGAGCAGATCCAGATCGGCAAGATCCCATCCAGCTACTGCATGCGCCCCACACCGATATGGGAGCACACAAGCGGGGGGGTCTACGAGATGGAGTGGGCTTTGTCCCGCAACGGCAATTACCTCAGAAAGAATTCCAAGCCGATCTTTGCAGTCTTTGCCGACGAGGAGGTCTACTTCGGCGACGAAAAGAGCGAGAATAAGGAGTACAGAGCGGTCGTGCAGTACCCCAAGGGTAGCACCGCAGGCTACCTCACGTGGAGCCAAGCGATCGACTCGCTCAAGTTCTACATCGCTGAGCTTCGCCAATCATTTTTCACTCAGCTCCAGCTCCCCGACTGGAGCTACGAGAGTATGAAGTCCACACCGATGAGTGGCGAGAGTCGCAAGCAACTATTCATCGACGCTCAGCTCAAGGTCACGGAGGAGAGCGGGCGACTGCTAGAGTTCTACGACCGTGAGGTGAGCGTTGTCAAGGCATTCCTCGCCTGGCTCCGCCCCGACCTTGCGGACGCTATCGAGGCGCTCCCCGTGGAGGTCGTCATCACACCATACCAGATCACAGAGCAACGAGACACGATCACCGAGCTATTAGCAGCTAACGGCAACAAGCCCCTCATCTCGCACCGTGAGAGCATCGAGCAACTCGGCTGGAGTACCAACGCCAGCGACACGCTCAGCGAGATCCAGCAAGAGAGTACGCTCAACGCTTACGAGATAGCAGAGTAACGGGAGACTCGGGTCTCCAGAACGCAATACATAAGCATCACAACTAACACCACAACACTATGGCAACACCAAGAGGATTGCGCAACAACAACCCCCTCAACATCCGCAAGAGCCGTGACAAGTGGCTCGGGCTTAGCCCCACACAGCGGGACACAGCCTTCTTCCAATTCTCCAGCCTTGTCTACGGCTATCGAGCAGCCGCCAAGCTCCTCCAAAACTACCAACGGCTACACAAGCTCTACAACCTTAACGGACTAATCGCACGCTGGGCACCAGCCAGCGAGAACAACACCAAAGCGTACGTGGCAAGAGTCGCTCGTGAGCTATCCACGCTGGCATGCAGACCGATAGACGGAGAGACGCACTTAGACCTCATCCACGACAAGGGGCTCCTCCGCAAGACAATCATCGCTATGCACATCGTCGAGAACGGTATGCGCCCAACAGCCAGCCAGATGTGGGCATTGGATCAAGCACTACAGATGCTATGAGCTACTGCGCAGTAGAGACGGAGGAGGAGCGCCAAGCACGCTACGACGAGGCGGTGCGCATCTACGAGTACAACCGCCAGTGGCTGACGCACAACGACAGCGTCAACGCATCAATGCACCGCACCTCCGTGCCGAGGAGCATCCTCAAGCGGGAGTGCCAGCGGGTAGGAGTATGGGACGACTAGAGCGAGACAAGAGAGCAAGGCAAGCCGTGGCAGTAGTTGCAAAATACGCAACAACTCTAGTCGCAACCGTTGCACTATTTGCAACAGTTGCTGGATGCGCTCCCCGCTACGTGCCTGTACACCACTACCACGAGGTAGAGCGTATCAAGGTCGAGCGGGACAGCGTCTACAACAGCGACACCGTCCGCATCGCTGAGCGTGGCGACACGGTGCTTATGGAGGTGGTCAAGTGGCGGACACGCTACAAGACCGCCACCGATACACTCGTCAAGGTAGACACGATCCAGCTACCGCCCCAGCTCCTCGCACAGCCCGCCCCCGAGCGACAGCCGTGGTGGCGCAGGTGGCTCACAGCCATCGGTGCCATCGTCCTCGTAGGAGCGGGAGCAATAGCCGTCTACAAACTGATAAGAGTACTACGATAGCAACCAGCAAGCAATGACCCCAAAGCAGTACGACCGCCAGCACCTCCGCCACCTCTCCGCAATGGATAGGTGCATAGACCAGCTCTTTGACAAGGCACTCAAGAGGCTGGCGAGCTACGGCATCTTCCTCGACAAGCCCCTCGGAGACCAGCCATTCAGCTTCTCCGACTACCCAGAGGTGCAGCGCATCATCGACGGCATCTTTGAGGAGTTTCGCACCTCCGTGGAGGTTACCATCACCAAGGGGCTAGAGTGGGAGGACAACCTCTCAGCCAGCAAGGCGACCGACCTCGCCTCACGCTATGGCGTAGCAGTCGCACAGCAGAGGAGCCAAGCTGTCGCAGGCTTTGCCCAGCGTAAGGTCGGGGGGCTTAACCTATCCGAAAGGGTATGGAATATCACCAGCACGTTTGAAAAGGAGGTCGAGACCGCTATGGATATCGCCCTCCGTGACGGCACACCAGCTAACCGCCTAGCGACCGACCTCAAGCAGTACCTCAAGTACCCCGACAAGCTATTCAGACGAGTACGGGACGAGCACGGACAGCTCCAGCTATCCAAGCGTGCCAAAGAGTTCCACCCAGGGGCTGGCGTCTATCGATCGAGCTACAAGAACGCCCGCAGGCTAGCCGTCACAGAGACGAATATGGCGTACCACAAGGCTGACAACGAGCGGTGGCGACAGCTAGACTTCGTCCTCGGCTACGAGGTGCAGGTATCGGGGACGAACCCCAACGTCTGTCCCCTTTGCGTGGAGCTAGCGGGCAAGTACCCCAAGGAGTTCGAGTTTGTAGGCTGGCACCCCCACTGCAGGTGCCACGCAGTGCCGATCATGGAGGACGTGGACAGCTTTCAAGCCCGCCAAGAGGCACTCCTCCGAGGCGAGCGCATACCCGCCACGGGACAAGTGACAGCCCCTCCGAAGAACTTCACCGACCACCTCAAGGACAACAGCGACCGCATCGCCCGCTCCAGCAGGGCAGGCACGCTCCCCTACTTCGTCCGTGACAACTACAAGGTCGCCCGTGACGGCACCCTCACACCGACATTCAACGCTCCAGCAAAGCCAAGCAAGCCAGCGATGCCGAGCATCCTAGAGCGAGCCAAGGCACGCCACGAAGCCCGTACGCCCGAGGAAGTCAAGGACATCAAGCGCAGGCTGATCCAACGCAACGCAGACATACGCCACGCTAACCGCACAGACGAGGAGGTCGCACGCATCAAGCAAGCACTGCAAGAGAGGAACACCCCAAATGCAGGAGAGTACCCACAAGCATGGAGGACAAAGAACCTAGCAAACGCTCAGAAGCGCCACGAAGCACGCACGGAAGAGCAGAAGGCTAGGATAAATAACAGATGGACAGACAGAAGCGTAGCAAGGAAAATGGGGACACGCCTAGACTACGATGGTATGACGTTTGAAGATGCTGACAAGGGATGCGGAAACGTAGGCTACAATGCAGGCTACGGGTATGCAGGCGGGAGAGGGTACAGAATAAATTGCCAGTCTTGCGTAGTGGCACACGAGATGCGACTACGAGGCATACACGTGACAGCACGACCAAACACGGGCTTTGAGAGTAATATGCCTTACAAGCTATCGTGGCAGACGCAGAGAGCGTGGATAGACCCCCAAACTGGGAAAATGCCAGAGGTGTCTAAGGCAGGCGGATGGGTCGATTATCGGAAGAACAAAACGCTAGCTCAACGTAAGAAAGAGTTCCTAAGCAACACTCAAGACGTAGGTCGCTATCATATGGGATTTGCGTGGAAAGGTGGCAGAAGCGGGCATATCGTCACATTGGAGAGAAAAGCGGACGGAAGCCTTTCCCTATACGACCCCCAAGCAGGGACATCCATAATCGGAGAAAACAATATTTTAGCATACATAGCTAAAAAAATCTCTCCAAGCTATCCGATAACAACCTACCGAGTAGATAATCTCGCCTTAAATACTGACGTTGTCCCTAGAGTCACTTACAAGACTATGAGCGAGCTACCAGATCCAAAGAATCCTCAACAGAAAGCTCGCTAGCTATGCCATCCTTTACGAGAATAGCTGGAGGAATCCCAACATACCTCACTGTGTTAAGGTCTCCCAAGAAAGCCTTACCTCCTTTGTACTTACAAACGAAGTTCGCAAAGTCGTACCCACACGAACGAGCCAACTCGTCAGCGAGCCTTTTCTCTTCAGCCGTGTATTTTGCTTTGCCAATCTTCATAACTCAATACTTTGACAACAAAGGTACAAACTAACAACCAATAATACAACACCATGAACGAGATAGTCATACAGATACCAATCTACAAGACAGCCGTACTCATCTATTGGGGAGACCGCAAGGGGCTATACAAAGCCGTCAAGCGGTACTCAGACAAGGCGACAGCTAGAGAGGTCATCGAGAAGGTCGCACCGGACACCGAGGGGTTAACAGTCACGACCTCGGGGCGCACGGTAACCATATACCTCGCATCGCCACCACGAGACCCGAGAAGCGGGGCTATACTCATTCACGAGCTAAGCCACGCCACGAACTTTATCCTCCAAGAGGTCGGCATACCCCACACGGAGGACACCGAAGAAGCATACACCTACCTGCTAGAGTATATAGCTAGAGAGGTGATGTGCCAGCTAAGCATTACGCCTTGTCCGTCTCCTTGACAGTTGTCTTCGGATGGGACTTAGCGAACTCTTTAGTCACGTACCTGCCAGACACAGCACTTCGATAGCTGGTCTTCGTTGCAGTACTTTTAGAAGAGGAACTTGATTTTTTGCTCATAAGTGAAACACATTATTGATTAAACACCTCAAAGATACGAACTAATAAGCAACAACACTATGAACGACAACAACGCACCGCACTACACCGAGCTACCCATAGCACAGCTCGAGGAGAACAAGGGACAGATCGACGGGCTACCAGCCAACCCCCGCAACATACAGCCCGACAAGCTAGCCAAGCTCAAGCGAAGCATACTGGACAACCCCGAGATGCTCCAGCTACGTGGCATCCTTGTCTATCCGCACGGAGACAAGTACATCGTCATCGGGGGCAATATGCGCCTCCGTGCTATGGTCGAGCTAGGTATGACCTCTGCACCCTGCGTCGTTATCCAGAGCCACGTCACAGCCGACAAGCTCCGAGCCTACACGATCCTCGACAACAGCTCTATGGGTGAGTGGGACTGGCAAGCCCTCCAGCTCGAGTGGGACACCGCACAGCTCGACGACTGGGGCATTGACCTGCCAGACTGGGAGGAGGAGCTAGCAAGCGCCGAGGGGACACTGGAGATGACATCGGACAAGACAGAGTCTACATTGTCGCTCAATCGTATGAACGTAGGAGACTACGTAATACTGTACACAGACGATGAGAAAGCTCATTTGATAGAGTCAATAGAGCGGTACATTGAGAAGTACGGCATTACGACTGGATATATTAGACACTTAGTAGAGAGCGAGCGAGACTTATGAACAAGACAGAGAGGGTCAAGATTGACACACTAGTCCCAGCTGAATATAACCCCAGAGACATCTCAGAGGAGTCACTCGACATGCTCAAGCAGTCAATCAGCGAGCTGGGGCAGATAAAGCCTATCATCGTAAATGGGGAGACCAACGTGATAATGGCGGGACACCAACGCACTAAAGCTATGAGAGCGTTAGGGTACGATGAGTGCGATGCGTATGTATTGCACGGGATAAATCAGCAGGACGAGGCGAGATTTAACCAAATCCACAACAAGACAGAGTATGAGGTGAGCGATGATGCTCCTAGAGTCCGCATCAACAAGCCAATGGAGCTGGGGACTTCAATCATATACCCCAATGAGGTGGAGGTACTAGACAAAGGCAGGCTAGCAGACTTCAACAAGTCTCTCGCCACGCTAATACAGCGATACGGGGCATTTGGGATGCCTATATGCACACAGAGTGGAGATGTGATAGTCTCCTCGGCATACGCTATGGCGAGCAAGTTGTGCTATGAGCCGATGCTAGTACTGACGCTAGACGACCACAAGGCAGAGCTAGCTAAGTCGTACCTAAGTAAAGAGTATGGGAGATTCTCATACGACACGATAAGGCGTAAGACGTACATACAGTCTCTCGCACAGCTACCAAGACTTCAGGGACGAGGCAAGCGCAGAATGGTATCAAAGCTGTATGAGCAAATGGTGATACCCTATCTAGATGCTATCCAAGACGGCTCTACGCTCCGAATTCTGGACTTCGGGGCTGGCAAGTATGCCTACGCAGACAAGCTCAGAGCTAGAGGGTATAACATCGAGCGAGTAGACCCGTATCACAGAGTAGCTGGCACACATCGGATCGCAGTGGCGGACAATGAAGAAGCCTTCAAGCGTATCGCAAAGAGCATATCCGAGGACGGGCTATATGACATCGTGATATGTGACTCAGTCCTCAACTCAGTGGATTCGCTCCAAGCGTGGGACGACGTAGTGAACACGTGCCACGCACTGACAAAGGACGGGGGGACAATCTTCATAAGCGGGAGAAAAGTCGAGGACGCACTGATGAAGTGCAACACTAAGAGTACTAGTGGCAGGCAGACTCTCTATTTCCTCGACGACGACAATCTGACAGCTCAGTATAGGCGAGGTAATTGGTTCTTCCAGAAGTTCGAGAATGAGGAGCAGATTACAGAGATCCACACGAGGATAGGCGAGCTGGTAGACAGACAAGAGGACAACTCGTATAGGCTACACATCAAGAAAACGAGACGCATCTCTCAGCGCACAGCTATAGAGAGCCTCAGACGGGAGTGGAGTCTTATGCTCCCAGACGGACAGCAGTACGAGCTGGCAGATGTGATAGAGGATGCTTATAAGAGAGCAATCAAGACAAACGAAAGACAACGCTAGATAAACGAAATCAGAAAGTTATGCACATTTGTGCGATTTCCTTGGAGGGGACTCCAGACGCACTTATCTTTGCCCCAAACAATAACAACAATGACACAGACTACAGAGACCACAAAGCCAGCAGGCGAGGCGACACAAGAGACGACCACCCCGCCAGCAGAGACCACACAGCAGGCGACGACACCACAGCCCGAGCAGACGGCACAGCAGACCACGCCACCGCCAGCCCCTAAGTCGGCATTCATCAGTGACGGCAAGCTACCACAGAGCAAGTCACAGCCACAGCAGGCAGAGGCGACCAGCAAGCCAGCCGACAACGACGAGATCGACCTCAAGGCACAGCTCACCGCACTGCAGGCACGGCTAGACGCTATCGAGAGCCAGCGCACCACAGAGAGACGCACAGCCGAGGTCGAGCGCATCATAGCACCGCTTGGCGACACGCTCAAGGCGGTATACAGACGCACCCCCTTTGCCACGCTCACAGACGAGGAGTACACACAGCTCACAGAGACCATCAAAAAGGAGGTCACCGAGCTAGCCACAGCCGACAAGGCACGGGGGGCAGTCTTCAGCAGACCCACCGCCAGCAAGCCGACCGACGGCAAAGCGAGTGACAAAGAGACGGAAGAAGTCCTCAGACGACTCAATCTATAACCACACCAATAACCAACTAACACCAACAACCTAACACTATGGCAGAATCAACACTGAATCAGACCTCAAAAGTATTCGGGAGCGGTAAAGACGGCATCTGCATCATCAAGTGCCTCACCGACATCCCAGGCGGACGCGCACTAGATGCGTCCCGCATCCCAGCTGAGTACGACGTTATCTCAGCGGGTCACATCGTAATCTCAAAGGCAGGCGAGTACATCCTCCTCGGAGTAACTGGCGGTAAGTTCGCCACGCTCACCGAGGGCGAGAGCTACGTAGGCGTCCTCCGCACGGCAATCATGCGCCAAGACCCACGTGGTGCTATCGTCACCGCTGGGCAAGTCAACGGAGCCTGCACCCCTTTCCCGATCGACGATGTAATCGCCAAGGGACTCCCCCGCATCGAATTTCTATTTGCGGACAAACGCTAACCAACTAACACAAGACACCTAACACTATGCAAGAATCACTATTTAAGGAATTAGTCGACAAGTACATCGGGTCAGTTGTAGGCAAAGTTGTCGAGACCGAGAACGGAGCCACCACCCCACCCACGCTCCTACACAAGACGATGCTCACCCCCGAGTACTCGCCCGACCTCAACTGGGGCGCAAGCTCGCTAAATAACAGTGTTGTCGCAGCCGATGTTGTATCGCTCGACAGCTCGCTACCGCTCAAGAGCCGTGCCACGCTACGAGTAGCTACGGGCAAGCTCCCCAAGCTCGGTCTTAAGTATCGTAAGAGCGAGTCAGAGATTAGCGACCTTAACGTAATGGTCGCACGAGGCACCAACGAGGCGACCATCGCCAGCAAGCTCCTCGACGACACCGTACGAGCCATCAAGGCGATAGACGTTAGGAACGAGATTATGTTCCTCCAGGGACTATCCTCGGGCGTCGTCCTAGTCACCGACGATGACAACCAAGGGACGGGCATCCGTGCCAGCTTCGGGTACAAGGACGAGAACAAGGTCAAGGCGAAGAAAGCGTGGAGCATGGCAGGCGCAACGCCCCTCACAGACATCACGGCAGTCTTTGACAAAGCCAATGCCGACTCCAACCCGATCGCTCACGTCTACGTGGACAGCGCCACCTTCAACCAGATCCGCTCCAGCGACGAGGGCAAGATGCTCGGAGCCGCCTACAGCGGGCAGGTCGTAACGGACAAGACGCTACTAGCCGTCCCACCCCGTGCTACCTTCCTCGAGGCGCTCAAGGACGAATTCGGAGCTGAGTGGCACATCATCGAGAGCAAGTACCGCATCGAGGGCTTAGACGGCACCAAGAAGCCTGCCAACGCATGGACAGAGGGCAACATCGTCTTCACGCCCACCGACAAGGTCGGCCGACTCGTCTACGGTACGCTCGTCGAGGAGACCAACCCCGTCGCAGGCGTTGTCTATCAAAAGGCAGGCGACTACACGCTCATCAGTAAGTACAGTACCAACGACCCCGTCGAGGAGTACACGGCAGGGCAGGCACTATGCCTCCCCGTCATCGATGGCGCTGACGGCATCTATCTGCTCACCCAGAAGTAAGCACTGAGAGATGACGCTGATCGACTACCTACGTGGCTTGACCAACTACCCCGTATCTGAGGAAGCTCTCCAGAGCATCCTCAGTAAGCGGGGTGCCACCGACCGCACGCAGTACGACGGCAAGGCGCAGTCGCTCCTCGCTATGGCTGACCTCTATCGCTGGCTCTCCACCGCCCCCGACATATCGCAGGGCGGGCAGAGTTACAGTCTATCGGACAACATACGAGAGTACTACCGCAAGCGTGCCAGAGAGCTATACCGAGCAGGAGGCGAGCCCGTGGAGGAGACCAAAGCGAAAGTACGTTACGGATACAAAGGCGAGAGGCTATGATCATCAGGAACGGGAGAGTGATGCTTGTCAGGAGGGAACGAGATAGGTACACAGAAGACGGTAGACCTAAATGGATAAGCAAAGTCCGCATCTCAATACCAGCTCAGATCGTACCTCTAGAGCAGGACGCTTTAATGTGCGCTACTGCGACAGGTAGACCCGTAGACTATGCCAAGTATATGATACTGATTGATGCCCGTGACCTTAAGGAGGATTTCAACCAAAGAAGGATATCGTCCGATATGTTTATGGCGATCCAAAACGGCACAGAGGCTGGTCTCAAAGTCATATCCGTAGAGTACCTCCGAGCCGTCAGCCAGTACAAGATCACCGCTATACAATGCATCCACGGATAACGCTATGTCGCTAGAGGTCACCACACCGATCGGAGAGATCCAGCAGTACATTGAGGAGCAACTCGACCGCAAGGTCGAGCGACTCATCAACAGTCTCAGCTACATCGGTGAGGGCGCCCTCCGCATCGCACGAGAGCTGGGGAGCTACACCGACCGCACGGGCAACCTGCGCAACTCCACGGGCTACGTGATAGCCGTGGACGGACAGATTATCGCACGGGCAGGCTTCCGCTCCAAGAACGAGGACGGAGCCGCCTTTGCCGAGGAGCTCGCCCGCACGACCGATGGCAAGGCAGTACTCGTAGTCTGCGCAGGCATGAGCTACGCCACTTATGTATCACGTAGAGGTTACGACGTCCTCGACTCAGCGGAGATCGAGGCGAAAGTATTAGCGGAAAAGTTACTCAAGCTATGAGCAGGAAGAGAGTCACCAGCAAGGAGGTACTCCAGTACGTATACCAGCTACTCAAAGACAGTCCACTGTGTGTAGATCGCTGGTGTGGAGTCTTCTACTACGGCACAGAGCCTAGAGAGGCGTACAATCCAGGCATTGTCATCCGCCACGTAGCGGGTAGGAGTAGCGAGGTTCAAGAGGGGGTTGTATCTATTCTTATCTATTCGACAGCTAACAGTGATTATTCCGGCTCTGGCATAGATAAAGAGCCCTTAGAGGATACAACCAAGATCGAGCGCAAGGCGCAGGACTGGGTCGAGAGCTTGCCCACGGGCGAGTACCTCTTCTGGAGCGACGACACCATACAGACCGACTACGATCCCGAGGCGGGGCTATACTTCACGAGCGTCCGACTCAAGTACAGACACTATTAACCAACACAACCAATTAACCAACTAACACCAATCACTATGGCAAACGCAGAATTAACGTGGGGCAAGTGCACGATCACCTACAAGGTAGGGACGAAGAGCTACACAGCCAGCCCAAAGCAGGGCACCACTAAGCTAAACGTCTCCGAGGGCAGTGCCGTGGAGGCTAAGATCGAGGGAGGCGAGACCATCGCCGTCCGCCGTGACAACGACTCCTACACGCTCGAGTGGACGGAGTACATCCACCCCGCCAACGTGGCGGACTACCAAGACCGCATCGACAACCCGAGCGCCACGGCGACAGCTCTCGAGGTCACACCCGCCAACAAGGACGCTCTGAGCATCAAGGTGCCCACCGTGAGCCTTCACAGCGGCTTCGCCTTTGACTCCGAGGGCGGTATCACCATGAACAGCAAGGCAACCTTTGTCAAGAGCGGAGCGTCACTCTTCACACTCGCCAAAGGCTCCGCCAGCGCCTAAGCAACAGCACCCTGCCCCCACGGCTAGCCACCAGCGAAGCAAATACGGGGCTTCCAGCGCTAGCCACGGGGCGGGAGCTAATCCACGAGTGAGAGGTTAGACGATAGGGAGCGAGGTTTTCTTTTGCTTGTTTCTTTTCCCCCGCCACCCCTATCGCTCTAACCTCTAACCCATTAACCGACTAACACCACACACCATGTTTGAGAACATTATCATCACCGCCATCACCGCCATCGCAGGAGCCATCGCCACCGTCTGGGGCTACTGGACGGGGCGCAAGCGCCAAGCCAGCGACAACGCTCAGAAGCGCTCCGAAGCTATCCACGACCTCAACGAGACCATCGACCAGCAGGGCGCACGCATCAACGACCTTTACGAGGTCGTCCTCGCATTGAAGAGCGAGAACTACAAGCTGTCGACGCAAAACGAGGAGCTCCTAGCCAACCAGCGCTCCCTCCTTGAGGAGATAGAGGGGCTACGCAGGGAGCTGGCACAGTACAAGCGCCCAGCACCAGTCAAGCGCACACCCGTGCCAAAAGCTCGTAAGTCAACAGCCAACAACTAACAGCACACCCGCCATGATCGAGACACAGACCAGCAACCTACTCAACGACACCCCCACGACCATCGTCATCGGGGGTGCCACTTATCAGATAGCACCGCCCACCTTCGCCAACCTCGCCCGCATATCCAGCGAGATAAGCAAGCTTGAGATGGGCACCATCGATCCCGAGCACCTCGCCGAGGATGTGATCCGTGAGGCACGCCACGGCTACCAGCTCGCCCGCATCATCGCCACAGCCATCGAGGAGACCGAGCGCAAAACGTGGTACGAGCGCCTATGGGACAAGCTACGGCAGCGCATCACCTGCACGACCCTCACCGACCGCATCTACCGCACCGCCACACCCTCCGAAGCAACGCAAGCCTTTGCAGAGATCCTACAGACACTACAACTAGGTGATTTTTTCGCTTTTACCACTTTCCTAAGCGGGGCTCGCATCACGAGGGCGACGAAAGTGGAGACAGAGACCGGAGCGACAGCCCCTGGAGCCTCATCGCAGGGCTGATGAAGACCTACCGCCTATCGTGGCACGCTGTCGTCCACGAGATAAGCTATGCCAACCTCATACTCCTCTCCAGCGTCATACCCGACTACGATAGCCCCAAGACGGACGGAGAGACCCCGGGGACGCTCCACCTCCGAGCTGACGACCCCGCAAACGCAGACCGCATTAGACAACTACTACAGATATGATCCAAGGCAAGGGCGGTGAGATAGCCGCAAGAGTAACCCTCGACACATCACAGCTCGATAAGGACGTACAGCGAGCCACGGGCAAGTTCCGCCAGATCTCACAGAGCGCACAGCAGGAGAGCAACCGCATGCGGGAGGCACTGATGGGTGTAGGCAAGGCGATGGGTATCGCTTTCTCGGCACAGCAGGCGATAGCATTCGTCCGCCAGATCGTCAGCGTCCGCAGTGAGATACAAGCCCTCGAGGTATCATTCCGCACGCTCCTCGGGAGCCAGCAAGCGAGCGCCGAGCTGATGCGGCAGATGAAAGAGTTCGCAGCAGCCACACCACTCCAGCTGGGCGACCTAGCCAAGGGAGCGCAGACGATGCTCGGCTTCAACGTAGCCGCCGAAGAGATTATGCCGATGCTCAAAGCGATAGGCGACATCTCAATGGGTGACGCACAGAAGTTCCAATCCCTCACCCTATCCTTTTCGCAGATGCAGTCGGTCGGCAAGCTGATGGGGCAAGACCTCCTGCAGATGATCAACGCAGGCTTCTCGCCCCTAGCCGTTATGGCGGACAAGACGGGCAAGTCAATCGGCGAACTCAAGGAGGAGATGTCAGCAGGAGCCATCAGTGCCGACATGGTCAAGCAGGCATTCATCGATGCCACCAGCGAGGGCGGGCAATTCTTCGGCATGCTGTCGGGGCAGGGCGACACCGTCAAGGGCGCACTAGCTCAGCTGTCGGGAGCCTTTACGGACATGTTCAACGGCATCGGCGAGCAGAGCGAGGGCATCATCAAAGGCTCCGTCAAGTCCCTGCAGTGGCTCGTGGAGAACTACGAGACGCTCGGCAAAGTGATAGCGGGGCTAGTCGTCACCTACGGGGTGCATCGAGCCAGCCTTATAGCAGAGATAGCCGTGACCCGTGTCGCCACACTACAGACCAAGGGCTTCACGACCGCTCAGATACTCCTGCACGATGCTACCAAGCGACTAACGATGGCGCAGAAAGCACTCAGCAAGTCGATGCTCGCCAATCCGTATGCACTAGTCGCTATGGCAGTCATCGGGCTGAGCTATGGGGTCTACAAGCTCGCCACGGCTGAAAGCGAAGCGGAGAAAGCACAGAAGCGTCACAACGACCAGATGGAGCGGGGCAAGAAGATGCTCGAAGACTACAGCCAAGCGGTGGATGACTACATCGCCAAGGTCAAAGACTCCAACGCCACCGACCTCCAGCGCACCAAAGCCTACGAGGAGCTACTCAAGCTGATGCCCCAGCTTAGAGGGATGAGCCTAGACGAGGTCGCCACGATGGCAGGCGACGACCTCGACAAGCTGAAGAAACAGAACGAGGACATCGTCCACTACCAGCAACTGAAGAAAGATGCAGAGCAAGCCCGCAAGGCGGTCGAGGAGGCACAGCGAGGTGTAGAGCTAGCCAAGCAGTCCACGGGGCAAAGCTATGCTACCCAGCTGGCATACGCTGAGAAGAAGTTAGTCGCACGGCAGAACGACCTCCGACTAGCCGAGGAAGCCCTCCGCACAGAGGAGGAGACACAGCGCCGTGCCGAATGGGAGGCTAAGTCGCAAGAAGAAAAGGTCGCCTACCTCGACGACCAGCTAACGACACTCGAGCGACAGCAGAGCGTCTACTCGAGTATGCTCCCCCCTCAGGCTCGCCAGCTAGCTATGCAGGGTAGGATAGGCGACGCACTCAGAGTGTGCCGTGAGCAGACGGGCGGTATGGCGCAAGGTCTAGAGCAAGCAGTCCGCAACACAGCAGGCTTTGCCCTACAGATAGACAAGCTCCGTGGGCAACTCGGACAGCTACAGACAGAGGACACGGGCAAGACATACAAGCAGGCATTAGCTGACGCCTACCAAGAGTACCAGCGCACACAGCAGGCACTCAAGGACGCCACGAACAAAAAAGAGGCAGACTACTACAAAGCCAAGGAGGAGGCGGACAAAGCAGAGCAAGCGTACAAAGCACTCGGTGGCAACACCTCGCCACGCACCTCCACCGCTCCCAAGCGTGACCGCAAGGCGGAGCAGGCAGAGGAGCGCAGACGGCTCCAGCAGTTAGCCGACCTCAAGGCAGACTTTGCCAAGAGGGAGCTTCGCCAAGCCATTGACAACGAGTTTGCCCTCAAGCAGGCACGCATCTCAGCGCAGGAGGACACCATCCAAAAGGAGCTAGAGCTAGCCCGCCTCCACACGGCACAGCTCAAGGAAGAGAACAAGCGACGTGAGGAGGACTGGATAGAGACCCTCCAGCGCAAGCGTGAGGAGGAGTGGAAGCTAGAGAACCCCGCCAAAGCTAAGGAGGGCTACAGCTTCACAGGCGTCACCACACGAGACGACCTCAGCAAGCAACAGCTAGAGCAGTTAGCCGAGTACGACCGCATCGCCACCGAGCAGGGCGTCAAGGCTGAGACCGAGGCGCTTCGCAAGCGCTTGCAGCAGTTCGAAAGCTATGCACAAGAGCGTCAGCGCATAGCCAAGGAGTATGCCGACAAGGAGGCAGACCTCCGCAAGCCCGACGGCTCGCTTCGTGAGGGGGTATCGCAGGACAACATAGACGAGCTGAAGCGACAGAGCGACGAGGCGCTCGCCAAGATCGACGAGGCGTGGGCAGAGCGTCAGGAGACTTACCAGCAGTGGATGACCGACATCGCCAGTATGTCCATCGCACAGCTCGAGCAGGAGCTGAGACGAGTAGAGCTACTATTTGCCAAGGCGCAGATCGAGGGCAAGGAAGATACGGACGTAGCGGTACTCCGCACACAGCTCGATCAACTCCGCAAGAAGCTCAGAGAGATTCAGAACGACACCGACGCCACTGGCAAGAGCTTTGCCGACTGGAGCCGTGCTACCGAGACGCTACGAGCCACCAAGGACGAGCTGGAGAGCATCGCAGAGAGCATACGCCCACTCAGCGACAGCCTCGCCGACGCTATCCAAGGCGTGGCGGGCTTAGCCACCCCCGTCATCAGTATCATCGGCAGTATCGGCAAGTTTGCCGAGATGACCTCCAAGGGCATCTCAGCCACCGCCACCGCCACACAGAAAGCTATCTCCATGGCGGAGAAAGGCACCGTCATCCTCGCCATCATCTCCGCAGCACTACAGATCATTACCAAGATCGTCGAGCTCTTCAACAGCGACAAGCGCCACGACAAGAATATCGAGGAGCTGGACAATAAGATAGCCGACATCCAGTGGCGCCTAGACCACTGGGGCTGGGACAAGCTAGAGGAGAGCGCAGGCAAGCCACTAGAGCGCATCAACGAGTGGCTCGCAGAGGCATACCTCAAAGCTCTAGCAGCTGAAGCCGCTACGGGAGACTATGCCAAAGCGTGGCAGGCGCTCAACGATATAACCCTCGGCACAGAGGAGGCGGGGCGCAACCTCGCTGATGCTTACATGCGGGCGGACTACATGGCGGGACAGCTCCTCGGCTCCGACCGCTACAGCAAGGCGCGCGAGCAGCTCGACCTCATGGGCAAGCAGGTCGCACTCATAGCCAAGCAGAAAGAGGAGGAGCAATCGAAGAAGGATCCCGATGGCGGTAAGATAGACGAGTACGACCGCAAGATGAAAGAGCTGACCGAGAAGATGGCGAGCTACATCGACGATATGCTGAGCGACCTCCTCGGGGGCGACGCTATCCAGCTAGCCGACAAGCTCGGCAACGCACTCTTCGATGCCTTTAGCAAGGGCGAGGACGCTGCGAGAGCTTTCGAGGGAGCCGTCAACGACATCATCAACAATATGGTCAAGAAGCTCCTCATTCAGCAGTTCCTCGAGAAGCCGATAGCCGAAGCGATCAACAAGCTCAAGCAGGCAGCGACCAAGGATGGCGTGCTAGACATGGATGCGCTGATAGCCAGCATCGGGACACTCTTTGATGACTTCCAGAAGATCGGTGCCGACGCAGGCAAGCTCCAAGAAGCCTACGACAAGATCATGCAGACGATAGGAGCGGATATGGGCGACATGCTATCGGGTGACCGCAAGGGCATAGCGACCGCCAGCCAAGACAGCGTGGACGAACTCAACGGACGAGCCACCGCCATACAGACCCACACAGCCAGCATAGCGGCAGGCACCGCCCGCCTCACGAGCTTAGCGCAAAGCACCTTTGACCAGCTGGTCGAGGTCGCCCGCATGGTCAAGGAGGGCAACGCCACCCGCCAGCGCATAGAGACCTCAACCGCCACCATCGCCACCAAGGTACGAGATTTTGAGACCTACGGGATAAAAGTTAAACGATAGACACCATGACGACACTACAGAAAGCAATCCACCAATGTATGTTAGCGGGAGCCTGCGACCTCCTGCGCCCTAACATGACCCCGACAGAGCTTTGCCAACTCCTACGCACACCGCAAGGCGAGGAGTTTATCCTCAAGGGACTGCCGACGCTCTCCTTGTGGCGACTCATAGGCGAGGACTACAAGGGCGTACTCGCAGCACACCGCATCTACCTAGACGCTGGCTACATCGAGCTAGACGGACAGACGACACGCCTCATCGCCATCGGAGCCACCCACCTACGCATCACAGCTAACCAGCCTAAGCTCTACAATGTCACACTCATACACGGTGCCAAGGCGGACGTGCTAGCAACCAACTGGGCGGTCGTCAGCGTGGAGCGTGACGCACAGAGCACCGCCTATATAGCCTGCACCGATAACGCTATATCGATATGACACACCGCATCACACTAAGCGCCAAGGGTCGCACCCTCTACACCCCGCTCGTGATACAAGGCGGCTACAGCGACCTCCTCCAGCTCACACAGCCCCGCAAGCCCGTAGCCACCGACTGGGCTGAGGAGCCACGGCTAGACACCGTACAGACCACGCTCGAGCCACAGCCCACACGACCGCTGAGGATAGACTTATGGTTACCCGTTGGTATACCGCACAGCACTCTCCAGCGCACCGACACCATCGCCACAGAGCTTGACCGCACATACAAGGTGCAGGTGCAAGAGGTCTTCGAGCGGGAGCAATTCCCCAATGGGAGCATCTACACCCTACGAGGCACGATCCAGCAGGACAAGGCACCCGTAGCAGGCAGTACGGCGCAGTGCAAGTACATACCAACGAGCAAGCCCTACAGCATCACGACAGACCACATATCACTCGCCACGCTGGGAGCGCTACCGATAGATGGTTGGCGCAAGGCACTGCGGGACAAGACCGCCTTCAAGGTGACCAGCCCCGAGGCAAGTCGTGAACTTGTCCTGCCAACCTTACTGCTGGGGGACACGGTCGAGCAGTTGATCGCCAGCCGTGACCAGCTGGAGGGGCTACTATTCAGCGAGACCCGTAACCAGCTGACGACCCCTTACGGCACCTTCGACGGCTACTTCTCACGCTCACGACTCATATCCTGCAGCTTGGATCGGAGCTACTACCTATTGTACGACCTAACCATCACACTCGTATGACCATCACATTCCACAGCTACGGCAGAGGCGGGACAGAGACCACGCTAGAGTTAGACGAGCGGCGGTCCTCGATCGTCGAGAAGCTCAACGAGCCGACACGCCTAGACCTCACCCTCACGAGCGAGACAGCCCCGATGATAGCCCTCGGAGCACACGTAACGTACCAAGGCGTGACCTACTACGTCACCAGCGAGCCAACAGTCCGCAAGGAGCATAGCAAGCTCTTTGTTGTCGAGACGGAGCTGGAGACCAGCATAGGCTTAGCACGGCACGTCATCCTCAGCAATCCCGTGGACAAGCGAGCCAGCTTCGATTACACCGCCACAGCCACGGAGCATCTGCAGCTAGCCATTGACTCGCTCAACGGCAAGTTTGCCGCCGACCGCATCACGTGGTCACGAGGAGAGGTCAACTGCAAGGACACGACCAAGCACATCAAGTACGACGGCATCACCGTCTGGGAGGCGCTCCAGCAGATACGAGAGGCTTACGAGACGGACATATTTGTCTACGGCTCGACCATATCTCTCGGCAGAGAGGGCGACAAGAGTAACGCCCTCCCGCTAGCCTACGGCAAGGGCAAGGGACTGCTCAGCGGGCTGGAGCGACTCAAGCACAACGACGACACGACACCGATGTGCCTCTACGTCACTGGTACCAAGCGCAATATGACCACTGGCAGACTAACGCTCGAGCGCTCCCAGCTACTCAAGGTGACCGACACGGGTATGATAGAGCGCAACCCGACAGACCTCGATGGACAGATATACACAACCGACAGCACGGGACAGTGCATAGCCGACTACTCAGCCGACAACGTCTTCGACGCTCTCTACACCGAGGCGACCTACACCAACGAGGAGATATACCCCTCGCACACCTCCACGATCAAAACGGTCACCAAAGTCCAAGACCACTTCGAGGTCAACAGCGACCTAGACTACAGCAAGCTCCGCATCGATGGCGAGCAGATGCAGGTAGTCTTTCAGACGGGCAACCTTGCGGGGCGGGACTTTGACGCTAACTACTACTCCAGCACGGGACGGATCGCCATCGTCCCCAAGGAGGAGGACGACACGACACTCCCCAACGACACGCTATGCCCCAAGGTCGGAGACCAGTACATCGTAACAGGGATCAAGCTACCAGACGAGTACATCAAGGAGGCACAGCGCAAGCTCACGGACGAGGCGCTCCGCCACCTCGTCAAGCTACAGCGACAGCGCTACAGCTACAAGGCGGAGATAGACCCAGTCTACCTGCACAACAACCACGACAAGATAGCCCCACAGCTGACGGTAGGCAAGTACGTCCACCTCACCGACCCGCATATAGCCGTCGGGGATCCATACATCCGCATCGTAGGCAAGCGCACCTACCTCGACAGACCCTACCAGCCCGAGATCGAGCTATCCAACGAGGTCGAGCCACCGAGCCTACTGACAAGCATCCTCGACCAGATAGACAACAGCTCGCTCCTAGACCGCCTGCGCAACGACATGAAAGGTGTGGAGCACCTATCCGTATCCATCAACAATCTCACATCGGACGCAACAGGCATCAAGCAGCGCCTCGAGGGAGCCGAGCAATCCATCGCTGGCAAGCTCGATAGCTCAGACTTTGAGGGGTGGAAGACGGGCGACTACTCTAATCGACAGTCAGACATAGACAGAGCACTCCTAGGTAAGCAACCCGCAGGGAGCTACGCACTGACGAGCGAGCTAGCCACGAGCCAACAGCAGGCAGTAGCCGAGGCGGTCAAGCAAGCTGGAGCCCTAGACGACAAACAAGCCGAGGAGTACAAGAAGTTGCTCGCAGGCAAGCAACCCGCAGGGAGCTACCTATCGCAAGAGGACTTTGACAAATTCAAGAACAAGCTCAACGAATCGGCAGACGACACGGCTAAGGAGATAGCAGACATCAAGTCCAACTACAAGGTGGTCGTCTCCAAGCGTGGCGAGATACGCAACGGCAAGGTCTACGACGGCGTAGACTATAACGGATCGACAGCTATCCTCCACACCGCACAGATATACACGCTCTTTGGCGATGACGCTACCGTCTCGCAAGGGAAGAATCTGACCTGGACAGTCAACAAGGGACGCACCACAGCACCACGAGAGCGCACCGTCACGGGCATAGCTTGCTACGTGACCGAAGCGGACTTTGTCTACAATCAGTTCGACCTCCACCACTACGACATACAGCTCGAGAGCAAATTCACACCACCAAGCAACCCCTAAGACGTACAACACTATGCTAGAGTACAAGGCACGCATCACATCGCACGATAACCTTAAGGCAGAGCTACCCGAAGCCATTAAGACCACTATCACGAGTAGCCACGAGATGCAGGAGCTACTCCGAGGTAAGGACGGCAAGAACGCTGGTCGCTACCTAGGCAAGGCAACCAACATAGACACAACGCTCACTAGCAACTACTACCCCGAGCGCGGTAGCAGTTGGAAGACAGCCGAAGAGGGCGACTACGTCTATCTGACGAAAGACATCGAGAGCAGTTGGCGCAAGGACACTTACTACATAGTCAGAGAGCGCAAGAACAGTACCGTATGGGAGGAGTACAATATCAAGGGACACACCCCCGTCTTCTCGCTAGACAACGAGTACCGACTCTTAGCGGACAACCAGCTAGTCAGCCAATACTCGCTCAAGCCCAGCCCCGAGGAGGTTGTCGGCACGTCCGCATTTGCCGAGCGACTAAGTGCCAAGATTGAGGAGTCGGAGAAGATCAAGTCGCTAGAGGTGGACATACGTGACGCCAAGCAGACAGCCACAACCAGCGCCCAAGAAGTCGCAGACTTTGGGCAAGAGCTAGTCCGTACGAAAGGTCTAGCCCAAGCCTCTTACGAACTATCAAACGATGCGAACGCATCGGTAGCCGACCTCAGCAAACGCTCCCTCACAGCCGACCAGCGTGACGAGGTCGCCTATCTCACCAGCTCGCTACCACAGCTGAGGAGCGCAGACGGTAGCAAGAAGCTACAAGCCCTAGCCTTACAGCGTTATATAACACTAAGTAGCAACGGAGACAGCATCTCCGCCTACCTCGCCAGCGACGCACTTACAGCAGTACTCAAGGCGGGTATAACCAACTTCGGCACGCCCCAAGAAAAGGAGAATGTAGCTATCAACCACAACGGCACGGGACACTTCGGCAACCTCTACTTCCAAGGCAACCAAATTGACTTCCGTACGTCGCAGTCGGATAACCCCTATCTATCCGTAGGAGCCACCGAAGCCAATTTCATCGACAACTTTTTGCCCAGCGCACGGGTAGACAATACCCCCGTATCCATAAGCTCCACAACGCTGCCAGACCGCAATAAGCTACCCGACAGTAGCGCCTACACGCTAGAGCGCACCTTGTCCGTGGCAAACGAGGGTACACGTCTGACCATCTCCATCGACAGCATTAAGGTAGAGACCTACAAGCCCCACAAGGCTTACATCGTACTCGATGGGGTTGTATTAGACACGTGGCAGGGAAGCAACTCCTCAAAGATAGTACGCTACCCCGACGGCACCGTACAGGCAGATATAACGCAGACACCCTACACCGCCAGCAACCTTATATACGAACGCGTAGTAGCCAAGGGGACGCACGTGATACAGATAATCCTAGAGACGCCCGACAGTAGCGACAAGGTGACACTAAGCGGCTTTAGGGTACGCCAGCGCTACGACACGGGGCTACAGCAGAGCCTGCTGACCAAGAGCGGACTACGGCTCTACGGGTCGCCCCAACGCTATCTAGACGTGGACTACCGCAAGCAGTACTACAACACGGCACCCGGGGCAGCTGTAGGCTGGGTAACTAACGACTACACCCTCCGGGTCAAGGGCGGTGCCAAGGTGGACAAACTGACGGCTGACGAGCTGGACGTGCCAGGCGTGCCTTTGTGCGGAGCTTCGTTTGATGCAAGTGGGTCGCAAGTCAAGGCTTTTGGTAAAAAAGCTAAGAGACAAGGGTACAACCAAGCGCAGGCGGTCTACTATGATAGTGGACGTTTCTTCCGAGTGTACCACAGTATCGGACACACCAACTACCTACCAACGGTGCAGGTCATAGGTGATAATGGCAACGACATCAATTGGAACCTCACAGCTCGCATCTATGCGGTCAACGCTAACGACTTTGCGGTCCGCATCATTACCAATGGTGATAACCCAATCAAGCACGCATTCTCTTTTGTCGCATTCAAAACGATGTAGGAGATTCAAGCGGAAAGACCTATATTTGCAACACAGTAACATAAACAGATACAACTATGAGACACTACACCTCGCTCCTACTACTCGGAGCAATCCTACTCACCGCTTGCAATCCAAAGGAACCCAGCAAGCAACAGATACTAGACCCAACAACCAAGCTGTACATTAACGTCAGGAACAACACAATGAAAGTCACCAACGCAACCGACACAACCACCACAGAAGACCCGATACCAACCCCACGTGAAGTCGTGGAGCGGGCTGGGTGCTTCGCTTACACAGACATAAAGACTGGGAGATTAGACTGCCAGCTAGGAATTGCAGACGAGTGGAAAGACCTAGAGAACGAGCGCCTCATAATGAGTGGCGAGAAGATAATCACCGACCAAGACCGCAAAGAGCGAGGCGACTATCACCTCAACGACTACTTCTTAAAGCTCAGAGACCTCCGCATACTCGCCCCGATGAAAGAGGGCGAGACGGAGAACCCCATAATCGCATACATCCCCAACAAGAGGATGGCGGAGGCAGAGGTCGCCATAACCAAAGCCTACAACGAGGGCAACTACGACGAGGTCTACCGCCTCTTCCAAGAGCTATACACAGCTATCCCGACCACGACCGCCCGCTGGCAAGCCCTCAAAGCTAAAGGCGAGCAATAGCCCCGCTGGCTATTGGCTAGAAAAATAGTAGCGCTATTATCGTTTGATAGTAGCGCCATTAATTTTCAGTCTGCGGGATTGATTCCCAATAGACCGTCTATTCCCCAATCTAAACGCTTGCATAGTACGATTATTTGTAGTATCTTTGTAGTGTCAATAAGAAACAGAATACGATGCAACAGAAAACAGTACAAATGGCGGTAACACCCGAAGAAAAAGAACTGATAGAGAGCTTGAGAAACTACAACCGCTCCTACCCAAACGGATACCCCGAGCTACTTTGGGACTTACAGCAACTCTTTGACTCAATGGTGCGACAACCATACGAGTAGCACACTAGCCCCGCCACTTGTGTGGCGGGGAAAACACCTATCAACACTACATTCCTATGGAAACAGTAATAACAACGCCCGAACTCATCACCGATATGAAAAAGAAGATGCAAGGCATACTACAGGCAATCTCGTGGCGAGACTTCGCAAACACTTATTTCCACCGCTCCTCATCGTGGTTTTACCACAAGATGGACGGTATCGATGGAAATGGAAACCAAGGAGGCTTCAACCAAGAAGAAGCCACACAGATGCGAGATGCGCTCCTAGACCTAAGCGAGCGCATCAGACAAGCAGCCGAAAGCATATAGGCGGGGTCTCATCGTCCCCTTATTGACAGAAGTCGCTCTAGCCTATGGAGCGCCACAGCCCCCACCAGCCGACCAGCCCGTGGGGGCTATTCTTATCCACAATTTCACTACCTTTGCGGACAGAGCGAGCGACCCCGCCAGCACCCCAGTTTGTACATATTTGATGCTCTGTTGTTGCTCACTCAACCACCGCACAAGCGTTACTAACTAACTAGCAACACATTACACTCGCACCGCAACATTTGCGAACATATCTTATACGAAAGCTCCAATGAAGAAACCGTTTAAGGAATACCAGTCTGCTGACTTTGCACAGATCAATCAGGAGATGCTCGCTCTGTGGGAGAAGGAGCAGCTCTTCCACCG
>QWCB01001122.1_pt1 | contig 46118 bp, 47 predicted proteins | sample 1972511 | NCBI WGS metagenome assembly QWCB01 (sample SAMN09866719, study PRJNA288562) | Human gut metagenome isolate term5_stool, whole genome shotgun sequencing... | isolation source: gut | host: Homo sapiens | place: USA: California | reverse complement strand
AGGCAGACATACAGGGAATAGAGGTGAGAGTATGGCACAACCGACAATCAAGGATGTAGCAAAATTAGCTGGAGTTTCGATCTCTACTGTCTCGCGCGTAATGAATAAATCCAAACCGGTCAGCCCGGAAGCGCAGCGTAAGGTCATCGACGCAATTAATAAGCTTGGCTTCAAGCCGAATGAATTAGCGCGCAGCCTGGTTATGAAGAAATCCAACTCAATCGGCATTCTCGTCAAAGATATTGGCATTCACTATATGGCAGAAATGATTCGTGGTGCTGAAGAAATTGGTCGCATGTATAATTACGATATTCTGCTATCCAGTACGTATGGTGAACGAGAACTGGAACAGCGTGCGATTGATTTTTTATATCGAAAGCAGGTCGAGGGCATTATCATCATTTCCGAGAGTATTGAACCGGAAACGATGGTAAAGATTAAAGAATATCGGCTGCCTTATGTGCTTCTGGATCGCTTTTACAAATCGACGGATTTGCATACGGTGACGATTCGTCATCGCGAAGCGATGAAAGAATTGACACAATATGTTCTTTCCTTAGGCAACCGTAGCGTGCGATATCTTCGCAGCAGCCTGAATTATGATTTTTCTAAAGAGCGTTCCGGCGGCTATGATGACGCGATCCGCGAGGCGGGTCTTCTCCCGATGAAGATTGATGCGGACGGGGCAGGCATTGATGCAGGGTATGCTGCGGCAAAAGAAATCACCCAGAATCTAAAGAAGGATCCTTTTGATGCGTTGATTTGTGAGAACGACGATTTGGCGATCGGTGTCATGACCTATTGTTATGATCACGATTTGCCTATTCCCAAAGCATTTCAAATTGCGGGATTTGGCGGTTCTCCCGATGTACAGATCTTCCGTCCCCAACTGACGACAATGGAAGAACCGTACTACGATATTGGGGCGGTCGCTATGCGTGCTTTAACAAAAACATTACAAGGCAAGACGACTTTAGACGAAACCTTGTATTTACCAACGCAAATCCTCATTGGTGAGTCGACAGAACAACGAAAGTAAGGTATAACGTTTTTAGCTCTTATAATTCTGAAGGAGGTTTACATGGCAGAGAAAACGGTAACGGTGGTAAATGAAACCGGTTTACATGCAAGACCGGCAGCAGCCTTGGTCCAATTCGTCAAAAACATTCCCGGCGATGTCGAGTTGGTGAAAAATGGAAAAGTGGCCAACGCAAAAAGCATCTTTAACGTGATGAGCTTGGGAATTTCAAAAGGGATGGATATTACCGTTCGCGTGAACGGCGACGACGCAGAGGAACATGTCGATCGAATTGTCGAGTTTATCACCCAACTGACAGATTGACGGTAGAAGGGAGCATCTATCATGCTCCCTCTCTTTTTTTGTCCGGAACATTTTTTCGCCGAAGATGGACGTTTGCGACATAGTCGACATAGTTAAGAAAGGAGGCGAAGATGACAAGAAGAATACCGGGAATCATCGCCTCGTATGGGATAGTCATCGGCGTCGCAAAACGCTGGATTCCGGAAGAAATACCCATCCGTAATGACTGGATCCGGGAAGAGGAAGTTGCGGGGGAAGTAGAAGCGGTTAAACAAGCATTTTCCGCATTTCGACAAACGTTGGAACGGGAAAACGCGTCTTCTCCGCTTCTCTTTTCTTTACGTGAAGCACATATTGCTTTATTAGACGATCCGTATTTGTTCGAGAGCGTTGAAGAGCGTATTCGAGATAAGCACATGTCTGCGGATCGTGCGTTAGATTCCACGATTCGTCTGATGGCGGCGCAGTTGGAAGCATTGGAAGATCCTTATCTGCGTGAACGGGGGAGCGATTATCGTGATATGGGAAGAAGTCTTCTCTATCAGCTGAAAGGGCTTCCCGTTCCACGCTTAGACCATCTTTCAGCGCCTTGCATTCTTATCACCGAAGAGTTAGCGCCTTCCGATGCGCTTCATTTGGACAAATCGAATGTATTAGGCTTTACCAGTGATCGAGGCGGAGCTACCTCGCATACGGCCATGATTGCCCAGACAATGGGCATACCGGCTTTGGTGGGGGTAACAGAGCTTACTTCCTTGGTACAAGATGGCGATCTCCTTATTCTGGATGCCGAAAACGGTGAGGTGATTGTAGAACCGGATGCGGAAACCATTGCTTTGGTGCAGGCAAAGATGGATAGCGGAAAACGACAAAACTTGCGTTTGGCTATGACACCGCAGGAACGCGCAGTAACCAAAGATGGTTATTCCGTAGATACCATGGTGAACATTGGTGGTTTGGATGACTTAACGGTGGGGCTTCTTGCCGGTGCGGAAGGCGTAGGATTGTTTCGAACCGAACTCCTCTATATGGAGCAGGATCATTTTCCTACAGAAGAAGAACAGGTGGGCGTTTATCGGCAGGCTGCAGCTCTTTTGGGAGATCGTCCACTCCGTATTCGTACCTTGGATATTGGTGGAGATAAGCGATTGCCGTATTACGCTTTTCCGCGTGAAGCGAATCCGTTCCTTGGTTGGCGTGCTCTTCGTTTTTGCTTTGACAAAGAGAGCATCTTTCGGGCGCAGCTTCGCGCCATTTTACGCGCTTCCGCCGAGGGGGATGTGCAGCTCATGCTTCCCATGGTGATCAGTCCGTCGGAAGTGTTCCGTGTAAAGCGGATGCTCGAAGAAGAAAAACAATTGCTCCGTAAGCAAAACCATTCCTATAATGCCGATTTGCCCATAGGCATAACGGTCGAAACGCCTGCCGCTGTTCTATTAGCGCAGGATTTAGCACAATGCTGTGATTTTTTTAGCATTGGCACCAATGATCTGACGCAATATCTGTTGGCAACAGACAGGGGAAATAATCATGTGGCCAAACTGCACTCCCCTTTTCATCCTGCGGTAGTGCGATCAATAAAACAGATCGTTTCCGCGGCACACGATGCCGGCATTCCGTGCGGATTGTGCGGAAGTTTTGCAGGGAATTTACATGCAACGCCCCTGCTGTTGGGCTTAGGTTTAGACTCGCTTTCTGCACCGGCATCCATTCTTCCCCGGTTGAAAGAACGAATAAGAGGAATTACACTGAAAGAAGCAACACAACTTGCGGATAGGGTATGCGCCATGCGTTCTACCGAAGAGATTACGAAGAGCGTTAGCGCATTTTTACCGATAGATACGGAAGGGGAGAAAGAATGAAAGAAAACGGAAAGAAAATGCTCTGGATTTTCCTCGGCTGTTTTATCTTGGCATTAGCGATGAATTATTTCTTCATTCCGAATCATATTGCGGCAGGCGGAATCAGCGGATTAGCAATTGTCATCAATTACGTTTTTCCCTTTTTCAGTATCGGTACACTGATATTGGTGGGCAACGTGGTTCTTTTTATTATGGCGTTTCTCATCTTGGGAAAGCAATTCGGTCTCATGACATTAGTGGGCTCCATCTCCTATTCCATTTGGATTATCTTTTTTGAGCGGGTTGCGCCGGTAACCGAGCCCATTGTGGCGGATCAGCTTCTTGTGATTCTCATTGGCGCATCCATCAGCGGAATCGGTTTGAGCTTCGTTTTTACGCAAAATGCTTCGACCGGAGGAACCGATATTTTAGGCGCCATTTTGAATAACATTACCCATATTGGTTTAGCTAACAGTCTGTTGCTGGTAGACGCCATCGTTGTCCTTTTGGGTGGCATGTTCATTTCTTTAGAAAATGCGCTATATGCGATTGTGGCCATCTATCTTCAAGCGATGATGCTGGAAAAAATGATAGCCGGTTTCGGTCGACGCATAGTGATGAATATTACCACCTCCAAAGTGGACGAAGTAAACGAATTTATTATTGAAAAAATGCACCGCGGAACCACTATTTATAATACAGAGGGGGGCTTTTCGCGTCGTCCGCACTATGCGATTCTTTCCGTTGTTCACAACAAGGAATACATCCGCATTAAAGATTTTGTGGAAAAGACCGATCCCAGTGCCTTTGTTTTTGTCTATTCGGCAAGCGAGGTACTGGGCGAAGGCTTTACCTATGCACCCGGTCAACGTCTACCGAATCGCTTTAGTACTGCTGAAGAAAATGAGGTGGTGCAGAAGAACGCCGTACCGTTAAATGAAGAAATGGAAATGAACGAGGAAAATCATGCAGCTGGGCAAAACACAAACGCGGAAAATTAAATCCATATCCGCTCCGGGAGCAATTCTTGAGGGCAATATCCTTTTGCCGAAACGCTTTGTTCCCGAAGGAGCAAAAGTAAATGACGAAGTGGACGTTTTTCTTTTGCGCGATTCAGAGGATCGACCGATTGCGACGACTCGTCATCCTAAAGTGCAAGTTGGGGAATTAGCCCTTCTCGTAGTAAAAGACGTTTCCCGACAAGGCGCTTTTTTGGATTGGGGATTGGACAAGGATCTGTTTTTGCCCTTTCAGGAGCAGATGCACCATGTCAAAGTGGGTGAAAAGGTTCTTATCTATTGTTATCTCGATAAATCGGATCGGCTTTGTTCCACGATGCGCATAAAAAATCATTTTTCCTTCCCTAACCATCTCAAAGAAAATGACTGGGTGGATGGTGTAGTGTATGCGAATAATCCGGAGATCGGCGCTTTTGTTCTCGTTGAACAGCGCTATAACGGTCTCATTCCTGCCGATGGTTCCCGTGGCGCTTTGCGCATCGGAGAAACGGTACATGCACGTGTTGAGCGTATAAAACCGGATGGAAAAATCGACCTTAGTCTGCAGACACGCGCCCATGAACAAATGGATGCCGATTCTGCCGCTATTTTGCAGATGATAAAGGCGAACCAGGGTTTTTTACGAGTGAACGATAAGAGTGATCCTGAAACCATACGAATGTTATTCGGTTTGAGTAAAGCGCAATTTAAACGCTGTGTCGGACGATTGTTGAAACAGGGACGCATTGTTTTTTGTGAAGATGGTATTGCGCTTCGATAAGTGGAGAAGAACAAAGGGGACAATGGCTTCCCAATACGTCAAAGAGAGGAGAAAACATGGACAATCCGATTTTAGCCCGTGTCGGTGAGAGAGCGATTACGAGACAAGAGGTGGACGAATTGCGAAAACTCCTGGGTGAACAGGCGCAACATTTCGACGGAGAAGAAGGAGATTCTCGCTTGTTGGAAGAAATCATCCATCAGGAGCTGCTCTATCGCGATGCGATAGATAAACACATTGACGAAGAAGAGGCGTTCAAGCAGCAGTTGGATCAACAGATCGATGCGATGAAAAAGCAGCTTTTGCAGCAGTACGCCTTGCAAAAATTGCTTTCCGCTGTGCAGGTGTTGCCACAGGACGTGGAAGAGTATTACCGTGCGAACGAAGAGCATTTTAGTGAGGAAGAGAAAAAGAATCCGGACAAACAGAAATCACAGATTTATATGCAGCTTTTGTTGCTTCGTCAACAGGCTACCTATGTGAATTACACCGCTACATTAGAGAAGACTTATCCTGTTACGCGCATGAGCGCGTCCGAAGAAAAGGAGGAAAACCATGAGTGAGCAAACTATCTTTGAAAGCCATCCTATTTTTACGTATTTCTATCGCATGAACCAAATTCCTCGCGGTTCCGGAAACGAACAGGCAATAAGCGATGCGCTGACCGCATGGGGAAAAGAAAAGGGATGGAAGACGGAACAGGACAAGGCAGGCAATGTTCGTATGACCAAACCTGCATCATCCGGCTTTGAAAATGCTCCAAGAATTATTATGCAGGGACACATGGACATGGTCTGTGTGAAAGGAAAAGGCGTGGAGCACGACTTCACCCGTGATCCAATTGCAATGGAAGAAAAAGACGGCTGGCTTCATGGCATCGGAACGACGCTTGGCGCAGATGATGGCATTGGCGTAGCTATGGGACTGGCGATTCTTGATGAACAAATGGATATGCCGGAAACTACTCTTGTCGTTACCACGGATGAAGAGGAGGGCATGAACGGTGTTCTATCGCTTTCCCCATCATGGCTGGATGCCGATATGCTCATAAACATTGATTCCGAAGAAGAAGGATTTGTCACCTGCGGATGTGCAGGCGGTGCGACAGGCGAATTTACCATGCCGCTTACGCGCGAAACACTTTCCGGGCAAAGTGGTCTGCACATTACCATTACGGGGATGAATGGCGGTCATTCGGGACAGAATATTTTAGCGGAACCCCATAACGCCTGCAAAGTTATGGCGCAGTTTTTACATTCTCTTTTGCAGACCGCGCCCCTTCGCATCGTGCGCTACCATAGCGGTGAGAAGCACAATGCCATTCCTAATGAAGCGCAGGTATGGATCAGCTTTTCAGCTGATGACGAAGAGAACATAAAACAAGGAATCAGGCAGATTTGGACGACTACACAGGAACACCTGTTAAAACAAGAACCCGATATTGCGATCCATGTCGATTCCTATACTCCGGATGATGCGCCCCTTAGTGCGGAATCGACCAAGCAACTGTTGAATCTGATTGATGTTTTGCCGCACGGGGTTTACCGGATGCGTGAAGACGGTAAAAATGTCCTTGCCTCGGACAATTTAGCGATTGTGGATACGAAGGAAGACTATGCGGATGTGATGGTTTCTGTTCGTTCCAGTTCTGAAGAGGTGCTCAGCGAGTTAAAGGAAAAGATCGATCAGGCGGTGCATACTTTTGAAGGTAAAGGTAGCTATGGCGATGTTTATCCGGCATGGGAATTAGCAGAAGTTTCTGCACTGCGTGAGCTCTTCTTGGAAACGTATCGTAAAGAAACCGGAAAAGAAGCGGAAGTGTTGGATATTCACGCGGGATTGGAATGCGGCCTATTTGCCCAGTATAATCCTTCGTTGGACATGATTTCGATCGGACCGGATATTGAAGGGGCGCATACGACAAGTGAGCGCCTGAACATTGCTTCGACCATCAACACGTATTCTATTTTGAAAAAACTGATCGCGCGCATCGCCACAATGCGCTGAAATGTGTATAATGAAGAAGGCAGAGCATTTCCCATATCAAGCATAAGGAGGTCCGCCATGACGGAGGAAAAAAACAAGGATTTAGAGCCGGAAACGGTTGATTTGGACGAGGAAGAATGGGATTTGGACGAAGAGGATCATATCGTTCTCACCCTTGATGACGACACGGAATTGGAATGCGTCGTTTTGGATATTTTCCCGTTTCATGATAAAGAATATATTGCCCTCTTTCCTGTAAGCGAAGAAGAGGAGGAAGAAGGCATCCTTCTCTATGAATATGCAGAAAGCGAAGACGGCGAAGAGATCGAACTGTCGCAGATTGAATCGGAAGAAGACTACAATGCTGTGGCGGATGAGTTTGATCGCCTTTTAGCCGAAGAGGAAGAAGACGATGAATGCGGATGCGGATGTGGCTGTGATCATTCGCATGAGGAAAAGTGAGAGGGGGATGCGGTGATTCAGTTAGTATTGGGACCGAGCGGAAGCGGTAAAACGACGCGCATGATTGATCAGGCTAATGAAGAGCATAAATCGCACAGTGGTCATCTCGTTTTTGTGGACAATGATGATTCGCAGATGTTTCGGCTGGATCATTCGGTTCGTCTGATCAATATGAAGCAGTATCACATTCATACCATGGATCGTCTTTATGGTCTGTTAGCCGGTATGTTGGCGAGAGATTTTGACATTGAGCGTGTATTCATTGACGGCTTACATGCCGAAGTATTGCAAGAAGGCGACTTTGAAGAAAATCTTAAAGCGCTTGTCACGCTCTCCTCTGAGAACAATGCCGATTTTCTTATCGGTCTGAACATCAAACCGGAGGACATTCCTAAGGTGGACGGCATCGAAATGGTTGATCTTTGGGAAGCATAACGAAGCGAAGCGCATTCCACAGGGAATGCGCTTTTTCTTTTTGGGAAAGGAAATTCGATGCGAGAACTGACCGTGGGAACGAATGACGGCGAGCAGCGTTTAGATCGCTTTTTGCTCAAGGTATTCCCCCGAGCGACGACCTCATTCATACAAAAGAAGATTCGCCAAAAAAAGATTAAAGTGAATCATGTGCGGGCTGAGTCCGGTACGTTTTTACATGAAGGGGATTTGGTACAGATTTATCTCTATGAAGAGATTCTGCATCCCTTAGAAGAGCGGCGTGCCATACCAACGTCTTCTCTTCGCCTTTCCTATGCATACGACGGAGCACAATTCAGTGTAATTGATAAGCCGGCAGGCGTGTTATCGCATCCGGCTGATCCCAGGGACTACGGAAAAACCGTCGTCGATGCATTTGTCCACGATCGGATTGTGTCCGGAGAATATGTTCCACGCAGAGAAAAAAGCTTTACACCGGCGTTGGTCAATCGTCTCGATATGCAGACGGCGGGATTGCTCATCGGTGCGAAAAGTCATTCAGCGATGTTGCTCTTACAGCAAGGGCTGCGCGACGGACGCATTGAAAAGCATTATTTAGCCTATGTGGAAGGCATTATTGACTGCGAAGAAGTCATTACGCTTCCTCTACGCACCGAAAGAGGAAAAAGTGTAGTCGATCCGAATGGGAAACCCTGCATTACGCATGTTTCTCCCGTGAAAACCGGTAACGGGTTTTCTCTTATCGCCATACGTTTGGAGACCGGACGCACGCATCAGATTCGTGCGCATCTTTCTGCTTCGGGGCATCCGCTCATCGGGGATCGTCCTTATGGCGCGACGTTTCGCACGAATGTATTTAAGCACCATCTTCTGCTCTCCTCGCATTTGCTGTTTCATGACGGCGAACCGCTTGCGCTCCCCACGCCATTCAACGTATACTCAAAGCAGACGGAACAATTCAAAGCGTTATGGTCAACGATTGCTTCCTAATGATGCGTTTTTTACTTACAGGAGAAAAAATATGTCCATTAAAATTCTTCTTGTGGAGGATGAAGCCCCCATTAGAATGTTTACAAAGATAAATTTAGAGAATGAAGGTTTTCAGATTATTGAAGCGGAAAGCGGAGAAATCGGTGTAGATTTAGCACGAAGCGAGCATCCGGATATTGTTGTGCTCGATCTCATGCTGCCCGGTATGAGCGGTTACGATGTTTGCAGTATTTTGCGTTCGGAAATGCCACATATTGGGATTATCATGCTTACGGCAAAGTCGCAGGAAATTGACCGCATTTTGGGGTTGGAAAAAGGAACCGATGATTATATGGTCAAACCCTTTAATCCTCATGAATTAGTTCTGCGGGTGCGCTCGCTCATTCGACGTTTGAAGTTAGACGAAGAATCCACAGGCGCAAAGGCGATTTCGTCAAGCCTGACCGACGGACCGTTCACTTTAGATCTGTATGCGCGCACTTTTTCTAAAAATGGTGATCCTATCGATTTGACGCCGACGGAACTGGCGATTATCAAAATGTTCATGACGCATCCCGGAAAAGCACTCAGCCGTGAGGAAATTCTGCATCATGCTTGGGGAGAAGATTACCGCGGAGAAAGTAAAATTGTGGATGTCAATGTTCGTCGTATTCGTGCAAAAATTGAGGATAATGCGGCGAAGCCGGCGTTTTTGGAGACGGTATGGGGGGTCGGATACCGGTGGAAAAAGAGCGAATAACCAATATTACCGACTTAATCGGCGTGCGCATAATGGGGCTTTTTTTGACTGCCATTTTGCTCGTTGCCATTGTCTTTGAGATGTTTTATATCCAGTCGCTTTACAGTTATTATTACGATAACGTGAGCGGTGTCTTAGAATCACAGGCGCGCTATAGTGCGGAGCTATTCCTGAGTTATGTCTCGGATGATGACCTGCACACCATCGTACTGGAAAATAAAAATCAATTCTATCGTTCCAATACGATGCAGGTGCAGATTCTAAATAACGATGGGACGGTTCTCTTTGATAGCCGGGGAACGTCTCTTCCCGGAAAAAAAGTCAATGCGAAAGACGTACAAATGGCGCAAAAGAATACGACGGGAATCATGGTGGGAAGAGTTTCCTATTCGGATGAACCGGTGATGTGCCTTTCGTATCCTTTGCGCAATCAGACCGATCAGGTGGGTATGATTCGGTTAACCACGTCTTTATCCGGTGTTAATTCACTGATTCTTCAGCGGATATGGCCTTCTCTGCTTTTTGCTTTTCTGATGATTGCTTCCGTTGCATTACTCTCGTTTCTTATGTCCCGATCCATTGTGCGACCGATTCATAATTTAACGGCTGTCGCCCTGAAGTTTTCGGATGGGCAATACGAAGAGCGTGCGGATGAAACACCCCGTGGTGAAATCGGCGAATTGGCGCGAACGATGAACCTCATGAGCGATAATATTCGAGAGAAGGAAGAGTTGAAGAATGAGTTTATTTCTTCCGTCTCTCATGAGCTGCGTACACCCCTTACTTCCATCAAAGGGTGGGCGATTACCCTGCAAACAGAGGGTATAAAGCCGGAAATTGTTGGGGAAGGACTCAAAATCATCGAAAAAGAATCGGAGCGATTGGGCGCAATGGTTGAGGACCTCTTGGATTTCTCTCGTTTTTCCTCCGGACGAATCAAGCTGAGCAAAAGTCGCTTTAATTTAGTAGAAGTATCCAATCATATTTTGCTGCAGATGCGTCCGCGCATCGAGGAAAAGCATATCAATATGAACTATAGCTATGCACAAAACAGTATAGAGATCATTGGGGATGAAGGGCGCATTAAACAGGTTCTTCTCAATCTTTTGGATAACGCGATCAAATTTACCGATGAGGAAGGAACCATCTATCTTACGATTGATACGGATCCGCAACAGGTCATCCTCAGCGTTACGGACACAGGCATTGGCATTTCGGAAGAAGAGATTGGTTTTGTAACGGAAAAGTTTTGGAAGGGCAAGACCTCTCGTTCGCATACCGGCTTGGGGCTTTCCATCTGCGAAGAAATTGTAAAAGCACATGGCGGTGAGCTTACCATCAAGAGTAAGCTGGGGATGGGGACAAGTGTCACCTTTACCTTACCGAGGCTGGAAGACAGCGAACAAAAGGAGGAAGAAGCATGAAACGGGTGTATAGAGTTTTGCTTTTACTTGCTTTCTTTTTGTTAGTGGGCTGCACAGCCTCAAATGAACGCGCTGTGAATGACTTAATGTCAGTGCTTCGTTCACCGGAACTCCGATCGCTTCCGCTGGAAGGAATATGGCAGGTCACACACATCATTGAACGAGACCAAAACGAAAAAATAGAAGCCACTCGTCAGGTGGGTGATAATCTCTACATCGATTCGGAAATGGTTGCTTTTGGCGATGCCGTCACCGTTTCGCCGACGTTCTCTTCTAAATCGGTGAAACTGCAAGATTACCTTTCGATGCGTTACATCAAGGAGGATTTTGGGGTTGACGCGGAATCGAACGTTTTTATTACCATGATTCGGGAAGCCGATCTCTTTTCCATGGATTTGATTCTGCTTCCGGACCGACATCTTGCGTACATTAGCGGTTCACATATTTACGTTTTGGAACAGACAAACGGCGTGGTACCTGCGCGGGAAAAAGAGAGGATTCGTCAGCAGGCAAAAGGCGACGCAACGCGAGACCAAGAGACTTCTTACGCCAGTCACATCACGACGGTGCTGAGCCTGCGAACGAAAAAGATCAGCGATTCCGGAATCGCCTATTATGATTATGCTTCCTATCTTGTAGCTGACCATCCTGAGTTGGATCGTCCGTTGGTGTATAAGATGGATCAGTTGTTCGTCTATTCGGCGGACAATATTGCATGGCTTTTAGATTATACGCCACAAGAGGCAGATAACAATAACGGTGTGATGAACGGAACATTTACGTTTCACTCCACCCGTGATACTGACCGAGATAATCAACAGGTTCTTTTTGACCAGTTGGGACGCGGAATCACGTTCATCGACGGCAATACCATATCGTTTGATAAACCGAGTCAGTATCCTGCGCAAAAGGATACACCCAAAAAATATGAGATTCAGCGTTTGGATAAACTTTCAGAAGATCGTCCGCTCACGGTAACCGAGATTGGAGGCGAGAAGGAAAGCGAAGGGCTGAAGCAACAGGTGAATGCGCAGCTGGAGTTTTTGGATCCAGCAGGAGAAGTGGATCCCAAATTATTCCCTGTGGATGAAGCGAATATTGGCATTGTGCGCCGAAATCTCAACTGGGGTTTTGTCACCAGTATGAATTGGCGCGTAGGGGATAAACTTTTCCCTTCGCTCATCAATATTGAACTTGTACCTCTGGTAAAGATGTTTAATGCGCCGAGCGAATCTATCTCTTGGACGAGAGTGACGAACAAGGTTCCTTTAGCGACTACAGCGTCCTCTTCTCCGGCATCTGACCGCCTCTGGATAAAGACAGAAGATGAACTGCTATACTATCGTTCAACAGCCAGTCATATTGAAGACCATTCTCTGCTTTCCCTGCAGATTGGAAAAGACGCAGAGCTCATCGGCGTGCGCTTTTTTTACGATGAACAGGGAAAACAGGTACAGGAACAATTCATAAAACAAGATCTGACACCACCGCAGGTTCTTTATACCGAGGCTAATACACTACGTCAAGTTGTGCAGGAATAAAAGGAATCAAATAAGAGAGAGTGGAACGCCGCTTTTGTTTTTCCTTAAAAGCTCCTCCTTCTTCGTACGGGGGAGCTTTTTGATGGTGGCTTCCGTCATTAAAGCATCGCGTTTACTGGTGCAGGGCCAGTATCCAGCGAGGGATACCGGTAAATGCGATCGGGTATATTTTGCTCCACGTCCATTCGCATGGGCTTCAAGCCGCTTTTGCGGATTATCTGTATAACCGGTATACAAGCTGTCATCTCCGCAGCGAAGCATATAAACATAAAATTGTTTCTCGCTCATCACTCGTTTCCTTCTTTAAGAACATGGAGTACGTCATTTACGGAAAAGCCTCGACGGCAAAGTGCCTGTACGGTTCGGTTAAATTCCTTCTCATCGGTTAAATCGCGTCGAGCATATTTCTTTTCGACGAGCGTGCGCAACACCTCTTGTTCATCCGATGCAGGAATTTCCTCCAGTATGCTGTTTATCACAGCATACTCGATTCCTTTTTCGCGTAACGCGGCGGCAATATGACGACGACTCCATCCTTTTCGCTGTTTTTCCTGCATGTAGCGACGGGCATACAATCCATCGTCCAACCAACCGTTATGGGTTAGTTTTTCCACAACCTGCTCCTGTATGGATGTCGGTATTTTGTCGCGACGCAAACGCTGTTTCACTTCGTTTGCAGTGCGTGGTTTATAACTGACAAAGCGCAAACCGATGGAAAACGCGCGAAAACGGGCATCTTCGGATACTATAAGCTCTTCCTGTTCTGCGGAAGGCTCTGCCGGAGCGTGCAGACCAAGTTTTTGATAAACATCATACGAAACGAGCAGTTCTCTGCCGTCGTCGCAGGTAAAAACGAACCCGTTTTTCTGGTCATCAAAGAGGATGCGAATGATAATCATAATTTCTCCTTTTCCTGATTATAGCATTCGACAGAGACGGAATGGGACACCTTGATGTTCCATTTGTGATAGACTGCTCAAAGACATGACAAAAAACACTTACTTAGTAGACAAAGGAAAGTCGAAGTGACGAAAAAAGAAAGGGTTCAAAATGGCAGAATTAAAATATGAAGTGGTAGAGCGTTTGGGCGTGCTCAGTGAAGATGCCAAAGGATGGAAAAAGGAATTAAACTTAGTTTCTTGGAATGAGCGTGAAGCGAAATACGATTTGCGCAGTTGGAATGCGGACCATACACGCATGAGCAAAGGCATTACGCTTACAAAAGAAGAAGTGGAAATATTGGCTTCGCTTTTGCAGGAAGAAGTCGCTCATGACTGACCCGGAAAGAGAAGTAGAAGTTAAGCTCATCGGCATGGATGCGCAGGCGTTTGAAAGAGAACTTTTAGCGCACGGGGCAGTATTTGATGTCGAAGAACACCAAACCAATATTCATCTCGATTCCTCCGAGCATCCTTTACCATCTTCTGCGCATATGCGCATCCGCCTCATCGAAGTGGATGGGAAAGTGAGGAAACGAGAGTGGACGTATAAAAAGCGCCTGCAATGTGAAGAATGCCGTGTAAATGATGAGTATACTGTAGAAATTACAGACGAAAATTCCCTGCGCCTTTTGCTGCAGCAGTTAGGATATGATAAACAGATTACGATGCATAAAGTGCGTCGTCGGTATCTTTTGGCGGATTATCGCATTGAATTTGACGAATGGGATAAAGAAAGTTTTCCCTTTCCCTATATTGAAGTGGAAGCATCAACGCCTGAACGATTGCGTGCCTTTTATTCGCTGTTTTCCATTCCCGAAGAGAAGGTTTCTGCGCTTTCCATTTCCGAATTAAAATCGGCATGGGAAAAGGGAACGCTTGTGATTTAATCTGACTATCGAATGAAGTTAGAGGAACTCTTCTACAAATTGGCAATGAATGGCGTGTTTTTTGACACGCCTTCTTTACGCCGCTATAATGAGGAAAGGCAGGTTTCCACCTGCTTTATTTTTATAAGGAAGTGAGCGAAGAGCATGACGGAACAAACGATCTTAACCCAAGAGGGATACACGAAGCTGCAAGAAGAATTGGAATATCTTAAATCCACTCGACGTGCGGAAGTTTCCGAGCATTTGAAAGTGGCGCGCGGTTTTGGTGATTTGTCAGAAAATGCGGAATACGATGCGGCAAAAGAAGAACAGCGTCAATTGGAAGAACGCATTATCGTCATTGAACAGCAGCTAAAAAGCGCGCAGGTAATCAAGAAAGACGCTTCTTCGGCAAAGGATACCGTTCATCTTGGTTCAACGGTAAAGGTGTTGGATACAGAATACAACGAGGAGATGACCTTTACCATTGTTGGCACGGTGGAAGCGAATCCAAAGAAGAATAAGATTTCCAATGAATCGCCGTTGGGCGCTATGTTATTAGGTGCAAAAGAAGGCGATGAGCTTGTTGTTGAAACACCAGGAGAAAGCATTAAGTATCGCGTTTTGGAAATTGAGCGGTAGAGGAGGACACATGACGAAGCAGAGATCCGACAATGAAATGCTTGCCATTCGCCGTGAAAAGCTGAAGGCTTTACGGGAAGCCGGAAAAGACCCGCATACCATCACGAAAGTGGATGTTACCGCGCACGCAGGAAATGTGCAGGAGCATTTTACGGATTGGGAAGGAAAAACGGTTTGCATGGCGGGACGACTTTTGGCAAAGCGTGGTCATGGCAAAATGAGTTTTTTGGATTTGCAGGATGCAACGGGTAAAATTCAGCTGATTTGTCGCGAGAACATCATGGGAGAAGAATTCTTTTCCGTGGTGCGTGATTTGGATCTTGGAGATATTGTTTCTGTCGAAGGCGAGATTCTGCGCTCTGACCGAGGAGAAATCTCGGTTTCGGCACAAAACGTGACGCTGCTAACCAAAGCGTTGGCGCAGCTGCCGGAAAAATTCCACGGTCTAAAAGATCAGGATCTGCGCTATCGTGAACGGTATGTCGATCTCATCGTCAATCCCGAAGTCAAGGACGTCTTTGTGAAACGCACAAAGATTCTTTCGGGTATTCGTCGTTATCTGGATGACCATGGTTATTTAGCGGTCGAAACGCCTATTCTTAATACGATTTCCGGTGGGGCGAATGCCCGTCCGTTCATTACCCATCATAATACGTTGGACATCGATATGTACCTTCGAATTGCGAATGAGCTTTACTTAAAACGTCTCATTGTCGGAGGATTTGACGGCGTATATGAAATGGGACGGATGTTCCGTAATGAGGGAATGGATACGAAGCATAATCCCGAATACACCGCAATCGAGCTTTACAAAGCCTATACGGATTATGAAGGGATGATGAAACTATGCGAAGATATGCTTTCGACTGTTGCCGAAGAAGTTTGCGGCAGTACTAAAGTAGACTATCAGGGAGAAAGCCTTGATTTTCGTCCACCCTGGAAGCGTATGACCATGACCGAAGCCGTTCGGGAATATGCGCACGTAGATTTTGATCAGGTGCAAAGCGACGAAGACGCTAGGGCGTTGGCAAAGGCGCACAATATCGAAACGCAGGCTACGGATGGAAAAGGAAAAATTCTGCAGTATTTCTTTGATGCGTATGTAGAAGAACACCTTCGTCAACCGACCTTTATCTATGAGTATCCCGTGGAGATCAGCCCCTTGGCAAAGCGGATGCCGAATAAACCGGAGATGACGGAACGTTTTGAAGCATTCGTCTGCGGAAGTGAGATTGGAAACGCCTTTTCGGAACTCAATGATGCGGAGGATCAGCGCGGACGATTCGAACACCAAGTTGCCTTGCGTGAAGCCGGTGACGAAGAAGCCGGCATGATGGACGAAGACTTCCTGCACGCTTTGGAAGTGGGTCTTCCGCCGACAGGAGGTATGGGTCTGGGCATTGACCGTATTGTGATGTTCCTCACCAATCAAACCTCGATCCGCGATGTTTTGTTGTTCCCGACAATGAAGCCGTTAGGCGTAGAAAAGACGGAAGCTTCGACAAAACCGGCGACCGCTTCGGGCGAGCCGGCTACTTCGCCCACGGCGATTGATTTTTCCAAGGTGCAAATTGAACCGCTCTTCACAGACTTTGTGGATTTTGATACCTTCAGCAAATCGGATTTTCGTGCGGTCAAGGTACTTTCCTGCGAGGCGGTGCCAAAGTCTAAAAAGCTGCTTCGTTTTGCATTGGATGACGGCACAGAGGAACCACGCACCATTTTAAGCGGTATTCACGCCTACTATGAACCGGAAGAACTTGTCGGTAAAACCTGTATTGCCATCACGAATTTGCCTCCGCGCAAGATGATGGGCGTTGACTCCTGTGGTATGCTCATCAGCGCCATTCATGAAGAAGAAGGGGAAGAGAAGCTCCATCTGTTAATGGTCGATGACCACATTCCGGCGGGGGCTAAGCTTTATTAAATACTTTTTATTGAAAAAGTAACAGCTATTCAGGAATGGGTGATTTCTATGGGAATTGCCCATTCTTTATTATATGTTACAACGAAATTTGCATTGGTCACACTTATAGGCAGAACGGCAGATAAATCAACGTAAAAAAAGTTACAAGAGTAAAAAACTTGGTATTTATTTTACTTTTGTAACTTTTTTTAGTAGAATACACAAAAGCGTTTTCCGCTTTTATTCTGCAAAATAAAAACGTTTACAGGAGGAATTTATGAATTGGAAAAAGGCATTATCTTTACTGCTGGCAGGCTCTATGTCCCTGTCCCTTGTTGCATGTGGAGGGGGGGACAAAAAGCCGGAAGAGAAACCGGAAACCGGTGCGCTTAAAGGCTCCATTACCGTTCAGGCGGAAGAAGGATGGAAACCGTATTACGAAGCGGCGATTGAACGTGTAAAAAAAGCCAACCCCGATGTAGAGATTTCGATCATTGAAAAGGGCGCGTTTGATCACATTGAAGTAATCGATAAGACGGGACCGAAGAATGAAGACGTCGCTGACGTATTTTCGATTCCGGCAGATCGCCTTTATGGCATGGTAGAAGGCGAGAACCTGGCAGCGATTGATGCCGAAGGATTATGTACTACTGTCGGCGGATGGAAAGATTTCGCCGAATTTAATCAGGGCTTGGGCGGCAACTTCAAGATCGGAGATGAGTATTTCGCTTTCCCGATGAACATCGAGTGCTTGCTTGCTTTCAAACAAAAAGCAAATGCCACAGCACAGAATGTCGATTTGACAAAACCGGTCGAAATTGGAGAAGCGACTTGGGCACAAGTGCAGGTTCCTGCGTTTGATGCGTGGTATGGCGTTGCACTTCTCAACTCGGCAGGAATCGAATTGCTGGAGAAGAAAGAAGATGGATCTTTTGCATCGGATTTGACGATGGAATGGTCACAACTGCCGAAAGAAAAACAGGCAGTAATCGAAGCGTTATACGGCTATTGGAAAGGCAATGCCGATAATAATACCAGTTTGTTTGATGATAAAGCAGGATATGCGTATACCGATACGCAGTTTGAAACCGGTAAGAACGGCGTCATCCGTCTCGGCGGTCCGTGGGATTACAACACCATCGCGAAAGCTGCTGGCGAAGAGAACTTGGAATTGGGCGCATTGGATAATTTAACGATTGCCGGAAAGCCGCTGGCACATTGGAAAGGCGGCTGGGGATATGCCATTAACGTTCGCAATGAAGAAGACACCAACAAGATGGCGATTTGCAAGGCGTTAATTGCGGAACTGGCGAATCCCGAATTCTTTGAAGAGTATTTCAAGGCGACCGGAAAAGTCATGGAACAGGTTTCTGCAGACAAATATCAGGCATCGGGATTGACTGATGTAGAGAAGGCGACGGTGGTCAACATGATTAATTCCTATCAGAACGCCGTTTCCCGTCCGCTTTTCCAGGAATATGGTCAGGTCTGGGATACATGGAAGAATGCGGTTCTTTCCTGGAATGCGGAGAAGCCCTCATCCGCTGAAGAGGCTTATAAACAGTTAAAGGCTTCCTTTGACGCGATGATGACAAACTTGCAGAAATAATTGTTCGGGGTAACCCGTTCATGTACCGTAGCGAAAGCGGAGGTTTCTGCAGGAAACCTCCGCTTTTTTCTCGAAGCTATCGTTCGAATGAGAGGGGCTCATGTTTCAACTGAAGCATCCGTCGAAACAAAAGACGTTTGCCATCTATATTGCCGTTGCATGGTATGTTTTATTCATTTGCCTTTATGCGTTGTTTACGGCGAAAGATCGTGCGCTGTTTGAAGCGTGGCGGGACAGTATCTCTTCGCAGTTGACGTTGCGAGATTATACCGCCATGCGCACGGGAGAGATGTTTTCTTCCCTATTGATTCCTGCAGGGTATGCTGTCTATCTCTATTTTGCTGTACACAAGATGGGACTGACGAAATTAGCCTATTGGGTATGGGGACTGCTTTTGTTTTATACGCTGTTGATGCGCATTCTGCTTTTTCAGTGGAACAATGTGTTTTGGTGGGGTGAGCTGTTATGTTTATCGGCTATTTTTATTCTTCACGCCGATATAGAGGAAAAGACGCGGCGTAAAAACCGCTGATAAAGATAGCGTATTCACTGATTTCTGTTCGAATAGAAGGGAAACTATATGAATTATCCCGTGATGCTGACGGATCGAATCGGGAGAGAATATCCGCGCAAAAATGAATATCTGCGAGAACTCGCTGTTGCACAACATGCGGGGGATACCGATACCGTTCGTCGTCTGAAAGCACAAAAAGATACCCATCCTTATCTTGTCGCATTACGCGAATATGAACAGGCGGAAAAGACGTTTCTCGCAACGCTCAAAGCAGAGGAACCGCAAGCACAAGCGCAGATTGATGATAAGGATCCTAAAGTAAGACAATATCTGATCGCTCTTTTCCGCGCGGAAAAAATGGCGGAATTCTATGCTCCATACGTGGATTTGTGCTACGATGCGGAACTTGCTTACCGCACGGCGGCAAAGAAAGTGGAGCTGTTGCCGGCGATGATTACCTCGTATCGTCTTCTTTTGTTGGATTTGGAATTTGCCAATCAGCAAAAGGTCGATACCGAAAAAGCCGCTGCGTATCAAACGGAAGAAGCACAGTACAAAGAAGAAAGAAAGAAGCAATTTGACGCGCGTGTCCAGGAGCTGAAAAAGTCTCTGCATGAAGGGTTGATTTCCCGAAAAGCATACGATAATGCGGCTAAAATTGCTAAAAATGAATATCAACAGGATATTGCGCTCAAGCAATATTATGCGCCGCAGAAATATCATGATGACTTGATTCGCAACATCAAACATCATTTACGCAATGATAACCGTCAACAGGAAGCCACATTAAACGAGGAAATCTCAGCTATTCGTCGAAGTGTACCGGCGGAGACGATGAAAAATTCGTTGTGGCGATGCCTATTTTCTCTGCCCGTTCCCGGGCTTGGGCAAATCCTCAACGGACAAAAAAAGAAAGGCGCGTATTGTCTTCTTATCGTCCTCTTTATCTATCTGATTGCTGTACCGTATGCGTTGGGCTTTGGCAATTATCAGGGAGAAGGGCTGATGGGGCTGTTCACGCTTGCCAAAAACGGCGGACGTGTAGACCGATCGCTCATCTTTATGATAGAAGGCATCGTCTCTCTCGTTCTCGTCTTTTTATCCCTTATTTTGATAGGCATTGCTTTTATGGATGCCCGAAAAGTGGAAAAAGACGAGATGCTGGGTATACGCCCGAATCAGTGGTTTGAAACGAAACGGGAAATCAATGAAAAAGGATTTCCGTATTTCGTCAACATCCCGGCTGTATTGTTGATCTTATTTATCACGCTCATCCCCATTATTACGGCGGTATTACTTTCCTTTACAGGCATGGATCCCGATCACCAGTCCAAATTCAGCTGGATCGGTTTGGATAATTACATGACAATCCTCCGTGCGCAAGGCTTGCAGGGTTCGCTTTTCTGGAGAATCTTAGGCTGGACAGTAATATGGACGCTTGGCGCAACGACCTTGGCGATTGCGATTGGTATGGGATTAGCTATTTTGGTTAACGGAAAACACATTCGCGGTAAACGCTTCTTCCGCACGGTGTATATTTTGCCCTGGGCGGTTCCTGCGTTCATTACGATTATGTTCTTTTCCATTATGTTGGCACCGGATGGCTATCTGACAGAGGTATTGTCTTCTGTTGCAGGACATACGGTGAATGTGAAGAACGATGCAAATTTGACGCGCGCGGCTTTGATTTTCATTCAGGGATGGTGTGGAAACGCGTATATTTTCCTTTTGGCAACCGGGGTTTTGCAATCCATACCGGCGGACTTGTATGAGGCGGCAGAAATGGACGGCGCAAACGCTTGGCAGCAGTTCCATCGCATTACCCTGCCGATGTTATTGTTTCAAACTGCGCCAATCCTTGTTGGGCAATACACGTTTAACTTTAATAACTACACCATAATCCAGCTCTTTAATGGAGGGGGACCGTTCAATCCGACCAAGTACGGAAATCTTGCCGGAACCAGCGATCTTCTCATCTCCTACATTTTCAAGCTGACCATGGAGAATGAGTATCAGGCATTTGGCGCAGCTATTTCCATTCTCATTTCCATCGTACTCATTGTGGTGGCTTTTATCGGATATCGCCGTACTTCGGCTTTCCGGGAGGGATAACGCTATGCGGAAGAAAAAAGGACAGAATTTTTATTTGAAGGACCAGCAGCCATTAACGCCGGTTGGTCGTGTCGGCGTGGGTGTCACATACGCTGTCTTAGTGCTGTGGGCATTCATTGTGCTTTGGCCTATACTGCAGATTATCATTTCCTCGTTTAATGGCGCACAGGGAAAATATCTTATCTTGAACGGCAGATATGAGTTTTCACTGAATAATTTCCGCGATCTGTTTCAGGATACGCAATATCTTTCCTGGCTAAAGAATACGGTGTTTATCGGTCTGGCATCCGCCATCATTCAAACGCTGGTCGTTGCGTTTACCGGATATGCGTATTCGCGTTTTCGCTTTAAGTTTAAGAGGGGGTCGCTTTTGACCATTCTTCTTATTCAGGTGATTCCTACATTTGCGGGAATTACAGCCTACTTTACCATGCATCAGATTATTTCCGGTGTCATTCCGCCGTTTACCAGACAGATGATGTTGGTACTCATTTATTCGGCAGGCGGCATCGCGAACAATACGCTGATCATGAAGGGCTATATCGATTCCATTTCCACGGAGTTGGATGAGGCTGCTCGTATGGACGGATGTTCCAATTTCCAAGTATTCCGTATGATTATCACGCCAATTGTTCGTCCGATGCTTGCCATTATCGCCTTGTGGGCGTTTATTGCGCCGTTTACGGACTACATGCTGCCTAAGGTGTTGTTGACAAGTCCATCGGAATACACACTGGCTACGGGTTTACAGACTCTGATTGACGATACACGTACAATGCGCCAGCCTCTTTTTGCTGCCGGCGGTCTGCTGACGGCGCTGCCCATTGTCACGTTATTTATCATGCTGCAAAAACAATTGGTATCCGGACTATCTTCCGGTTCGGTGAAAGGATGATGCGATGCAGGTATTAATGAAGAATATCGGTAAAAAGTATGAAGGACGAGAAGAATTTACGCTCCGTCACATCAATTTGGAAATTAAGAGCCGCGATTTCTGTGTCATTTTAGGTCCGTCCGGATGCGGAAAAAGTACCCTGCTGCGCATGATTGCCGGGCTAAACTCCATAACCGAGGGCGAATTGATCTTCGGTGATCGTGTAGTTAATCAGGTACCTCCTAAGGATCGCGACATTGCCATGGTTTTCCAAAGTTATGCGCTTTATCCGCACATGACGGTATACGATAACATGGCGTTTTCGCTGAAAATGCGCAAAGAGCGTAAGGGCATCATTGACAAGCGCGTGAAAGATGCGGCAAAACTCTTGCAAATTGAGAATTATCTTTACTCGCGTCCTTCGGATATTTCCGGCGGTCAGCGTCAGCGTGTTGCGCTTGGACGCGCTATTGTCCGCAATCCGGGGATTTTCCTGATGGATGAGCCGCTATCCAATCTGGATGCTAAGCTGCGCGAACACATGCGCATTGAGCTTGTCCGTATACACCAACAGATGAAAACCACGACCATCTACGTTACGCACGACCAGACGGAAGCGATGACGATGGCGACGAAAATTATTTTGTTGGACAAAGGGCAAATTCAACAAGCGGGATCTCCGGATGAATTTTACAATACACCGGCAAATACCTTTGTGGCGCAATTCATTGGATCGCCGACGATGAATTTGATTGAAGGAACGATGGTAAACGGTGTTTTCCGAACCGAAAATGATGAGGTTTGTATTGAACCGTCCGCTGCCGACGCGATTCGTCTTAACGCCTATGAAGGCAAGAAGGTCATCGCCGGCATTCGCTCGGAACGTTTCCTCAGCAAAGAGAAAACGGAAAAGAATCGCTTCGGTATTCATGTCGATGTCATCGAAAACTTAGGCAAAGAGCAATCTCTCTTTGTTAAGCTGCCCAGCGGAAAAGACCTTGTCATGACCATGCCGGGTCATTATAATTTTACGCAAGGTCAGGCGGAGGAGTTTGCTTTTGACGCTGAGGCCATGCATTATTTTGACGGAGAAACCAAGCAGCGCATTTAATTGAGGAAAAACATGGAGTATCGATTCAACGAACAAAATACAATTCAAGAGACGCCGTCGGACGGCGTCTCTTTGTTTTCCGATGCCGGAACAGAGGAAGAGTCCTTTACGTTCTGGTCTGCCGACCGGAACCTGCAAGAACAGCGGACGAGTTATCCTCCGGAGTTGGAGATGGTTCACTATAAACGGGGAATGGGTGTTATTCTTCCGATATTCTCGTTACCTTCTCATTACGGAATCGGTACCTTTGGAAAAGAAGCGTACCGGTTTTGCGATTTTCTTCGGGATGCGGGAATACGATATTGGCAAATTCTGCCCTTAGGACCAACCAGCTATGGGGATTCTCCTTATCAGAGTTTTTCTGGAATCGCCGGCAACCCCTATTTTATTGATCTCGATTTCTTATGTGCCGACGGTCTGCTGGAAACCGAAGAGTTAGAGGCGATTCCTTTCGGGGAAGAAAAAGAGTACATTACGTATTCCTTGCTCTATAATCAGCGCTACCGTCTGCTTCGTCGCGCATTTTCACGTGCCATGGGGGAACAGGAGAGAGTGACAAACGAGCAAGAAGATAGCCTCGGCTATTCTCTTTTGGAAGGGGATTACGGTTCTCCGGAGACGCTTTCGGCATTTCGCGAAGAGAATCAGGAATGGATTGAAGATTACGCTTTGTTTCAGGCACTCAAAGCGGAGCACTTCGATGTGCAATGGACCGAGTGGCAGGAAGAATACCGCGACCGTCACGAAGATGCGCTTTCGGCATTTCGCGAAGCGCACGAGAAGGATATTCTTTTTCAAGTGTTCATGCAGTATCATTTTTTCCGTCAGTGGCGTGCGTTACAGAACTATGCGCATGAGGCAGGCATATCGTTCATTGGTGATTTACCAATTTACGTTGCGCACGACAGCGCAGATGTATGGGCAAATCGGGATCAATTTTACTTGGATGACAAAGGATATCCTACCGTAGTTGCCGGCGCCCCACCGGATGCGTTTACAGCGGATGGACAGCGTTGGGGCAATCCCATCTATCGTTGGGATCGCATGGCGGAGAGAAAGTACGATTTTTGGGTCGCGCGTTTTCGCGCCAATTTGCGTCTCTACGATATCCTTCGTTTAGACCATTTCATCGGTTTTGCTCATTATTGGACCGTTCCTGCGCAGGAAGAGACGGCGAGAAATGGGCATTGGGAACCCGGCCCGGGCATGGATCTGTTTGAAACGCTTCAAAACGAGCTTGGAGCGCTTCCGGTACTGGTAGAGGATTTGGGTGTGCTTTCCGATGAGGTCATTTCCCTGCGCGAAAAAACCGGATTTCCGGGCATGAAGCCTATGCAGTTTGCCTTCGGTGGATGCGCAGATTCCGATTATCTTCCTCATCGTTTTCCGCAACGCACAAGTATCTATACGGGAACACATGACAGCGAACCGCTTCGCGCTTGGTGGGAGAACTTAGATGCCCATATTCAATATCTGGTCGGTTCCTATTTTGCCTTGCACCAATCCGAAGGCGTTCATTGGGGACTTCTTCGTGCGGCAGCCTCTACGGTTGCGGACTTGTGTATTTTCCAAATGCAGGATGTGCTGTGGACGGATGCGCGGACACGCACGAATTTGCCCGGAACCATCGGCGGCAATTGGAAGTGGCGTCTTCCGGCGGAATATGCGGACAAGTCCATCATTCAAAAAATACGCGCATTGAAAAATCTGTACGGACGTTGATGGCAAAGGAGGGCAGGAATGAAGGAAAAGATTGGGATTATCGATATCGGAGGAGGTATGCGCGATATTTACGGCGCAGGGATCTTTGATTATTGCTTACAGGAAGGCATTACGTTTGATTTGGGAGTGGGCGTTTCTGCCGGCAGTGCCAACCTTGCCTCTTTTCTTGCTCAGCAAAGGGGGAGAAATCATCGTTTTTATACCAATTATTCTTTCCGTAAAGAATATATGAGCTTTTGGCGTTTTCTTCGTCATCGCAATGCGGTCGATTTGGATTATGTGTATAGCACATTAAGTAATTCTGATGGAGAAGATCCATTAGACTATGAAACACTGCATAAAAATCCCATGGATCTTATCGTTGTTGCCACTAATGCGGAAACGGGCAAGCCACACTATTTTTTGAAAAAGGAGATACGGCAGGATCACTATGACATTTTCAAAGCCTCTTCGGCGTTGCCGCATTTCTGTCGACCCGTTACGCTTAATGGGGTAGCGTATTATGATGGCGCAGTAAGTGATTGCATTCCACTGGAAATGACGTTTTCAGAAGGATGTGATCGTGTCATCCTGATTTTAACCAAGCCGGAGGATACCATCCGAAAACCGGACAGAGATCGTCGTATTGCCCGTCATATTCAACAGGAGTATCCCTTGGCAGCGAAGGCGTTTTGTGCGCGTGCCGAAATCTATAATCAAAAGGTAGAGTTGGCAAAGCGCTATCGTGAAGAGGGAAAGCTATTGCTGTTGTCCCCAAAAGATACGTTTGGCGTGGATACACTGCGAAGAGACAAGCAGTCGCTTGAGAAGCTCTATGAGGCAGGATGGCATGATGCAGAACAGATTTCATCCTTTTTGTCCTGTCGAGAGGGAAGAAGATGAAGATGAAGAGAACGATTACGTATCAGCGCGTTGATCCCGCCGGAAATATAACTGCGTTTGTGTTTACGCCTACGCCTGTTGAAGAGCGTGTTGCCATCGGGCGAAGTCTGATGGAAAAGGTGGATACCGATATTGAGCAGGTGGGCTTTATTACTTTCAATGAAAAGGGAGTGCCCCTACGCATGGACATGATGGGTGGGGAGTTTTGCGGAAATGCGTCTCGCTCACTCGGCTTATTGCAGGCGCTTTTGAAAAAGCGGGAAGGGAGAGTAACGGAGGAGGTAATGGTAAGCGGTGCATCTCGTCCGCTTGCTGTTCACGTGGATACAAAACGGCTCTGTGCAGAAATCGCTTTGCCAAAGCCCATTGCCATTTTGCCCATACCACTTGAGGGTGTATCCTATACGGCTGTGCATTTATCGGGTATCCTCCACATTCTTTTACCAAATCGTGAGGAGGACGAGGCATTTGTGCGCCGTGTACTGCCTTTCCTCAAACAGAACTATCCCACTGAGGCATACGGCATGATGTTTTTAGCGGAAAATCGGAAGGAAATGGTGCCTTATGTGTACGTCACTAAGGCGGATACCTTGTATCGTGAAGGCTCCTGCGGTTCGGGCAGTTTTGCCGTCGCCGTGGCGAAAAAAGACGCTTGGAACCTACGGGAAAAACCGGTTCTCCTCAAGCAGCCCCGCGGAACCATAGAGCTTTCTTTGGGAGACGGTCCGTCCGGAGAGGAAGTACGGATTGGCGGAGAAATCCGAATGGATGAGCAAAAAACGGTACAGATAGAGTGCTCCTCACTGTAAAAAAAGAGGGAATAGAGCGGAAAAATACCCCGTAAGCCTTGCTATAACTAAGATTTATACTTTTTCTCCTACCAGAAAAAACAAAGAGAAAAAACAATGAATCACTCTTGCATTCCCCGAAGAACGTTGCTATAATGTACAAGTCGCTACCAAAACCGACGGTTCTTCCGCCGGATGGTGCGCAGATAATACGTAGCGGCGATGAGATTCATCGCTATGCCTTGTTAGCTCAGCTGGTAGAGCGCGCGGCTGTTAACCGCGTTGTCGTAGGTTCGAGTCCAAGGCGTTTTGCCGGGGTGGCGGAATTGGCAGACGCAAGGGACTTAAAATCCCTCGATCCTTACCGATCGTACCGGTTCGATTCCGGTCCTCGGCATTATCCGGAAAAGACTTTCGGCAATTCGGCGGAGTAGCTCAGCTGGCTAGAGCACTCGGTTCATACCCGAGGTGTCATGGGTTCAAGTCCCTTCTCCGCTATTGTACGGCCCTATGGTCAAGCGGTTAAGACATCGCCCTCTCACGGCGGTATCCCCGGTTCGAATCCGGGTAGGGTCAATTACCGGTTAGTGTGAGGCCCGGTAGTTCAGATGGTTAGAATGCCAGCCTGTCACGCTGGAGGTCGTGGGTTCGAAGCCCATCCGGGTCGTTATGAATAAGGGCGAGTACCCAAGTGGCTAAAGGGGACGGACTGTAAATCCGTTAGCTATGCTTTCAGTGGTTCGAATCCGCTCTCGCCCAATTTTCACCCGAATGATCGTTATCGGTTGACGGGGGAAAGAAAAATATGGTAGTATCTTCGGGTACATCATTAACACTTTTCAAAAAGTGGTTTGCGGCAGTGGCTCAGGGGTAGAGCATCGCCTTGCCAAGGCGAGGGTCGCGAGTTCGAATCTCGTCTGCCGCTTTTTCTGCGGGTGTAGCTCAGTGGTAGAGCTCCAGCCTTCCAAGCTGGCTACGAGGGTTCGATTCCCTTCACCCGCTGTTAGACGATATGTGCCATTAGCTCAGCTGGATAGAGCGTCTGGCTACGGACCAGAAGGTCTGGGGTTCGAATCCTCAATGGCACGTGTGCGCCGCTTGAACGATTTCAAGCGGCTGTTTTTTTTGCCTGTTGTTTCGGTAAAAAAGTATCGATACACGGGAAATAGTGTATACTGGAAGGGATCATCGGAAGGGAGGTAAGGATATGGATAATCGACTGCTTCAAGTCGAGGAAGGTCTGGAAAATCGTTTTTTATATCAAAATGACCCGGACTCGATGCACATTCTCCTTTCGATGATTGATCATCGTCAAAAGTTGGCGAATCTTCAGCCCGGCTATCGACTTATGGAACAAATGAGCAAGTCCCTAAATCGATCCCTTCGCTATCGAAAAGATCGAGATTATATCGTTTCTGCCATTAAGAAATTAATCAATGATGACGTGAACCGTTTTGAATTGGCTGTTTTTTTGAAGGGCTATGTTGCCGGAAGTCAGAATGCTTTTTTTGTTGACCGCTTAGAGCGTCTTGCGTTACAGGAGTATGATCCGGAACAATTAGCGAATCTGCCCATCCTCTATCATCACCACAAACAGGGGAAGGTGATGGGACTAAAGTCCATGGTGTTTCATCATATTAAAACGTCTACACAAGGCAATAAAGAAGTACGTCGCTATGCCAATCTCTATAGCCGTCGTATTCTGCGCAAGAAAATCTTGCAGCTTAATGGCTCTTTGGATGCGCAGATTGTACTTGATTTTGACCACCTCTCCCGCCTGACGGTGGAGGAGAGCGGATTAGAACTTCGCGAACTCAATATGATTTACAGCAAGGTCAACCATTATCTGTACAACACCATTGCTAAAGTATATCAATTTGCATTTTGGATGGGTCTTAACGATGCCGTTCTTGAAAGGTACGCACGATGAGAATCGTAGGCATTGATCCCGGTTTAGCGCGCGTGGGCTATGGAATAATCGATTTTGATGGTAACACGATTCGCACGGTAACCTTTGGTTGTATAGAAACGCCGGCGCACACGCCGTTACCGGCAAGATTACGACAAATAGATGAGCAATTGCATCAGCTGCTCAAGGATGCCGCGCCGGATGAGGCAGCCTTTGAGGAGCTTTTTTTCTATCAAAATAAGACTACAGGCATTACCGTTGCGCAGGCACGTGGGGTGGAAGTCAACGCTTTTGCGCGTTTGCATATTCCACTCTATGAATATACGCCAGGGCAGATAAAGCAGGCGCTCACCGGCTATGGACGCGCCAATAAAACGCAGATGCAGAATGCCGTTCGAATGCTTCTGCGTCTCGAAGAGATCCCGAAACCGGATGATGCGGCGGATGGCTTAGCGGTTGCGATTACCCATGTCTTTGGGCAGCGCTTCAAGGAACAACAGCGAATGAGGTAGCTATGTATGCGTATATTATCGGTCAGGTAACCGCCATGGAGACCGAAAAACTGATTTTGGAGAACAATGGCATTGGTTATGAATTAGCCATCTCCAATAAAGCCATGTCGCGCTTTCAAGTTGGAGAAGAAGTGAAGGTCTATACGCGCTACATCGTGCGGGAAGACGGGGTTTTTCTCTATGGCTTTTATGATGAGCAGGAAAGGGAGATGTTTGACCGCCTTACGAAAGTATCTGCTGTCGGACCAAAGGTGGCTATTTCCATCTTGTCTGCCGTTGGTGTAGAAGGCATTATTCACGCCGTGCAACAGCAGGATATTTCGGTGCTGACAAAAGCACCGGGGGTCGGTAAGAAGACGGCAGGTCGCATTCTCCTCGAATTAGTCGATCAGTTGAAGCATTTTTCCCTTACCGAAGAACCTCTTCTGCCTATGCAAGGAGAAGAACAAGCAGAATTTGACGTAGCCTTGCAGGGACTCATCAATCTTGGCTATCAGCGAAATGAAGCGATGCGCGCCTTAAACGGGTTAGATCCCTCTTTACCTCTATCCGCTCTTATGCGTATGGCGTTACAGAGACTTGGTTAAGGAAAGATTTGAGGAAAGGGGAGCGCTTTGGATCAGGATCGCATTATTGATATTCAAGCGAATGCAGAAGATACGTTTAACGAAGGCAATCTTCGTCCGCGTTGGCTCAATGAATATATCGGACAAGAAAAAACAAAAGAAAAATTAAAAATTTTTATGGGCGCGGCGAAGACGAGAGGGGAAGCACTGGATCATGTGCTGCTCTCCGGCCCTCCGGGCTTAGGAAAGACTACGCTTGCGGGCATTATTGCCAACGAGATGGGATCAAGACTTAAGATTACTTCCGGACCTGCTATAGAACGGCAGGGGGACTTAGCCAGTATTTTGACCAATCTTCACCGCGGCGATGTCCTGTTTATTGATGAAATTCATCGTATTAACCGCAATATCGAAGAAGTGCTGTATTCCTCCATGGAGGATTTTGCTCTGGATATTATGGTGGGAAAAGGTACAACGGCACAGAGTTTGCGCTTGGAATTAGAACCCTTTACGCTCATTGGCGCTACCACGAGAAGCGGGATGCTGTCATCCCCTCTGCGTGATCGCTTTGGCGTATTAATAACGTTTGAACCGTATCAACCGGAAGAGTTGGCTCGTGTCGTTACCCGTTCAGCCGGGATTCTTGACATTGCAATCGATGCTGCGTCAGGGCTGGAAATCGGACGCCGATCCCGTGGAACACCGCGTGTCGCCAATCGCCTTTTGCGACGGATTCGTGATTTTGCGGAAGTGTGCGGAGAAGGCGAAATAACGCCGCAAGTGACGCAAGAAGCTCTTCGCCTTTTGGAAGTGGATGCACTTGGCTTGGATAAAGAAGATCGCCGCTTTCTAACCATTATCGCGGAACTGTTCGCAGGCGGTCCGGTTGGTTTGGATACCGTTGCTGCCTCCATGGGAGAAGAAAGCCGAACAATTGAAGACGTCATTGAGCCCTTTCTGATGCAAATTGGCTTTTTAGCGCGAACGCCCCGCGGTCGCATTCTTACGCCAAGTGCGTACCGTTATTTAGACATTCCGCTTCCTTCAAGAACTTTGCTGGATTAGTCGGCTTTCTTAGGATTCTTTAATGACGTAAATATCCGCCGTTTCCGAAGGACGCGGCGTTAGTGCGATAGAAAAGGAGAGACGATGAAAACATCGGATTTTCGTTATACATTGGATCGGAAGTTGATTGCTCAGCATCCGACAAAGAAGAGAGAAGATTGCCGATTGATGGTGCTGGATCGCGATACGGGGAAGATGACGCATGATCATTTTTCTTCTCTTTTAGCGTATCTTGAGCCCGGAGATGCGCTTATTATGAACGATACCAAAGTGATTCCCGCGCGCCTCTTCGGTCACCGAGAAGGTAAAGAGGAGCGCGTGGAGGTTTTGCTGCTTCGGCGTGAAGAAGGTGATCTCTGGGAGTGTCTGGTTAAGCCGGGCAAAAAAATGCGAGAAGGATCTGTTTTATTTTTTGGTTCCGATGCCGACCCCATGATGACCGGTACGGTGGAATCCATTAAGGAAGATGGTCAACGCCTGATTCGTTTTCGTTATGAGGGGGTGTGGGAAGAATTGTTAGACCGCATAGGGACAATGCCTACGCCACCTTATATTACCGAGGAACTCAAGAATAAAGAAGATTATCAGACCGTTTATGCCAAAGTGGATGGCTCTGCTGCTGCACCGACGGCAGGGCTTCATTTCTCAAAAGCAATGCTGGCAGACTTAGAACGTCATGGTATTCGCTTGGGGTATCTGACGCTGCATGTGGGACTGGGGACGTTTCGTCCGGTTTCTGAAGAGAATATTGAAGATCACCCCATGCATTCTGAATTTTATGTTTTACCGCAGGAAACGGCGGACTTGATTGCCCGGACAAAAAAAGAAGGACATCGCGTTATCTCCGTCGGGACTACCTCTACACGCACGTTAGAAAGTGTTGCCGAGAAATATGGTTCACTGCGTGCAGACACCGGTTGGACGGATATTTTCATCTATCCGGGATATACGTATCGGGTCATTGATGGTATTATTACGAATTTCCATCTTCCGGAGTCAACACTGATCATGATGATTTCCGCACTGGTTGGAAGAGAATGCATTCTTCATGCCTATGAGGTGGCCAATGCACTGCGGTATCGCTTTTTCAGCTTTGGCGATGCGATGCTCATTCTTCCGCGGCGTGATGCTTTGCCATCCAATGCGAACCGGGGGGTGGCAGTAAGGAAGGAAGTATTTCAGGCGGAGACAGAACATGACGGGCCGGATCCGCAGGATGAAATTTTTAAGGAGTCGACATGCGTGCAGTGACCTATGAATTGGTTCATCAATCGAAGGATTGCGGCGCACGAGCCGGCATATTGCATACTCCTCACGGAGATATTCTGACACCGGTATTTATGCCGGTCGGTACCCAAGCGACGGTAAAGGCAATGACTACGCCGGAATTGAAAGCTATCGGTGCGCAGATTCTTTTATCCAACACGTACCATTTGTTCCTTCGCCCAGGAGAGGAGGTGGTGCAAAAGGCCGGTGGTTTGCATCGCTTTATGAATTGGGATGGTGCTATGTTGACCGATTCCGGCGGTTATCAGGTATTCAGTTTTGCTGATCGCAAAGCCATCACCGAAGAGGGCGTAACGTTTCAATCCCACCTCGATGGTTCGGCGAAGTTTATCTCACCGGAGGTTTCCATCGGAGTACAGGAGGCACTCGGCGCAGATATTATGATGGCGTTTGATGAATGCGTTCCGTATGGGGCAGATGAAGCGTATACCGAAGATTCTATGTATCGCACGCTGCGTTGGCTGGATCGTTGTGTGGCAAAGAAAACACGCTCGGATCAGGCGCTTTTTGGCATTGTGCAGGGTGGCTTCAGCGAACGCCTTCGCGAGTTATCTGCCAAGGAGACCACGGCAAGAGATTTGGATGGTTATGCCATTGGCGGAATCAGTGTCGGTGAACCGCATAAGGAGTTTTTACGGATTTTGCGTTTTACCGTACCCTTTTTGCCGGAAGAAAAGCCGCGTTATAACATGGGCATCGGTACACCGGACTATCTTTTTGAATCGGTTGAGGCCGGCATTGATATGTGCGATTGCGTTTTACCCACACGCGTCGCGCGAAACGGACAGGCACTTGTTCACGACGGTAAGCGGAATATGCGAAATGCACGCTATAAAGAAGATTTTTCGCCGTTGGATGCCGATTGTTCCTGTCCGACGTGTACGAATTATACGCGTGCCTATTTGCGTCATCTTGTCACAGCAGGAGAAATCGTCGGAGCGCGTCTCCTCAGTCTCCATAATTTATATTTTCTCCTGCACATGATGCAGGAAATGCGTGAAGCGATTCTCTGTGATTCGTTCTTGGATTTCAAGGCGTCATTTTTACGTCGTTATTTAGGGCAGTAAAGCGGTTTTGTCTGCAGAGTTGCCTGTTATGGCAGTTTTGACCTGTGGTACAATAGAACAGATGTCAAGAATACTATGCGGCGTTGCCGCAAACGAAAAAGGAGCGAAAAATGCCTAATAATTTATATCCTTTTGCCATGTTGGCAGTAATGTTCGGTGCAATGTATTTTCTGATGATTCGTCCGCAGAAAAAACGCCAAGAAGAAATGGCAAAGGTGCGTGACAGTCTTAAAATTGGTGATACCGTCGTCACCATCGGCGGAATTCGCGGAAATGTAGTCGCGCTTACTGAGGATGCTTTTGAAATTGAAACCGGTCGAGACCATCATCGTATGGAGTTTTTGCGCAATGCACTTTCCTATGTTGTACAGCCTGTGGAAGGATACGAAAAGACGGAAGACAAACTGAACTGGGAAGGCGAAGAATCCGCATATTCGGCCACAGAGGATAACGAGAATAACGAACCGCACGAGGCGGAATAATTGTCCTGTCGTAAGGAGCGGTCATGCGCTGGTTCATGAAAAACAATCGAGCCGCTTTTGAAGAACTGGGGAAGAATACGACTCTGCCGCCGCTTACACGTCTTTTATTGGCAAATCGTGGCGTAGTCTCACAAGAGGCGGAATCTTTTTTGCATCCGCAAGCGAAAGATTTTTATGATCCTTTTTTGTTCTCTGAAATGGAAGTGGCGGTTTCCTATATTTGGGAAAGTCTTTCCTCGGATACGCCTATTCGTATTATCGGCGATTATGACCAGGATGGTGTGGCGGCTACTGCAATTTTGGTGAAAGGGCTTCGCTATCTTGCCGAGAAAGAAGGTAAAAACCCCTTAACGGCAGTCAGTTACGCTATACCCGATCGTATTGAAGATGGCTATGGCATCAATCCTTCGCTCGTTCAACAGGCGGACGAAGAAGGCGTTGGTCTTATTATTACGGTCGATAACGGCGTTGCGGCTTTTTCCGGTCTGGAAGAAGCCTTTTCGAGACAGATTCCGGTCATTGTGACCGATCATCACGAACCCGCTATTGTTGAGGGGAAAGCAAAACGTCCGATTTGTGAGGCGCTTATCAATCCCAAGTTTCCCGGCGAATCGTATCCGTTTCCTTCTCTTTGCGGTGCGGGGATTGCCTTAAAACTGATGCAGGCACTTGCGCAATATGCAGATATAGATCTTCCTATTTTTGAGGAGCTGCTTAGCTTCGCTGCTCTCGGTACGATTTGCGACATGATGGATCTTCAGGGGGAGAACCGCTTAATCGTTACGCTAGGATTAAAGGTTTTGAATCAAACGACAAATCCCGGCTTGCAAGCTCTTCTTACAGCCAATTCTTGGAATCGACCGGTCAATGCGTATACTGTCGGCTTTATTATCGGACCGTGCATCAATTCTTCCGGTCGCTTGTCTACAGCACGACTGGGCGTAGAACTTTTTTTAGAAAATGATCCGGAAACGGTGGACGCCTATGCGCGGGAATTATATGCGCTTAATGAAGAACGAAAGGCGATGACACGCGAGGGAGTGGACGAAGCGATTTCTGCTTTGGAGAAACGTCCATTACCAAAAGTGATTGTTGCCGTTTTGCCTGACGTGCACGAAAGTATTTGCGGTTTGATTGCCGGTCGCGTGAAGGATCGTTTCTCTCGTCCCACGCTCATCTTAACGCCTGCACAGGCGGATCAAGATCTGCTTAAAGGCTCCGGTCGAAGTATCGAAGCGTATGATATGTTTTCTTCATTGAATCGGCATCGCGACGAATATGTTGCTTTTGGTGGGCATCGCATGGCTTGTGGCATAACGATACAAGAAAAGAAAATAGATGCGCTTCGCGCACTTTGGAATAAGGAAGCCGCGTTTTCCGATGCGGATTGCGAGCCTTCTGTGGAGGTGGATGCAAAGTTGCCTTTTTCCGGTCTTCATGCGGATGCGATGCAGCAGATTTCTTCGCTTGAGCCGTTTGGAAAGGGAAATCCATCACCTATTTTTGCTGCTTTGGGCGTGAATGTTCTGCATTTACGTCTTGTGGGGAAAAATCGTAACGTCTTGCAGGCTCGAGTGGAATCACAGGGGGTAACCATGCAGGCTGTGGCATTTTCCGGAGAAGCCTTGCTGGAAAAACTGAAAAACACTTGTCCGTCCGATCAAAAGGCGGATCTTTCCGCTGCTCTTCGCGGACAGGATACCGGATTGCGCGTAGATATTCTTTATCGTCCGGAATGGAATGAATATAACGGACGAAAATCGATCCAGTTGAAATTAGCTGATATGCGCTTCAGTGCGCTATAATAAAATAATTCTATTCTGCTTGCCAATAAGAAAAATACTGCATGGAAGGGGAGGAAGACATGACGATTGACCAATTGATCAACGCAATAAAAGCTTATCATCCGTCTACCGATGAAGCGTTGATTCGTCGTGCCTACCACTTAGCGGAATCGGCGCACGAAGGGCAAAAACGAAATTCTGGTGAGCCGTATATTATTCATCCTTTGCATGTTGCCATGATTCTTGCGGAGCTGCAAATGGACGATCAGACCATTTGTGCCGGTCTTCTGCACGATGTCTTAGAAGATACCCCAATTACCGAAGAGGATATGGTTCAGGAATTCGGATCGGAAATTACGAATCTCGTTGATGGGGTAACCAAGCTCAAACAGCTGCAGTCCAAGTCCAAAGTGGATAACCAAGTGGAAAATTATCGCAAGATGGTGATGGCGATGGCAAACGACATTCGCGTCATAATCGTTAAGTTGGCGGATCGTTTGCATAATCTTCGCACGCTGGATTATAAAGATCGCGCGAAACAGATTGAAAAAGCCAAAGAAACCATTGAAATTTATGTTCCGATTGCGCATCGTCTTGGTATCTCCACGATTAAGTCAGAGCTTGAGGATCTGTGCCTGAAATATCTCGATCCGGACGCCTATTTTGAGATTTCCGCACTGGTGCATAAGCGATTGGAGGAACGGCAGGAATATATTCGCCATATTATGGATCAGCTCAGTGAGGAACTGAACAATATAGGCATTCATTTTGAGATTTCCGGTCGACCAAAGACTCTCTATTCCATTTATAAAAAAATGTATCAGCAGAACAAGACGTTCGCTCAGATCTTTGATGTTTCCGCTATTCGCGTAATTGTCGATACCGTCAAGGATTGCTATTCCGTTTTGGGCGTTGTACACACGCTTTGGAAGCCGATTCCCAAGCGTTTTAAGGATTACATTGCCATGCCCAAACAGAATATGTACCAATCTTTGCATACGACGCTGATTGGCCCCGGCGGAGAAACCTTTGAAGTACAGATTCGTACTTTTGAAATGCACCAAACAGCGGAATTTGGTATTGCCGCCCATTGGCAGTATAAAGAAGGACGTCGTAAAAAGACGGCATTTGATAAAAAACTGACCTGGGTGCGTCAGCTGATGGAATGGCAAAAAACGGCTACCGATTCCGCAGAATACATGGAGACATTGAAGGGCGATTTCTTTTCCGATGAAGTCTATGTTTTTTCGCCGCGCGGCGACGTGGTAGAACTTACCCGCGGATCGACTCCGGTGGACTTTGCTTATCGCATTCATTCCGATATCGGTAATCGTTGTGTTGGGGCAAAGGTGGACGGCAGGCTGGTGCCCCTTGATCATGTTTTGGAAAATGGCAATATCGTCGAAGTACTTACGTCAAAAAACACAGCCGGTCCTTCACGTGATTGGCTTAAATTTGTAGCCAATCCTTCGACAAAACAAAAAATCCGTCAATTTTTCAAACATGCTAACCGTGAGGACAATATTGCTATCGGACGGGATATGCTGGTTCAGGATTTGAAAAAAGATGGTTATCATGCTAACGAATTATTATCCGATGACCTTTTAGGAGCGATTATTTCTCGTACCAGTTATTCTTCTCCGGATGATCTTTACGCAGCCATCGGTTTCGGTTCGCAATCTTTAGCTGGCATAACCGGGCGTTTGAAAAATGCCTACGAAGAGAAAAAAAGTAAAGAAGAAGAGGAAAAGCGTCTTAACGAGCTGCAACATGCGGCGGAAAAAGCCGAGTCGCAAAAAGTCGAGCATCATGGACCCAAAATGGCGGATGAGGCGGTTCGCATTCGCGGAGAAGGGCTTTCCAATCTACAGATAAAGTTAGCTCAGTGCTGTTCGCCGGTTCCCGGAGATGATATCATCGGCTATATTACCATGGGGCGTGGAATTTCCGTGCATCGTTGCGACTGTGCCAACGTCGTCAATACCAAGCAGCCGGAACGTCTGATTCAGGTGGAATGGGCAAAAACCGAAAAAGCTAAATTTTACTCCACACTGCGTATTCTCGCTCGCAACCAAACGGGATATATGGCAAACATCGTGGAATTGCTCAGTAAAATGGATATTAATATGTCCGGCTTGCAGGTACATACGGACAACGACAATACGGCGCACATTTTAATGACGATGGAGATCGACGATGCGGATGAGGTATACGAAGTCATGCGAAAGATTCGTGCCGTTCCTAATACGATGAGTGTTTTCCGCATGAACGGGTAGGAGGAAGAATGCAAGTTCGTACCGCTTTAGGCACTTATTTCGCTGAAAACAGCTATTTGGTCAGTGATGAAACCACCAGTAACGCCATTCTGATTGATCCCGGCGCACCCATCGCGGTTTTTGACCGTTATATTCAAGATGAAAAGCTCAAGCTCACCGATATTCTTCTCACACATGGTCATATTGATCATCTTGCCGGAGCAGGATATTATCGACAAAAGTATCACGTGCCGATTTGGTTGCATAAAGAAGAAGCGGATGTCCTAAAGTACACGCTGGAACAGTATGCGGATATTTTAGGGAAGGAAGCGGAGAACATTGTGCCGGAACGCTGGTTTCGTGAGGGGGATAGCATTTCTTCGTTGTCCCTGTCCGTTTTAGAAACGCCGGGACATACCAAAGGAAGCGTCGTGTTTCGCTTAGGGAACGCGCTGTTCACCGGTGATACGCTTTTTTGCGGATCTATTGGAAGAATGGATCTCTATACCGGTGATGAGCGACAAATGCGAAATTCGCTGTTAAAATTGTTTGCGTTAAAAGACAATTTGAAAATATATCCGGGTCATGGGGAGACAACAACGCTTGATGAGGAAAGACGTTGGAATCCTTATGTACGTGAAATAGGGCAAACAGAATGAGAAGGAGAAGGTATGGAATCGCTTAACGGATTAAAACGCTCGCATCTCTGCGGCGAGCTTCGTAAAGAAGACATCGGAAAAACCGTTGTTCTCATGGGCTGGGCGCAGAAGGTACGCGATTTGGGCGCGCTTGCTTTTATTGACCTGCGGGATCGTACCGGCCTTATACAGCTGACGTTTAATCAGGATCAGGATGACGCTCTTTATGATAAAGCAAAGCGGGTACGCCCTGAATATGTTTTGGCGACGGAAGGGCAGGTTATCGAACGTTCTGCCAAAAATCCGGATCTTGCCACTGGCGAGATTGAGGTGATGTGTACGTCTTTACGCATTTTAGATGTTGCAAAAACACCGCCGATTTACATTCGCGATGAGGATGATGTGAAAGAAGAGATGCGCCTAAAATATCGCTATTTGGATTTGCGTAAACCCAAGATGCAGGACATGTTAACGAAGCGTGCACAGATTACGCGCGCTTTTCGTGAATTCCTCTACCATGAGGGATTTATCGAAGTGGAAACGCCGTATTTGGGCAAACCTACTCCGGAAGGTGCGCGTGATTATCTTGTTCCTTCGCGCGTTTCGGAAGGAAAATTCTACGCGTTACCACAAAGTCCACAGCTCTATAAACAGCTTCTTATGATTGGTGGGACAGATCGCTATTATCAGGTTGCTCGTTGCTTCCGCGACGAAGATCTTCGCGCGAATCGTCAGCCGGATTTTACACAGGTAGACATTGAGATGTCGTTTGTCACCATGGAAGATGTTTTAGATATCAATGAACGCCTGATGGCTTCGGTTTTCCATGAGATTTTAGGCATTGATCTGCCGAGACCCTTCCGTCGTATTCGCTACCAAGAAGCCATGAATCGCTTTGGAACGGATAAGCCGGATCTTCGCTATGGTTTTGAAATTGTTCGTCTGGACGGCATAGAAGAGACCACGGATTTTGCACTTTTCCATCAGGCTAAAGCAGAAAGCTTACTGATTGCCGGAATTAACTTTGATGGTCAGGCGGAGAGCTATACACGCAAGAAATTAGATGCGCTAACGACTTTCGCAAAGGGAATCGGTGCGAACGGAATGCTATGGGTAAAAAAGACCGCCGAGGGAATACAATCCAGCTTCAACAAATTCCTAACGGAAGAAACCAAGCAGTTCCTTGAGGCGCGCTTTTCCCTCAACGAGGGCGATGTCGCTGTTATTCTCATCGGTTCGGAAATGAAAACGCTGGAACGTCTCGGAACGCTTCGCACAACTGTGGCTAATGAACAGTTAACGTTTGATCCAAATGATTTTGCGCTGTGTTGGGTGGTCGATTTTCCGATGTTTGAATACGATGAAGAAGAACAGCGTTATGTGGCAAAACATCATCCGTTTACCAAGCCTCTTGAAGAGGATTTGCCGTTGTTGGATACGGATCCGCTTCGTGTACGCGCACAGGCATACGACATTGTTATCAACGGGGATGAGCGCGGAGGCGGATCGATTCGTATCAATAACGCCGACTTACAGGATAAAATCTTCCGACTTCTTAAATTAAGTGAAGAAGAGATTGCTTCTCGTTTCGGCTTCTTTGTCGATGCCTTAAAGTACGGAACGCCTCCGCATGGCGGTATTGCCTACGGCTTGGATCGTTTTGTGATGATGATGATCAATCGCAGCAATATTCGTGATGTAATTGCTTTTCCCAAAACGCAGACGGCACAGGATTTGATGATGGATGCGCCAACGGTGATCTCTATGAAGCAATACGAGGAGTTGCATATTGCTCCTCGAAACGAATAGGGGAAAGTTTTCCATAACGAATAGTAGGATTGCAGTCCACAGAAAGGAAAGGCATGAAAAATCGGGCAGTGGTGACAAAATGCGAAGGTAGACAATGTGAAATCATGGTGCTGCGTGCCGAAGCTTGCGGCTCGTGTCATGCTTGCAATGCCTGTCATGCCGAGCCGAGCTACTACCGAGTAGAAAATACGCTGCATGTCGAAGAAGGAGACTGGATCATGGTGGAGATGGAGGATAAACAGTTTTTCCGCCGCGTTGGTCTTGTGTATGTTTTACCGCTGCTATTTTTTCTCGGTGGTCTTTTGCTGAGCCTTTTTGTGCAACAGCGTCTGGGCAAGGTAAACGAGCTTCTCGGTGTGCTGGTTGGTTTTCTTGGCTTAGCGCTCTATTCTGTAGTCATTCGTCCTCTCGATAAAAAAGAACGAAGTGTTTCGGCGATGCACATGGTCTACCGCACGAGTCCGCTGGATCGCGTGAATGATTGCTGTACGAAAAAACAATCGGGAATGGAGGCATAATGCGACCCATTGTATCCATCGTTGGACGTCCGAATGTCGGAAAATCAACGCTATTTAATAAACTGGTCGGTCAGCGTGCCGCCATTACGGAGGACACCCCCGGTGTTACACGCGATCGTTTGTATCGTGAAGTAGAGTGGCAAAATCGCTATTTTTTGCTGATGGATACCGGCGGTCTTGAGGTGGATTCGGATGATATTATGGCGACACAGATTGCCTATCAGGTGGATCTGGCTTTAGCGGATTGTCAGTTGGTGCTGTTTCTCGTAGACGGAAGATGTGGCGTAACGGCCATGGACCGTATGGTAGCGGAAAAAATCCGTCGGAGCGGTAAAACTTGTCTTGTGGTAGTCAACAAAATCGATACGCATGATACACCCAATGAAGTCTATGAATTTTATGAGCTTGGTTTTCCGGAGCTTTTCATTATTTCGGCGGAGCAGCAATACGGTTTAGGAGATTTATTGGATGCTGTTTTTGCGCATTTGCCGGAAGGGGCTGAGACGGAAGAGCAAGATGATTCGCTGAAAATTGCTTTGATTGGTAAGCCAAATGTGGGGAAAAGTTCTATGGTGAATTCCCTCTTAGGGGAAGAACGCATGATCGTCACGAATATCCCCGGAACCACGCGCGATGCGATTGATTCGTTCTATGAACGAGAGGGCAAAAAATACACCTTAATTGACACGGCCGGACTTCGTCGCCAGCGTGCTGTCGATTCGCGTATATGGGATTTGGTAGAGAAGGAGACGAATACGTTACGCAATATGGAGGAGCGTATTCGTCAGGTCTTACCTTTTAATGCGTATGCGCCGATTCTTTCCGTATCCGTTAAAACAAAGCAGCGTATGGATCGTCTTTTTTCACTGATTGACGCAGTGGATGAACACTATAGTTTTCGTATTTCCACCGGTGTACTTAACGATTTGGTGCGGGATGCGGTAGTGATGAATCCGCCGCCGACAGACAAAGGGAAGCGATTAAAAATCTTCTATGCATCACAGGTGGCAACCCGTCCGCCGAAGTTCCTGTTCTACGTGAATGATGCCGAATTAATGCACTTTTCCTACTTGCGCTATTTAGAGAATCAGTTGCGTAAGAATTTTGATTTTACCGGTGTAGCACTGCAACTTGAAGTACGTGAACGAAAGGAGTAACGATGCAGTTGCTTGTCGTTCTTCTTTTGAGTTATTTTCTTGGCGGCTTGCCCACCGGTTATGTATTGGGAAAGACGCTTGCCCATACGGATATTCGTAAAAGCGGAAGCGGGAATATCGGATCTACGAATGTGCTGCGCACGCTTGGCGTGAAAGTTGGTCTCTTGACGTTTGCAGGTGACTTTGGAAAAGGAGCGCTTTCTGTGTTTCTGGCGCATCTGCTGCTACCTAATGATCCCTTAGCGACTGCTTTGGCGCTTTTTTTCTCGGTTTTCGGACACTGCTATTCACCTTTTTTGCATTTTACGGGTGGAAAAGGAGTTGCCACAATTTGCGGAGCGATGATGATGGTGAATTCGCCATTAACGATTGTCTGGTTGGGCGTATTTTTCCTTATTGTGTTTTCCACGCGCCTTGTTTCCCTTGGATCTATACTTTCTGTCAGTGGAGCAGCTTTATATACTTTCTTCTTTACGGCTCATCCGTTGGTGATTCGTCTTGCTCTGGTGCTTTGTGCCCTCGTTTGTGTTTACCGCCACAAAGAGAACATAGAGCGTCTGCGTAAAGGGACGGAACCGCGTTTAGGAGGTTCTCATGCCGGGTAAATCGCCACAAATAGAAAAGCGATTTTTAACGATCGGAAAAGTGATTTTCCTATTGCTTGTGGTCGGGCTTGCTGTCTTTTTTTTGCGTCGGTGGATTCATCCGAAAACCTTCACTCTCGTGCAAACCGAGCACGTGGAACTCGTTCGGGAGGGAAGAGGCGCTTTTGTCTTTCATGAGTATGCCCCGGACGTGTTTCAACAGGTAGATTGGTCAAAAGAAGACATTCGGTCAGTAAATACCGACATTCGTTATCGAGTAAATACGCCTGTATTAAAAATTGACGAATCCCTTCGTAGGCGTCTGGAATCGGCGGTGACTCGTGTTGCCGGAAAAACAGAAGAAGAATATCTCCAAAAAATGTTGAAGGAAAATGCTGTTCTTACCCCCTTTTCCAGCATGGTTTATCCGTTTTCCGACGGCTATGAATCGCTTTTTACGCCGGAATCTCTACATTTTCTTTCGCCAGGCGATATCGGTACAGAGAATCTTTCGCATCAGGAGTATTCGGGATTAAAATTTGTGGATAATCGTTTGTTTTATCTCGCCCTCGATTTGCCGCAGTCCGTTTTGCCGCTCGATGTGACCTTGCATGAAGAGTACACGCTGAAAACGGATAAGGAGGTAACGCTCCATGGCGAACTGATTCGTAGAAGCGACGATCCACTGGGAAGAAGTCTATTAATTTTTGCTCTTCGCGACGGCTTTTTGCGCATACGGGGAGAGAGGTTTTCTTCCATCCGTTTGTTGCTTTCGGAAGCGGATTGTTATCGCATTCCTTCCTCTGCCGTTTTTCGTGAAGGCGTAGAAACATTTTGTTATGTCCTTGATAAGAATCACGTTGCCCAAAAGATACCGGTTCGCTTAATGGATAACGCTGAAGAAAGCGACGAACTTTTGGTTTTTGGAGGCGATGAAGAAAAGGAGAAGGGGGCACTTCATCGATTTGATCGCGTCATTCTGCGTCCGCAAGAAGTAAAGGAAGGGGGATTATACCGATGGGACTAATAGAGAACGGACAAGACATTCGTTCGCGTATTAATCGTGCCGCTCTACGTTTTGGCCATCGACCAGAGGAGATTACACTCATCGCCGTTACTAAAACGGTAGAAGAAGAACGTATACGGGAAGCTGTTTCCTTAGGATTTGTTGATGTAGGAGAAAACCGCGTCCAAGAAATGATTCGTAAACAGGATGCCTTTTCCGGCGCTCGTCTGCACATGATAGGTCAGTTACAGAAAAACAAAGTTCGTCTGCTGCCGCCCAATGTCGTACTTGTTCAAAGTGTTGACCGCATATCCCTTCTTCAGGAAATGGAACGCATCGGCATTCGCGATCATCGCTTTTTTGATGCGCTCATCGAGGTGAATATCGCAGGAGAGACGCAAAAAGGGGGGTGTCCTGCAGAGGAAGTATACTCTTTATTGGAAGCAGCAGAGAACATGAAGCAGGTGCGTTTTCGCGGACTTATGACGGTGGCTCCGGCTGTAAATAATCCGGACGATGTGCGTCCTGTATTCAAAAAGATGCGCACTTTGTTCGAAAAGTGCCGTTCCTTCGGTTATAATAGGAATCAGATAGATATATTGTCGATGGGAATGTCCAACGATTTTGAGGTAGCATTAGAAGAAGGGGCGACGATGGTGCGCATCGGAACCGCATTATTCGGAAAGCGAAGTTGACGAGGAGGATAGAATGGGCTTTTTTGAAAAAATGAAAAACATGATTGGTATTGAGGATCAATATGAGGACGAGGATTATAACGACGAATACGATTATGCGGATCGTGGATCCTACGACAATGCGTATGAAGCTCGTTCGGAACAGGAAAAAGCATCAAGCTTTTCTTCTGACTATGCATCTGCAGGGTACGAAGAATCGTCGTCTACCGCTTCCCGTCTGGGAAAGGTGATTGATATGACCTCCGGTTCTTCGCGTATGCGCATTAGCATTCAGGAGCCGTTAGAATATGACGATGGTCCGAAGGTGTTGGACAATATTGCTCAAGCGCGTACAGTAGTCCTTAATTTGGAAATGTTGGAAGTGGATAAAAAACGTCAGATTTTCGATTTTGTCAGCGGCGGTGTTTACGCCCTTAACGGAGATATTCAGAAGGTGACCAAAGATATTTACGTCATCGTTCCTAAGGGAGTTGATGTCGATGCGGCAGTAAAACAGTCGGTAACCGACCAGTCGATGTATCAACTGTAAGAATGACGCTCCCTCGGATTTCCGGGGGAGTTTTTTTGGAATGGGAGCATTATGATAACAGGAATTGGCATTGCGTTGATTTGGATTATCGCGGATCAGGTGACTAAGGCTTGGGCATCCTCCGCATTACAGGAAACCGCTTCAATAAATGTTTTGGGGCATTGGCTGCGTTTTACGTATGTGCAAAATGAAGGAGCGGCTTTCGGCATTCTATCGGGACAAAAGTGGTTTTTTATTTTGCTCAGTATCGCCGCTCTCGTTTTTCTTTTGCTCATGCTTAAACGCTATCAACGAGTACATTTTTTCTATACCGTTTCGATGGGACTAATCATCGGTGGAGCAGTGGGTAATCTCATCGATCGTGTTCGTTTTGGCTCGGTGGTTGATTTTATTCAGGTGGATTTTATCGAGGCAATCCATTTTCCCGTTTTTAATGTAGCGGATATTGGTGTTACTGTCGGCGTTTTTACCCTTGGTGTGCTTTTGCTGCTTTTACCGGAACAGGCTTGGCGGAAATAACGATGAGCGTACACATTGGAAATGACTGGGATTCTCTTTTAGCTGCGGAGTGGACAAAACCTTATTATCAAACGCTTCGTCGATTGTTGCTTTCCGAATATCAGCAATTTACCGTATATCCACCGGCAGAGGATATTTTTTCCGCTCTGCGCTTTGTCTCATATGAAAGCTGTCGTGTCGTCATCTTAGGGCAGGATCCGTATCACGAGCCGCGTCAGGCAAACGGACTTGCTTTTTCGGTACATGGGGGCGTTCCTATTCCGCCTTCTTTACGCAATATTTATCAGGAATTGGATAACGACCTTGGAATCGCTCCGGTCCATCATGGCGATTTGACGACGTGGGCAAAACGCGGCGTGTTACTGCTCAATGCTACGCTAACGGTGCGTGCGCATCAAGCAAACTCTCATGAGAGAATCGGCTGGCAAGTGCTGACTGATCGGATTATCGCTTTACTGGGACAGCGTGAAAAGCCGCTGGCTTTTGTTCTATGGGGACGTTATGCGCAATCCAAACGTGCTTTTATCACGAATCCGAGACATCTTATCATTGAGTCTCCACATCCTTCTCCACTTTCCGCCCATCGCGGTTTTTTCGGTTCTTGCCCGTTCTCTCGAATCAATCGCTTTTATGAAGAACAGGGTGAAGAACCCATTGACTGGCATCTGCCGGCGTCTGCGGAGGTTTGGTCGTGACAGAATATTTGCACTTTCTCATCGAAGAGGAAGACGACATACAGGACATACGATTAGATGCCGCTGTTCACGCGCTTTGGAGCGGCGCGTCCCGCACGAAGATTGCCAAAGCGATTGTATCGGGTTATATTTTAGTAAACGACAAGAAGGAAAAACCACGTACTATCGTTCACATTGGCGATGCCATTCGTATCGATCCGTCTTTTTTTTGCATTCCACCCATTTTACCAGAGGAGATAGATCTTCCGGTTCTCTATGAGGACGAAGACCTTTGGATTATCAATAAGCCGGCAGGTCTCATTACGCATCCGACGGCAAGTGTTCGTACAGGTACTGTCGTAAATGCTCTGCTTGCTTCCGGACGTTCGTACTCTACTCTTTTAGGAGAAGAACGACCTGGCATAGTCCACCGACTGGATGCGCAGACTTCCGGTACGCTTTTGCTGGCAAAAACCGATCGCGCGGCTTTAGCGTTACAGGAGCTTTTTCGCACCCATGACATTCGAAAACACTATACGGCGATTGTGGAAGGAGCTTGGAAAACGGATGGACAGGC
>QWCB01001441.1_pt1 | contig 46153 bp, 47 predicted proteins | sample 1972511 | NCBI WGS metagenome assembly QWCB01 (sample SAMN09866719, study PRJNA288562) | Human gut metagenome isolate term5_stool, whole genome shotgun sequencing... | isolation source: gut | host: Homo sapiens | place: USA: California | reverse complement strand
CAGTTAATTACAGCTTTGATTTCTGAAATTCAAGTTTATGAAGAAAAACAACCTAACGGACAATGGCTAAAATCAATTACTTTCAAGCTCCCAATTATAGACGATGACTTGAATATAAGTTTGGACAATAATGAACAAGTTGAGAGTATAATTATACTTAAAAAATATAAATAAATTTATAATATGATAATGTAAAAAAGGAATAGTTAATGTTGAAAAAAATAAAAGAAATAAAAAATGTTGGAGTTTTTGAAAAATATACAAATAGTCTGATTGAATTTGGTAATTTAAATTTAATTTATGGTAGCAATGCTTCTGGTAAAACAACATTAATTGATATATTTAAAGATTTATCAGAGTCTAGTTTTTCTAGAATAGAACAAAGAAAAACAATCAATAAAAATGGATTTACAGATAAACAATTTTTAAAAATAAGTTCTGATAGATCTTATCAAGAAGATATAATTTATGATAATAAAATATGGCATAAAAATATTTTAAAAAACAAAATTCAAGTTTTTGATACTGAATTCATACAAAATAATATTTTTAGTGGATTAGAATTGCTACAAAATAGGAATGTTGCAGAAAATTTTTATGGATTCATATTAGGTAATGAAGCTGTTAAAAAAGCACTTGAAATTGAAAATCTAAAAAAAGAATTATCATGTAATAGAAAATTATTAAAAGAAAAAATTCCAAAATCTAAAATAGAAAAAAACGATACTGAAATAAAAAAGTATGTAGAAATAAATATTGTTGAATCTAAACAGGAGCTAGAGGATGAAAAAAATAAATTAAATAAAGAAAAAATTGAAGAAGAAAATATATTGAAAAATATAAATAATATAAAAAATTTTGATAATATTTCTAAAATTTCCATAAAAGAATTAAGTAATTTTGAAAGTTTGACAAGTGAGATACGAGCTCTATTGAATAAAACTTACTCTTTAAGTTTAAAAGACATTGAATGTTATGTAAAACATATAAAAAATAGTTTTGGCAATGTAAAATCAGAAGAGATAAAATCGTGGATTGAAAAAGGCGTATCTTATTTAAATAATTCAACTCAGTGTCCATTTTGTGGACAAGATATAACCAATATAGACCTTATTCTCAAATATAAAGAAATTTTTGATAAAAATTACATAAATTTTTCAGAATTAATTAAAAAAGAAGTTAATAGATATAAAAATAAAATAAATAACATTATTTTATCGAATAGATTAATAAATTCAAAATTAAAATACGATGAAGCTGTAGATTTGTTTGGAGATAAAATAAAAAAATATAGTAAAAATATTGATAAATGTATAAAAGAGATAGAGTTTTTGATTGAAAATAATAGTGATAAATTTAATAATGAAAAAAATAATTTACTTAAGATATTAGATATGAAAGAATTATATACAAATTATAATTTTACTTTTGATTTTGTTAATTTGATAAAATTAAACAACTCTTTATTGGGGTTTATAAATGAGTATAATAATATTATTGATAATGTGAATAAAGAAATAAATATTATAAAAGATGGAGTTAAAAATCAAGATGTAGAAAAAATAACACAATTAGAAAAATCTATATCAAATATTGAATTTAAACTAACTCGTTTAAAAGAGGATAGTGAATGTAATGAATGGAAAAATCAAAAAAGTAAAATAGATAATTTACTAAAAGATATTGAAAGCAAAAATAAAGATTTAGAAAATTCTCAGGATGAGTATTTAAAAAAATATTTTAATTCAATAAATGATTATTTTAAAAAATTTGATGGAAGAAAATTTAAGATAAAACAAAGTAAATTTGCAAATAGAGGTTATAAAAAGACAATAGGAGTTAGTGTAGAATTTAATAATTATGACATAAGTGATAGTGTCAAAACAAGTAAAATTTTTAGTGAATCAGATAGAAGAGCATTGGCTCTATCAATTTTCATGGCAAAATTAGAAAACACCCCAGAAGATGAGTTGGAAAATTTAATTATTGTTTTTGATGATCCTGTTACAAGTCTTGATTCTAATAGGTATACAACTATTGGAAAAGCGATTATTGATTTTTCTAAGAAAGTAAAACAAATTTTTATATTAAGCCATCAGTATAATTTTTGTAAAAATATGTATGACGTGTATAATAATAAAACATACGGCAATATACAAGAGCCAATGAAATATTTCGAAATAAAAAGTGAAAATATTTATTGTAGTACAATAGATATTTTAAATGCTAAAAAATTTTTTAATAATGAATTTATAAAAAAATATGAGAAAATAAATAATTTTATAGATGGCAATTGTGTCGATTTAACTTTAAATGATTTAAGAATATTTATGGAAGAGTATCTTAAAGTAGTATTTCCTAAGCCGCATTCTGAAAAAATTATTCCAGAGAATTTGAGCTTAGGTGAAAAAATAAACTATTTGTCAAAGGAAGATTATATAAATTCTTTAGTTAAAGATGAATTAATTAAATATAAAGATATATTAAATTCAAAATCACATAATTTTGATACTTGTGAGTTACGCGATAAACAAAATTTGGCTTATGAAATTGTTAATTACTTAGATTCTACCTTTAGAATTAGAGGTTAAAATTTGCATATAGCTGTAACTATCGAATGTTTTGAATGATATAATAAGGAGATAATAAAAGTGAGTTTAGCAATATATGATGAATTTTTTTACAATGGTAAAACTTATTCTATTGATATTCTCATTAAAGCAGCAAAAAAGAGTCATGGTGCAATAGGTTGCTATCAAAATGAAATTCTTTGTCCAGAATGTAAAAAGGCTAGACTTAAATTTACAAACGCCACACGTAACAAAAGAGCATATTTATCTACTATAAATTTAAAGGAGCACGAGGACTGGTGTTCATACAAGTATAAATTGGCTTCAAAAATAGAAGTAAAAAATTTTTTTTCTAAATTAAAAAATAATGAGATAGAAGATAAGATGAACTCTATAGTTAGAAAACTTTTTCAAAATAAAGAAAAAAATTCCATTGGAAACATCGGTAATTATAAAAATACAGATAATCCATTTTTAATAAATGTTAAAAAGTATAATTCAAATAAAAAAGTAATTCCACAAAAAAGTTTAAATTTATATATTGATATAAAAGAATTTTCTAAAAATGAAGATATATATATTTTTTATGCAAAAGAAATAAATTTTCAATATGTAAAAGCGAAGACAAATGATAAGTGCTCATTGTTGCAAATTATAACAAAGGCTAATCAAAATATAGATATATATGGAACAAATATAAATATCAATGAAAATTTAAAATACAATTTTGTTTGTATTGGATATTTTAACAAGTATAAAAAAATTCAACTTCTTAACAGCAAGTCAATAAAAATATTTCAATATGAATAAACCAAAAGGACTCAAATGATAGAAATTAAATTAGCTAAGGTAAATATTATTGATTTATCAGTTTTAAAAGTCTTATTTAAGAGTGTTTTTATTATTAATACAATATGGGGGAATAGATAAATGATAAATAATACTCTTGCCTATATTTCTTTATTTTCATCGGCAGGAGTTGGATGTTATGGATTTAAACAAGAGGAATTTGAATGTGTAGCAACCAATGAAATAATTGATAGGCGTTTAGAAATTCAAAAAATAAATAAAAAATGTAAATTTGATAGCGGATATATAAGTGGAGACATTCAGAAAAAAGAAACTAAAGATAAAATTTCAAACGAAATAAAAAGATGGGAAAAACTTGGAAATGATAACATTGATGTTATTATTGCAACTCCTCCTTGTCAAGGAATGAGTGTAGCTAATCACAAGAAAAACAAGAGCGATTTACAAAGAAATAGTCTGATAGTAGAAAGTGTGGAGATTATAAAAGATATAAGCCCTAGATTTTTTGTATTTGAAAATGTTGCTGCATTTTGGAAAACTGGTTGTACTTTAAAAGATGGGACCATTCTACCAATAGGTGAAATGATTGAAAGAAAACTTTCAAACAATTATTTAATTTCTAAGCGAGTAATTAATTTTAAAAATTATGGATCAAATTCATCGAGGACTAGAACTTTAGTTATTGGTGTTAGAAAGGATTTATCAGATATTGTAGTGCCTATAGAACTATATCCAGATTATAGAGAAGAAAAAACTTTGTTTGATGTAATAGGCGATATGAAAAGTTTAAATTGGGGAGAATATGATGATAATGACTTTTTCCACAGTTTTAGAGAATATCCAAAGAGAATGAGAAAATGGATATCAGATCTAAAACCTGGAGAGGGGGCGTTTGATAATGACGATCCAAATAAAATCCCTCATAGGGTTGTAAATGGAGAAATTATATTTAATAAAGATAAAAATGCTGATAAATACACTAGACAAGATTTCAATAAAGTAGCCCCATGTATACACACAAGAAATGATCAATTGGCTAGTCAAAACACTATTCATCCTATCGATGACAGGGTATTTTCCATTAGAGAACTTATGAAGATGATGACAATACCAAGTGAGTTTAAATGGACAGTGAAATCTTTAGAAGAATTAAATTCACTTAGTATTGAGGACAAGAAAAAAATGTCCAAGAAGAATGAAATGAATATCAGACAAAGTATAGGAGAAGCTGTTCCTACAGCTATTTTTAGACAGATAGCTAAAAAGATAAAGGAAAATATTTCTAGAAAAAGTTTAAAGGATAAGGAGATACCGGATGTTATAGAGGACAAAAAATTAGAAGATATTAGTAATCTAACTAATTTTTTAAAAGATAATATAAACACATATACAGAGTCTACAATTTCAAGAATAATTGAAATGGCAAATACTAAAAGGCAAACACATTCAGCTTTTTATACCAATAGATTTATAGTAGAACATATAATTGAGGATTTGCCAGAATTTGAAAAAGATGAAATAACTATAGTGGAACCATCAGTTGGTGCTGGAAACTTTTTGAAACTTCTTTATAAGAAGTATGAATGTAAAAAACGAGTAAATCTTATATTAATTGATATAGATGAGGACATATTAAGAATTTTAGAATCATTAAATCATGTTCCAGATAATTTTAATGTTAGCTATATCTGTGATGATTTTTTGAGTTATGATTTTGATAAACTAAATATAGATCTAGTAATTGGTAATCCTCCATTTTCTAAGGCTAGTGGTAAAAATATAGAAAAGTATCTTAAAAATAATTTTAATAAAGATACAAAAAATTTAGCTGAGTTTTTTCTAGAAAAAGCAATTAAGATATCAAATTATGTTTCTTTAATTTTGCCAAAGAATATTTTAAACACACCTGAGTTCATAGAGACAAGAAAATTATTAAAAGAGAACTCCATAGACTATATACATGACTTTGGCGAGTTAGGGTTTAAAGATGTTCTTGTTGAAACTATAAATTTGATGATAGAGACAAGAGTAAAAAGACAAAATACAGTAGTAAAGTCAATTACTGATAGCATTATTTTCAAACAGAAGTTATCTTATATTTCAGACGAAAAACTTCCTTACTGGGTAATTTATAGAAATGAGTTTTTTGATAATATATTTGAAAATATGGAATTTGATATATTTGATGTATTTAGAGATAGACAAATTACAACAAAAAATTCTACGATGGAAAATATGAGAGAATCTAAAAAATATATAAGGGTATTGAAATCAAAAAATATTAGTGATAGCGGGTGCAAAATTTTAAATATTGACTCTTACGATTCTTATATAAGTTTAGAAGAGTTAGAAAATCTTTCAGTAAAAAAATTTATGGATAGAGATGATGTATATATGACACCTAATATGACGTATAATCCAAGAGTAATGAAAAAAGAAAAAGGATATGTTGTAAATGGATCTATTGCATTATTAATACCAAAAAATAATGAGCATCTTAATGATGAACAAATGAGATATTTCTCAACAGATGAGTACAGAGAATTTTATAAAATAGCTAGAAATAAGCAAACACGCTCATTAAACATTGACAAAACAAGTGTATTTTGGTTTGGGAAAAAATTATAAATATTTATGGAGGTAAATATGGAAAAATTAATTTATGGCAAGCTTGGTCAAGTGAAATTTAAAAATTTAAAAGAAAAGAAAGAGGCAATTGAGTATCTTTTGACATCTGAAAATGTTGATTTTAATATACATGAAGACAATCAGCTTCAAGGAGCTTGGGGTTCAGAAGATAGAATTCATTTTAAAACATTAGTTGGCGTACCTGAATGTTTAAAAAGAAATATGACTGCTGGCAATTTGGGGGCTGAGGGTAGAATTAATTGCAAAGAATTGTGTGAGGAATTACGAGAGGAGCACAAGAAAAGAACTGATAAAGAATAGAGGTATTATAATATGTATGAAAACTTCTTATATAAATACGATTATGATGTTAGAAAAACTGGAGATGCAAGATGGATTGATCAGAAATGTACTTATGATGTAGTTTCAATAATTGCAGACTGCATAATAGAGTATGTAGATGATAATGATGTGAAAGAATTCACTGTTTCTGATATATGGCATAGTGAATATGCTAGAGAGAATGTAATTTCTATTTTTTCAAAGCCTGATCCAGAATTAAAAGCTGGAAATGAATATGACAAGTATTTTGGACAACCAATAAAATTATTAGGTTATAGCAAGATTCTTGATGCAAGAAAAGAGAAGAACAGATATTGCTATTCTATAAATAATAGGGAGTTATTAGAGAAAGTTGCATTAAGACCGACCAATGCTTTAAACTTTTTGTATGAATATATAGTTAAGGTTTTAAAAGATAGTGGAATATGGAATTCCTTTGAACAATTCTTTAAAATACAGACAAAAGAGTCTTATAAGGATGTTAGGGACACCTTTATAAGATTCACTATAAACAATACAAAAATAAATAAAGAAACAGAATGCGGTAGGATTTTTACAAAGGTTATAAATCCTATTGCTTTTAAATTAAAAAAACAAGGTACTGAAAGAGGTAGGATTTCTAAAAACTCCATTATACTAAGTGATTTACAATATAATCGTGCAAACTGGAGAGATGAGTTGAGTGGCAAAGATAAGTCAGTTACTAGAGCTGAACATGAGCCAACAGTTGCACAATTACAAGCGAGAGCTATGGCTAGCTATACGGTCAATAAGGCTAAAAAAGCAATACGTAAATTTAATGATAGTATTTATAATGGAAAATCTGAAGTCTACCAATCAACTGAGTTGGTAAATGCAACTCAAGCACACCATATCTTTAGTCAATCAGACTACCCAACTATTGCAGACTATGTTGAAAATTTAATAATGCTAACACCTAACCAACACTATTCAATGGCACATTCTAACAATAAAACACAATATGTAGATAAAGATTTTCAATATATCTGCCTTATCGCAAAATCAACAAAAATATATCTAGATTTAACCTCTGAGAAAGAGGATAAGTTCTATGACTTTGAAGACTATAAATTTGTATTAAATACTGGTCTTGAGACAAAAGACTTCAGTTCTATAAATTATCTAGACTTTGCAAGCATTATTGATAAGATTGACTATTGCTATATAGACAATATTAGTAATAATAAATATTATAAATTAATAAATAACAACAAGTTAAATAGAAATCCAATATATTTAAACAATATAAGTAGTGTCAAAATGGTAGCTAAAGATCAGAGTGAATATGGATTGTAGTTAATAACTTGGAGGTAATAGTTTGAACGTAAGCCCAAATTCAAAAGATGTAATTAAAATTTTTAATAACATAAAAGATATACAAATAAGTTCGAATCCAGATGATGGGATATTGAATATATTTATGTGTCCAATAAATGCTAGAAATTTTGACTATAACCAAATTTCCTTAGTGTTAGTGGATTCTGTAATTGATTATGCTTTATCTAAAAAAAATATAGCAAAATATCAAAATAAACCTGGACGCTTGTCACAAATTGCACGTAGAAAATTTAAAGAATATTTGAAAAATACTGGTGAATTAGGGGAACTGCTTTTATATTGTTTCTTAGAGGGTCATTTAAATGCTCCTAAGATTTTAACGAAAATGGAAATGAAAACATCTAACAAAATGTATGTCAATGGATCAGATGGAGTGCATCTTTTGAATAATTATGACGGAACATATAAACTTATATTTGGAGAATCTAAGTTATATAAAAATATATCAGATGCTTTATATGAAGCATTTAATTCTATAAATAGCTTCATTAATGAAGTTAATTCGAGTGGTGAAAATAAAAGTGGTATAAATTATGAAAAAGATTTAATATCCTCCAATATAGAAAATTGTGAACTAAGTGATGAAGATAAGGATATACTTGAATTAATAATATATCCTACTAAAAATGAAAAAAATCTACGCATAGATGATGCTTTTTCTATTTTTATTGGTTATGAAATAGATATATCAGAAGAAACAAAAAAATGTACAAGTAGTAATTTTTTTGACGAAGTTAAGAAAAAAATACTTTTGGATTTGGATAAATATGAAAACAAGATATATGAAAAAATTAATGACAATAATTTATTAGGTCATACTTTTTTTGTTTATATTATTCCATTTACTGATATAGATAATACAAGAAATAAAATTTTAGAGGATATTTTAACATGAACAAATTTATTGATTATCTTTCTTCAAAAGCTTATAAAGATGATTACTTGATAAATTTAATATATAATTTGGAAAAAACTTTTGTAATAAGCTACTGGATCAAGATTATAAAATAAATTTTTCTAATAAAGAAAAGTGTGATTTAATGAGGTTTACAGATATATTATGTAGGTCATCAAAATATGAACATAAAAATTTATCATTAAAGATAGTAAGTCTTGTATATGAGTTTAAAGAACTTTTAGAGGATAAATTTATAAAATTAAGTACCATAAATGTTTTAACTAAATTAGGTAACTTTCCTTCTATAAACTTAGTTGGAATTAAAGACGAGAATACAGGGATAGATGAGATTGATTTGGACTTAATAATTAAAAGAGTATATAACGAGTCTCCAATTAAAGAAATTTTCACTGATGAACAGCTTAAAATATTTAATGAATTACAGACCAATAATCATTTTAGTTTTTCTGGAAGTACATCTTTTGGTAAATCATTTATTTTTGAAGCATTTACTAAATATTTAATAGAAGAACACAATCAATCAGATAATATAGCATTTATTGTTCCGACAAAAGCACTTATAAATCAAATTTTTTATAAAATTAGAAATTTAGTAAAATCATACAACTATAGAGTTATTAATTCTCCTAAAATACCTAAAGTACTAAAAAGACAAGATGAAAGATATATTTTTGTTTTTACACCAGAAAGGTTAGTTACTTACTTTTTAGATGCTACTAATCCTAAAATCGATTATTTGTTTGTTGATGAAGCACATAAGCTATTAGGTACTAAAGATACTAGAACGCCACTGATGTATCATGCATTGAATATGGCAAAAAGGAAGAGTATAAATATATATTTTGCTTCTCCTAATATTCCGAATCCATCAATATTTTTAAAATTGGTAAATAATACTACAGAAGAGAGTTGTGCAGTAAAAGTAGACTCAGTATCTCAAAATAAATTTTTTATTAATTGCCATACAGACTCTGGTCATATGATTAGTAATTTTGGAGAAGATATATTATTTCCGAAATTAAATTTTTCGGGTGATGCTATTATAGATTTGGGTATTATTTTAAATACTTTCTCTAATGGAAGACAAAGCATAGTTTATTGCAATACTGTAGAAAAGACAATATCAACAGCATTTGAATTTGCAAGAAATTTGGAAGAATTAAAAAATGATTATATAGATAAACTTGTTGACACAATAAATGAAAAAGTTCATGAGCAGTATTATCTTAAATATTGCTTGAAAAAAGGAATTGCATATCACTTTGGAGGAATTCCGGAAGAAATAAAAATAAAAGTTGAAGAGCTATATAAATTAGGAGTTATAAAAATCATTTTCTGTACTTCAACTCTATTAGAAGGAGTAAATTTACCAGCAAAAAATATTTTTATTTTAAGTGAAAAAATCGGATTATCAAACATGAATGATGTTGATTTTTGGAACTTAGCTGGCAGGGCAGGTAGACTAAGTAAAGATTTGGCTGGAAATATATTTTGTGTTAATCTTTATAATCAACAAGGTTATTGGAAAGATGAGAGCAAAATTAAAATTCTCAGAGATAAAAAGATAGAGGAAGCAGAACCAATTATACTAAAAAAGAATAATAAAAATTTGTATAAAAATATAGCTAACTATTATACAAAGAATGATTATACCAACAAAAAATTATCTGAAGATGATAAAAAGATCATAGAAATGTATGGTAACATTTTATTGTACCATGATACAGTGAATAGCGATTCTATTTTGAAAGACAAATTTATAGATTCAGGAAATAATTCTTTAGAGATTTTGAAAAAAATTAGGAATGAAAACTCTATACCTGGAAATATTTTAGCAGAAAGTATAGATATAAATATTGAGATTCAAAATAATGTTTTTAACGGAGATAAAGAATTATTACCTATAGAAACTACTTATGAAGGTTGCTATGAAGTATTAAAAATATTATGTAGAGAATACGATTGGCTAAGAACTGAAAGCAAGGGAAATAATCCACTGATAAAAACTAAAGAGCAACTATCGTATTATGCTACATTGATGGAAGGATGGATTAATTCCAAGCCTTTAAAATATTTAATTCAAAAGACTATCAGTTATTATCATAATTCTGGAGAGAGTAAGGATATAGGTTTACGTAAAGATGGAAATATATATTACATGAAGTTTGATAAAAATAACACTTTTCATATTAATGCACTAATTAATAATTTGATTAAAGATTTAGAAAATAATATTAAATATAAGATTAAAACATATGTTAGTAATTATCAATCAATATTACGCTCATGTAAAATAGATCTTGAGTCTGATTGGGAAGAATATATTGACTATGGAACTACTAATCCACAAATAATTGATATACAAAATTTAGGATTTTCAAGAACTATTGCAATATTTTTATTAGATCATTATAGTAGTTTATTTATTAGAAATGAAATGGATGAAATCATAGATATCGATGATGAAAAATTAAGAATTTCTATAGATAGGGAAAAATATGAAGAAGAATATAAAGAACTCAATATTCTATTTGAATGGGAAGCTTATAAATAAAAAAAGGTTACTATTTATCTCTGTATTTCTCTTCTATAGTAATTTTCATAGTTTTTTCTATATTGGACAAAATTGAAAAATTGTTCTTTAATTAAAAGAATACTTTTGTATAAGAGTATTCTTTTTTTCTTACAATTTATCAAGATTTGATAGTATTTCATTTGTATTTGGTAGTTTTTATAGTTTTATAAATTTCTTTAGCAGTTATTTTATAAACAGATAGTTTGCTATAGTATTCTTCTGTAAACTGCCTGTCTTTGGGATTTTTATTGTAATATTTTATATAATTTAAGATATTTATTTATTGCATTTATATTTTTTATATCTTGAAATAAATTATCCTTTCAGTTTCAATTTTTTTGATTTTATCTATCATTAGTAAATTCTTTAGTTAGTTCATCGAATTATGCAATTGAATTAATTTCCTATTTTATTAGTTTAATTATTGAATCAGCCATTGTTTTTATTGTATTTCTAGCCTAGAATTGATATTATCTGGCGTCTAAAGATTTCTTATTTATATAAAAAATTATAAACATAAAAAATTTTAGTTATAATTAAGGGCAAAAAAGAGAAAATTCTTAGCCTTTCTGAGAGAAAATTGTTATATGCAAAGTGATAAATGAAAGATGTCCGATAACAATGAGAAAGGCAATTTAAAAGGATAAAAAATGAAAAATTTAAACGAAGAAAAATTCGATCACATAACTGTATTTGAGAAAAATTTAGAGTTTCAAATAGATACTTTAGAGAAATTAAACAAGCTTTTAAAAACCTTAAAAAAGTCTTTAAAAGAGTATCAAAAGCTTATGGATTATTACTATGGTAAGCAAAGAAACGATGATTTAGAAGCCGATAGAAAAGGAGAGATCCCAACAGATATAAAAAGAGCGGTTTTAAGCGAAGATGAAATTTATAATATGATGATTGACTATAGAGAGAGCGCCATTGAGATGATAGAGATAGCAACAAAAATGTTAAGAGCTTAAAGTAAGATATGCTTTGAAGTTTAAATTTCGCTACAACAAAGTTTTAAATTTGTAAAAGGAATTTGATGTTAATAAAAAACAAATCTGAAATTATCTATAAAGTAATTTCAAATCTAGCGAGTATGGATCTATATACGATTAAGATCGGCAAATTTTGATAGATAAAAACCATTTCATAGATATAAATTAGTTGAGATGGTAGAAAGGAAACAATAAATTTTTTTTAAGAGATAGATGAAAAACATATTGACAATCTTCTATATGATTGGTATAATTATACGTGAAAATATCAATGAGGTTTACATGAAAAATAAATATATAGAGATATCAAAAAAATTAAAAGTTTTGAGTGATCCAAAACGATTAGAAATTATAGATATGTTATCTTGCGATGAGCTTTGTGCTTGTGAGATATTAGAGAAATTTGATATAACACAACCAACACTATCTAATGATATGAAAAGATTGGAAGATGCTGATTTAGTTATTAGCCGAAGAGAAGGAAAAAACATATATTACATTGCCAATAAAAAGATTTTAAAGGAGATGCAATCTAGCTTAAAGGAAATATTTGATAGCGGAGATGAATGTATTTGCCACACTTGGAAAAAGTAAATTTTTCTGCACCATACATAGAAACATTTAAATATATCTATACTAAAAGAGGTAAAAGAACTATGGTAAAAAACAAGAATAATGGAATTAATGTATTTCAAAAATACTTGAGCTTATGGGTATTATTTTGCATGATTGTGGGTGTATTTATAGGAAAATATATACCTATAATCCCATCTGCTTTAAGTAAAATGCAAATTGCGGGTATATCTGTGCCCATAGTAATATTAATTTGGATTATGATTTATCCAATGATGATAAAAGTAGATTTTCAAAGTATTAAAAAAGTTAGAGAAAATCCAAAAGGTCTATTTGTAACATGGGCTGTTAATTGGCTAATAAAACCATTTACTATGTTTGGAATAGCTTATTTGTTTTTCTTTATTATATTTAAAGATATCATTCCTAATGATTTGGCCAATGATTATTTAGCTGGAGCTGTTTTGCTCGGGGCTGCGCCATGTACTGCTATGGTTTTTGTGTGGTCGACTCTTACAAAGGGTGACCCTGCTTACACTGTGGTTCAAGTAGCCACAAATGATTTAATTATTTTGATTGCTTTTGTACCTATAGTGAAGTTTTTATTAGGTGTATCTAATGTTGTAGTACCATATAGCACATTATTTATTAGTGTGTTTTTATTTGTTGCTATTCCATTATTAGGAGGTGCCATCACAAGGAAAATAGTAATTGATAAACGAGGAGAGGACTATTTTGAAAGACAATTTTCAAGTAAATTTGACGGAACGACAACAGTTGGACTACTATTAACCCTAATAATTATATTTAGCTCACAAGCAAATATAATTTTAGAAAACCCATTTCATATTTTATTGATAGCTATTCCACTTACCCTTCAAACATTCCTAATTTTTACTATAGCGTATGCCTTAAGCAAAAAAGCAGGTTTACCTTTTAAAATAGCTGCACCAGCAGGCATGATTGGAGCTTCAAATTTCTTTGAATTATCTGTAGCTGTTGCAATAGCAATATTTGGGATACATTCACCAGTTGCATTAGCTTGCACTGTAGGTGTTCTTACTGAAGTACCTGTTATGCTGTTTTTAGTAAAAATTGCTAATAATACAAAACACTGGTTTTTAGAAAATAAAGAATCTTATAGAGGTTAGATATGTGGAGTTTTATTCAAGATCAAATTCTAGGTATGAAATGGCTCAATGAGTCAATAGGAGAAGTATTAACAAATCTTGGTTTTGATATGACTTCAAAACTTGGAGGAAGCTTGCAATTTTTCATCTATGATGTTATAAAAATTGCAATATTACTTTGTGTGTTGATTTTTATAATTTCTTATATACAAAGCTATTTCCCACCTGAAAGAAGTAAAAAAATTCTTGGACATTTTAATGGATTAGTGGCAAACATCATGGCCGCATTATTAGGAACCGTTACACCGTTTTGCTCTTGTTCGTCCATCCCGCTATTTATTGGTTTTACGAGTGCTGGATTACCATTAGGTGTTACATTCAGTTTCTTGATTTCTTCCCCAATGGTTGATTTGGGTAGCCTTATTTTACTTACGAGTATCTTTGGAGCTAAAATTGCCCTAGCATATGTAGTATTGGGGCTGATTATTGCTGTAATTGGTGGTAGCCTCATCGAAAAAATGCATATGGAAAGATATGTAGAAGATTTTATAAAAAATGCAAGTCAAGTTGATATTAGCTCTCCAAGCTTAAGATTAAAAGATAGGATTGATTTTTCTAAAACTCAAGTTATTGACACTTTCAAAAAAGTTTTCCCTTATATTTTGGTAGGTGTGGGCATAGGGGCATTGATACACAATTGGATTCCTCAAACTTGGGTGGAAAATATCCTAGGTAGCAAGAATCCACTTGGAGTGGTTTTGGCAACTGTTATAGGAGCACCAATGTATGCTGATATTTTTGGAGCTATACCAATAGCAGAAGCTCTATTATCAAAAGGTGCTCAACTAGGAACTGTCCTAGCTTTTATGATGGCAGTAACAACACTAAGCCTACCATCATTAATTATGTTAAAAAAAGCAGTTAAACCAAAGCTTTTATTTTTATTCATAGGAATTTGTACTTTTGGGATAATTGTTGTAGGATACTTATTTAACATTTTTAATGCTATTTTAATTTAAAATGAAACTATTAAGTAGAAAGCAAAAAATATAAGACGTTGCGAAAACAATAGATGTAAATTAAGGAGGAAAAAATGAGATTATTTCGTAAGAAAGAAAAAGAAGAGAAAGGTTGTACTTGTGGTGGCAATTGTGAACCTGCTAATAATAAGGAAGTTAAAGAAACAAGTTGTTGTAATCTAAATTACTCATCAGAGAATATAAAAAAAGCAGAAGAAAAGAAAAAAGAGAAAGGGATAAAAATACTAGGTTCTGGTTGCTCGAAATGTGCTACTTTAGAAAAATCAACCAGGGAAGCACTCGCTGAACTTAATGTTGAAGAAAATATAGACCACATTACTGACTTTTCCCAAATCGCAAGTTATGGAGTTATGTCTACTCCGGCATTAGTTATAAATGGCAAAGTTGTATCCTATGGCAAAGTTTTAAACAAGGATGAAGTAAAAGATTTATTAGAACAAAATGGTATAAATTAAAATGAAAAAAACCAAAAGTTGCATTTATATGTGTGCATAACAGTTGTAGGAGCCAAATTGCAGAAGCCTTAGGGAAAAAATATGCTTCAGATGTGTTTGACTCCTATTCGGCTGGAACAAAATTAAACAATCAGATTAATCAGGATGCAGTTCGTATTGTGAAAAAACTTTATGGAATCGATATGAATGCAAACGGACACCATAGCAAACTTATTGATGAAATACCTAATCCAGATATCGCTATTTCAATGGGATGTGATGTAGGATGTCCGTTTATTGGTAGAGCATTTGATGATGATTGGGGACTTTTAGATCCTACAGAAAAATCTGACGAAGTTTTCATAGCAGTAATAAAAGAAATAATAAAATGCAAATTTTGATATAATAAAACTTTTAAAGTCTAAAACAAGGAATTTTATGGTTGATTTAAATAAAATAATCCAAGCAAAACGAACAATAGCAGGATTTGTAGATGAAACTCCATTTGCTGTTTCTAACAAGCTTAGCAAAAATTATAACGCTAATGTTTTTTTAAAAGAAGAAAATTTACAAAAAACAGGTGCTTAATAATATAATTAAAAATTTATGCAAAGTTTTTATAAAAGTAATTGAAAAACTCATTATAAAAGATATTGTTGATTTTGCGAATAAAAGTGTATTTTTAACTGAAAAATGTATTAAAACGCTCTGTCTGACGAAGTAAATCGTCTAAATCATTCGTATTCTGCGCCATCTTTTCTTTCAGATTTTTAAAACGCAAAAAATTTCGTTTTAATTTAAAATTTCACTTTTTATTAAATTTTTGTGCGTTTAGATTGAAATATTAAATTTCATTTTCCGCTTAAAATTTCGCAGTCCCTGACTACTGACGCCGTTTTTATCTTTATTTTTTTGTTTTATGTAATTTCAACCATTTTTTAGTATTTTAAATTTTTCAAGTTCATCAAAATATTTTCGTCATAATGAAAATTTCGCATTTCGCATGGCATTTGCTTTGTATTGTGATGATGCATAGAGCGGTGAAGCGACAAATAAAAGGGCATCAAAAAATTAAAAAAATCGTTAAAATCGCTGAAAATGATGAAAATTTTTAAGTCGGTTTAAAATTTAAGAAATAAAAAATCGTGTTTTAAAAATTTTGCACTATTTTTTAAATTTTAGCAAGATAATAAAAAGTGAGATTAAATTTTTGATTATTAGGCGGGGCTTTAATGAAATTTCAAGGTCCGTTTTTGATTTATGTAAAATGCATTATAAAATTTTAACTTCGCATTCAAGTTTTACGCCGAATTTTTCAAAAACCTTTTTTTTGGCAAGATTTATTAAGTCTATTGCGTCGGTAAAAGTTGCACCGCCTGTGTTGATTAAGAAATTCGCGTGGATTTCGCTGAATTTTGCAGCACCTATTTGAAAACCTTTTAAACCTGCGGCTTCGATTAATCTACCTGCGAAATCTCCTTTCGGATTTTTAAAAACGCTGCCAAAAGTTGCGTGTTTTGGCTGATTTTTGCGTTTTGAAAAAATTTCATCGCTTAATGCGGCATCAAATCCGCGCGAAATTTTAAATGCAGCTTCTAAAATTACGCCTTGTATTTCACTTTTTCTGTAACTGAAATTTAAATCTTTTTTGTCAAAAATTCCAAAATTTGTTTTCACATTTATTAAATTGTTTGAAATTTCAAAACCCGCCAAACCGGCATTCATGGTAATCAGCCCTCCAAGAGTGCCGGGGATATTTCTTAAAAATTCGAATCCTGCGATATTTTCTCGCTTTGCAAAATTATAAATTTTTGCCGATTTGCACGCTGCGCCGATCGTCAGTAAATCGCCATTTAATCTTATAAAATTAAACTCATCGCTTAAAATTCCAAGTTTTGGCGGGTTCGGTGATATCAGGATATTGTTTGCGCCACCGATTACAATGCCGTTAAAATCGCTATTTGCATGCAAAATTTGCACATCAAAAACTCCGCCTATTTTTACAGAGCTTAATTTACTGAAATCAATGCGCCTGAATTCCGTCATTTTAGCCGTTTCTTGCATTTAGATATTCTGTCGGTATGAGATTTTCGTCTGCACGGATAAGTGAGCCGTAAAACCCGTGTCTATAGCCAAGTTCAAACATTTTATCACACGCACGAAGTTGCTTTTCGTCCATACTTATTGAATTTTTGTTGGCATAAAGATTAAGATAAGCGTCAAGTTTTTCATCGTCAATACGCACCAAATTTCGCTCTATCAACATTTTTGAGAGCAATTTTTTATGATCGTGCGCTACTTTTACGGCGTCCGTTAAAACGCGCTCGCATTCTATCGCGTCGGTTAGAGGCAAGCTTCTTCTTAAGCACATTCCGCCAAGCGGAAGCGGTAAATCTTCTTCGCAAAACTCTTTCCAAATGTCCCAAATTTCGCATTCTACACAAAGTTCATCGGAAAAATCCAAAATGCTTTCATGTATCAGAACTCCGGCATCGACTTCTCCTGAAAGTACCGCATTTTCGATTTCAAGGAAATTTTTGTAAATTATTCTTGCATTCGGATATGCGATACGAAACAAAAGCGCGTTGCTTGTGTGCTCGCCGCTAAGCGCAACTTTAAAATTCGGTTTTAATTTTCTGTCTTTTTTCTTTATAAGTTTCGGACCGTAACCTTCGCCGAAACTGACCGCTGTGCGAAGAAGTGCGAAATCATCCGCCACAAACGGATACAGCGCAAAACTGATCGCACAAATATCATAAAGTCCGCGTAAAGTCGCTTCGTTCAGAGTCTGGATATCATCCGCTTTATTTGTGAAATTTAGCCATTTTGAGTCAACCCAACCGAATTTTATCGCCATATACATAAAAATATCATCAGAATCAGGAGAATGTGCTACGCTTATATTTTTTTTCAAAATTTTTCCTTTAATTTTTTTTGAAATGATACCCAAAGTTACAAAAATTTCTATTTAAAGATACACTAAAAATTGAAATTTTAGGCTTTTGCAGTGAAATTTAAATTTTTCCGAATACTTTTCAGTTTATAAAATTTATTGCGCGCGATAAATTTTATAAAACTTTTTGTTTTTATAAAAAGTAATTAAAATTAAAAATTTAATAAGTACTTTACCGATTAAAAAGATTTTAAAGGAATCAAATATGATGTTTGGCGCCCAAGAATAAACTGTTTGTTGTAAAAAAGAGAAACGCTTTAAGATTTGCAAAACATTTAAATAATTTTATTATCGTTTTATTTTGAATGCCGAATTTTGCAAATTATTTTATTTAAAAATTTTGAAATGTTTTTTTTAAATTATATTTTTGCGCTATTTCATAACTTTTGCAAAATCGCTTTTTCAGCCGAATTGTTGTAAAATTCTAAATAAAATTTAAAAAGAAAGAAAATTATGTCACGAAAAAAAGCCGTTGTCGCACCGATTTTTAGCCGATTTAAAGCATTTATTATTGATATTTTTTTTATTGCCATTCCTCTTTTTTACATTGTCACATATTTAATTTTGGGTTCGAAAGAGGCTCTTTGGCAAAATCAGCTTGCAATCAGCGCAATCTGGATAATTTATGCGCTTATCACAAGTCTGTTTTTTGCTTTAAAAGCGCAAACTCCCGGATACAAAGCTCAAAATATTTATTTGATTAATACACGCACCGGTAAAAAAGCTGATTTTTTCAGGATTTTGTTGCGTTTTGTCTGTTTTATCATCTCAGGCTTTTGCATTATCGGGCTTTTGATCTGTTTTTTTCGCAAAGACCGTTTGAATTTGCACGATTTACTCACGCAAACTGCACCTGTTTTGCCAAAAAGTTAAAATTTATTTATTACTTATCAAATAGTCTGTATCAAATTTAATATAAATCGGTGTATCCGTTGTATTTTTATACAAATTAAAATATACAAAATAGATTTTTTTAAAATAGTAAAATTTTTGTTTTATTACTAAAATTTTACAGTTTTATCATTTGCATAAAACTCCGATTTACAAGTTGCTAATGTGCCAAATATATTTTTAAACACTTACTTATCAATATATGGAATATCATGGATTTTGTCATCTAAAAAGCCCGAGATATTCAGTAAAGTTTTTCTTCAATCATCATAAAATCATATCGCTTTTTATATCATTTTTAAAATTATCCGATAATGCTTTTATAATTTTATTTATTTTATTACAAGGCAAATTATAATTAATCTTACAATTTTTTCATAATCGTTACTTTTTCTAATGATGTAAAACTATCTTTGAAATCTTTAAAATCAGTATTATTTGAGCCTTTATTTAATAAATTCGCGATTTTTTGATGTAGGCTTCTTTCTTTTTATATCATCATCTAAACATCTGCTAGTATGCTTTGATTTAAATTATCAGTATGTGTAATCGCTTTATTTGACTTTTTATAACTTTTGTAACGTTTATGGCATTTTCTATCGTCATAATAGTAACAAAAATAAAATTTTTCATTTTTTTCTTTTTATAAAATTGCAGGAAATAATTTTAGCGATATATGCCTAAAAAATTATGTTTCAGTAGAAATATTTCAAAATACAATATAAAAGTTTAAAAATATTTTTTGATTTTTCATCGCAAATAATTATATTTTCACATTTTTTAAAATTTGGGTCGTATCAAAGTAGCCTCTATTAATAAAATCGTTAAGCTCCCAAAAATTTATGAAATCTACCATGCCGAAATAACCTTTAGGTGGCGAAATTTCGATAATTTTTGCAGCGCAGGCAAAATTTCTGTGTTTTTTAAAAAGTGATAAAAAACCGTTATTTTCGATGTTGCAAACAATTATAAGATCCAAATTTTGCTTTAAAAGCGGTGTAATCGGGATATTTTCGCCACTTATCGCACCGTCAATAAAGCCGTTTGTATTCTCAAATCCAAATGCAAAAGAAGCGCTGCTAAGTAAATAATCGATGATTTCATTTTTATCAAGTGATTGGACATTGACAAAAAACGGTGAAAAATCGCTGCTTTCAGTAAGAGCGATAAAAAGCGGAATTCCGTTTAAAATCTTGCTTGTAGAAATATTTGTACGCAAGAAATTTGCCAAATTTTCCCTTTTAAAAAAACCTTCATTTATAAAATTCGGTAGTGCGGCGTTTGCTAATTGATAGAAAAATTTTTGCGGCGCACAAAAATCAAAATCTTTTTTAAAATTTGGAATTTTGCTAAAGTGCCCGAAATTTTCAAGCTTTAAATTTTGCGGTTTTTTTAGCTTAAAAACATCAAGCACATTTGTATTCAGCCATAAATTTTGTAAAATTTCAGCTGTTTTAATCGGATCTTTGTAGGCGCTTAAAAACGCGCCGTTTATCGCACCGATACTTGTTCCTGAAATCGTCGCAGGTAAAATTCCGAACTCGCCAAGCGCCTTTAAAAAGCCAATTTCATATGCACCTTTCAGACCGCCGCCTGATAAAACCACGCCGATTTTTTTCATAGCAATTATAAATTTAAAATATCAAATATTTTAATTATAAATAACCTTGATCTATCATCGCGTCCGCTACTTTTCTAAAGCCGGCGATATTTGAGCCGAGCACGAGATTTCCCTCATCGCCGAACTCTTTTGATGTATCGTAGCTAATCCTGAAAATATGTCGCATAATGTCGTGAAGTTTGCTATCCACATCTTCAAACGACCAGCTTTGCATACTTGCATTTTGCGCCATTTCAAGTCCACTAGTCGCCACGCCGCCGGCATTTGCAGCTTTTGCAGGACCAAAAAGCATATCTTTTTTAGAAAGTATAAAATCGATTGCTTCAAGAGTGCTTGGCATATTTGCGCCTTCACAAATTAAACGACAGCCGTTTTTATAAAGCTCTTTTGCATCTTCTAAGTTTAACTCATTTTGTGTAGCGCTAGGAAAAGCGGCATCACAAGGTATGTTCCAAACCGCATTTCTGCCGGCAGGATATTCGGCTAAAGGTGTGAATTTAGCTTTCGGGCGATATTTTAAATATTCACTGAGACCCAAACGAAGCTCTTCTTTGATTTTTTTAAGTGCCATAACATCTATACCGTCCATATCGTAGATAAAACCTGTAGAATCACTGACTGTTATCGGTAAAGCCTCCATTTGGTAAAGCTTTTCTGCTGTATAAATTGCAACATTTCCCGAACCGCTTATAGCGCATTTTTTTCCTCTTAGAGCATCTCCTTTTTTGCATAACATCTCATTTGCAAAATAAACGGAACCGTATCCTGTAGCTTCCGTTCTTGCCAAGCTTCCACCCCAGTTTAGACCTTTTCCTGTAAGTGAGCCGTCAAATCTGCGTTTTATCTTTTTGTAAGCGCCGAATAGATATCCAATCTCTCTTGCGCCAACGCCTATATCGCCTGCCGGTACATCGCTTACATCGCTTATAAGTCTTTGAAGCTCAATCATAAAATTTTGGCAAAATCGCATAATTTCACCGTCACTTTTGCCTTTAGGATTAAAATTTGCGCCGCCTTTTCCGCCGCCCATATTAAGACCTGTTAATGAATTTTTAAAAATTTGTTCAAATCCTAGAAATTTTAAAACGCCCAAATTTGCGGTCGGATGAAATCTTAAACCGCCTTTATAAGGACCGATCGCCGAGTTAAATTCGATTCTATAACCTGTATGTACGCAAGGTTCCAGTTTATCATTCACATAAACCACGCGAAACATCAACGTGCGCTCAGGCACTAAAATTCTCTCAATTATACGATTTTTTATATACTTATCTTCCCGTTCTAAAAGCGGAACCAAACTATGTAAAATTTCGGTTGCAGCTTGTAAAAAAACCTCTTGACCGGGGTTTTTTCGCCTTATATCTTCCAAGACATCGGTTATATAATCTCTAACCATCGTTTTTCTCCATTGGATTAAAATTCAATTTTCTTGCTTTTTTTATAAAAATTTTAAATGCCTTTTCTTCTTTGGCGCCTATTTTATAACTTATGAAATTTAGATACCAAGTGATATCTTTTTTCGTTATACCGCGACTTTTGGCATACTCTGCCAAAATATACTGCGGAATTTTAACCTTTTGTTTTAAAAATTTTTTTACGAGACCGGTATAAAAATCGCCGTTTTTTATGCAACAGAATTTTGCAAAAACAAATGGCAAATTATATTTTTTATGCCAAATTTCACCTAAATCATAAAATTTATCTCTACCTTCGTTTAAATAACATTTTAAGGCACGGTCACCTATTATAACTTCGCCTTTTAAATTTAGAATTAGACTTAACATATTTGAACTCATTGAAGCTGGATCTAATTTTCTGGCGCTGTTTTTTCGCACTAAAACGCTGATTACTCGATCTTTTGCCACTACACCCATAGAGATTTTTTTATATTTTTTTATTCTGCTTTCTATGCTTGAAATTACGGCTGCATCAACTTTTCCGTAAAAAAGCGATCTGCATAATTTACTTGGAACATCTTTTTTAAATTCAATCACCTTTTTTGTGGCATTTTGTAACCGCGAACGTTTTAAAAAAACATGAAATGGAAGTAAATTAAGATAATCGATTTTTCCAAATAACATTTTAATCCTTTATGCAAATTATACAAAAAAAATATAAAATTTTTTTTAAATTTATTAAATTTTTTAAATTTATTTTTTTAAAATAAAACCCCTGAATTAAACGATTTGATTTTTAATATTAGCTTAATTTAAGCATATATAAATTTTAATTCATTTGAAATTCACTGCTTTTTACGGCAAAAATAGAAGATAACTTTAAGGCTCATTATAATATTTTAATATATTTTTAAGATAATAAACCATCTAATTTAGCTTTCATATTTATTATAATTTAATTTTTGTTATTTCGTCTTTTTTAACAATTAAATATATGTCATGCAATTTTAAATGTTATGTTTTTTATGATTGCATAGCGGATCTTCTATTTGAAAATTATCTTGCATAAGCTTTTAAAACGGTTGATTGTCTGTGTAGTTTAAATCCCAATTTATCGGTGAAATTCCGCGAGAAATCAAAAAATTATTGCATTTGCTGAAATGTTTGCAACCAAAAAAAGCACCTCCTGCAAGCGGGCTTGGATGGGCTGCCGTTAATATCAAATGCTTTTTTGTGTCTATCAGCGTAGCCTTCGCTTTTGCAAAATTTCCCCAAAGCATAAAAACTATATTTTCTCTTTTTTGTGAAAGTGTTTTTATGACAGCGTCGGTGAATATCTGCCAACCGAAATTTTTATGAGAATTTGCAATTTTAGCTGAAACGCTAAGAGATGTGTTTAACAACAAAACGCCCTGTTTGGCCCAAAATGTTAAATCACCGCAATTGGGCTCATTTATGCCTAAATCGCTATTAATCTCTTTAAAAATATTTATTAGACTTGGCGGAATGCGGACATCTTTCGGCACGGAAAAACTAAGTCCCATAGCCTGATTTACTTCGTGATATGGATCCTGTCCTAAAATTACAACTTTAACTTTGTCAAAAGGCGTTAAATTAAATGCGTTAAAAATTAAATTTCCTGGCGGATATATGGTAACTCCGCTATTTTTTAAACAGACCAGTTTTTCTTTTATCTCCAAAAAATATGGCGAGAGAAATTCGTCTTTTAATACCTCTTTCCAACTCTTCTCAATCTTGATATTTTCTAATTTTATAGCCATTAAAACCTCTTTTTAAATAATATAAACGAAAGAATAAAATAAAAAATTCCTAAAACCAGCATAACCGAAAGTTCCGGCAACAGCGCAGTGAAAGCCGTATCTTTTAAAATAACCGATTTTATAAAAATAGCATAATGTTTAAGTTGAAAACAATTTGCCACCGGAATTAGCCAGCTTGGCATATTTTCTATAGGTGTGGCAAAACCTGAAAGTAAAATGGAAGGAACGAAATAAGAGCAAGAGTATAAAATCGCTTGTTGTTGCGTTTTTGCAAACACTGAAATTGCAATTCCTGTAGCGCAGGTGCTGAAAACAAACACGGAAATTCCAAAAAACAGAAGCCAAAAACTGCCGAAAAACGGAACATCAAAAACCGTTATCATCAAAACAAAAATTACAAATGAAATAATAAGTCCGATTAAAAACGCGGTTGTCAATTTTCCAAGCAAAATTTCAAAATGTTTAAGCGGAGAAACCAGAATTTGTTCCATTGTTCCAAGTTCAAGTTCTCTAGGAATCGACATTGCAGTCATAATTACGCAAATCGCCATTGAAATAAGTCCTATTAAATTCGGTAAAATCCACCAGAAATTTTCAACATTCGGATTGTATAAATAGCGAATTTTGACGAATTGAGGTTCATTTATCATAGAAGTTATATAGCCTAAAGTGATTTGAGAAGCGTTTGAATTGCGTCCGTCAACAATAACTTCGACCTTTTTATTTCTTGCAAAATCTTCATTAAAAATCACCAAAGTAGTAATTTTTTCGCTATCGATTAAAATTTTTGCCTCTTCAAAACTTGTAAGCATATAAATTTTACTTATGCGTTTTGTGCCTTCAAAATTTTTCAAAATTCGCTCACTCTCTTTGGAATTGCTGAAATTTAAAACGCCCAAAGAGATATTATTTACTTCGAAATTTACTGAATTTGCAAATAAAAAAGTAAGTAAAAACGGAAAAATAAAAACAATTACGGCGCTTTTTCTATCATTTTTAATAGATAAAAATTCTTTTTTAATGAGCGAAAGAAATCTCAATCAAGACTCCTTTTTGTATTTTTTACAACGAAATAGTAATAAAGAAGTCCTGTAAGTATCATTCCTACAATATTTATTACCATTACATACATCACGTTTCCAACTAAAAAGATAGTTTTAATACAATTTACAAAATATGTTGTATGCAAAAATATAGATATGATTTGTAAAATTTCGGGCATATTTGAAATTTCAAAAACAAATCCTGAAAGTAAAAAAGATGGTAAAAATCCTAGCATAATGGCGGCTTGTGAAGCGACAAACTGATTTTTGGCTATCGCCGAGATTAAAAGTCCTACGCTTAAAGCCGGAAAAAGATAAATTATGCTAAGTAGCATAAGCATCAAAAAACTGCCGTTGAAAGGAATTTTATACCAAAAAATCGCAATCATAAGGCATATTATCATAGACATAAGCGATAAAAAAATATATGGAATAATCTTGCCTATAATTAGTTCGTTTATACTGATTGGCGTAGAAAAAATAAGCTCAATCGTATTTTCTTCCCATTCTCTTGCCATTACAAGTGATGTCAAAAGAGTGCCGATAAGTGTCATTATAATGGCGATGGATCCAGGAATCAAAACATTTCTGCTTGAAATTTCTTTGTTAAACCAAGTTATATTAAAAATTTCTACAAAATTTGGATTTTTAGCTAAGTTTCTAAAGTTTTCCAGCATAAAATTCGAAACGATTAAATTTACATAATTGCCTATCAGTTTAGCGGTGTTCGGTTCGCTTGCATCAAGTAAGAGTTGGACGTTTTTTGTTTTGCTGAAATTTTGCGGAATGATTAAAACTGCTTTGCTTTTGCCGTCTTCAAGCTCCTGTTTTGCCAAATTTTCACTTTTAAAAAAATGAATGTCAAAATACGGACTTTGTAAAAATTTTGAAGTAAGCTCATTACTTAAGCTTGAGTTTTCATGTGAGACAATAGACACGGCAATATCTTTGTTATCAAGATTTACTGCGTAACCCATCAAAAAAATCAATAGAATCGGTAAAATAAATGCTATCAGGATTGAGCTGGGATCTCTAAATACCTGTAATCGCTCTTTAGCGGCAACTGCTTTTATACGTCTTAAGTTCATCTTTTTTGCACCAATTTTATAAACGCATCCTGTAGATTATCTGTTTTTGTTACCTGTTTGATTTTTTCAGGTGTAGCGAAAATCGCCGATTTGCCTTGCGAAATAAGCATTATTTTATCACAAAATTCAGCTTCATCCATTAAATGCGTAGTAATCATAACACAACTTCCGTCTTTTACAATCTCGTTTATAAACTCCCAAAAATCGCGCCTTGTAATGCTATCAACTCCGCTTGTCGGTTCATCCAGGAAAAGTACTTTCGGTTTATGCAAAACCGCGCAAATCAGCGCTAAACGCTGTTTTATACCCAAAGAAAGATCTTTTACTTTAAAATTTAAGAATTGTGTAATTCCAAAATTCTCGCAAAGCTCGTCAACGCGATTTTTCTTTTCATTTTTATCAAGTTCGTAAATTCCTGCAAAAAAATCTAAATTGTCAATAACTTTTAAGTCATTATAGAGTGAAAATTTCTGCGCCATATATCCGATTTGCCTTTTTATCTGCGGATTTTTATTAAGATTTTTTCCCATTACAAAAGTCTCTCCGGATGTCGGTTTTAAAAGACCGCAAAGCATTTTAAAAGTTGTTGATTTTCCAGCACCGTTCGGTCCTAAAAGCCCAAAAATTTCACCGCTTTTTACATCGAAATTTATATCGTCAACGGCTTTGAAATCGCCGAAAGATTTGCACAATCCGCAAACTTTTATCAGCTCTTCACTTTTAAAATTTTGTACCTTTTTTATTTTGGCATTTTTTTTACTCTCATCTTTTGAAAGTGCTAAAAACAGATCTTCAAAATCCGGCTCTTCTATTTTAAAATCATTTAAATCAGGCAGCTCATTTTCTTTTTTAAGAATGAACTTAAGCCTGTTTCCAAAGTAATAAACCTGCGAAATTTTTTCATCATGTCTTAATTTTTGAAATACTTCATCGTTTTTCGGTGTGCTGAAAACACGGTTTTGCAGGATTTTTTTTGCATTTTTCGGGCTGTTTTGAACCAAAATTTCGCCGTGACTTAAAAGTAAAATTTCATCAAATTTTTCAGCCTCGTCTTGATAAGAAGTCGCCCAAATAATGGAAATTCCGCTCTCTTTTAATCCTAACGCCAGATCAAAAAATTCCATTCTGGCTACAGGATCCACGCCGACACCAGGTTCATCCAAAAAAAGGATTTTAGGGTTTTTAAGCAGGCATACGCAAAGCGTTAGTTTTTGTTTCATTCCGCCGCTTAAATCTCCTGCAAAGCGGTCTTTAAACTCATATAACCGCATAAAATTTAAAACTTCCTTAATCTTTTCCTCTTCGTTTGAAATACCTTTTAAATTTGCATAAAGTTTTAAATTTTCATAGCAGCTAAGCTGTTCGTAAAGACCGAAATTTTGTGGCATATAACCGATACTGCTAAGATAATCTTCGCTGTAATTGGGCATATTAAATCCTAAAATTTCGATTGTGCCGCTGCTTGGACTCATAAGTGAAGCAAAAAGCCGCAAAAGCGTAGTTTTACCACTTCCATCACTGCCTACGATTCCGATGATTTTGTGTGCATCAAAATTAAAGGTTAAATTTTTTAAAGCCTGATTGGCTCCAAAATTTTTACAAAGTCCGTTTACTTTTATCATTTTACTTTTTTAACGTGTACGGGAACGCCTTGTTTGATTTTGTCGTCAATCTCGTCAAAATTTACTTTAAATCTATACACTAAATTTGTTCTAAGCTCGATTGTTTGGACATTTTTTGGCGTAAATTCACAAACCGTCGCTATAAAACTGATATGTCCGGCATATGGTTTTTCTCTAAAATCGGTATAAATTTCCATTTTATCGCCAACTTTAAAAAGGCCTAAATTTTTTTCATCCACATAAGCTCTGACCCAAAAATCATCAACTTTTGCAATCTCATAAACAGGTTCATGGGCTCCGGCATTTTCGCCGTTTTCTTTAAATTTTGTAAGAACGGTGCCGTTATTCGGCGCAACGATAACTGAATTCTTAAGATCTATATTTATCTTTTCGCGTTTTGCTTCAAGCAACTCCACAAGCGATTTTTGCGCCTTTATATCAAGTTTTTCGTAGCCGTTTTCAAGTTTTGAAAGATTTGATCTGGCTGCACTCGCCGCTGCGACTGCAAGTTCAAATTTCGCCTTTGCGGTATCGAAATTTTGTTTTGATGTAGAGTTTGTATTTAAAAGCTGCTTTTGGCGTTCGAAAGTTTTTTTAGCTTCGTTTAAATTTGCTTCGCTTTTAGCCGCTTCAGCCTTTGCCTGATCGATATCTTCGTATCTGTAGCCGTTTTCAAGTTTTTCTAAAATGGCTTTGTTCTGCGCGATTTGTGCATCAAGCTGAACAAGAGCGTTTTGCAGATATTCATCATCCAAAACGGCTAACGCTTCACCTTTTTTGACAAAATCTCCTTCATCTTTTAAAAGATTTTTAATTCGACCGGGAAATTCAAAAGAGAGAGCCTGCGTCTGGCGGTCGATATTTCCATAGAAAATCTCGCCGTTATTCAACGAATAAAATGTATAAAGCTTAAAAGCCGCAAGTAAAATAACCAACAAAACGGCATAAATTATAATTCTTGTTTTGAAATTTTTCATATCCTAAAATTTCCTTTATTGACGAAATATTATTTAAACAGTTCTTATTATGCAAATATTATAAGATTATACCAAAATTTTCATTCTTGAAATTTATGTTTGAATATTCTTAACGTTGAAATTATACAAAATAAATTGCGGATTTTATCCTATAAGTTTAATAAATCTTTGTATAAATCTTTGTCTAGAATACGGGAAATTACCTGTTTTTTTTACTTTACCGGCAAAATACCGCATTATTAAAGATATAAAGTATAAAGTTATCTCTTTTGATACCTTGCAATATTTTAAATTTTGTACCGAAATAGTTTTATTGATTTTTTACTTTTTTATAACAGTTCGAATGATAAATACTTAATAAAATCATGGCAATTCCTGCTGCAGTATGCAAAGCGGAAAATTTTTTGATATAAAAAGCCGTAGCACCAAGCGTCATTAGACTGATACTCAAAGCAATTTTTACAACTTTTTGTTCAGTCTTTTTTCTTTTATTATGTTTTTTTAAATTATTTGTTTGCAAATTTTACACCTTTAATTGAATTAAGTAACGTAACAATAGTAGTTCCATTATGCAAAAAAGCCGTCAGTATAGGCGAAAAAAAACCGAAACCGGCTCCAAATAAAATAACTGAATTTGCCAAAAGTGTTACGTTAAAATTTCTATTTATAAGTTTCATAGTATCATTTGACAATTTTTTAGCTTCATATATGGCATTTAAATCATCTTTTAAAAGAGCAATATCGGCACTTGCTTTTGCTATATGAGCACCTGTTTGCATACTTATACCTACATCCGCTTTTATAAGACTTGGAGCGTCATTTATTCCGTCACCTATATATGCTATTTTTTTACCGTCTTTTTTTAGCATATCTAAAATATCTGCTTTTTGAGTTGGCAGCATATCACTGTAAAATTTGTCAATTCCAAGTTCATTTGCTATCAATTCCGCTTTTCGGAAAGTGTCGCCGGTTAACATTATTATCTCTTTTACACCGATTTTCTTAAGATTTGATATTGTCTGTTTGCAATTATCTCTGATTTTATCGCTTAGAGCAATTATTCCTATCAGTTTATTGTCATAAGCTATGTATAAAATAGCTAAATTTTGTGATATTTTATCGTTTATTTCATTTTTATAATTGCTAAAATCTATTTTTTCATCATCTTCCAAAAAATGGCGACTACCTATTATAAGTTGTTTTTTATTTATAGTAGTTTTTACGCCATGAGATACGATAAATTCAACTTCATCATGATGAATATGTATAAAACCTCTTTTATTTGCCGCTTCCACTATAGCTTTTGCAATCGGATGAAAATAGTGTTCTTCAGCGCTTGCGGCTAAATTTAAAAGATCTGTTTGGCTTATATTTGAATCGAAAGATTTTATATGGACTATTTCTAGTTTTCCGCCTGTCAGAGTTCCTGTTTTATCAAATACAAATGTATCGGCTTGTGATAAAATTTCTAATGATTTCGCACCTTTGATTAAAATTCCGTTTTTTCCGGCCTTGCTTATGCTTGATTTAAAAGCTGTCGGCGTCGGAAGTTTTAAAGCACACGAATAATCAGCCTGTAAAACACTTGCCAGCGCGTTCGGCTTAAAAAGATAGCTTATAAAAGCAAAAGATAAAGTTACAGGAATTAATTTATCAGCCAAATGCGAAGCTTTAAGCCCTGTTTGTGATTTTTCCTGAAGCGAGCTTTGCATATATTTTTTTATTTTTGATAGAGCCGTGTCTTGTCCTACGTATTCAGCCCAAATTTTAATATTTCCATTTTCTACAACGGAACCGCTTATTATAGAATCGGAATATTTTTTTTCTACAATATCGGATTCGCCTGTCATGCTTGCTTGATTTACATATGCTTTGCCTTCTACGATATGTCCATCCACAGGAACTATATCGCCGCTTCCTACAACCACTATATCGCCTGCTTTTAATTCATCGGCTTCTATTTGAACTAAATTTTCTTTTCCATTTAAATTTTTAATAATCCATGCATTTTTTATGGTCGGTTTAGCAAGTTCTTTGATAAGATCGTCGCTTTTATTTACCATACTTTCTTCCATAAATTCGCCAAATCCTATTAATACATTTGTGCCGTTTGCAGCTAAATAATCTTTTCTGTATAAAGAGATAAAAATTGCAAGTCCTTCTAAAACTCTTGATGTCACACCTTTGTTTATAAGCTCTTTTGAAGCACTTATAAGAATCGGCAAACTTGCAGTTACGGTAATAAATTTTACCAATGGATTTGATTTTACGATTATATTAAAAAATAAAGATAAAAATGAAATAACCATAGTTGTATTTGATAAATTCTGTTCTTTTGCTTCGAAATTCGGTTTCAGACAGATTTTTAAACTTGTTTCTTTTTCTTCTATTAAATTTAAAAATTCAATAAATTTTTTTATATTAAAAGATTCATTAAATTTTATTGTCAAAGTAGAAATTTTCAGGTTAAAAAAACTGTCTGTTATACCGTCGAATTTATCAATTTGCTGTAAAAAAAAGAGCGGATCGATTTTTTTAGAAATGTAATGAATTCTAAATCTAGCTCTTTTTTTACTTAAATGGATTAATTTTATCATTGAATATCTTCTAGCTCAGCTTTTGCATCTTCAAATCGCTCTTTCATCTCTTCAAAACCGACATTAAGCATATTTTGTAATTTTGCAAAAATTCCGAAAAGCGTCTTTTGCGCATTTTCATTTGTAAGCAGATATGTCATACCGGCGCCAATCGCAATACCTTTCAATAACTCGCCTTTATTAGTGCCTAAAAAATCACCGCCAAATATGGAGTTTAAAAGAGAATTTTTACTGTTAAAATTTAAATTTTTTTCCGTATTTCGGTTATTTTGCATAGATTTTTCTATATAACTTTTAATACATTCAAACTCTTCTTTTCCTATTTTTTCTACTATTTCATCTATTTTTTGATTGCTCATTTTTTTCCTTTTTATTAAAAATGTTTTCTATCATTGTAACGGCGCACACGCCGATTCCAATACACATTAAAGCATTCGCGTATTCTTTGTTTGCTATATTGTTTGAAGCGCTGATGGCAAAAGATGCGCCTAAACCACCTTGAAGTGCCGTTTTTACAATATTTCCAGGATTTTGTTTTTTATTTGTCACAAGCACACTTAAAATAGCGCCACTTATAAAATGATCAAGCGGTTTTCTTGTGTTTGTTAAAAACATTACTCAACTTCTTTCTTTTGTGTTCCGGAACTTCTTTTCTTTTTCACCTCTTTTTTTATCGTTTTTTCCTCTTTGACTTCATCTTTCTGTTTTGCATCTTTATCATATTTTTCAGCTTGACTATCACTTTTTTCATCATTTTTTAATTTTTCGTTTAAAAAATTTTTAGTTTTGTCATAACTGCTTGCGCAAAAATCTTTAGCCTTGTCAAAATTTTCGCAAATTTCAAGCTTTTCACAAATTTTATCTCTTTTGTTGAAAGCAACTACAGCCAAACTGCCGATAGCAATGCCTGCTAAAAATGGTAATGGAAATGCCATTTAAATCTCCTTTAAAAAATTTTGTTTATTTAAAAAATTTAACAATTTATCTGTATTTTTTTGATCTAAAAAATCATTCCATAGCTCTTTTGAAAAAATTTCATTATCATAAAGTACAGTTATGGAACCTATCAGTAAATTTAATTTTAAATCAATTATGCCGTCTATTTTTTTGACACAATTTATAAAATTTTCTAAATCAAAAGTATTGTCAATTTCTTTGATTTTCGGATCTATTCTCATTCTGATTCTGCCGTTTGTATGTGAAACTTTAGTAAAAAATTTTGCAAATTCTAAAATATGCGGCGCAATATCTTTCAAAATAAAAACCTTTATAAAAAAATTTCGATATTTTAGCATTTCAAAACTGATATAATAATTAATATCAATATTGTTCTGTTAAAAATAAAGCAATTATTTTTAATCTCAATATTACCTAATCTCTATTTATTCTGTCTGATAGTAAAAAGAGTGTGAGTTTAAATTATAATGTAATAAAATACGATAAAGAGTTATATCATATTTTATTAAAACTGATAAGAGAAAATCTGTTTAAGTTGTATTGAATTATTAAATTTCATAATGCAAATAATGAAGCAACTTTTCATTTAAATTTGATATCATACTCTCTAAAAATAACAACGGATAGAAAATGATAGTTAAACTCAAAAAAGATGTTGGGGGGGGGGTCGCTTAAAAGCGATTACGATAAACTTGGCATACGGATTGCTAGGATTATCACTCTTTTGTTATGTGGCGAAAAACTTAATGTAGATGAGCTTGCAGATGAGTTTAATGTCACAACTAGAACCATTAGAACAGATTTAAATAAAAGGCTTATTCATCTTCCTATCGTCTGTAAAAATGGCAGATATTTTTTATCAGATAATTCAAATTTAAAAAATTATGACTTTATAAATTTTAGTAAAAAAAGCGGAGTTTTTGGACTTTATCCAAGCATCGACAACTTAAACGAGAATAATTTTGTAAAAGGTTTTAACTATGAAAAAATAGATAAAAACTTTTTTGATAAAATTCAAAACGCTATTGCAGACAATCAAACATTAAATTTCACATATAATAACAAAAATAGAGATGTCAATCCCTATAAACTTATAAATTTAAATGGTATTTGGTATCTTATAGCAACTGACGGCGATATTATAAAAAATTTCTCACTAGGAAAAATCTCAAATTTACAAATCTCTAAACATTTTCATAAAAATGCAAAAACAACAAAATTTATTGAGGACAATCATCAAACTTTTATCTCAACAAACCCAGTAAATATAAGACTAAAAGTTGATAAACAAATAAAAGAATTTATAACAAGAAGAGCTATTTTTCCAAATCAACAAACCATCAAAGAGCTTGAAGATGGAGATATTATCATCGAGACAAAGGCTAGTTTTATACCAGATATTTTGGGAATTATAAGCTATTGGATACCACATATTAGCATTTTAGAACCACTTTATTTAAAAGACGAGTTAATGAAAAATATAAAAAATTATTTAAAAAAGGAGAAGCAATGTTTTTAAATCAGTTAAAAGATGATTCAAAAAAGGCATTTTTGGATTTGGCTTTGATTTGTGCTAAGGCCGATGAAAATTTAGACGATAAAGAAGCGGAAATTTTAGAAATTTACTGCAACGAAATGGGGATTGACAAGCCTACAAAGACCTACAAGGCGGATTATATTGTTGATTCTTATGAAAATGATTCTAAAAAATATGAACAAGAATTGACAGATATTTTTAACCATTTTACTATGAAAGAACTAGTTATAGTTTATTTTGAGTTATTTGCGATGATTTATGCGGATAATTCTTTTGATGAGATTAAAAAGGATATTATTTTTAAACTTAAAGAAAATATTTTAAGTGGCAATAATATGCCAACTCTTATTCTTTCTACTAGTAGAGTGCCTCATAACACCGGAGAAGTTCTTTTACCAGTTTTAGAAAATAGTGCAAGAGCTTTAGTATCTCAAATGGATATGCTTAAATTAATTAAAAAGGATATATGATGTTTTTAAATAAATTTAAAGATGACAAGCTAAAAGAAAATTTTGTAAAGCTTGCTGGAATCATTTATGATGATAGCAATATTATTGAGAACTATATTTGTGAAAGCGGTTTATCTCTTGATGTAAGTGATATTTCAGATGAATGCGAAGATATCTTATCTTTAAAAGATGATAAAGATGAGTTTGAAGATGAAATTTTAGATTTATTAGAAAATGCTGATATTGATTTTTATATTGAGTTTTTGATGCTCATAAACCTAATCCCTAGTAAGCTTACAAATGATATAAAAAGCATCTTAGAAGAGAAGTTAAATTTATCAGATGAAAAGATCATGACACTGAACAATTGGGCGATAAATACAGCTTCGCATATAAACAATGCAGTAAAAATCATAAGCAGTGTTAAAAGCTAGATTTGTGTTTGAGTGTGATAAATGCGGTCTTTGTTGTCGGCATATTAAGGGCATAAAAGAGTTAGAAAATTTTATGCTTGATGATGAAAGTTGTATAAATTTAGATAAAGCTTCAAATTTATGCAAGATTTATGACAAAAGACCAGATATTTGCAGAGTTGATGAGATGTTTGAAAAGGTTTTTTACAAATTTATGAGTAAAGAGGAGTATCTGAATTTAAACATCTTATCTTGTGAAAAATTAAAAGAAATTTATAATAAAGGATAAAAAATGCCATTACCATTTATAGCTGTGGTAGTAATAGCAGTTAGTGTTGGAGCGGGAGCCAAAAAAGGATATGATGCTTATAAAGATAGCAGCGAAGCAAAAAAAATAAATAAAAGAGCAGAAGATGTTTTTGATGAAAGCCAAAAAAGCCTAGATAATCAAAGAAAAAAAACAAACAGTGATATTAAAGAATTTGGCGAGTATAAAATAAAAATTTTTAACTCTGTTCTTTTAAGGTATTTTAATATTTTCGAAAAAATTAAAAATATTGAGTTTGAAAATAGTGTTTCTAAGGATGATGATTTTGTAGTAGATATGAAAGAGTTTGAAAAGTTAAAAACAGATGTTTTAAATATTAAAAATGTCATAGGTGGTGGAGTTGCAAGTTTAGTAGGTGGTGCATTGGCCGGATTTGGCGCATATGGTGGAGTCGGGCTTTTGGCAACTGCATCAACTGGCACTGCAATAAGCACTTTAAGTGGAGCTGCTGCTACAAATGCAACTCTTGCATGGCTTGGCGGTGGAAGTCTGGCAAGTGGCGGTCTTGGAGTAGCAGGCGGAACTATGGTTTTGGGCGGCCTTGTGACAGGACCTGCTCTTGCTGTGGCTGTCTGGGTTATGGCTTCAAGTGCTGAAAAAGCAAAAAATGATGCTTATACAAATTTAAACAAAGCAAGGGCTATCGAAAAGAGCAATAAAACTATTATTTTGCAATTAGAAAAAGTTTCCAGGCTATCAGATAGACTAAAAAATACCATAGAAAAATTAGTTTTTTATTTTAATACAATGATAAATAATTTAGATGCTTTAGTTGATAAAAACGATAACTATAAAGCATATGATGAAAAAGAAAAAACTCTCGTTCATCACTCACTTCTTATGGCGCAAAGTATTAAAAATTTAATCAGTGTTCCTTTGATGGATGAAAAAGGAGAAATAGAAATAGAAGCAAGAAAAACAAGGAGAAAAGCTGAAAGAATGCTTGAAAAAATTATTGAAATAGATGAAAAATATAAATAATAAGTGGCTTTTGCCACTTATAAATTTACAAGGAATTCAAAATGTCAAAACCAATTTATGAAGAAGTTATAGATGAGATAGGAACGCAAACGCTAGCTAGAATTGGCTTAAATATTTTTAGTTTTAGCACTTATAATGCTTATGGTGCAAGTGTAACTATGACAAATAATACAATGTATCAGCACGATAGAAAAAAGGGAATGCTTACACCAGAATTAAAAGATGACGATACAGACGAAACATATAATCAAAAGTTAAAAAATGGAAAAAGTACATATCGTGGCTACATGTATGAGACCCTTGAAGAAGGGTCACAAAATATAAATAATGCTTTTTTAAATAAAGGAAATAAAACTTATACAACTGATACCATATATGACATTAGAAATACAGTAAGATTTATTCAAGATGGCAAAAAGCTTGAAAATTTAAACGAAAAAGATAGAGCCAAATTTGAAATGATCATGCAAAATTATGGTGATGAGGTAAATGATGTTTTAAAAGGAAATGATAATTTTGGTAACTTTTCAAAATGTGATATGGTGACTGATTTAGTGACTTATGATAAAGATGGAAATATCATAAAGCAAGAGCAACTCAAAGTCATTGGAAATACAGATAATCTATTGAAAGATAGATATTTAAGTGGTGAAGTATATTTAAAAGTTCCATTTGATGACTATAAACGTCATAGAGAAAATTTAGAAGAAATGATTAATGATCCAAAAACTAAGCCAGAAACAAAAGAAGCTGCAAAAATGGCACTTGATAAACTTAATAAAAGCAATTACGCAAATAGATTAATGTGTGATAACCCAAGAGCCACAGCTATTTTAACTCAAAGTGCTGTTGCAAGTTCTCATATAGTCTCAGTTGGCACAAGTGATGGCGTTGTTGTTGCTTTAAGCACACTTGCAAATGGAACAATCTATGAAATAAAAGATATGTTTAGCGAAAATGGAGAAAAGATTTCCATAACTCAAAGACTAAAAAGACTTATAAATAAAGTCATTGAAGCTTTTAAAAGCACATTTAAAAGAGGTGCTGGGTTTGGAGTCATTGATACTATTATTGGAGTTTTATCTCAAATTTTCAAATCAATTTCAGCTAAAATCAAATATATTTGGAAGAATTTAAGAAATTCTGCAAAATCAATATATAATGCGATTTATGACTTTATAACCGGTAAAACTAAAACATATAAGGATTTAATAAGTGCTATTATAAAAGCTTTATTTTCTTTTACTGCAATTATTTCATCTATTGGTCTTGAAACTCAAATAGAAGTTGTTTTATCACCTATCATAACGCCTGTGATTGCATCTTTTGTAGCACCTGTTTTAGCCATAATTGCTGGGGCTTTTGCTGTGGTACTTGGAACAAGAGCTATTGATTATGCTATAAATTTTTTATTTGGAGTTTATGCAGATTTAATAAAAAGTAGAGAAAGAAGAGCCGAGATAGAAAAAGTTATAGACGAGTTTTTACCACAACTCATAGAAGATAACGAAAAGCTAGAAGCTCTTATAAAAACAAAATTTAAAGATATGAAGTTAAAGCTTGATAGTTCATTTGCCGATTTACAAAATGCAATCATTAGTTCAAATTCAACTCTATTTATAAATAGTTTGGTGCAAATCAATGGAATTTATGGTCAGAAGTTAAAGTATGTTAGCTTTAAAGAGTTTGATCAAGCAATGCTTAGTGATAATGTGATAAAAATTTAAAAAGGCAAACAGTGAAAAAAATATTTTATTCAATATCTTAAATTTTTAAAGCCAATTTGGGCTTTTATCGAGAGGTATTATTTGTGGTTGTAGTTTTAAGCTTTGATTTTTGACTTTATGAAAAAAAGCGGAAAAACAAATATGGAAGTGAGTATGCGAGGAAGTAAAAAATCGATACGCTATTTGTATCTTTTACTTATATGTTGATAATAATTTTAAAGAAAAGACTAAATTTTGGTAGATTTGGCAAAAAACATCAACAAACTTTTGCTGTAATATGCGCTAAGGTCTTTGAAGATGGATATGATTTTAGACATGGCATAGCTATGGCAATACCTGTTTTAATAACAGAGCTTCTTACAAGGGCGATGTATGCTATAAAGGTTGTGTTTTATCACAATAAAGATCCGAAAGATTGCATAGTTACAAGCAGTCCTGAACTTAGACGAATGCTTTTAGTGAGTCATGGAACACTATGTTTGTTGGATGGAATTGATGCAGGCGTAAGAAGTGGTGGAAATTTAGTGAATTTTTTATTAAGGACAAATTTAATAGCTTGGGTGAGATTTGGACATCTTGCCTTAAAAGATGAAAAAGTCGATGAATATATGGAAAAAGAGGGATTGATAGAAATAAACAAATTTGACAAGTATTGATATCTGTATCAAAATTTGTCATTAGTATTTTAATGGTTCTCTAGATATAGTGTTGTTTTCAAATAAAAAAAATTGGATGACAATAAATGAGAAATAAAATTGTGGCTATTAAAATTTTTGAGTAAATTTATTGTTATTTAAAAACTACTTTTAGTAGCTGTGCTTAGCTTTTTAGGGGAGTCTCAATACAACCTAATCTCTATTTATTCTGTCTGATAGTAAAAAAAGAGTGTGAGTTCAGATATAATATAAAAAAGATGATAAAGAGATTTATATCATATTTTTTTAAAATCGATAGTAGAAAATCCACTTATATTGAGCCGATATTTTAAATTTAAGAATTTAGTAAGTTATTTTTTTTGTTTAGTAAAAATTCAGGTATAATGATATTTTTCTAACTTTTGTATAAATAATAAAAAAAGAATATAGTACAAAAATAAAAAAATTAAACGGTAAATTTTTGTCTATTTTTTAGCTTTTTTATAAAAAATAGAGCATAAAAATGATAATAAAATGAAACCGAAACCAAGCGTGCCTGTTAAAATTTCACTGATTTGCATTTGCGTTTTAAGAAGCATTATAACAGCAAGAGCGAATATCGCATAATGTGCGCCGTGCTCTAAAAATATAAAATGTTCAAGCGTTTTATGTTCCACAAGATACAACGTCATACTTCTTACAAACATCGCACCGCTGCCAAGTCCTATCATAATTATAAAAATATTTTCACTAAGAGCGAATGCGCCGATTACGCCGTCAAAACTGAAACTTGCATCAAGCATTTCCAAATATAAAAATCCGACAATTCCATTTCTAATGCCGTTTTTGCTGAAAACATCATCGAAATTTTGTATAAGATTGTATAAAATTATCGCTGAAAAATATGCCAGAATAAGACTGATATCACCGCTTTGATATATTATAAAAACGCCTAGAATTAAAGCAAGAGTCAAAGAAATATTGTTAAATTTTTTAAAAAATTCAGTTATTATATTTTTTTCAAACGGTTTTATCCAAAAAACATCGCGTTCTTTATCAAAAAAAAAGTTTAAAAAAATCATCATCAAAAATCCGCCACCAAAAATATAAATTTCATTTTTACTTTCACCTAAAATTTCATGGTAAAGATCCGGATCTTTCAATGCAAGCATAAAAGTTTCCGTTAAACCGTGTTTTGTGGCAATCGAAACAATTAAAATCGGAAAAATAAGGCGCATACCGAAAACTGCAATAAAAATTCCCAACGTAAGAAAGCGGCGTTGCCAAATTTTACTCATATTATTTAAAATTTTGGCATTTACAACCGCATTATCGAAACTTAAACTTACTTCAAGTATGGTAAGTAAAAAACATATATAAACGGCTGCAAACGAGCCTATAAAAAATGCTATCAGAAGTCCTAAAAAAGTTATGACAAATGATAAATAGAAGTATTTCATAAAAGCCTTATTTTTTAAAATTTCGCACGAATTTTTAACATAAAGACGCCTAATATCGGCGCCTTTTTTAAAAATTTAAATGTTCGCGGGTTTACTGTTTATTTGAAAACGGAAAATTTTCCTTGCTCTAAAGAGTTGGCCACGGCATAATCCTGATATAATTTTTGACAAATTCTATCATATTGATCAAGCGATTTTTTTACAATAATATCAAATCCTGAAATTTCAATTTCCAAACATTTTTTATTATTTGTAATTAGGTATTTTTCATCTACCAAAGGTACATTTGTCATGTCGGACAAATTATTTGCAAATTGTGCTTGAGATGTATAATAAGCACTTACATCACCGAGCAAAGTTATTAAATTTGTAGCTGTTCTTTGAATTTCCGCGTCATCTCTTGTCGCGAATATACCTAAAATTCCGCCATATTGTTTAAGTGAAATTTTATCATTTATCAAAATATCGATTTTTTGCGGATCATAAGCAAATTTTAAACTTAGTTTATCGGCATTGCGCACGAAAAATTCGGAATTTTCAATTTCGTTCAATGTAGATAATTCCGTGTCGGTTAAATAAGGAGACAAGAATGTTTTAATATCAGGAATAGCGTTAAATTCGCCTTTTAAAGCAAAATTAGGCGCTATTTTATTTATAAAATCTTCTTTATTATTCACATCAATATCTTTTAAATCTTTTAAAGACATCATGAGGTTGAAATTTAATGAATTATTGGCAGAATTTTCAACAGAAAAGTTATCGATATTCATCTCTAAACCTTTGCCAAATGCATTAAATATTTTATTTAGCGCATTTTTATCATCCAAAAAGTCGACATGTTCGCTAGCTTCAATAAATTTTCCAACTAAATTTTTATCAGCCTTTACGCTGACAGCAAGGTTGGCATTTTTTAGCACATTGTTAAAAATCGAAATTTCACCGATTTTTAAATTTTCTTTAGCGGCCATCATATCACCGTCGTTGTTGCTATGAGCACTATCTGTAATATCTGCTAATTTTACACTGCCGCCGATACCTGAAATTTCAGCGCTTTTGATTTTCAGCTCGCTGTTATAATTTACATCAATTAAACTTTTTATATCGCTAAAATCAACAGCTTTGTCATAAGAAATATTTGTGTTTATATCATCTATTATGATTTTTATTTGATCTATAAGTGAAAAATTGCCAAGTTTTATAGCTACATCTTTGATTTTGCCGTCATTGTCATTTGTGCTTAAAATTTCCAAATTTTTTGTGCTAAACCCTTCAAAATTGGCATTTTCAAATTTTAAAGCTGTTTTTGTATCGCTTAAATTTTTAATTATATTTACGTTTAGAAATTCATCGGTGCCAAATAATTGTTTAAGTATTAAAGCATATTCCGGAGTTAAAATTTTAATTTTGCCGTTGCTTTCAAAACCGCCTGCAAGACCGAGTGGAGAATGTTTTATATCGTAAGTATAACGAAAAGATATGTCATAAGGCACGATATCTTGATCTTCGTCAAAATCTTCTAAAATTTCGGCTCTGTCGTTTGCTGAAATATTGAATAAAGCCGTGTTAAGATATTTTCTGATATAATTTTTCGCTTGTGCTTTTGAAATTACACCCTCCAAAACACCGCTTGTATTGAATAATCCGCTTTTTATTTCGTTTTTGCTTGTGCTGAAATTTTCATTGTTACTTACAAAATCACTGATATTGTTTTTCACACTATTTGAAATGTAATAAAAACTACATAAAACTACCAAAATTATAATAACCAAAATAGAAATAATTTTTTTCATTTTGCCTCCAAAAAATTTTTAACATTGTATAAAATTTAGCCTTAAAAAGTATGTAATTATTTTGTTTTTTAATTTTTTTATAAAAATTTATGCATTTAAACGGATTTTCATTAAAAATTTGAAAAATATGATGGAATGTGAAGCTATTTGCACCTTGCCGATTATGAAAATTTATAAAATTTCTTTTTTTTGCATTTACGAAAAAATCTACTGAAGTGATAATCAAATTTTCATTATTGCTAAATAAAATTCGCGCCAATTCTTACTTGCAGCTTCAAATTTTAAAAAATCGGTATAAGTCAAAAAATTTATGACAAACTGATTTTAGAAATTTTACGGCAGAGAGCGAAGCTGAAGATAGTCTAAAACTAATTAAATAGTTAAGAAATAAATAAATTTTAAAATGTTTTTGTAATTGATATAAATTAAAATAACACTTTAATCGCATTTTAGCGTAAAAATTAAGATCGCAATTCCTGTTTTGTTTTTTTAAAAAACATTAGCAAAATATAAGTGAATAAATACTTTTTATACGATAATTTAATAACGATGAATTTTTATAATTGTTATAAATCCATCAATAAAACATAAAATTACAAAAATTTCAAACTTATAACTTGGCTTCGAACAAATAATTAACATTTGGCATTTTTACAAAAAAAGACGAAAAGTTTAATTATTTGGATTATTTTAAGAATAATACGGTTCGGAATTTTACGGATATAAAAATTTACAGAAATTAAATACACTTGAAGACCAAATGTTGATGATTTGATATTGGCTTAAAAAATAGTTTTATATTGAAAAGTTAATGATAGTTTTGATTTTATTGCAGAAAAACAGATATTGAATAAAAAATTTGCTAATATTTTAGCACAAATATAATGTAAAAATACAAAGGCTAAGTTTATAAAATTCACTATTGTAGTAATATCGGTGGAGTTGCGGGACTTTAAAATACCGATGATTTAATAATGGATAGTGTTTTTTTGGAAACTAATTGCTAAAAACAGTAAAAGTTCAATCAATGGAATATATATTTAAATGTTGCGATATAAAATACGATATATAGGCAGGGATGTCGCATAGTGCAAGCAAAAGCACTTTTTAATATTGTTTTATAAGGTGCGGAAAATCGCACCTTAAATTTTTATGATAAATTTTTATACTTTTAGAAGTTCTTCTTCTTTGTTTTTTACTGCTTCATCAATTTTTTCTATAAAATTATCGGTGATTTTTTGCACTTCGTCGTAAGCTTTTTTTGCTTCATCTTCGCTTATACTTTTGTCTTTTTCCAGTTTTTTAACTTCGTCATTTGCGTCTTTGCGAATATTTCTTATGCTTACTTTAGCCTTTTCACCCATAGCTTTTGCTTTTTTTGCATTTTCTTTTCTCTGTTCGGTTGTCATTGGTGGAAAAAACAGTTTTACACTTTCACCGTCATTTGTCGGATTTACACCTATGTTGGCAGCAGCAATTGCGCTTTCTATACCTTTTAACATACTTTTTTCCCATGGTGTAACTGAAATCGTGGTTGCATCAGTTGCAAGAACGGTGGCTACTTGATTTAACGGAGTTTGATTGTCATAATAATCAACAAAAATATTTTCAAGTATTTTAACGCTGACTTTTCCTGTTCTTAGTGTTGAAAAGTCTCGTTTTAAAGCATCAAGAGCCTTATTACAATCTGATTTCTGAGCGTCATAAACTGAGTTTAGCATAATTTTCCTTTGTAAAAATTTTATAAATTATATCATAAAATTTAAAGTGCATTTTGCATTTTAAATTATTTCGCATCAGGTACAAGCGGAACAAAAGGCTCACTTTTATTTTGATCTTCTTTTATTTCAAGTGCGCCTGTATCTACGTTATCAAGAACCGAACTTTTTGAATCTTTAGTGTAGTAATATCCCAAAGCAAGTGTATTTAATACAAACAAAATTCCCATAACAGCCGTAAATTTTGCCAAAAATCCGGCCGGTCCTTTTGCACCGAACAAACTTTCATTGCTTCCGCTATAAGCTCCAAGTCCTATTGATGAACTTTTTTGGAGTAAAACGGCTACAGTAATAACCAGTGTAAAAATAACCTGCAAAACTAAAAATAGTGTTGTCACAATAAACCCTTTTTTAAAAATAAACGGTAATAATAGCCAAAATTTAATAAATTTTGGCTAAATTTTAGCAAATTTTAAGTGAAGTATTTTGCCGGAAAGCCGGACAAAATAAATTATTCTCTATTTAAAAATCCGAGAATATTTAAAAGCGAAATAAAAAGATTAAAAATATCCAAATATAAACTGACAGCTGCCATTATAGGCGATGTATAATTACCGCGAATTATATTTTGTGTATCAAATAAAATATAACCGCAAAATACAAAAGCTGCAATAGCGGAAACAATTATGTGTATTAATGGACTAGAAAAAAAGAAATAGTTCAAAAGCGAAACAACAATAATTGCTAATAATGCAAAAAATAAAACTTTTCCCCATGAACTGAAATCTGTTTTTGTATTCATCGCATAAACGCTAAGTCCGCCGAATATAATCGCTGTCATCAAAAATGCTTGTGTAACTATATTACCGGCGCCTGCACCTATATAAAAATTTAAAATTGGTCCAAGCGAAAGACCTGTAATAAATGTAAATGCGAACAAAAGCACAAGCGCAATTGTATTGCTTCCGCTTTTTGTTGCGAATTGCATACCGAAAATCAACGCAATTTCAACTACGAGAAATAAAATCGGACTTGAAATACTAAAAAAATTCATACCGACAAAAGCTCCCGCTGTAGCTGCTATAAGTGAAGCCGTTAAGAGTTGATATGTTTGTTTGATAAGCGAACTGATTCGTCCGGCATATCTTTCTTCGCCTAAAATTTCACTATTTGCATAGTTATTATTTTGAGCATAATTTTTGTCATAAAGACTCATTTTTTCTCCTTAAAAAATTTTTGCGGCAAGTTTATCGAAATTTGGTAAATGAAATTTTATTTTGCCAGATTTATTGTATCGATTAGCTCTATTGCGTGCAAATTAAAATCATTTGCTATTGCTTTTTGAAATATAGGAGCGATTTCATCTATAAGACCATCTCCACTACCGAAAAATTGCTCTTCGCCGTAATTTTTTTCATTTGAACTGATATTTTTATTGTAAATCAGTTTTTGATTCTTAAAAATTTTAAGATTTAAGTTGTAACTTACATAAGGTTTAGCGCTGACGTCGATTCCATCAGGGCTGTAAAATCCATAAGTGAAATTTGTAATCTTGGGCATTATGATAAGATTATTTGAATTAAGCACATCTTGATTCGTAGTTTCGCTGATATTTGTCAGATAATTTTTAAAAAATCTTGCACTTGCACCGCTTGCAAATTTTCCAAGATTTATATCAAGACTTTTATCGTTTCCCAAATGCGAACTTGGCGCGATGTTTTGATTCAAAAAATCTTCACTGTCAACATATATAAATGTTTTTTGAAGTGTTTTATCAATTTGCAAACTGTCATCAACAGGCGCGATTTCAGCATTTTGATTATAAATTGCTTCACTGGTGCAGCCGCATAAAAGCAGGCCGATAATTAAAATATATAAAAATTTCATAAAACTTCCTAAAAATTTGAAAAGCGGCGCATTTTGCGCCACTTGATTATTTACAACAGCACTCACATTCTTCTTTCGGATGAACTTCATTTATATAAAATTTAACCGAATTAAGTCCTTCTTTTTTAGCCCAAGTAAAAGCATCGCTTACAAATTTCCAGTTTATATTTTCATAAAATTTTTCCAAATATTCCGCTCTTGCATTTTGGAAGTCTAAATAATAAGCGTGTTCCCAAACATCAACAACCAGAAGCGGAACTTTGTTATCTATAAACGGAGTTTCAGCGTTGCTTGTTTGAACGATTTCAAGTTTGTTATTTGTTAGATTATATACAAGCCAACACCAGCCTGAACCGAAAAGCCCTGTAGCTGCAGCTAAAAATTTACTTCTGAAATCGTCAAAATTTTCATCCAAAGCCGATTTGAATTCGTCACTCATTTTGCTTTTTTCAGCAATACAGTCCCAATAAAAATCGTGATTGTAAACTTGTGCGGCTTGATTAAAAAGAGCACCTTTAGCTTTGTTTATGATATCAAAAAGATTTGCATTTTTAAACTCGCTGTCGTTTATCAAATTGTTAAGTTTTGTAACATAACCTTGATGATGCTTTCCGTAATGAAATTTACAAGTTTCCTCGCTGATTATAGCATTTTTTGAAGCCTCAAAAGGCAAAGTTCGTAATTTAAACATTTTTTCTCCTTATTAAATAAAATTTTATAAAATTATATAGTCAAAAATTAACTAAAGATTAAACATTTTCGATAAATTTCATTTTCAGAATTTTAAGAATCAGAAATTATATACATTTAAATTTAATCATATTATATTTCCAAATTTCTTTTAATTTCTCTCCCTCCATACAATTTTTAATTTCCCTTTAAGCTCTTTTTTGTATAATTACATTTCGCTTTTGCAAAAAAAGCAAGTTATT
>QWCB01000442.1_pt1 | contig 46186 bp, 40 predicted proteins | sample 1972511 | NCBI WGS metagenome assembly QWCB01 (sample SAMN09866719, study PRJNA288562) | Human gut metagenome isolate term5_stool, whole genome shotgun sequencing... | isolation source: gut | host: Homo sapiens | place: USA: California | reverse complement strand
CCAAGATAGGTGAAATTTCTGACATATCCAAGTGTTTTGAGAACTTTGTTTCTCAGGCACTTGGAGTTCTTACAAGAATTTATGCTGCGGAATTAAGGAAATCTAGTGAAAGTCAACTATTTTTACTTATAACAACATAAGGATTTATAAAACAGCCAACAACGTATCATGCTGATTAACAGTAATTTAAAATCGTAAAATAAAAGGTTATCTTTTAAGAAGCAAAAGGTCATCTTTTACTCATCAAAAGATAACCTTTAACTGTGTAAAAGATGACCTTTTTGAATAAAAAAGATGACATATTGGTTGGTTGTCAAATATTTTCCAAAAACAAACAGAATATTATTAGTCTTAAAAGAGTGTTTTTAGTGATTGCATTAGGGTTATATAATATGTAGACCATAAAAATCGAAACATTTATAAACAACAATAACTAGGTTCAAAGAAAAGCTTGTTGAACCTAGTTATTATTTTATAGAGCTTTTGCATCAAAAATTATTATGCGCCTTCAAACTCACGTAAGAAGCGAGTATCATTTTCAGAGAAAAGACGAAGGTCGCTTACACGATACTTTAAATTTGCAATGCGTTCTACCCCCATACCAAAAGCATAACCTGTATATACACTTGAGTCAATACCACAAGCCTCAAGGTCGTGTGGGTCAACCATACCACAACCTAATATTTCAACCCAACCAGTATGTTTGCAGAAGCCACAGCCTTCACCACCACAGATATTACAGCTAATATCCATCTCGGCACTAGGTTCTGTGAATGGGAAATAGCTAGGACGCAACCGTATTTTAGTATCAGCTCCAAACATTTCACGTGCAAAGGTGAGAAGCACTTGTTTCAAGTCGGTAAAGCTCACATTTTTATCTACATAAAGCCCCTCAACTTGGTGGAAGAAGCAATGCGCACGGGCGCTAATAGCTTCGTTACGATACACACGACCAGGACAAAGCACACGAATAGGAGGTTCGTGGGTAGACATATAGTGGGCTTCATCATTAGAAGTATGACTACGCAAAAGCACATTCTTAGTAACATCGAGCGTGTTACTACGATCAATAAAAAAAGTGTCTTGCATATCACGTGCAGGATGATCAGCAGCAAAATTTAGCATTGTAAATACATGTTGATCGTCATCAATTTCAGGTCCTTGATATAATGTGAACCCCATACGACCAAAAATGTCGATAATTTCATTCTTAACAAGGGTTAAAGGATGACGTGTACCAAGCTCTATAGGGTAAGCTGTACGTGTTAAGTCGATATCATCACTTTGTGCTTCATTAGTTGCAAGTTGCTCCTTTAGCGCATTTATCTTGTTTTGAGCTTGTTGCTTTAATTCGTTAATACGGATACCTACTTCACGTTTTTGATCGGCAGGAACATTACGAAACTCGCTCATTAATGCTGTGATTTCACCTTTCTTACTAAGAAATCTCAAGCGAAGCTGCTCTACTTCTTCAGCCTTCTTTGCTGAAAGCTCGCTTACTTCCTTGAGGAGATTATCTATTTTTTCTAAAAGCATACTTCTATAATTTTCTGCAAAGGTAATGATAATCTTTGTAAAATAGTAAGATTAAGGATCGGAAAAAAAAGGCTAGTAACCACAATTGATTACTAGCCTCTTAGTTTTTATTCTATCTTTGCTTTCCTTACACGTGATTTTGTAGTCTTTACCTTTGTAGTTGTCGTTTTTGAAACCTTACCTTCAAGTTTATCTACTTTGTTTTTAAGTCTAGCTATTTCTTTATCTTTAATTTCTATTTCTTCACCTTGATTGCGAATAGTAGTGAGCAAGCTATTTAGTTCGTCATTATCTATTTCTGCAGGGTACAGAGCGTCTACCCTATTAAGAAAATCGCCAAGTACATTCATATAGTTAGTAAAAGCATCAAAGGCATCGTTATAAATACCGCGATACATGCCTACATGCGAAGGCTTTGTTGACATTGCTTTAAAGTTATTACTCGCTTGAAGATAATCCCAATCTTGGCTAATACGAGGATCTTGGGCTATACGAATACGATCGGCAACACTATAAAGTTTGTTGAAAGCTTCACGTTGCATAGGGTTGCCAAGCCATGTACTTAAATCACGCTCTTCATCATTCCAACTTAAAGTGTCTGGTACATCTAAGGCACTAACACTATTCAGGGTTTTGCATACCTCTGAAGGATTGCTAAAGCCTATTTCTTTTTCCTTAGCATATAGAGGCAAGGCATGTAGAAATTCTAAGATATTGCTAGAAAGAGGCTGATCTATACCCAGTGCTGATAAATTCATAAACAATCCGATAAACTCTTCTTCCTTTGGTAAAGCAGCAATATCATTGATAAACTTATCTGCAAAAAGTGGATACCCTTCCCATGTGGTATTGCCAAATCGTAAAGAGATGTCATCACTGAGATTAATATCTCGAAGCAGTAATTTCAATTTTGGCTGTAATGCACAATGGTATATATAATGTGGTGATTTCCATCCCAACACTTGCTTAGCACCTTCGGTAAGCATACCCTCAAATCCCATTTGAGCAGCTATTAATCCTATTTCATCATTATAAATTAGTGAGGAATTGCGTAGGACTTTTGGTTTACGTCCGAAGAGTTCATAGATTTTATTAGCTTGACGTTTTACTTCTTCCTTGAAACATTGCTCGTTGATTAAAGATGATAGTCCATGCGAATATGGCTCGGCAAGAAATTCAACACATCCCGTTTCGTTAAGCTCTTGAAGTTTTTCAAGTACTTGTGGAGCATACACTTCTAATTGTTCAATGCCCACACCTGAAAGAGAGAAAGCTACTTTAAAGAATTTACCATTTTCCTTCACCATCTCAAGTATGGTATTAAGGGCAGGCATATAGCTATGCTCTGCTATCTCTCTGATAGAACGTTCATTCTCATAATCATCATAATAATAATGATCAATACCTATATCAAAGAAACGATAACGCTTCAAGTGAGTTATCTGATGTATTTCGAAGTATAAACAAATTGTTTTCATTATCTTTTTTAGTTTAGTTGATTGTGTAATGATAATTTTAGATGATTATATCCAGCCTAAGGTTTGGAAATATAATTGGCGTATCCAAGCACCTACTTTTTCCCATGTAATCTGATCGACTTCTTTCTTGCCTTCTATTGAAAGATAGTTGAACAAGCTATCATTATTACAGATAGAAAATATTGCATCTGCCATAGCATGAATATCCCAATAATCTATCTTTATACAGTTGGTTAATATTTCGGCACATCCACTTTGCTTAGAAATAATCGTTGGTGTTCCACATTGCATCGCTTCTAAAGGAGAGATGCCAAATGGCTCACTAACCGAAGGCATAACATAAACATCTGAGCGTTTCAAACATTCATACACCTCTTTACCACGCATAAAACCTGGGAAGTGGAAACGATCGGCAATACCACGATCGGCAGCAAGCTTTATCATTGCTTCCATCATATCTCCTGATCCAGCCATACAGAAGCGAACATTTTTCGTTCGATGCAAAACCATATTGGCTGCTTCCACAAAATATTCAGGTCCTTTTTGCATCGTAATACGCCCTAAGAAAGTTACCGTTTTCTCTTTCCCTTGATGGTTAGGACGCTCAATAGCTGCAATCTCATCTTTCAATGGATAAACGGCGTTATGAACAGTAAACACCTTGCGTGGATCTTGGTGATATTGATTAATTACTGTTTGACGCGTAAGTTCTGACACACACATAATGCAGTCTGCATTGTCCATACCATCTTTTTCTATTGCATAAACAGTAGGATTAACCTTTCCTCGAGATCGGTCAAAATCGGTGGCATGCACATGAATGCACAAAGGTTTACCTGAAATACGCTTAGCATGAATACCTGCAGGGAAAGTTAGCCAATCGTGAGCATGAATAATATCATAATTGAAAGTGCGAGCCACGACTCCAGCTATAATAGAGTAATTATTAATTTCTTCATGCAAATTACTAGGATAACCGCCAGCAAACTCTAATGCACCAAGATCATTGCAGTGCATATAATTAAAATCGTCATAAATATGATCGCGCAATTGATAATACAAGTCTGGCAACATAATATTGCCTACACGTTGCTGTATATAATCATAACTAACATCACGGTAAGCAATAGGAACACAATTCATTGCAACGATATTTGCAAAAGTTCTATCTTCATCTCCAAAAGGGTGAGGTAAACATAAAATAGTTTCCACATCACCTTGTGCATGAAGTCCTTCAGAAATACCGAAATTGGCAGTAGCTAGTCCACCATATACATGAGGAGGATACTCCCATCCAAACATTAATACTTTCATCTAGGTTCTTCCTTATTATATTGATAGGTTTCTAAAAGTTCTAGGGTACGTAAAACTTCGGCTACGTTCATAGCAAACGAGATGGCTCCACGACCATGAAAAGGTGGATTACCATCAAAAAGCTCAGGTAAAGTGCCTATGCAATGATGAAACATTTCATCTTCAAAACCTACAAGTTGGCGCTCTACAAAACTCAAACGTGTTTGCTTATAAAGTTTTAGGCATGCTTCCATATAGAAGCCTCCCAACCATGGCCATGCTGTGCCTTGATGATAAGCAAGATCGCGTTCTTCTTGTGTACCAATATATCTAGGAGTATATCCAGTACTTTTGGGTGAGAGCGTACGCAATCCCTTCGGAGTAAGCAACTCGCGTGTACAATAATCTAGCACCGTCTTTTTTTGCTCTATATTGAGAGGCGAATAATCGAAAGCAACGGGGAAAATCATATTAGGACGGACACTCCAATCTTGAAAATTAGTATCGGTAACATAATCAAATAGATACCCAAACTCATTATAGAAAGTTGAAACAAAATTATCCTTACACTTGTCCGCTATAGTATCAAGGTTCGTTGCTAAATTATTATCTCCTCCATCATGTTCAAATGATGCAACAAATTTAAGAGCGTTATACCAAAGAGCATTAAACTCTACAATATATCCAGATCTAGGAATAATTGTTTTTCCTTGACTATGCGAGTTCATCCAAGTAATAGCTTTCCCATTGGCATCAGCATAAACAAGTCCGTTTTCCATCACTTTCAATAGAGGATGCTTACCTGCTAGGATATAGCGTACAATATCTGAAAGCAACTTTCCATAACGTTTTTTACATTTTTCTACTCCAACCGATTTAGCGTATTGCTGTAAGGTCCAAATACACCATAATGGTACATCGGGTTGGTCTATTTCATCAATATCAACAGTGAGTGGTTTACCGATCATAAACTCTCTTAAACCTATCTCTGCCATCTCCATCACTAATTCAAAGTAATCTTGCTCATTTGTACTAAGGGTTAATCCTGGCAATGAAACAAACTGATCTCTTGCTCTACATTTAAACCAAGGATAGCCTGCAAGAATATAGCGTTCATCATTTTTAGCACGATTACGAAATTGGTGAGCAGCATTGATCAGACAATGAAAAAAATTATCACGAGGATTGCGATCATTTAGCTCTTTTTGAAACAAACGCTTTAAAGATCTCGTCTTACATTCGCTTGTTGAAGCAGAGAATACAATACTTTCACCTTTCTTTATTGCCATCTCAAAATAACCTGGCACATAAAGATCTTCATCTGATAAGTAACCACGCTGTTTTTCCTTAGGATATTCTAATCCACGATACCAATTAGGGTCAAAGTGGAATTCATTTTCCTTGGAGAATTGCATATAAAGAGAGGGATAACCACTATACATACAAGTGCTAATACCATGATCTACTAACTGATAATCACGATTAACAGCACCATTTTCATGTGTAAATTGCTTTACACTTCGGAAAGCCATAAAAGGACGAAACTGTAATGTTGTCTTAGAATGGGCTTCTAATAGTGTGTATCTTATTAAAATTCTATCTTCATAATGCTGAAAAACAACTTCCTTTTTCAACACAACTCCACCAACACGATAGATTGTTGTTGGCACAATATCACAATCAAATTCATGAATATATTTATGCCCATTCGGACTAAATATTTCTCCTTGATATTTATGCAAGCCCAAATTAAACGCAGCTCCATGCTGTATCACGGTAGGATCAAGCGAGCTTAACAAAACATGATTGTCATTATCTAACTCAGGAATAGGGACAACTAATAATCCATGGTATTTTCTAGTGTTACAATCAACAAGCGTTGAACAGGAGTAGGCTCCCGACCTATTCGTTCGCAATAATTCACGCGATAACGAATCTTGTAAGTTGGTCATTAGTGTCTTTTCGAATCTTAGGTAGCTCATAAGCGCATGAGGTTTTTTATTACTTTTCACAAAGATAACAAAAACTATTGATTGTACAATTTTTTATTTAATAAATTATCGGTAGAAAAAGATGTGATCGCAATTAGTAGATGTAATAGTAAAATATAACAGCGCATATCAGTATCATTATTATCTGATAATAAAAAAATAAATACTAGCCAATAAAATATGATATTTAGAATCAAACTATAAGTTTGTTTTTTTATTAAAAATATATTTGAAATAAAAAACTACAACTTATTGAAGCACATACTTTTATAAACAGAAGCTGTGTATAAAAATAAAATAAAAAAAGTCGATAACTTTTGATTAAAATGCTTGTAAGTTCATAAAAAAGTGATAAATTTGCAGCAGCAAATAGACACAGTTAACTATGTCTAACCTAAACAATAAGAGATAATTAAAAGCAATATTTAAATATTATGATATAATGTGGTAAAGACATAACTAGCATATATATAATAATTTAGGTATAGCCTAATAAAACATATAAACACCTTATAAGAATATAACAAACAAAACTATTATCATATCCTTTCATTATGAATAACAAATTTGAGCAGCCTAAAAAAGGATCATTAAGCTTACAAGATCTTTTGCAAACAGTGTTGCATCTGATTTCCACAAAAAAGTTTTGGATAGAACTATTTATCATGACCTTTGGCATGTTTGTAGCCGCCTTAGGACTTCATTTTTTTCTTATCCCTAGTAAATTGATTGTTGGCTCCATTACAGGCTTATCAATTGTCCTATCAAAACTGGTTGGTTTCATTAGCATAGGGCAAATGATTTTTGGTATTAACGCTATCTTATTAATCCTTTCTTTTATACTAATAGGTAACGAGTTTGGTGCTAAGACTGTATATACTGCATTGATACTAGGACCTATGATTGACTTTATTAGCAATATCGTTCCTATGAAGGATTCGATTTTTACAACATATATCGGAACACAAGCTATACCCAACCCTTGGTTTGACTTACTCAGCTTTGTACTGATATTAAGTGCTTCTCAAGCTATATTATTTAGTATCAATGCTTCTACGGGAGGACTTGATATCCTTGCTAAAATCTTTAATAAATATTTTCATATACAACTAGGCACAGCTGTTACCATAGCAGGTGGTTTAATCTGTTGCACAGCTTTCTTAATCAATCCTGTACATCTAGTTGTAATTGGCTTAATAGGAACATGGCTAAACGGCTTAATCCTAAACTACTTTATGTCATCAATGAACTCAAAAACGCGTGTGTTCATCATATCGGATGATCATGTTCGTATCAAAACATTCATTACAGAACACTTAGGCAAAGGCTGTACGTTGCACGAAGTTATTGGTGGATATTCTGGCGACCGTAAAATTCAACTGGAAGTAGTACTCGATAAAGATGACTTTGGTAAACTCATTGACTACATGGGTAAAGAACAGATACCAAGCTTCATTTCGTCTGATGTTGTGAGTGAAGTATATGGCTTGTGGAGAAAGAAAGGTTTGCTAAAGACTGATAATTTTTATTAATTGGTTACCTACACTTTTTATTGCTACAATATTTTTTTTAAAACATAAAATATAAGACACTGATCCTATGAAATTAAGATCACTACTATTATTAACTGCTTTATATACCTATTCGGTACAGGCGCAGGACTCCAAACAGAAACCTATAAATATTACTTTTGAAGCACGCGGAGATTTCCGCAATGAAAAGGTTGACGGTAAAACCGATCATGAGAATTCAGGATTTAAGGGTACTAATTTAAACCTTATTCTCAAAGGCAACATTGGCAAAAAGTTCTCGTACATGTACCGACAGCGTCTTAATGGTATCAACAAAGATTACTCTTTTTTTGATGCTACTGATTGGCTTTACTTATCATATCACATTAATAACAACTTTACACTAACAGCAGGAAAATGGGCTGTAATGGTAGGTGGTTGGGATTTCGATCCAGCTCCTATTGATGTATTCCAACTCTATGAATTCCCTTATAATTTTCCATGCTACGAATGGGGAGTATGGGGAAGCTATGATACAAACAATAAGAAAGATAAGATTATTGCACAATTTGTTGAAAGTCCGTTTCAAAAGATGTATAATCACAGCCATAACGAAAAAACTAATCTTTATGCCTACAACTTAATTTGGTATGGCAGTCATGGCAGATTTCATACAGATTGGTCAGTAAATATGATGGAATATGCGCCTAATAAATATATAAACTATATAGCATTAGGTACTCGATATGATATTACAAACAAGTTGCAAGTCCAAGTTGATGTAATGAATAGAGCTGCAAAACATCAAGCCTTTTTCTTTAAAGACTGCTCCATATCTGGAAGAGTTGATTATCAGCCTAGCAAGCATTTCAATATATGGACAAAGGCAAGTTATGATGTTAACCAAACAAATACAGATGCTGATAAATGTGTCTTACCTAATACAGAAATAACTCGATTAGGGGTTGGTATGGAATATTTCCCACTTACCGACCAGCGAGTACGTCTCCATGCTAATTATAGTTATGCGTTTGGGAAAAATACGAATGAGAATGGGTATTTAAAAGACAAACAGTCAATGATTGATCTTGGAGTAACTTGGCGAATGAAAGTTCTTTAATTAGTTGATATATTATAATCTTCATTTCACTTAACTAAAACTCAACGAGGGTGTGTCAAAACTGGCATCCCCTCTTTTTTTTGCACAAAGCCCCGACTTTCTCAAGCCAGAGCTTACATATATCAAGTATTTTTACGAAATTTGCATATAAGTTGTGCATACGGATTATTAAACTTAATATTTTGGTTATCACTAAGTTACAAATAAATTCTTGTATGTGCAACTTTTCTTTCCTATAAATTTATCCATTATTTTAATTCCGCCAACGGGTAATACCTCTGTTTTTCCTTTGTGATTGAACAGGTCGGTACATCATTATTTATTGTAACTACTCATATTGTTCCTTGAACCACTCTCTTAGTCTATCATCATTTGACACCGTAATATCACTGATATTAAGTCGTTTAGCTTCATTTTTTTCTGCTTTTTAAGGCTATTCCAGAGATTTTTATTATCTTTGCATAAGATAGATCCATAAGTTAAGCTAATAATATAAGCATACAAGGATAGTAACAAAAAAAAGGAGTATCACGATTTAAAGTAACAAATAGATATGTTAGTAGATTATCAGAAGGTCAATATATATCAAGATGAGCGTCTTATATTAAAGGATGTAGATTTACAAGTAAACGAAGGTGAATTTATCTACATCATCGGTAAAGTAGGTTCTGGAAAAAGTTCATTACTTAAAACGATGTATTGTGAGCTTGACATTGACCGTGAAGACGCAAAAAAAGCATCTATACTAGATGTTGATATTACAGATCTGAAACGCAGTCATGTACCTGAATTAAGGAAGCAAATGGGTATCATCTTTCAAGATTTCCAATTGCTTCACGATAGAACGGTTGCTCTAAACCTAAAGTTTGTATTAGGCGCAACAGGCTGGACGGATAGAGAAAAAATTAACCGCCGTATAGAAGAAGTACTTGCTCGGGTAGGAATGCTAGAAAAGAAAGACAAAATGCCTAGCGAACTATCCGGAGGAGAGCAGCAACGTATAGCCATTGCAAGAGCACTCTTAAATAATCCTAAGGTCATCATTGCCGATGAACCTACTGGTAATCTTGATCCTGAAACAGCCACAAGTATTGTTCAATTGCTACAAGACACTTGCAAAAACAACACAACCGTGATTATGTCAACACATAACATCCAGATGATAGAGAAATTTCCAGGCACTACCTATAAATGCGTAAATGGAATGTTCAAGCGAGAGAATGAGGAAGAAATAAAAGCAGAGGCAAAAAGCGAAATCATTGAAACAACAGCAGAAGTGATAAAAGCTGAAAGTGAAGAAGTTGAGGCTGAGAACAGAATAGCAGAAGCTGAAGAGGCATAATAGTTAACGATATACAAAGATAAAAAGCGTATGGAAGTAATGAAGTTTGGTGGAACCTCGGTAGGTTCTCCAGAAAGAATGAAAGAAGTAGCCACACTAATAACAAAATCGGGAAATCCTACTTTTGTTGTTCTTTCTGCAATGAGTGGTACCACAAATACTCTTATAGAGATATCTGACTATTTATATAAAAAAAATCCAGAAGGGGCTAATGAAATTATCAATCGCTTAGAAAGAAAATACCTTGGACACCTTGACGAACTCTTTTTAACTGAAGCATATAAGCAAAAGACAAAGAAGTTTATTACAGAGGAATTTAATTACCTTAGAACTTTTACAAAGGACTTATTTACCTCATTTGAAGAGAAAGCAATTGTTGCACAAGGAGAATTTATCTCAACCAATATGGTAGTGAACTACCTACAGGAACAAGGTATAAAGGCTACACTACTCAACGCTTTAGATTTTATGCGTACGGATAAAAATGCAGAGCCTGACCTTCAATTCATAAGAGAAAAGCTAACTACTATCTTAGAAAATACCCCAGATCAGCAGATCTATATCACACAAGGCTTTGTATGTAAGAACGCTTACGGTGAGATTGATAACCTTCAACGTGGCGGATCAGACTACACAGCTTCGCTCGTAGGAGCTGCTATTAATGCAGAAGAAATACAGATTTGGACAGATATTGATGGCATGCACAATAACGATCCACGAATAGTAGAGCATACAGAAGCTGTTCGCCAATTAAATTTTGAAGAAGCTTCAGAACTTGCTTACTTCGGTGCTAAGATCCTCCACCCTACTTGTATCCAACCTGCAAAATATACAAGTATCCCTGTTCGACTAAAGAACACTATGGAGCCAGAGGCTGAAGGAACGATCATCAACAACGAATTAGTAAATAATAAGATCAAGGCTGTAGCAGCAAAAGATAACATTATTGCTATCAAAATTAAATCGAGCCGAATGCTAGGTGCTTCAGGATTTTTACGCAAAGTATTCGAAATCTTTGAAAGTTATCAAACTCCTATTGATATGATTGCTACAAGTGAAGTTGGCGTTTCTATGACTATAGAAAACAATTCCCACCTCACAGAAATCGTTGATGAGCTAAAGAAATATGGCACCGTTACTGTAGATACTAACATGTGTATCATCTGTGTAGTAGGCGATCTTGATTGGAGTAACCTTGGATTTGAAACAGTAGCGACAGAAGCACTGAAGGATATTCCTGTAAGAATGATTAGCTATGGTGGGAGTAACTATAACATTTCTTTCCTTATCAGAGAAGAAGACAAGAAAAAAGCGTTGCAATCGCTCTCCAACAGATTGTTTAATCAATAATATCTAACGATAAGCAAGAGCGCTATTAAAAGATTTAGGATGACATACCCAATAGAGAAATTTAAAGATATAGAGACACCCTTTTACTATTATGATAGCGATATTTTACGCCACACACTAAGAACAATCTCGGAAGAGATTAGTAAACACATAGGATTTCACGTGCATTATGCCATCAAAGCAAATGCTAATCCTGATGTTCTTAACATTATTAAGGAATACAACTTAGGTGCCGACTGTGTGAGCGGAGGTGAGATAGAACGTAGCATTAATAGCGGGTTTCCTGCAAAAAAAGTGGTATATGCAGGAGTTGGCAAAGCGGATTGGGAAATTGAGCTTGCCTTAGACTATGATATTTTCTGCTTTAATGTAGAAAGTTTAGAGGAACTTGCAATCATTAATGAGATTGCAGAAAAAAAGGAAAAGATAGCTAAAGTGTGCTTCCGCATTAATCCAAATGTAGTTGCACACACACATGCTAGCATCACAACAGGCTTAGCCGAAAATAAATTCGGTATTGCATTGCAAGACATACACAAGGCAATAAAGGTAGCAAAGGCTTTGAAAAATATAGAGTTTATAGGTCTACATTTCCATATTGGCTCACAAATTCTTGATATGGACGATTTTATTGCTCTATGTAATCGCATCAATGAAATACAAGACGATTTGGAAGTAAAGGGTATCAAGCTAAAGATTATCAATGTTGGGGGGGGGTTAGGAATTGATTATAACAATCCTTCAGAGAACCTTATCCCTAACTTCAAACTCTACTTTGATACTTATGCTAAATACCTACAGTTGCGAGAAGGACAAGAAGTACATTTTGAATTAGGACGTTCTGTAACTGGTCAAATGGGAAGTTTGATTACTAAAGTGCTGTATATAAAACATAGCTCTACAAAAAAGTTTGCTATTTTAGATGCTGGCATGACCGACTTAGTTCGCCCTGCTCTCTATCAGGCTCACCATAAAATTATCAATCTTTCAAGTACAGAAGTCAAAGAAACCTATGATGTTGTTGGTCCTATCTGCGAATCGAGCGACATCTTTGCAAAAGATATTCTGCTACCTAAACTCCATCGTGGCGACTATGTTGCTTTACAGTCGGCTGGTGCGTATGGAGAAATTATGGCATCACAATATAACTGCCGTAAACTTCCTATTGGATATTTGTCAGATAAGTTGTAAATTTGTCCATAGATTTGGAAATAAAAAGATGCAAAATATAGATACTCTAACAATAATAGTATCAGTAGTGCTAATTTTTCTAGCACTACTGACACCTTTTATAAATCCTTTCTTTAGAAGTGTTCGTAAAAAAGGATATGCACAAAGTAAGGATAACATTATAGAAACTTGTGAAAGACCAACTACAAATTCTGAAACAAGCCAAAAAGAAGGCTATCCTTCTATTTCTATCTTGCTTACACCAACAGACAATGCAGAAGTAGTATCGGAGAACCTTTCTTTATATCTTAACCAAGATTATCCTAGCGATTTTCAAGTGATTGTTGTAGCCCCAGAAAAGGATAAAGAAACGGAAGATGTTCTAAAGCAACATACTAATGAAAGACTTTATTTTACTTTCATACCCGACTCTTCACGCTATATGAGCAAAAAGAAGCTCGCTATCACCCTAGGAGTGAAAGCTGCTAAATATAATTGGATAGCAATGGCTGATATTTTCTGTAAACCATCATCTGAGAACTGGTTGAAAACACTTGCTGATGGCATATCAGAGAAAACTGATCTCATTGTAGGCAGCACCCAATATGATGAGGGAACAACCGATTTTAAAAAGTTCGAACGCTTCCTGACTGCGCAATATCTCTTACGAGAATATGCCTTTAAAACCCCATATCGTTGTGAATACAACGCACTTATGTTTAAGAAAGACATGTTTTTAAATAATGAGGGCTTTAGAGGTAACTTAAAGTACATTCGAGGAGAATTTGACTTTATCGTAAATAAATATGCACTAAAAGGAAACCTTACCTATATAGATAATGAAGAGGGAACATTGATAGAACCAGCTCCTACAGACAAGATGTATCGTGACAAACATCTATTCTATATGGAAGATAGAAAGCATTTGGAACGAAGCACAAAGCATCGCCTGATTTTTAATATTGATCAATGGGCATTACACCTTAACTATATTGCTTTATTAGCGGGGGGAACTTTCGCTGGAATTACAAAGAATTGGATCATATTAGGAGCAGTAGTTCTAGCTTTGCTGCTCACGCTTAGTATCCGTATCTTGATATTCTATAAAAGAAGCAAACTTTTAGGAGTAGACATTTCTTTATGGAAAATTATTTTCTATGAAATAAGAATAATTTGGCACAATATAAAATTCATGATAATGTATCGTCGTGCTGATAAATATGACTTCATCTCACATAAGTTATAATGAAAGTATTACATTACGTTGATAATCTCAAGCATGGCGACCTACGGTCAGACAGCATCCAAACATTAATAGATGCTGAAAGGAATTATGCAGAAACTTATCTAGCTAAAAACTTTGATGACTTTCAGAAATTATCAAATGATGTTCATCCTGATATTATCCATTTACATGCTTGTTGGGATCATCAAGCATATCGTTGCGCCAAGTTTGCCACAAAGAAAAATATTCCAATAGCATTATCCACTCATTGGAGTTTAAACTCTTTTGCAAGAAAGAATGAACAGCATGTTGAGAAGGTTATTAAGTCTATTGCTTATTTTTCGCAGTTAGTTAAGCTTGTAGATGCTTTTGTTCTTGACGATGAGAAAGAAAAGAAAGCAATCCTAAAACAAGGCTGGAGTAATCGCATAGATATTATCGCATCAAGTATTCTTAATAGTGCTATAAGCACTGATAGTATGGCTACTAGCATGATTACTTTTTATAAAAAGGTACTTAATACTGGTTATCAATTTTCTATGTCTGCACAAGAATACGAAGCCATGATTAGCTTAATGACTGCTGGAATTGATCAGACCACTAATCATAATCCATTGCCCAGTAACCAACTACTCAATCTTAGAAGTTTAAATCCAAACCAATGGAGACATATTTTTCTCTACGCTGACGATGAAGGGGTTAGGGATATTATAGATAAAAGTATTCAATACTTACAATTATATGCTCCCAATATTAACACTACAGAAATTGTTAGATACCCTTTATTTCTACAGAAAAATTTACAATCTCTTGATGAGTATAGAGATAAAACTGGAAAGAAACTTGCAAAAAAACTTTTTGCCGATGAGGATATACCTTGCGAATACATATTAAAAGATATTGTAATTGCATTTTATCATACAAAGCAACTCTATGATAAAGGAACACTTAGTTTGCTTCATTTATGCAACTTACATACGCTCATAAAATATAATGATTACGATGAAGATCAGCTAAAAGATATTCTTAAAAGAATGCAACTATATAAGTTTAGCCGTCGGATGATTAAAATATTGGAAGAGTTTACTCAACTTGAAGAAGGCTTTATGCCACTCATTCCACTTGACGACAAACATACGAAACAGATACGAAACATCTTTAACAAACGAAAATAAAAACGTTTCAGCCATTCAATAATGACTATTATGACAAAAAAAATATACGATTTACAAAAAGACGAGAGGTATCTACAACTCTTATCACAAACATTCCCTACTATCGCAGATGCTTCTACAGAGATTATCAACCTAGAGGCTATAATGAACTTACCTAAGGGAACAGAACATTTTCTAGCAGATATACATGGTGAATATGAAGCTTTTCAACATGTTTTAAAAAACGCTTCTGGTAACATTAAACGAAAGGTTAATGAGCTTTTTGGAGACACGCTCCGCACCTCTGAAAAGAAAGACTTATGTACACTGATTTATTACCCAGAACAAAAACTTGAGTTAGTTAAGAAAGAAGAGAAAGATCTCAACGACTGGTATCACATAACTATCTACCGTTTGGTAGAAGTTTGTCGTGATGTTTCTAGCAAATACACTCGTTCAAAAGTACGCAAAACATTGCCAATCGACTTTGCTTACATCATTCAAGAACTTCTCCATGAAAATTCAGATGATAAAGATAAAACCGATTACATTAGTGCAATTATCACAACCATCATCACAACAGGACGTGCTGATGCTTTTATCACTGCCATTTGTAAAGTAATACAGCAATTGGTAATCGACCTCTTACACATTCTTGGCGATGTTTATGATCGTGGGCCAGGCGCACATATTGTTATGGAGACCTTAAAAAACTATCATAATTGGGATATCACTTGGGGCAATCATGATATTCTTTGGATGGGTGCTGCTGCTGGTAATACATCATGCATTTGCAATGTTATCCGAATAGCATTACGCTATGCCAACATGAATACCATTGAAGATGGTTATGGTATTAATCTTATTCACCTAGCTACCTTTGCCATGGACACTTATGGCAATGATCCTTGTGCAGAATTTTATCCAAAAATCCTCGTTGAAGATAAACTTGACGAAAGAAACAAGACCCTCTTAGCACAGATGCATAAAGCTATTAGTGTGCTGCAATTTAAACTTGAGTCTCAGCTTTTTGAACGTTATCCGTTTTGGAAAATGCAAGACAGAGAACTGCTAAAACAAGTTGATTATGAGAAAGGAACAATAACACTTAATGGGGTTGTTTATAATATGCGTTCATGTCATTTCCCTACCATTGATCCTAACAATCCTAATGCCCTCACTCCTGAAGAGCAAACACTTATTGATCGATTGCAACAATCTTTCAAAACAAGTGAACGATTACAAGAACACATTCGGCAATTGCTTTTACATGGACGCATGTATCGTATCATTAACCACAACCTCTTGTATCATGCTTCCATCCCCCTTACAGAAGAAGGAAAGCTAAAGGAGGTTGAGATTTATCCTGAGTTAAAAGCATGTGGGCGTGAACTTCTTCACAATATTGGAGTTATTGTTCGTCGTGCTTTCCAAAAAGGTACAGAGAGCGACGGAGGTATTGATCCACAGTATGCCATTGATTTCTTCCTATACCTATGGTGCGGACCGGAAAGTCCTCTCTTCGACAAAGCCAAAATGGCTACCTTTGAACGCTATTTCATAGAAGACAAGGAAACCCACAAAGAAACAAAGGGAGCCTACTTCGTAATGCGAGATAAGGAAGAAATTGCAGATATGATCTTAGACGAGTTTGACGTGCCTAAAACAAACAGACATATTATCAATGGACACGTTCCTGTTCACGTAGCAAAGGGTGAAAATCCTATCAAAGCTGGAGGTAAACTCATGGTGATAGATGGTGGTTTGTCAGAAGCCTATCACAAGGAAACAGGTATTGCAGGATATACTTTGGTATTCCACTCACGTGGTTTCCAACTAGTGCAACATGAACCATTTACATCAGCAGAAGATGCTATCAAGCGTGGTACTGACATTGTAAGTACTACTCAAATAGTGGAAATGAATCAACGCCGCATTCGTGTGGCAGATACCGATATGGGTACCGAACTTCGCTTACAAATCAATGCGCTAAAAGAATTATTATACGCTTACCGCATAGGGTTCATAGCTGAGAAAGAGAGCAAAAATCCTCCTAAGAAATACTAAAGTATAGAGAGAATGAAAAAAGTAAAAGCACGGAAATCTAATCGCCATCAGATTCCGTGCTTTTTGAGTTATAACTAATTTATATATCTATTGTTCAAAGCTTGGAAGGTCAGAAACATCAAAATTGTTAATGTAAGCAACCTTTCCTATTACATTTTCTTCTGTCATTTTCACAAAGACATGTGCGCTCTTGGCAAAAAGTTCTGGAGCTTTAGAAGCATCTGCGATAATCAACAAAGACATAATGATCTCTGTTGTCATATCGTAAAGACGGCGCGCTAAGAAGTCTTGAACATCTTGATTCTCATTTTCTTTCACCTTATTTACAGCAGATTCATAATCCTCTACCAATGTTGCTATAAGCTTACGCAATGGTTCCATTTCTACAGAAACCTCTTCTTCTAACATCTCGCGGATGATAGATAAATAAGTACCATTAGTAATGTAACGAATAGCAGCTACCACTTGCAACTGGGTTGTACCTTCATAGATAGAGAAGATACGAGCATCGCGGAACAAACGTTGGCACTTATACTCCATAATAAAGCCTGAACCGCCATGTACAGAGATACCATCGTAAGCATTCTGATTAACATATTCAGAGTTCATTCCTTTAGCAATTGGAGTGAAAGCATCAGCCAAGCGAGTGTATTTTTTCATTTCCTGACGTTCTTCTGGAGATAGCTTCTCATCGCGTGCAATATCTTCCAAAGCTTTATAGATATCTACATAACGAGCTGTTTGATACAACAAAGAACGACCTGCATCTAGTTTTGCTTTCATACGAGAAAGCATATCATAAACAGGAGGCATATTAATGATTTTCTTGCCAAACTGAGCACGATCCTTTGCATACGCTAAAGCTTCGTTGTAAGCCTCTTGGCTCACACCAACCGATTGTGCAGCAATACCCAAACGAGCACCATTCATCAATGCCATAACATACTTGATTAAGCCCATACGAGTGCTACCACATAGCTCAGCCTTAGCATTCTTATAAACTAGCTCACAAGTTGGCGATCCGTGAATACCTAACTTATGCTCAATATGACGAACATCAACACCGCCCTCACGCTTATCATAGATAAACATTGATAAGCCACGACCATCCTTCGTACCTTCTTCTGAACGTGCAAGAACAAGGTGAATGTCAGAATCGCCATTGGTAATAAAACGCTTCACACCATTCAAACGCCAGCATTTCTCTTTTTCATCGAAACTAGCCTTTAGCATTACACGCTGAAGATCTGAACCAGCATCAGGTTCGGTTAAGTCCATTGACATAGTTTCGCCTGCACAAATACGAGGAATATACTTTTGGCGTTGCTCTTCACTACCAAACTCATAGAGTGTATCAATACAACTTTGTAATGACCATAGATTTTGGAAACCGCCATCGCCAGCAGAGATCATTTCTGACATCATGGAGAAAACTACATTAGGTAGGTTTAAACCACCATAACGGCGAGGCATGCTAACACCCCATAAACCTGCCTTACGCGTTGCCTCAAAATTCTCAAGGGTTTTGCTGGCGTAGTGCATACGGTTATCTATAAGGTGTGGACCTTCTAAATCTACTGCTTCAGAATTAGGTGCCAAAGTATCCCCTGCCACTTCACCTGTGATATCAAGAATACGCTTATAGTTCTCAATAGCATCCTCATAGTTTACAGGTGCTTCTTCAAACTTATCTTTATCAGCATAGTTGCGCTCTTTCAAGTCAACGATGCGTTTCATCAATGGATGATTGAGGTGGAACTCAATCTCTGGATGTTCTGTATAATAGTTAGCCATGATATCTTACTTTATTTAGTGTTCTGTTTGTAATACTTTATCATCTTAGGCACTACTTCTTCTACTGTACCTATAATAACATAATCGGCAATCTGATTGATGGGTGCATCAGGATCGTTATTAATAGAAATGATAATACCCGACTCCTGCATACCAGCAATGTGTTGGATCTGCCCAGAGATACCACAAGCAATATACACCTTTGGATGAACGGTAACACCTGTTTGCCCTATTTGTCGATCATTGTCTACCCAACCAGCATCAACAGCAGCGCGACTAGCACCTACCTCACCATGAATTTCCTTAGCTAATTGGAACAAAAGATCGAAACCTTCTTTTGATCCTACACCATAGCCACCAGCTACAACAATAGGTGACCCCTTAAGGTTATGCTTTGCTGCTTCAACATGTCGTTCTAGTACCTTTACAGCATAGCTCAACTCGCTAACATATTTATCTACTTCTGGATAAACAACCTCGCCTTTAGCTTTACCTTCATAAAGTGCTTTCTGCATTACACCTGAGCGTACAGTTGCCATCTGCGGACGATGTTTAGGGTTAACAATCGTAGCAACAATATTACCACCGAAAGCAGGACGGATCTGATAAAGGATCTTATCATAATGCTTTCCCTCTTTCTTATCATCGTATGAACCTATTTCTAATTGGGTGCAATCGGCTGTTAAACCACTTGTCAAAGATGAGGATACACGAGGTCCAAGATCACGACCTATTACGGTAGCACCCATAAGACAAACTTGTGGTTCTTCCTCTTTGAATAAGTTTACTAAAATATCTGTGTGGGGGGCAGAAGTGTAAGGAAAAAGGCGTTCATCGTCAAATACAAACAACTTATCCACTCCGTATGGAAGCACCTGCGATTCCACTTTATCTTTAATACCAGCACCAGCTACAATGGCATTCAATTCCACACCAAGTTCATTGGCTAGTTTTCTTCCTTTTGTTAGTAATTCTAGCGAAACCTCTTGAACTGTAGTACCTTCAATTTCACAATATACAAATACGTTATTCATTTCTTGAATTGAAAATTAAGAATTGAGAATTGAGAAATAATCTCCTTATTAACGGCTGAGAAAAAGGAAAGGGAAAACGCTAAAGCAAAAATTTTCTATTCGTAATTCTCAATTCTCAATTTATTACTATCCTATAATCTTCTCATCCAACAATTCTTTCATGAAGCCTTCTACATCTTCATCCGAACTGGTGAGCGTTTTACTCTCTTTAGCCTGAAACACAATATTCTGCACAGCTTTCACCATAGTTGGTGAACCTGACAATCCACATTGAGCTTCATCACCATCAACATCGGCAACCGACCATTGATTTAACGTTAAATAAGGACGCTCTTCGTAAAGCTGCGCCCATGGCTCATTGCCTGTGCGTTCCATTGGGCATTTAGCATATTTGTACTTCATAACTCGCTTCACATTACATGGACGAGCAGGAGCAGCCGAACCATTTACCGTGATCAATACTGGTAATGGAGCCTCAACAAGCTCTACACCACCGTCTATATGACGACGAATAATAGCTTTACCATCTTCAATCTTTACGATTTCTTCTGCGTATGTAACTTGGTTCAAACCCAACTTCTGTGCCACCTGAGGACCAACCTGTGCGGTATCACCATCAATAGCTTGACGACCACCAATAACAATATCTACATCGCCTATCTTCTTGATAGCTATTGATAGTGCATAAGAAGTAGCTAAAGAGTCAGCTCCAGCAAACTTACGATCGGTAAGCAACCAACCAGTGTCTGCTCCACGATAAAGACTCTGTCGAATAATTTCACCTGCACGTGGAGGGCCCATTGTTAATACACCGACGGTAGAACCAAGGTTCTGTTCTTTCAATCTTAAAGCTTGTTCTAGAGCATTTAGGTCTTCTGGATTAAAAATTGCAGGAAGAGCAGCTCGGTTAACAGTACCAGCCTCTGTCATTGCGTCCTTACCCACATTTCGTGTATCGGGCACCTGTTTAGCAAGTACTACGATTTTTAAACTCATAGTTATATAATTGTTTATTATGATATTTCATTTACGGTATCCATAGGCAAAAGTAAGGCTTTTTCTGCTAGAATGGAAAACTTTTACTCTTTTTTCTATATATTTCTTACGTTATTGGATTTCATAAATAAGCATAATTTTACCAATAATTCTTCTTAATTTCACTTCGGCTTCCTAAAATCCTTTCTTTTTTCTAGGGCTATTGCTTAAGTTAACAAAGAAACAAGATGTACTCCCAAGAATCGTTACCGTTATAGAGCGATTTAAAGGTGTTGGTGGAAAAAACTTTGCTTATGGCAAAACGGTAGCTCTGATGATCTTTACGTCTTCTACTGGGCGATCATTAGAATCGGTTTTTACAAAGTCGATTTTCTCTACCACATCAAGCCCTTCCACAACCTCCCCAAAAACGGTGTACTGACCATCTAGGTGTGGAGTGCCACCATGCTGTATATAGTATTGGCGCACTTCGGGAGTGAGCTTTACTGTGGCATTGGTACGCTTGTCAATCTTTGCCTGCATTTGATCAAGCCCTGACTCATCATACACCTTACCCCATACGATATAGAATTGGGCTGCAGATGACTTTCGAGCAGGATTAACATCATCGTTCTCGCGTGCTGCTGCTAACGCACCACGTTTATGGAAGATTTTAGGATATTTTATCTCTGCATCTAAGGTGTAATTGAGATCGCCCTCACCGAGAAGATCACCAGGTAAGGCATGACGTGAGGTGGTATCGCCCGACTGGATCATAAAGTTGGCGATCACACGATGCCACAAAACACCATCATAGATGCCTTGACGGGCAAGTTTGAGAAAATTATCACGATGGCAAGGTGTCTCATTATAGAGTTCCACTACAATGCGCCCTTTGGAAGTGATGAGTTCTACACGTGCCCGCTTATCACATTGAGTTGCTCCACAGCATGAAAGCTTTTGTGCCATAACAATCATAGCGGTAAGCACAAGGCTAAATATCAATAATATTCTCTTCATATCTTAATTTATAAAACTAGACTGGTGCTAAATGTAAACCTTTCTAAAACGTAATCCGCCTACAGCTACCTTCTGTTTCTTCTATTGTTACCTTTACAACATTCTCAGGAAGAAGATCCTCTATAAGCTCTGGCCATTCTAAGAAGCAGAGGTTACCACTATCAAAATAGTCGGCATATCCCATATCGTAAACCTCGTCTAATTTTTTAATTCTGTAGAAATCGAAGTGGTAAATAGGACTACCTTTACCATCAGTATATTCATTTACAATGGCAAAAGTAGGTGATGTAATAACATCCTCAACACCCAACTCTTCGCAAATGGCTTTAATAAAGGTTGTCTTACCTGCTCCCATCTTACCATAAAAGGCAAAAACATTATCTTTGCCAATAGCACTAATAAACAGCTTTGCTGCTTCGTTGATCTCTTCTAGCTTACTAATTTTTATTTCCATACTTTATTGCTTTTTTTTTATTATCTTTCCATATTTTATCTTCACCCATTAATAATGGTGATAAGCTCATCTTTTATTTGATTAGGAACATTGATACCTCTCACTACTAAGCTCCTATTCCAACCCTTAGCTTCATGAGGTTGCATCGTATAAAGAACCTTGGCAAATTCTTCAGCTTCCTCTACTGTATAGCTATCCGACGACCTACCTATGAACCTATCCAACTCTTCATCATCATAATATTCAGCTTGCTTGGTAGCTGCTTCCATCATACAGACCTGCTCGCAACTATCAGCAATACCCGTACATGTAGAGCAATCGCCCGAAGTGGGCTGTACCACATCAGACTCACCTTCTTGTTTCTTGCTAAGAAGCGTGATTACCCCTGCTATTAAGCCTAAGCCCATCAACGCTACCACACCTATTATTATAATATTCATCTTAATCTCTATTCTCTATTCTAAAGCCTACACTTTTGAGATCTTCCCAAAAATGTGGATACGATTTTGTTACTACCAACGGATCATTAATAGTTATTTTCCCCAACTTTAAAGCAAGAGGGGCAAACGCCATTGCCATACGATGATCTTCGTAAGTTTCAATAACAGGGTCGTTTTCAGCCTCACAACGTTCACCATCCCAATACAGCTCAGCATCATTCTTATCGTGCAACACATATCCTAGCTTACGCATTTCAGCTTTCATTGCCATTATTCGGTCAGTTTCCTTTATTTTTAAACTAGCCAATCCCGTGAAGTGGAAAGGCATATTCAACAATGGGCATAGTGCTATAAACGTCTGTGCAAGATCAGGTTGATTGATAAAATCATACTCTAATCGCTTCAACATACAAGCATGCTTTGACAACTTCACTACCGATTGATCACCGTCGTCATTATTTACAAAAGCAGTCTTAATACCTAATAACGAAAAAATATAACGCACAGAGGAGTCGCCTTGTCGCGAACCATCTCTCAGCCCAGGTAAGGTGAGCTTTGCTTCAGTGCCTTTATGCAAAGCTAGGATTTCATACCAATAATTTGAAGCAGTCCAATCATTTTCAATATAATAGTTATCTGCTTGATAATCTTGAGCAGGAACAGTAATAGTATCAACATCTGTCCATTCTACTCTCACTCCATATTCATGCATAATGTGTAGCGTGAGATCGATATAAGGACGAGATACGATATTACCTATCAATCTCAATTCTAATCCCTCTTCAAAGATAGGTCCTACCATTAACAATGCTGAAATGTATTGCGAGCTTACATTCCCCGCTATATCTAAGTGCCCTCCCTTCAATCGTTGTCCCTGAATACAGAGAGGTGGAAATCCTTCCTCACCCTCATAAGTGATACTAGCACCAAGCGATCGCAAAGCACTCACAAGAACCCCTATTGGGCGATGCTTCATTCTTTCGCTGCCCGTTATTATATGCTCACCAGCCGTTACACTTAAAAAAGCAGTCATAAAGCGCATAGCCGTACCTGCCCCACCTACATCTATCGCCTTTGGCATATCTTTCAATGCTTTTATGATAACATTAGTATCATCGCAATCGGAAAGATTATTAGGCGTTATCTTACTTTTTGACAACGCATTAATGATAAGCGAACGATTACTGATACTCTTAGATGACGGCAAATTAATGCTAGCTTCTATCGGTTCAGTAGGAGGTTTTATCGTATATTGCATGATATTTTGCTTCTTAAAATGGTGCCATTTTACTTATTCTATAATAGTATAAAATCCGTTTCTAATAGCTCTAATTATAACTTCTATAAAGATAATGCAAACGAGGGCAATACAAGCACGCTTGAATATTGCCGAGTGCAGACTTTCCTATACAAAGATACTATTTATATTTGAGTAGCGTTAAAAACAAAATGAAAAATTTGCTAATCCCACTATTTCTCATTAATTTTGCACAACAAAATCACGAGCGGGATGTAGTTCAGTAGGTTTAGAATGCTGGTCTGGGGGACCAGTGGTCGCAAGTTCGAGTCTTGTCATCCCGACAAAAACAAAGTTAAGCGATTGATTATTTGATACTTCCGTATGGTCGGGGGTGTTGAGGTCGGCGAAAAGTCGGTGAAGCTTGACTTCTAATTTATTTGATAGTTCAATCGGGCATTTTACTCAAAACTTAGAAATGCCTAAAAAAAATTTTTCTTCTAAGAACAGACAGACGGCAATCAATGAGATAATTGGATGGAAAATTCCGAAGTTTCATCAGGCTTCGGAGTGTTATGTTTCTCTTTCTGCCTTTGACCCTGCAAGGGGTAAGTTTCATATTAAGAAGTTTATGCTTGGTCATATTAAAGGTAAGCGTAGTCAGCGTATATTCGGCGAAGCTCTTATCAAAAGACTCACAGAAAAACTGCTGCAGGGATGGAATCCTTGGGTGGAGATAGAACAGCCTTTAGCATATTCTTCTTTCGATGATGTATGTAGGAAATATGAGGAATATTTATGGAAACTACTGAAAGAGCATAATATGAGAGAAGAGTCAGTGGTATCTTATATGAGTAGACTGAGGGTATTGAAGGAGTGGAAGGAAAAAGAGAAAGTAAACCTATTTTATTCTTATCAGTTTGACCATCGAATGGTGGGTCAGTTTTTGGATTATGTTTTTATAGATAGGAATAATACACTTCGTACGAGGAATAATTATTTATCTTGGTTAAAGACGTTTTGTAAGTATTTGGTGGAGCGTGGTTATGTTCCGAATGACCCTACTAAGAGTTATTCCGTGGTAAAGCGTAGGGAACAGGTAAAGAATCGTGATGTAATTCCTGATGAAGTGTTAACCATAATACATTCTTGGTTATGGGAGCATAATAGGCATTATTTGTTGGCTTGTTATATGTTACATTATCTTTTTATTCGTCCTCGTGAGATGAGTTATATAAAGGTGGAGGACTTTAGTGTTAAACGGAAGACTTTGTTTTTACATGGTAACATAACAAAAAATCATCACGATGCAGTGCTTACAGTTCCTGATCATGTGTTACGACTGATGATTGATTTGAAAGTGTTTAATAATCCAGGAAGTTATTATTTGTTTGGTGATGATTTTATGCCTGGTGCGGAGCGTAGGAACGAGAAGTGTTTTAGAGATTATTGGAGTCGAGTGCTGCGTAAGGAGTTAAATCTTAGCGACCGTTATAAGTTATATTCACTCAAAGATACTGGTATAACGAATATGCTTCATGCGAACACAGATATTTTGACAGTGCGTGATCAGGCACGTCATTCTTCGATATTAATAACTGACATTTATACACCAAAGGATATAAAGGAGGCTAATAAGTTGTTGCTAAGTTATAAAGGAGTGCTGTAACCTATTTAATATTTAAAAAAATAGAATGGCATATATTACCGTCCTACAGTCCATCTTTCCTACAAATTATTAAACAAACGCACTCCATGCATAACTAAGGCAAAAAGAGCATACTCTTAGCCATGCGAGGAATGCAGTAAGAGGATATGGGGGCTTAATCCATCATCTTCTGCCACCCACCAAACCATATATGGTTCACCGCATCGTAGACGAATTGGTGTATGCTTGGATTAGATATAACGCATCTTGTTTCATAACGCTTTTCCTTCGCAATACGATCAACTCCTTGGCAATGTAAAGCTAATGTACAGCCTAAGTTCGGAACGATGTAAAACACTTGCCCATCTTCACAGTCTGAAGGTAGATACCAATTAAGATAGCCAGTTGTTGCGGTGTTGACAAGGAAAGTATCCATTTTGTCGATATAATATGTTCTTGCGCTTATACGGGCAACTTTTAGCCTGAATCCTTTGATAGTGCCAGCAGATATATATAGAGCAATGTTGTTATTTTCTGTTTCAAATCCTGACCCTTTCGAAGATAAGTATAATGCTATGTTATTATGGACATCATTATAACCGTTAGTTTCTTTAATATTATATTCAAACCGTGCGACTCCTCGTAACATAGATGTTGCAGGCAGAGCATCTCCTAAAGAAACATACTGTCCTTTATCATGATCACCCAGCCATATACTAGGAATAGTCCACCCTGAAAATATACTTGGTTCACCGTGTAATTTATAATCCCTTATATCAAGTCCCCCAATACGACCTTTATCAGCTTCAATTGTTCCTTTCACGTTAACATTCTCAAACGTGGCATTCTCCGCATCAATGGTTTGCGCCTTGACACCCTCTGCAACAATCTTCTTGGCATCTATAAAGTTGGCATTGAGCTTTCCATTCTCAAATAGAGATGCTTCTTTATCGTTATTGGTAACTTTCACCTTGTTACCCATTAAATTAACGCTATCAGATGTTATCTCTATCCCTGCTTTCTTTAATCCGTCTGTAACAAACAACCTAATCTTGTCCGATAACATCTTAAACATAGAGTAAGCCTTACTTAGCAATGAGCCATCCTCTTTCACTGCTGTATCTGATACTATCGCTTCGATAGCCTTTTCATTAGCTTCAAACTTAGCATCATACACGTGGTTAGCGTTCACGTTGAAAGCTACACTACCTACACGAGTGTTACCCTTGTAAGTAGACGTGATATCCACTCTTCCGCTATATGCGCCCTTGGTAACGCTAGTAATAGTTAGCACACCATTAGCAAGTGTAGCCGTACAATTAACAGGCGTAATATTGTACTTCTCGGCTGTTACCTCTGTCTGTCCGTCATACAATCCCACCTTAGCCGTGTTCGCTGATAACACCTTTGTGAGAATTGCTCCGCTCTCATCGGTATCAAAGACTAGCTGACTAGGAATGACAGCTAAGGTAAGGGCGGGCGTACCGTCCTTACCGTGAATATTCTTTCTAACCGAGAATGTCTTTTGTGCTAATACCATACGCTAGTCCTCCCCTAGGTTAGTTTAGTTCCACCGTGAAAGCCTGCGTACCGCTCAACAAGTCAGCGTATGCAATTGCCAGCTCATAGCGTGCTTGTTGTGCGTTGAGTGTACACTTTTTTATACCTTTTTCTCCCCACGTGGTATCCATAGCATTGTTGGCAGCAAATCGCCACACGAACATCTTATGCGCCTGAAGAAAATCAGCATTCGTAACGTAGGTAGCACCCTGACGGATTTTAAACCAATGTGCCAATGTGCCGCCTGTATCCACGCTGTCGCCATTGGGCTGAAATACATCTATCTCATAAGGGTCGCTACCGTCATAGAGCGTACCAATAGCAAACACTTCCTTTTGCGCTGTGGCACTACCCGCATCGGTGTCTTTGATAATACACTTAAAGATACCCACGTTGGTAACGGCGGATGCAGGAACAGTGATTTCGTTAGTCGTAAAATTGGTGATGCCTTGTGCCGTGCTTGCATTCAGTTCCACCCACGAGCCACCTCTCAACATCATCCACTTGTAGGTAACATCTGTCTTGTCAATATCGCCACCACGCATAAGATCGCAGTGCAGCTTCAATGATGCTGTCGAGTTATCGAACGTGTCGCCTTGTGGCATATACATACTTGCAAGAATGTTCATACCCGCATTCTCCACCTTGGTAATATCCACCGAAGCCGTTATAGGTGCGGTAATCTTACTTGTTGGGTCGGTATAAGTCGCTTCACAAGTGATTTTCAAGCCTGTACAATCGGTAAGGTTGGTAGCTAACTTCTTAGCCGAACTACTCGCAACATCCACTAGCTTTGTAGCCGATGCCGTGCCGTCCTGCTTTGTTAATGTCCACTTAAATCCGCTAACATTAGCGATTTGATTGCCCGTGAGTCCACTCACCAGCAACATCGGCGTGATGGTCAGGTTCTGCTTTGTGTAGTCGGGCGCAAAACTCTTTGTGTCGCGCGAAAAAATCTGTGTTAAAGCCTTATCTACCTTTAGCGTAAAGGTGAGTGTCTTACCATTGATAACCTTCTTAACCGTAAAGGTCTTTTGTGCTAATACATTTGCCATTGTTTCTATTTTTTTTTAATTAAAAAGTTCTACTTGCTAATACATCGTTACCGTCGGCACTTAAAAACGCACAGATAAACGAGGTATCCCCCTTTAAGTCATCGTAAGTCACCGATAGCGTATCACCTATATTCTCGTGCGCCCCATTCCAAGCCGTATCACCAGCCGAATACTCGCTTACACGTGTCCAACGAAAGCGAGTAGTAGGCAGCGTGTCTGTCGTCTCAATATCATTCTCCCATACGTGCAGCTCAAAGGTAGCCCGCCAATCCGTCTGCCCCTCCGTGAAGGCAGCACTACCAGCCGAGGAGAAACCCTCCACCCTTAGCCCACTACCACCCTTAGCAGCATAGATACCCCATGCCGCAGATTGATCGCTAGGTTCATCAGTTGTATCCATGAGACATATCCTTGTACTTCCGTTATAGGTATAAGTCTCATATCGGTGTGCTTTCGTTCCAGGCTTCCAATCGCCCATATATAGCACATTAGGCACTTCCGCACCACTCTCGCTAATCCATTTCAAGCTATTAGAGCGTAAGAACACTTGCCCAGCACTTAGATAAAATACGGCATTATCGGCAATGGAGTAATTGAAACTAGAGATAACCCTATATCCCGCACTGGCAGGAGAACCACCGCTAGTGGTCTGCATAATCACATTCATACGATTGGCAGTAGTAGCCGTATCTATGCCGTGTGCAAGATCCCACACTGCATTATGTCCGAACTGCACCACGCTATCGCCAGCTTGTGGCGCATCTGTGCGCTTATCGTCATAGTAAGGTGCTTCGTTAGAAAGAATAATATAAGCTTCTTCGCTGTCGGTCTTATCCTTAACATCGGCTACCACACGCCAATAAGTGCGATTGGCAGCATCTTTCGTTAAGCCTTGGCGAAGATTAGAAGTTTGGCAGAAAGCCTGATCACCAGCAGCCCAAGTATTGAATATCTGTGTAGTGCCGTCATCTGTTTTGAGGTGACACTTCCACGCTAGCACCTTACCTTCAGTAAGTATTGGGATAGCATCTAGCAATACGCTAGCAGCATTGCTCTGCATCTGATCGCCACTAATACCAATCATACGCCTAACCTCCAACTCGTGGAAAGCAGCTCGCACCATTGCTTCAAAGAAATCTACTTGTATATGGCTTTTGCCCATGTGGTCTAACCACAACCTCCAACCAGCCCCACCTATACCTTCAGAGAAAGCATTACTCCCAAGACTGCCATGAACGGTAAGATTTCCTCCAATGGTAAGGTCGTGGCTAGTAGAGTCGTTGCGATCTTTTCTCAGGATAGCATCCCAATCGGTGCTTTTCGGAGCAAGGTTGTTAGCTATCGTAGCCTTATCCGCCATTCCCGCTGCTATTTTCTCCGTTCCTAAAAGAAGATATTTTCCAAACCTATTCAGCGCATCAAGCACAGAGATATTGGTATGCGTATGACCAAAAGCTCCATCTCCCTTATATGCCGCAGTTATGGTCTCTTTGAGAAATGCAATAATAGCATCCGCGGTTGTTACCCCCCATGACTCAGCATAAGGGTTCTGCACGGGGAAGAGTGCCCCACCACTCAGTTGTAGCTTTTGGAACTCAACTAAGCGTGGGGCGATGGTAAAAGACCCAACATCGGGTACTTTAATATTGAGTTCAGAAAGTGTCTCAGAGAGCGGATTGCGTGGTAGGTTGAGATAAGGTCTGGCATCAGCATACTTATAAGTGAAACTATAGCTAGACGGTAGTTCCTTCACTTCATAATTGACATCGCTCTCCGTTACTACAATGCGCCGTATATACGCATTAACATAGATATACTTGCCCAGCGACGGAAAGAAATCAAGTAACCACTGCCGTTCCTGCTTAGATAGTAATCCTGTATTTTTCTTAAATTCCCTCGCCGTATCAACACGATATTCCAGCGCATCGTTCTCTATCTCCGCAATATTATGCGTATGCTTTGCCGTATTTTCAGCATCGCCATAAGCACGGAACGTATCAATACCCCCGAGCGAGTTTTCAAACAAGATCCACTGTTCCTGTTCGCTCTTGATATCAGAAGCATAGTACCGCTGCTTATAGGTGAGCCTGACACCCATGGTATTTTCTATCCAAACATCATAAAACGATGGCATCTTTTTAATTTTCTCCGCAATGATAGCATACTGTACGGGGATTGTCCACACACTGTCTTTAGGGAGATTAGCCAATAGCAAGTCGGTAGTACCGTACTGCCCATTGTTGTCAACAAAGGCTTGACACTTAGCCACCACATCTTCGGTGGCATAATAAGTTAAGAATTCAGGTGTATAATAAGTAACGGGCTTTATGGATGGTTGCCATGTAAGAAAGTTCTCTTTCAGGAAATTGGTAGGCGAGTCAGCCAAATGGTCGACCCCTGCCCTCATAACCCTAAATGTATAAACGAGTTTATTCTCCAGATCATCCTTTTCCGCTATTTCTACCTTAAACGAACGTGCTATGAGTTCCTGCTTATACGGTTCTTTCTCCTCTTTAAGTATGAAAGTTAATAGCGGAGCAATAATTTTTTCGACATCAATATCCACCCTATTCTTCTTATTGGGCGTATAAGCATGCTGCACGACTATAGAGTCTCCCTGCTCAAGCCTTAATACAAAGGAAATTTCTTTATTCGTCGCAATAACGAAGTGATTGATATTGCCAGTGAATGACAAACTATCAGGTCTTAATATAATATCCATAAACGAAGATATGTGAAAGTATTAAGCACAAAAATAATTACAAGCACACAGAAGAGAAAGGACATACTCTCTTATTATGGCAACGCTACCTAGTCACAATTAGGCACAAGCTCCAACCATACTGTAGTGCGTGTAAACTCCCATTCCGAGTGATGCCAAAAAGAGCTATCCCTAAGCATTTTCGAGGTGAAGGAGGTTTGTAACCCATATTTTTCCCCCACGAACTCCTTAGACGGTAATGGGGGATAAATTGTAACGAAGGTGCGATCCTTATCTATCCCCGAAGTCTCGTAAGCCTCTCTTGATACCTGCTCCTGCGTTACTTTAGGCACCCACTTGTATTCAGCCACCATATTAACAAGAATATCCTGTATTTTTGGAGCTTCGGTAATGGGTTCCATTAATGATATGGTCTTAAACTCCGACTCAATGGGTTCGTTCTTCCCACCGAGTGTAAACTTTAGCTTATTAAAAAAGAGCGGTGTACCTCTGATAACTACCTTAGCCACAGCGGGTAAGTTTTGCTTCTGCGATAACGACAGTAACAATTTCACCTTCATGTCGTGTAACGAATTGCGAAGCATGAGATCGTAAGGACGATAAAACTTCTCGTAGATGCCCTCAGGACCATTATAATAGAGTGCGTAATCGAATAATTTAATATGATTATCACCATAAGCCACCCAATAGGGCGAAATGGTACCTCTAGTTAGGCTAAAATCATAATAAGTGAAAGCCAGCATTGTGTTTTGCTTCACCGGCTTTTCGGATGTCTCCTCCTTATCGCTACCTGTAACTACCATTTTCGAGTTAACCGCAATGTAATTCCCCACATACAAGAGTTTTCCCAATTCGGTAGTACGCTTCTTCCCCTGCACGTTTGTTTTAACTGTTAACATTCTAAACTCAGGGATGAGTTCTGGTATCTTTATTTCCTTTGGCTCTAAATGTTCACCTGTATTATAGTCTTGTGCCGCTTCCCCAATTTTCGTGATGACCTCATACGCGCCCGAGAAGCCCACCTTATAGAAAGTACCCTCTGCGGGATTGAACAATGCGCCAGGGTTGGCATAATACATACTCTTTAGGTCATCGTAAGAATCAGTAGACTCGGCATCGAGCTTATCAGCAGCTTGCAGGATAATTCTTTGGTAATCCTTTTCCGACTTATAGATAACTGTAGGTTCTTCTGTAACACAGTCCGTAAGATCCTCTGAAGGCACGTTCTGGAGAGCCTCCCTTAAAAATACTACCTTTACCTCACGGCTTCCCTCATCGGCAGAGAACTCACAGCAGAACTTCTTGCGAAAAACATCTAAAAAATCGGTACAAGTTACATCAGGTACAAGGTCAGCCACTTTTATTTTACCATTGACCAAAACATCGATAACATTATTAAGTACTGCCATATTATCAAAAGGCTCGGTAATAGAAAAGAAATTGTCTTGCAACGTGTATCCAAAATACTTGAAGATACGTTGTAGCAGATAATTAGCACGAATAAAGGGCGATATGTAGTAACCAGGCTTTAACCTAATGGGGATATTGTTGACATATTCCGTACGCTCTACAGCATTATAGAAGTCGCAAAACGGTCCACCCACATGAGGAATGAAAGCATAAACAGGGGCTCCCTTTTCCTCTTTTATTTTAAAACCTTCGGTTAGCACAAATCGCGGCTCGTACTGTACAGCTCCTTCCCGTCCAAAAGCATTAATGATTTTGTAATTATAAGCGTTAGCACCTCCAGAGTCGTCGGTAACGAGGATGGGGAAAATGGTAAACTTATCATTGGTATTATCGAGGAGCTTACGACAGAACTCTATGCCCTGCTCCACGGTATTAACCCCAGGAATAAACTCACCTTTAAATACCTCCTTGAGCTTAATGTTTTGTATCTTCGAGTAAAAAGAACCATTATTGATGTAAAAAGACGTAGCAATATTGCCCTTATATTGTGCCGATAGTACCATTTGTCGGCATTGTGCAAAGTATTCCCCATCTTGGATAGTTACATCAATGAGTTGTGCTTTTCGCCTTTGTGCCAGCGTATCGGGAAAATTGAGCAATCGCCTGTTGTGATCAGAGGCAGGAAGCTCCAGCGGAGTTGATTGCTCGCCATAGTCATTAAAGAACGGATTGGTACGTTCAATTTGTATTTGGGTATCGGGCTTGAGGTTGTAGTCTTCGCCCTTTTCGAGATTTGTTACTCTCATGATTTACTTCCGTATTTACGCGCTTTATCGCGCAGTTGTTGTTTCTGTTCAAGTTCGTTTAGTGCCACGCTAGCAGCGATGCCGTTGGTGGAGATATTATCGAGGACATCAGTAAGGCGTTTGATGAGCGGGTCCTGAAGGGGATCCTGGGCAATGCCACGCACATCACTGGTGGTGGGGATAATATGTCCCCCCGAGACACGCCCCGAGGCTTGCTGTATGAGGAACTTATTCATATCGAGGGTGCGTATCTTACCTGCACGCTGGGCGCGGTCGATAATGTCGATAATAGGGGCTACAGTAGGGTTCTCGACAGCTGCATTCGATGCCACCCACTCCTTGCTATGACCATAGCCACCCTCGCCAACGATGACCGTAGGCTTGTTGATAAACCCTCGGCGGTCGGGGTCGTAGGCAGCGTGGAAGAGCTTGCCGTCCTGCTCTCGCTCAATATCTATGCTACCGCCCGACTCCAAACCAGTGGCGACACGTGCGCCCGAAGCGGAGGCGGAGGCGGAGCCACCAGCACCATTCAAACTCATTCGCTTCACTTTCTGACGTTCGGCGTTGGCTGCTGCAAGCTGTGCCACACCAGTGACACCCATCAGGGCTGCTGCGATAGGACCAGCGATAGGACCGAGTTCACCAAGAGCCTTCATAATGGAAACTGCCGTATCGGCAATAATCTGTGACGCCTTGATGGCAAAGTTTACATCAGCATACTTCTTCTGTATCTTCAGCTTTTCATTGGCTTTTTTCTTTTCTATCTCAGTAGTGTCTTCACCAGTATTCTTCGCAGCTTCTATCTCGGCATCGTACTTGGCATCGACATTCGCCATCTCGGCATCCTGAAGCGCCTTGCCCGCTCCACTGGCAAGACCTGCATAGTAGTCGAAAGCCTCCTTTGCTTTCTGTATCTTGAGGTTCTTGACGGCTTCCTCGTATTCCTGCTGTGAGATTTCCTTGTTCTGCAAGTGGAGCTGAAGCATCTCAAGCTCGGCGTTGTAGAGTTCCTGCTGGGTGGCAAGTCCGTACTGCTGACGTATCTGTAGGCGATGCTCCTCTGCCTCTCGGTCGAGGTTAGCAAGGGCTTGTTGATGCTCTTGTTCCGTAAGTAATCCTTTTGCGTGGTCGTCATTTATCTTCTGTTGGCGTGCTGCAAGCTGGTCCTCGAAAGTGTCAAGACCATATTCTTGGCGAGCCTGTGCCTTTTGCTGCTCAAACTCTTTTATCTTGGCGAGTTGCTTATCATTGTACTCCGACAAGATATTGAGGCGAGCCTGCTGGTAGGCAGCGTCAACGGCAGACTCGTCCTCTCCGCTTTGCTGCGCCAGCTGTAAAGCCGTGTCATAGCGCCCACGGAGGACTTCGAGTATGGCATCGCGTTCCTGTTCCAGGGTTAAGGTTTGCTGAACCTTGCCCTGGTCTATGAGCTGCGTCATTACGGCTTGATACTTCTCTTCGGCAGCGATGCGTGTCTCTTCAAGTTTCTGCTGGGCTTGGGCAACGTTCTTACTCTGACCCGTTTCGAGTTCCTTCTTCTTGGCGGCATCCTTGAAAGCCATCTGCGTAGACTTGGTGTAATAGTTCTGCTCAATAGTAAGGAGGTTGGTAGCGTGCTGCGTGTTGAGCGCAGAGATATAGACGTCGTATTGCTCCTGTGAGATTTTCTTCTGGGCAAGCGACATATTGAGGTTGTTTACATCCTTTTGATAAGCGGCATTGGCTGCGTCGAGCGAACTTTGTCGGGATTTTGAAAAATTACGGGATGCTATATCATCGGGGTCTTTCTCCTTTTTCTCTTTCTTTACTTTTTCAGCCTTAGATGAGTTAGGTTTTTCTTTCTCTATTATTTTTTCTTCTAAGTCGATTTGTTGTTGCTTCGCTAACTTGCGTATGGCTTCAATACGGGCATTGCCATCCGATATATATTTCGTTTCTTCTTCTATACGTTTATCATTATAAAGAACTAACTTTTGGAAAGCCAAAATTTGATCTTCCGTATCTCTACTTATTTCTTGAATGAGTTTACCTGTTTTCTTATCAAAGATACCTTGCTTCATAGTAACATTTCCACCTCGACTGGCATGAATATCAAAAGTGCGAATCTCACGATCGTCATTCATGCCTAAAGCACGGAGCTTGTTAATGGCGTAGTTACGATTTCCTTTTCTGTTTTCAAGTAGCAGATTGTGATTTAGCTGATTACCAGTAATGCTCCCAATCTTACCTATCATAGCTTGTGCCATAGCTGCTTTCATAAGGTTCTTTGTATAGTCCTTGATGGCAGAGGTATTATTGTTTATCAATTTTCCCTCTGTTGTGAGCTGTGCATGATAGGATGGGATAATCCTCTTTAATTCGTCCAAAGCCTTAATTCGCTTTGCATTTGTTTCTGTGTTATCATTAATCGTCTTTGTGAGCATATCAATCTTCGACTTCTGTGATGTTACTGAGTCGTTAACAGCCCTCTTGATAGAAAGCTGGTCGGAAACAATTTGTTTTGACACGTTACTGGACATAGAAGCAAGACGTTTTTGTGTTTCCTCTAAACGCTTTGTTATTACATCTGCTTTCGATGTTCGGGCTATATAAGTACCGATAGCAACAGCTGCAGCAGCAATAGCTGTGGCAAGTAGCATCATTACGTTAGCCTTACAGGTAGCATTAAACAGGCGTATGGCAGCATTGGCGCGTGTAGTAGAACTGGTAATGGCAATAAAAAGGAGTTGTAAACCTTTAAAAGTACTTGTAATGGTTGCCCATCCAGCAACGATAGCTTTTGAAAGAGCCATGTTTGAAATGAATGCCTTGAAGCTGGTATTCAATGCTGTCATAGACACAACAAGGCCAACCATAGCAACAGTGAGGGATATAGTAGCGGTGCGATGCTGGGCAAAGAACTTGATAATATCGAGCAGCCCTATCTTAATTCTACCATAAACTCCTTCTACAAGCTCGTCATATTCCAATAAAGCCTTACCCACCTCATATTGTTTGTTTTGTAGGCGTACAGCTGCCTGTGCTGCACGGTCGGCGGCAGAAATATATCTGGGGCCAGCTTCCGACAAAGACTTCTCTACAATAGAAGCTACTCCACGCATAAAGTCTCCTGTTTCTTTGGTCTTTTCGCTGATTTCGGCAGCAGAAAGTCCAAGGTTGTCAAGAATCATGGGAGACTGGCGACCAAGACCTGTAACGATGGAGTCTACCATATAATCCAGAGACTGACCCGTCTGTTGGGCTTTAAGCTGGGCGAAGGATAAGTACTTGCCAAGGTCTTCGAGTGGGATGCGGAAGTCCTTGGCCTTGACAGCAGCCTTCATTAGCTCTATATCTCCAACGGTTCCCTTGGTGGCGGTACGGAGTTGGTTTAATAATTCTGGGTTTCCAAACTGGCTAAAGGCATGAGTAATACCATCGGCAGAACGAGCCATCTCTACACCCTCGTTGGTAAGTTCTCGCACAGAATCACGTAATTCTCCCAGTTTACTACCGAACAATTCCAAAGCCTTATAGCCCACTTGACCGTAAAAGAAGTTATTAACTCCATCGCTTGCAGCCAATTCGGTAAACGACTTGGCATTTTGTCGAAGTTCAGCTATTCTACCATTGACATGGCTTAACTGATCCTCCAGATTTTTATACTCTCCTGGATTGAGGGATTTAGAAACATTGTCGAGCTCGCGCTGGAGTTCCTTCGACTGTTTACGAAGCTGAGACATCGTCATAGTGGTTACATCAAGGGAACTACGGAGCTTTCTCATTTTATCCTCGTTATCCTTGATTTGCTTGCTATAGGACTTGCACTCTTCGCTTAACCTTTTATACTGTGCAGAGTTTTTTTGCCCTGTAGCCTCCAACTCTATCATTGTTTTGCGCCGTGCACTCTCCTCACGACGGAGTTGTGCCGTGGATTTACCAAGACTGTGAAGTTCCTGCTGTGCCTTGGAAGAATCGGCAGAGATAACGTATTTTATCTCATCCTCAGAAAGATGTTTTGATGCCATAATTATTTTGCTTTGAAATATGATTTGCTATCAGTGTCGAAAATATCCTTGAGTTCCTTGTTAATGCTTTTGCGCACTTCGTCCGTAAAACCAAAAGAAAGTTCGGGGAATGTCTCACGGTAAAGCACTCCCCATACAACACGGTTATAAAGAGCAAAGTTGCTGCGCTTATATTTTGCCACACGGTCCTTCCTGATGCGATAAGCCATATCAAGAAAACGAAGATAGGGAAGAACACGGACAAAGAATTTACGCTGAAAGCCTTGGCTTTCGGCTGAAAAGTTATGGGCAGAAAGAGAGGTGAGAAGACGCCCTGTGCGTAACTGAAAGTTGTTACGAACCACCTGCTCCTGTGTGGAATAAATTTTGTGTATGCCACGAGTGATGGTCTGATGAACAAACTGCTCGCGGATAAGAGTTTCTGTTACCATATTTACCTATATTATATAAGGCAAAGATAGTAACAGAATAGATAAGAAAAAAGGACAGGAATGTGTGACTATTCCTTTCCGAAGAGTAATAGGTAAACAGGTATACCAATCAATGGCGTAAGCAAAGATACCAATAGGAACCATGCTAACCGTATCATGAATATACGGTTCATAGGAATAGTAATAATCGCTATAATAGTAGATATAATAAATATCAGTTCCATATTACTTATGTTTAAGTAATGCAAATATAAATTTTTATTAGGAATAACGCAAGTTATTCTTCGAAAATCTCCGCCTCTATTGCCCTGAATAATTCAAGGACAACTTGCGGAACCATAGAGTTGCCGAGGGCTTTTATTGACTCCTGTCGCCATCTTGTGAAAGGAATGGTAAGACGAGATATATCAAAGGGTAGCCCATCATTTCCTCTACAAATAGGGGAGACAGTTGGGAAGTCCCTCCACCAATCTTGTGGGCAATCTGCTCCGCCAAGTTGCTCTGCGCCGCGTTCTTCTTGCGATGCGCCTTGAGGTTGTCCATCGTCATCATGGCACGCATCCCGTCGCTCGCCCTTGGGGTCAGCAGCCAGTCGCATTTGCGGAACATCTCGGGCAATCCCTTCTGCTTGGAGTTCACGCCCCTCTTCTTGAAGTCCTGGGCGCAGGGTGTCGGCAGGAGTTGAACCGTCCTTGCAAGACCGAGGCTGAAATTCGTTGTCGGGGTTACCTTGCGCAGAGTCCCTGAGGGTGTCTGTACTATTCTGTCGTTCTTGCCGAGGACTGCCCCCATCGTCGCATCTGCGGCACTCGGTGTCGGCAGTATGCCGTGAAAGTTGATGAAGTCCATCAGACCGTTGGGTCGTTGCTCGCCGTTGGCTCTGCTGCCCATCGTCTTCCCTCCCTTCTCCTTCAGTGCCTTGATGCGCTTGCTGTGTTGTATCTCCACCGCTAAGGGCGTGGGGAGAAGACCGAGGGAAAGGAACCTCTGTTTGCCGTCCTGGCACACCTTCAGCCCCTGTGTTACTGGCGTGGGAAGAATGTCGGAGTAGACTACTTGGCTCAGCAGACTGTTGTATTTCGTGCCGTTCTTGTAGCCGTTGCGTTTTGCCCTCGCTCTCATCGACGCAGGGTCTTCGCAGAACTCCCTCGTGCAGGGTGTCAATAGTAGGTGTGGGAACATTCCTTCTTGCGACGAACCACACTCGGTCTCGTTGGTGGGGCGCACCGACGGCACAAGCCGGAATAACAAACGGCTGGACGGAGTATCCTTCACGCTCAAGGTCTGAACAGACTGTTTCGACGACGAACTGCTGTTCTTTTTTGTAAATGTCGTCGTTCTCGTCAAAGAGAGAGGTTGTGCTTCCCACCTTAACCTCTTCGCTGGGCTGTACCATCGAGAGGAGACCAGCAACGTTCTCACCAATGACGAAAGTGGGCTGTATCTGCCTGATGACTCGTAGCATCTCAGGCCAGAGGTAGCGGTCATCGTCCGCTCCAAGTCGCTGCCCTGCTGAGCTGAAAGGTTGGCAAGGGAAGCCTCCCGTGAGAATGTCAATTTGTCCTTGCCATTGTGAGAAGTCTGTTGTCTTAATGTTTTCATAATTGATGGAGTTTGGAAACCAGTAATTGAGGATTGTGTTGCAGAACTCGTTAATCTCGCAGTGAAAAACATTTTGCCACCCAAGCCATAAGGCTGCGAGTTCGGGTGCGCCAATACCGCTGAAGAGCGAGGCGTGTCTGATAATTTTTCTCATTCATTTTACCTGTTTGTTTGTCAATGGCAAATTTATGTACTTCTTTTTTGGTTGTAAAGGACACCTCGTCTCACGACGAAGTGCCCTGACAAACAAACATCCAAAAGAATGGATGCTTTGACAAAAAAGAAAATTATCGCTCACGGAACATCCATTTAAACTCCAAGCCGTGCGCCCCAGGGCGGTTGCAGAAGTTGAACCCTGCGTCGATAAGGGCGGAGAACACTTGCTCGGGACTGACCTTGGCAGAGGGATCTATGCCACGGATGGCATCGACAACCTCGGTGGTGGAGAAAAAGTGGGTGGCTTCGGCCGGGGCTGAAGCAGGGCGGTAGGTAGTGGAGAGAGCTGCCACATAGATGCTGATGTCGGTAATGGGCTGCTCAGGGGTTTCTTTCTTATTACTCATTGTCTGAAGAATTTAGGGTTTGACGATTGTCGGCTTCGCCCGATGGGTCTACCGAGGTGAGGAACGTGTCGAAGTCCTTACGCAGTGAGCGCAGGGTGTCGAGGAAGGTGAGGGCGGTCTCGGGCTTGATGTTGCCGGCATCGCGCCACTGGTCGATAAGGAAGTCCTCGATGGCCTGAAGACGCTCGGTGCGCTCGTAGATATAACCAGGGTCGAGCATTGCTTCAAGGGTAGCGGTGGCTTCCTCGCTCAGATGAATAAGAGTAGTTTTCATTGTGCGCCTCCTTCCTTCTGCTTATCAGTCTGCGAAAAAACAAGATTGTAAATGGCATAGCTGGCAGTATCATCTTCAAACTCTACTCTTACAGTCGCATCGCCACTCATATAAGTTACATATACTGTGCCCTCAAAAGCCTCTAATCGCCCTTTTCTACTAAGGCTTGGAATTACTTTTCCTGCAACATCCCTTTGAACCAATGTTACCTCTTGTCCTTCTTCCATATTCATAACTACTTCCTTTGCCTTTTGGCTAAAGTAGAAGGTTGCTCTTTTTCCTCTATGCTCATATCTAAGTAAATAAGTATCTAAACTGGCAGCTATCTCTCGACCTTTTTTTTCAACTTCTTGTTTTGAAAAAACAACATCAAATTCTACTACCATTTTTTCCATATCAGGGAAACTCATTTTAATTTCCATCTCTGCTGTAGTTAATCCTTTCATTTTTCACCTCCTTTCTTATCTGTTTTGTTGATGCGATAGACGAGCCAGCCTGCGCAGAGGGCGGAGGTGATGGCGACGAGTGGACGCTGCTCGACGGCGATGGCGGTGAGCATGAGGCACAAAGATACGGCATTGACGCGAAGCACCAAACGACGGGTTACGGGGAACTCGGCGATACGGCTGTAAAACTCGCTCTTCTGGTCGAGCCAAAGGTTAATAGACTTGATTTTGCACTGTATCGTAGCACGTACGTTGAGAGCAGGGCGACTTTGTGCCGGGGTCTCAAAGTTGATTGTCTGTTGCATCTTATACGGATGTTTAGCTTGCCGGAAAACGGACGGTGCCGGGACAAATGAAAAGCGGATGCTCTTCCCGTCGCTAAACATCCGTGCATCGCCACAAGGGCAAAAATCACGTGGAAGGCATCCGCCATATTTTCATTGCAGTTAAACTGCATTATGGGCATAAAAATAAGCCCATCGAATCTAATAAGTCGGGGCTTGAATTTCTTCTCGCCCTTGTTGCGAGTAACGCAACGGATATTTAGCGATTACAAAGATAAAGAGTATTTTTGTAACCGCCAAATAAAAGCGCAATTATTTTTGCGTGGGGCAAAAATTACCAATCTTCTCCTTTCTGTAACATTGCAGTGCGGAGAGCTGTTATGTAATTGTAACAAGCCATTTTCATAACAGACCCCTCCATTAATTTAAACATAGGGTTTTTCTCAACTGGTTCATCACTTCCTATGGTTTGCACCATTTCTGAAATGACCCACTTATATTTGTTATCTTTAAAATTTAACTCAAGTCTTCCTTTATATATATTATCAAAAGCTCCATAAATAACAAGAACTCCAGCATCTTTATCTTTAGATTTAATTACATAGTTAGGATTCTTGTATGTTGTCGAAACCCATTTGAAAGCTCTGTTATACAACTCTCCAGCATTAGTATTAGGTACCACGTCAACTCCTGTTAAGGAGTATGTACTACCAGTAGCGTCAAATTTGCAGTTCTCTAACTCTTTCTTAGGAGCATTTTGAGTCTGCGCACTAACTCCGATTCCAACAAATGCCATAAGTATGGCTAACAATACTTTTTTCATAAGATTTATCTTTAGATATTTAAATTAGATTAGTCCAAAACTTTTTAGTTTATGAGGATTAGCATTTGGATAACCACACACGGTAGAACGGATTAATTCAAAATCGGTTGTATTAATCGTTCCTAACTTTTCGCCTTTCATAAGGTGCGTTGAAGTTAATGAAAATATTTTAGTGCAATTCAAAAACGAATCGTGCGAAAGGAAGGGGTAAACTTTAGCCGATATTGGCATGTGATAATCTTTTATAAGAGTAGGGAGGTTTTGATTAATTTTAGAATTGAAGAGAATGCCTCCATAAACATTTCCTTGCTCATCAAAGCCTAATACTACAAAGAATTTATCACGTGTGTCGTATCCATTTTTAGGTATTATTCCATCTGCTTTTGATAACTCTATTTTGTAGACATCGCCCAATCGAACTTCATCACTCACAGCTTTATCAATAAGTGTCTGAGGTATATCCATTATGATAAAGCCTTTTGGATGAATTCTTGTTCGTTAATGTAGTCTACAAAGCCGTCATTTGCTCCGCCAGCTTTAGCAATGTCGCTAATACTCATAACACAACAGTTGTTTGTAGCCTGCCATGCACTATCGTGCGATTTATCTACCAACTCGCCAAAAGAGAGACCTTTGTTTTCAGCAATTGATTCTTTAAGGCTTTCTATATCGGCAGGGGAGAGATAATCCATGTTTGCTTCTCTTTTTGGCAAAAGCGTGTTAGAGGCATCTTTGCCAGCAAACTCAATAGCTTCTGTAAAAAGTGGAATTAGCTCTTTCGCATAATGTTCATTCTTACAAACAGCACTATAGAGTTTTGTTGGAACTGGTCCGTATTCCATCGCTACAAAATCATCTGCAACGATACGACTTCCCCATTTGCATAAATGTTTCTGTTGTGCGAAATATAAGATTTTGAAAATGTGATAATAATCCAGCCCTTTGGTAGCATTGATAATATACAATACTACTTCTATTAGTTTCTCTTTATCAAATTGTGTCATACTATTGGTTGCTTTTAGTTTGGAGATTAAAAAAACTCCCTTTAATAAGACCTTATTATTTATCAAGGGTAGATCCTTAATTCTTGATACATGGTGTCGGTAATATTGTTGTCTTATCGTATAAAATCAGTGTAGTCTATAATTTCCAAGTGCAAAAGTAGGAATAATCAGCGAGATAAGCGACACTTAACGCAATTATTTTTGCGTGGCGCAACTTTTTTTTAACGTTACGCAAATAATAAAAAGCCCCCTTGCTTGGTGCAAGAGGGCTAAGATGCGCCACCAGCCTGATGGCGACTTCGTGTTCAAATCGGCTATATAGTAGCAGCCGGGGCTGGAATATTATCGGCAGCTCGACGAATACGGTCGCTAAGGTCTACAAGCGCACCACGAAGTTGCTGTGCTTCTTCAGGTGTGAAACCTCCCACACCACCGTTGCCGTCAATGCCATACATCTTATGCTGAAACCAAGGCACAGACTTCTCGAAGTAAGTGCGTGAGATTTCACGCCATGACACACTAAGATATATATCACGCATACGGTTCTTCATATCGGTGATTTTGTCTGCTTTCTGTACTGCTATTTCCATAATCTTGTAATTTTAGTTTTATCTTTTAAGTGGTTCTCCCCGTAGGGAGAACCTTTTGTTTTACTCTTTTGGCATATCCGTTAGTCGGTCGAAGATGTCCTGTGCATAAATAAGGAGCTGTGGATAACCGTTTGGATAACTGTCGCAATAATTTCTGATTGCCTGAATGAGGTCTTGTTCTTCGGAGGTAACCTCCATTTTGATTTTTTCTTGTTTCATACTATATATTTATTTGAACAATACAAAGGTACTACTTTTTTGGATAGTAACCAAATTTCATACTATCTTTTTTGATAGTAAAATGTATTTTTAACATTTGAAGCAAAAAGCCCCCTTGCTTGGTGCAAGAGGGCTAAGATGCGCCACCAGCCCACGTGGCGACTTGGTGTTCAAATCGGTCAATATAGAAACCGAGGCTTAGTGTATGCCGTCAGCGGCTCGGCGGATGCGGTCGGCAAGGTCGGTAAGCGCACCACGAAGTATTAACTTCTCTGCCTCGCTAAACTCTGTGGGCTTCTTGTTGCCGTCGATGCCGTCAAGTTTGTGGTAGAGCCAAGAACCTGATTTGCCGAAATAACGCTTTGCGAGATCTGACCATGAGATGGAAATCAGCAAGTCGCTCATTTGGGCTTTCATTGTGTCCGCCTGTGTTCTCTTTAATGTCATTGTTGCCATAGTTGTATCCTTTCTTTAATAACCCCTCCTCCGAAGAGGAGAGGCATGTTTGTTTTAATCTTCGTTGCCTTCGAGCCATTCTACAAAGAGACGTTCAAGATAGTATCTTAACTCGGGGTCTCCGTTTGGATAACTCTTGCGGTAGTTACGCCCTGACTCAATCATATCGAACTCGATTTCTGTGAGTGCTAATTTTTTTGTTTTCATATTCTATATTTATTTTATTGAACAATACAAAGGTAATACTTTTATCCGTACTACGCAAATATTTCAGTACTTTTATTTGTACTGAAATAAAATTTTAACATTTGAAGCAAAAATCCGTAGCAGTTTGAGGGCTGCTACGGCTACAAAGAACGAGCGGTGGGTGGGGTTATTCTGCTACGACAAAACCGTGAGTTATGAGGTCGGCAAGGAAGGTTTTGGGGCTGACGGTGGAAACAAGGTAGCCCTCAAGTTCCTGAAGCCGGTGGGCAAAGCGCACCATATATTCTTCGTCCGTGCCTTGGCTGTCGAAACGGCTACCAGTGCGGAGCTGGTGGAGGAAGTCGGCTGGAGAGGTGGCGACGATGCGGTCGCCATCCTTCAGCCTGTAGGTTGTTGTCATACTGCTAATTTTTTTGTTCTCAATCTGAAGTAAAGTTTTTCGCTTTCGGTGAGGAAAGGAATATTCTGAAGGGCTGTGCCTGTCTGCACCTTGCCCTGCTTTGCAAAGGTAATCATTTTTGCGAGGAAATGAATCCAAGTAGACATCTTTGTGAAGTTTGTCGATCCCCCGTGCTGGCGGAACTCCACCGTGCGGTGGCGTGCGTAGGCTTCAAGGTTTACCTTGTGGTAGCGGCTGTGCCCGAACGCTGCCCGAAGGTCGCTGATGGTAGAAGCTCGGTTGATGGTTGCCTCGGTGATTGTGGTAAGCCCCTTGCAGTAATAGTTGTTGCGACGGCTGCGTGGCATAAAGTGGTCGATAACTCCCTCAAGGCGTTTGTAGGTGAGGATAAGGTTCTTCCAAGTCTGAAGGTCGAACTCGGCAGCGTTCATGTGAACGTGAAGTCCGCAGGAGTCGTTTACCTTTACGTCGCAGAGGTCGAGCACCCAGCATACCTTTTCGAGTTCCTCAAGTCCCTGCTCACCGTGGAGGATGGGGCTTACCAGTTCGAAGGTGTTATTGCCGTTAAGGCTGCTGTCGGTAACCAGTTTCCAATGGTCGGCGTGGTCCGTGTGGTTGTAGCCCTCTACCTGTACCCTGATGCCAGCAGCGGTAAGCTCGCGTGCAAGGCGTTCACGTGTGCAGTTGTAAGCCTCTATCTCAACACCGAAGTTGCGGTTGAAGGTGTAGTCGAGTTGGGGAAGAACCATGGCTGCTGCCTGTGCTGCGTTGGTGGTCAAGCCCTGCATCATACGCTTGTAAACGTTCTGCACGAAGCCGTAGTTGCCACCTGCGGCGAGGTCGGCTACCTGTCGGCGTGTAAGCCCGAGGGCAAGAAGTTTCTGAATCTTTGAGGTCTTTATTCCGTTCTCGTTGAGAATGTTCTGAATTTGCTCGTTCATAATCTTTGTTTTTTTTTGAATGTTTCTTGTTTCTAATTGTACTGCTAAGGTAACACTATAAAGAAGAACGTGCAAGTACTATTCTGCTCATAATCAGCGTTTTAGAAGTAATTATCTAAGGATAAAAAACGATACAAAAAGGGGCTTGCGCATCGCTGCGAAAGCCCCGTTATCCTAAACAATCTTCTAACCTAAATAAGAATAACAACCAAAATGAAAAAGTAACTATTAAAACAAACTATATAAAAATATGAAAGAAAGAGTATACGTTTTTTTATTTCACTAACTGGTAATACCTAGCGTAGGTAAGCCGTGTGTGCGGATTACGGCTGATGATGTCGAGCCGTACCTGCTTGCAGCCAAAGCGAAAGAAGAGAAAACGTTTGGGGACACGGTGAACGATGATGTCGAGCGTGTCGGTAGATGTTATCGTACCGCTGAAGGTGCTGGAAAAGCCACACTAATTTGACCCACGCTGGCAAAGTATTTTAGACCCAGTAAAACGATTTATTATTGACCCACTAAATGCCCTGGTCGGGTGGGT
>QWCB01000439.1_pt1 | contig 46262 bp, 43 predicted proteins | sample 1972511 | NCBI WGS metagenome assembly QWCB01 (sample SAMN09866719, study PRJNA288562) | Human gut metagenome isolate term5_stool, whole genome shotgun sequencing... | isolation source: gut | host: Homo sapiens | place: USA: California | reverse complement strand
TACTGCCGGGATCAGAATATACAGAATAAATGCAGCGTATGCAGGATCATGACCGTGCGCTCAGATGAAGCCCATCGGTATGTGATGAGCGCTCTGGATGTGACCAAAAAGCTGGAGGCTCTGGATCCGGGGATTGAAGTGGAGCATATGGGAAAGACAGACTTTATCATTGCCTACAAGCCGGCCGCTCCTCCTGCCTATGGACGGCAGTGGTGTAAGACAGCCTGCATCTGCCTGATCAGTTTTTTTGGAGCGGCCTTTGCTATTATGACATTTAATAATGATGTGAGCGTCACCAGCGTATTTCATGAGATCTATCGTCTGGTGATGGGGTATGAGGCAGCGGGCTTTACTGTGCTGGAGGCAAGCTATTGTGTGGGGCTGTCTCTTGGGATCATGGTGTTCTTTAACCATATTTCTGCCGGCAAGGTGAATACAGATCCGACTCCTCTGGAGGTAGAAATGCGGCTTTACGAGGAAAACATCAGTAAAACCCTCATTGATAATGCACAGAGGAAGGAGAAAAAGATTGACATTTCTTAAATATGCGTTCCTTATCTTTTTTGGGATCTGTGCAGGACGCGTGATCGCTGCAGGTGTATATGCCTTTTTAGCTATGATCGGTGTGTTTGTCCGTCTTATGGGGCGGACAAACACCGGGAAAAAGGCGCGTCTGTATGAAAAATGGATTATAGCAGGAGGGATTTTGGGAAATGCAGCAGACATTTATGAAATCCCCATGATACTGGGCAAAGGCCCCGGAACGCTTTTTTTAACGGCAGCAGGCCTTTCCATCGGCGTTTTTGTCGGCTGTCTGGCTATGTCATTAGCAGAGACTTTGAAGGCTCTTCCTGCCATGAGCCGCAGGATCGGTCTGGCGGCAGGGCTGCAGTATCTGATACTGGGCATTGCTGCAGGGAAGTTTGCCGGGGCCTGGATTTATTTCTGGAAGGGACTGGCCGTTTAGCTGAGGAGGAAGTCATTATGGAATTGAGAGAGTTTTTATTGTCGTACTTCACCGGCGCGCAATATGAGCCCATGCGTACAAAAGAGCTTGCCGATCAGTTCGGCTTGGCGGGCGAGGCGCGTATCGCTTTTTACGACACCATCGATGCGATGCTCGAAGGGGAAGTTATTAAAATGAGCAAGCGTGGGAAAATTAAAGCTTATGCTCTGCCGGAACGCGAAAGAGACGAATCGCAGAAAAAGAACAAACGCCAACGAAATGCGGTTTTAGCCGGAAATAATACAGACGAAGAGCGTAAGGAAAGCGGTGTTTCCGCAGAAAAAGAACAACGTATTTCTCAAACGAAACAAAGCATATCGCCGAAAGAGAACAGCCAAAAGCCCCAAGAAAAACCCGTTTCCCCAAAGGAAAAAGATCCGCTCATTGGCGAGCTTGTCGGAAATGCTAAAGGATTCGCCTTTTTTGTCTCTTCCGTAGAAGATTGCGAAGATGTGTTTATTTCACCGGATGATCTTAACGGTGCTATGCACGGTGACACGGTGCGTATTGCCATTATCGAAAAAGCCGATTCCGTAGCCGGTAAAAATGCCAAGGGAAGAGTAATTGCTGTTTTATCTCGCAATGCAGATCCCATCGCCGGCGTATATGAAAAACAAAACGGTTGCGGATACGTATTGCCAGATAGAAAGAATTTTTCGCGCCCAATATTTATTTCCGATAACGACAGTCTGGATGCGCAAGAAGGGGACAAAGTGATTCTTCACCTTCTTCCGCCAGAAGCAAATGAAGGGCATCCTGCCGGTCACATTACAGAAGTTCTTGGTCCGGAAGGAGAAAAGGGTGTTGATATTACTGCAGTAGCGCGCCAGTTTCGCTTGCCTTATGCGTTTTCCGAAGAAGCGAAAAAAGAGGCGGAAGCGCTTTCAGATGAAGTCGATAAACGAGAGTTTCGAGGGCGGCGTGATTTACGTAATCTCTTTACCGTAACGATTGACGGAGCCGACGCAAAGGATTTTGATGATGCGATTTCCCTTGAAAAGCGCGGAAAATACTACGTTCTTTACGTACATATCGCAGATGTTTCGCACTATGTCAAACCGGGATCGGCGCTGGATCATGATGCTTACGAACGGGGAAATTCCGTCTATCTTCTTGATCGCGTCATCCCCATGTTGCCGGAAAAACTATCCAACGGGCTTTGCTCACTAAATCCCGGCGTGGAGCGTCTCGCAATGACGACCCAGATGACGTTGGATACGGAAGGAAATATCGTAGACCATCAATTCTATACCAGCGTAATCCGTTCCGATTATCGTCTGGTTTATGAGGACGTTTCCGACTATTTGGAAGAAGGTACGCGTTTTAGTGAGGAGGAGACGTTGCTTTCTCACATAGAGGAGATGGCAACGCTCTATCATCTATTAGCCAAGAAACGTAAGGAGAGGGGGACGCTCGACTTTGATTTTCCGGAAACAGCGGTAATTTTGAACGAAGAGGGCATAGCGACCGATGTTCGGTTAGCCGATCGGCGTATTGCCAATCGCCTCATTGAAGAATTTATGATTCTCAATAATGTTGTGATTGGTACAACCTTTTTCCGAAAAAAGCTGCCGTTTATCTATCGTATTCATGCAGAGCCCAAAGCGGAGGATATTGAACGGCTGAACAATGCCCTCATTGCTTTCCACTATGAACCCATCGAGGCGGATCCGGAACCTTCGCGTATTCGCACCATTTTGGAACAAGTGAAGGGCAAAAAAGAGGAAGGTATTTTGAATATGCTCGTTTTGCAGAGCATGTCCAAGGCGGTCTATAGCCCGAAACCGACCATGCACTACGGTCTTGCCGAGGAGCATTATTCTCACTTCACTTCTCCGATTCGCCGCTATTCCGACTTGATTGCCCATCGTCTGTTAAAAGCCTTACTTTCCGGAAATCCTTTGACGGAGGATGCCATCAAAAAAGACCTTTTCGTCCGCTGTGAACACCTTTCCCTTATGGAACAAAAAGCGGAAGAAGCGGAACGTGATGTTGTGGAAATGAAGTGTGCAGAATACATGCAGCACTTTATCGGTGAAGAGTTTATCGGACAGGTGGTTTCTCTGACAAATTTCGGCATTTTTATCCGTCTGCCCAATACAATCGAAGGTTTGGCACATTTTCGCGACATGACGGATGATTACTATTCCTATGATGAAGATCGCATGATGGTGAGCGGTGAAAGAAATCATCATGAACTTCGTTACGGGGATGAAGTGCGGGTGCTGGTTGCAGCGGCGAATCCGCTTTTGAGAGAAATTGATTTTCATTTGCCGGATTTTGTACAAGAACATGAGCAGAAGGAAAAGCAGAGCGGAACGAAGCATAAGCCAAGTCGTGAGGGCTCACATTCCGAACGCGTATTTGGACGACGCAGGGACATCCGTCCGAAAAACTTCAAAGGGGCAAAGGTGTCCAAAGCCGGTCAGCCAAGAAAAAAAGGCACAAGGAACCATCGCAATGCGCCGAACAGGCAAGGCAGACGGAAGGGCAGATTGTTTCGATAGAGATAGGAAAAAAGATGAAGAAGGATGAGAACAAGGTGTTGGCAAACAACAAACGCGCCAAACACGATTACTTTATTGAAAAAACTTGGGAAGCCGGCATTTCTTTAAAAGGCACCGAAGTGAAAAGTGTGCGTCAAGGACATGTCTCGATTCAACAATCTTATGTGGATATTCATGATGGAGAAGCGTGGCTAAAAGGATTGCACATCAGTCCCTATGAGCAGGGAAACCGTTATAACATGGATCCCGTGCGCGACAGGCGGCTGCTTCTGCATAAAAAAGAAATTCGCCAGCTCGCCGAAGCTGTCCAAAGGGAAGGGTATACCGTCATTCCGCTTAGTGTCGTTTTGCGTGGAAGACGAATTAAAGTGGATATTGCTCTCGCGCGTGGAAAAAAACTATATGATAAGCGAGAGAGCCTTCGCGAAGCGGAGGATAAACGGCGTATCGAACGCACCTTAAAGGAGTGGCAATGAAGCTCACTTCCCTATGGAGACGGTATCGCGAGCTGATTAGTTATCTGTTTTTCGGCGTGCTGACGACGTTGGTAAACTATTTGGTTTATTTTTTAACCACGAGGGGACTCCACATGCACTATCTTGCGGCGACAGGCGTTTCCTGGGTTGTTGCAGTGTTATTTGCATTTGTGACCAATCGACGTTTTGTCTTTGCTTCCTCCGCGAAGAGCAAGAGTGAAGTGGGAAGCGAACTTGTGCGCTTTGTCGGAGGTCGCGTGCTTTCCTTGCTGTTGGAAGCCGCCATCATGTTTATCGGCATCGAAGGACTCAGGCTCATTCGCTATGATTGGGCGGTAAAAACCGTCGCCCAAGTGGGCGTGGTGCTATCCAATTATTTTTTGAGCAAATTTTACGTTTTTCGATCAAAATAAGTGCGCCACTCTCAGGAGTTAAGAGCGGCGCACCTTTTTTTAGTCCTCTTTATCTACATAGGCAATCCAATCCCCATAGCCTTCATGTTCCATCTCTTCCCGTGGAATAAAGCGCAGGGCAGAGCCGTCAATGCAATAGCGCAATCCGCCAAGTTCTTTCGGTCCATCCGGGAAGACGTGTCCAAGGTGGCTTTCTGCGCGGCGCGACTGCACTTCGACGCGTTCGCGTCCGGGAATAGAGAGATCGCGATGTTTGGTGAGCTGTTCGTTTCGCATTGGTTTACTAAACGAAGGCCACCCACATCCGGCATCAAACTTATCGCGCGAACTGAAGAGCGGTTCACCGGAAACAATATCTACATAAATCCCCGGACGAAAAAGCTGATCATAGGGATGCGCGTGAGGAACATCGGTTCCTTTTTCTTGCGTTACATGATATTGCATCGTCGTTAGTTGGGTGCGAAGCGTTTCATCCTTTGGTTTTTGGAAGGTTTCAAACCCATCTTCAAGGGGAACCTCGGCAAGCGAAAGATCGATATGGCAGTAGCCTTGGGGATGTTTCAGGAGATAGTCTTGATGCTCTTCTTCTGCTCTGACCCAATGGCTAAGCGGCGCACATTCGATGGCGACTTTTTGACCGAGTTTCAAGGATAAGCGATTCAGACGTTTTTGTACCTTTTCCTCCGTTCCTTCCGGTGCAGAAGAAGGAATATAAATTCCGGTTCGGTATTGTCGACCCGTGTCATTGCCTTGCCGGTTCACCGACAGGGGATCCACTAAGCGCAAATAATGATCCAATAGCTCCGCCAGGGAAATACGGTTGCGGTCGTATTCTATTTTGACTGTTTCAGCATGATCACTCTGTTTGATTTGGTCATAACTTGTGGTTTCCGTTTTTCCGTTGGCATATCCCACTTCGGTGGAAAGAACGCCGTCAAGCTGGCGAAAATAACCTTGTATGCCCCAAAAACAGCCACCGGCAAAATAAATGGCTTGTACAGCAGGGTAGAGGTTTTCCTTCATATTATTCATAATGCGGTGTTCTCCTGTTCTTAATAATTTATTTACAGGTCTCTGTCTGTATTCTATAACGATCAAACAGTGTCCTTTTTTTTAGCTTACGGTATACTGTCTTTAAGTGCAAGAATGACGAACTATTTCTCTAAGGAGGGCATCGTGTTTGAAGTAATCGAAAAGCAATGGTTGGCGGAAAATATCGTCTCCTTGGTGTTCTATGCGCCGCGCGTCGCAGAATCCTGCGAGCCGGGGCAATTTTTAATTATAAAAGCGGATGAGGTCGCTGAACGTATTCCGCTCACGATTGCGGATTACGACCGCGAAAAGGGGATGGTAACGGTTGCCGTCCAGACGATCGGTGCGTCGACAAGAAAAATCGCTTCATTGGAAGAGGGGATGTCCGCAAGGGATATTTTAGGCCCCCTCGGTCATCCTTCCGCTTTTATCGAAGAAGGAATTGATGTGGTTAAAAAACGACGGTATATCTTTGTTGCCGGTGGATTGGGGACGGCACCGGTTTATCCGCAGGTGAAATGGCTTCATGAACGTGGTGTCGCAGTGGATGTTCTTATCGGTGCGCGCACAAAATCGCTGCTTTTCTGGAAAGATCGTATGCAGAGTGTGGCGGATCACGTCTTTGTGACGACGGACGATGGTTCTTACGGCAGACAAGGTCTGGTGACGACCTGTCTTGAAGAATTAGTGAAGAAGGAAAAGCGCCATTACGATCAGTGTGTATGTATCGGTCCGATGGTTATGATGAAATTTGTTGCGCAGCTTACTGCTCCAAATCGATTAAATCTGCCTACGATTGTCTCGATGAATCCCATTATGGTAGATGGCACGGGGATGTGTGGCGCATGTCGCGTTCATGTTGGAAAGGATGTGCGTTTTGCGTGTGTGGACGGACCGGAATTTGATGCCCGTGATATTGATTTTGACGAAGCCATTCGCCGTCAAAAGATGGTGCGCACGAGAACAGGACGAGAAGTGCTTTTACAACAGGAAGCGAAGCCAAATAAAGCTATGCCGGAGGGAAAGGTTAAAAACGGCAAAACGGAATATTTCGATATTCTTAAACGTGTACCGGTGGCAGAACAGGATTCACAAGTGCGTGCCGGAAACTTTGAAGAGGTTTGTTTTGGTTATGATGCGCGTGGCGCTGCTTTGGAAGCCTCGCGATGTTTGGAATGCAAAAATCCGCGTTGCGTAGAAGCATGTCCGGTGGCTATTGCCATTCCAGACTTTATTCGTGAAATCAAGACGAATGCGCTTGATCGGGCGTTTTCGCTGCTAAGTGAAGCATCGTCCCTGCCTGCTGTGTGCGGACGGGTTTGCCCGCAGGAAGAACAGTGCGAGGGCGCCTGTATACGGGGGATAAAGGGTGAGCCGGTGGCAATAGGGAAGTTAGAACGTTATGTCGCAGACTGGGCAAGGAAAAATGACTTACGTCCATCAAATACGGTATGCAGAACTAAAACGCAGCGTGTAGCTGTTGTCGGATCCGGCCCTGCAGGACTTGCTTGTGCCGGCGATTTGGCAAAAAAAGGGTATTCGGTTACGATTTTTGAATCGCTTCATGAAGCAGGCGGTGTTTTGCAATACGGTATTCCGGAGTTTCGTTTGCCGAAAAAAGAAGTTGTTGCTTATGAGGTAGACAATGTCCGCCGTCTTGGCGTAAAAATAGAGACCGATGTTTTTGTCGGACAGAGCATTACCATTCCCCAACTCTTGAAAGAGGAAGGATTTGATGCTGTATTTATTGCCACAGGCGCCGGTTTACCTCGATTTATGGGGATTCCCGGCGAATCTCTTAATGGCGTGATGTCTGCTAATGAATATCTAACCCGTACCAATTTAATGCACGCTTTTGATCCGAAGTACGATACAAAAATGGAACCATTGTCTTGTGTCGTGACCGTTGGCGGCGGAAATGTCGCCATGGATGCCGCCCGAACCGCATTGCGCCTGGGTGCGGAAAGCCGATTGGTGTATCGGCGAAGTGCGAAAGAGCTTCCTGCGCGGCAAGAGGAGATCGAACATGCGCAAGAAGAAGGTGTCCGCTTTGATTTTCTCTGCAATCCGGTTGAGATTCTCGCGGATGAAGACGGATGGGTTTCGGGAGTGCGTTGTATCCGTATGGAACTGGGTGAACCGGATGCCTCCGGACGACGGAGACCTGTGGAAATAGCCGGATCTGAGTTTGTTATTGCGTGTGATGCCGTTATTATGGCGCTTGGAACGAATGCTAACCCACGTGCAGCCAAAGGACTTGAGGGGCTTTCGCTCAATGCGAAAAAGGGAATTATTATCAACGAAGAAACGGGCGAGACATCCATAGAGGGTGTTTTTGCCGGCGGAGATGCGGTAACTGGTTCGGCTACCGTCATTCTTGCTATGGGGGCTGGAAGAAAAGCCGCTCGCGGCATTGATGCCTATTTACGACAGAAGTAAATTCCTTTGTTGCTCGAATCGTGACAGAACCGTCTTATTTTTGGGATGCGCGTGGGACATATTCTCCGTTACGATAGAAGCAACGGAGGATATGCGATGAAATGGAGAATTGCTGTAATTGATCCGGATGTCCGGTATCGAGATCGTTTTTTAACACAATGGAAAAATCAGCCGCAAGAAGGAGTTGAAATCGAGTGGATGGTCACTTCCGCTGCTTTTTTGGAAGCGCATCATCTTTGTCCGTATGATCGTGTGATTCTGGATGACAGTGCGCTCGATATCCATGCCAAGGACGAAATCAAAAAGGCGATTACGCCTACCTATCTTTTCTATTGGCAGGATAAAACCGATGCGCGAGGATTGGCAAAATATCAGCCGGTATCACGTTTGCGGCAGGAACTTTTTTATCTTCTTTCTCATCAACAAAACGGCGAGCATTCCGCAGAGACAAGCGGACAGCTGATTTTTTGTACCGCTTTGCAAGGCGGTATAGGCGTTAGCACGGTCACGAAAGCCTTGGCGGCAGGGTATCGACATTTTTTTTCGCAACAATCTGTTTTTTATTTTGGTGTACAGCCTTTTTGGTCACCGAAAGACCTTTATCTGGATTCTGAAAAGAACACAGCGTTGCCGTATACGCTTGCTGATGTGATTCTTGCTATGCGAATGCCGTGTGCGGATGCAGAGATGCGATTAGCAGCATGTATAATAGAGCAGGATGGCGTGGAAACTTTTATACCGCCCAGTCGTCCGGCAGATTTTTTCGATATTTCGCAAGAAGAATGGATACGTCTCTTTCGATTGGTAAAAAAACGTGCATCCTTAGTGTTTGTGGATTGTCCGGCAGGATGGCTTTGGCATTTTTCATCCTTCTTTTCGGTGGCGGATCGCTTGTTTCTTTTCTCGGATAGTTGTCAAGAAGAAGGAATACGTGCCTTTTTAGATGCGATTCCCTATACCTGGAAAGAAGGCCGTGACGCTTTTATAGAGCGTAAGGAAGCTGCAGAAGGCACACGTTCTTTTTGCATACCGTTTCTTTCCGGTGAAACAGATACGCTTGACCAACAACGGGAAATAATTGCTGCGCTTCGTGTTTCCTCATCGATTAAGGAGGTGGTGGAATGGATTCGTGCGTAATTGGTGCAGGTATGCGTCTTTTTGACGAAGAGGATGGCAAGCATGTTTTGTTGCGCTGGGAAGGGGATATCGCGATAGATTCTTTGGCATTAAAGATGTTGATGCACCCTTGCTCTCCCAACTTTGCAACGTTTTTACCAACGGAAGGGGAACACGCTTTTCGTTATGTTCTTGAAGGGGAACGTTTAGACACCCTTCAAGAACCGTGGACTCGGCGTAGCTTGGCAGTTTTTCTTGCTCAATTGGATAAAGCGATAAAGGAGGCGGAGGATCATTTGCTGGATCCTGCCATGCTTCTTTTGCATCCGCATGGGGTTGTTTTTTCAGGGGAACAGGCTGTTTTTCTTCCGGTGCCGTTGCTTTCGCTTCCTCCATTGGAAAAAAGTCTTTCTGTATTCTGTCAATCGATACTTTTCTTACGTGGATTTGAGGAAACAGATAGTGCCTGCGTTGCTACTGTATTTAACACATTTCGTAGTGCTTCGCTGAATCGCAATGCAATAATGACGGTGTTAACCCATTTGCAGGACGAAAGGACAGCGAAAGAGGGCGCCAACATGATGGCGATCAACCGTTTGTCTTCGTCTTCAAATAAAGAAAGATCCGCGCACCTTCCATCCGAAAAAGAAAAAATGAAAAATCCTTCTCTTGCGTGCGAAACGGGAATAAACGTTGTAGAAAAGCAAGGACAGAAGAACCATCCGGATTGGGAGCAACTCTCGCGCTATGCAGAAAGAACGGTTACCTCTCCTTCAAAAAAGGAGCAAACCGCACCGATTTTATACAACATAAATAAAAAGGAATCGGTTTCGCCAACTGAACCGCTTTCCTTTCCCAGTCTACAAAAAGAGAATAAGGCAAATCGATCGATTCCCCAAACGGTGGAGACCAACAATAAAAAAACGGCGAAGACACCAAAAACGATATTGGACTTACTTATGCACTTCAGCTTAGAAAACTGCAAGCGTTATCGCAATCGGAATAATGACATTTATTCGCCAAAAGGAGAGCGAAAAAGAAAGAGCCCTCTTGCAATAGGAACAACGCCGCTTCTTTGGGAGGAAAATGGATGTGTTCGCACCATTCATCTTGCCGACGCACCGCGTCCTCACCTTCGCTTTTCCGACAAAGAAGAAGTGGATCTTTCCTCTTTGCCGATCATTCTGGGTCGGGGAAAGGAGGCGGGGATTTTACGCACGAACCGTCAAGTGAGCGCAAAACACGCCCGTTTCTCTGTTGAAAACGGACAGTATGCGGTGACGGACTGTCGATCGACCAATGGGACGTATGTAAACAATCATAGAATCCCACCATTTCAACCGAAAGTCCTTGCGCGGGGCGATCGCCTTCGTTTTGGAGAGGAAGAAGCCATATTCCTGCTTTGAGTAAGGATGTCAACAGAAAGTACATTATTCACTCCTCCCGTTCCTCTATAATAGAAACAGGAGGAGTTTACCGTGTCCGAATTATCTGACAAGCTAATCGCTTGGTATGACGCGAATCGTCGTACCCTTCCTTGGCGAGAAGATCCTACGCCGTATCACGTCTGGGTGTCTGAAATTATGTTGCAGCAAACGCGTGTGGAGGCGGTGAAAGGGTATTATTCGCGATTCCTATCGTCCTTTCCGGATGTCTGTTCGTTAGCGTCTGCAGACGAGGAAGTTTTGCTTAAGCTTTGGCAAGGATTAGGTTATTACTCCAGAGCAAGAAATTTGCATAAGGCAGCAAAACAGCTTGTGCAAGAGAATGGCGGAGGGCTTCCCGATACGATGGAAGAATTGCAGCGTCTTCCGGGAATTGGCGCATATACCGCAGGGGCTATTGCTTCCATTGCCTTTGGCAAACCGGTAATTGCACCGGATGGTAATGCCTATCGTATTTTTGCCCGTCTTCTCCAAGAGGAAGGTTTTATTGAGGATCGGGATACGAAAGAACGCCTTGAAGCGGAAATGCGCCTTATGCTGGATACCCATCGTCCCGGTGCGTTTAATCAGGCATTGATGGATCTTGGCTCGCTGATTTGTATCGCCAAGGGAAGACTTCTCTGTGCAGAGTGCCCTCTTCGGGTATTTTGCGCCTTGGCAGGAAGAGAAGATGCGGCGCAATATCCAAAGCGTCGCCCGAAGAAAAAGAGACGAATAGAGAAAAAGACCGTTCTGCTGCTGCAGAAAGAGGATCGTCTTTTGCTTCATCAGCAGCCGGAGACAGGACTCTTAGCCGGACTGTGGTTATTTCCTATGGTAGAGGGACATCTTCGTCCCGAAGAGGTTTTCGCCTGCTTAATACGGAATGGTATTCCGCAGGAAACCATTCAGGAAATTTGTGCAATGGATCCGGCAACGCATGTTTTTTCCCATCTCGAATGGCATATGATTGGCTACCATGTGACGCTTCGCCGGAATAAAGAGTCGCGGGAGACTGTCTTTGCCGACGCGGATGGTGTTCGAGAGATACAAGACGAAATGACGGATGTTGCGAATGCGGTATGGGCAGATCCGGATGAAATTGCCACCCGATATGCCATACCCGCTGCCCATCGACCGTTTTTTATAGAATGGTAAGGCTGCGTCAGAAGGCGAATCGCATAGGGCTAAGAGGATGGGGTACATAAACAAATATTGAAAGGAGAATCTATGGACGAAAAACAAGTTACCGCTTATCGCTGGGCAATCGAGGAAATGTATCCAGAAGATGCAGCGATGGAAAAAGATATTTCCCTTTTGAAAAACAATATCCAATTGCTTAAAGGCTGGTCAGATGCGCCAAAACTCCACCTCGAGGAGATATTGGAAACTTATCGTCAAAGTGAGATTGTGGCAGAAAATCTTATCGTATATACTCACATGAAGCAAGATGAGGATAGCCGAAACAGTGAAGCACAGCGTGACTATCAGACGGCATCTCGGTTGCTGCAAGAATATGTTGCTGCATTCTCGTTCTTTGAGCCGTTTTTGCTCAGCCTTTCAGAGGAAGAACAAGAGCAGCTCATGAAGGAACAGAAGTACGCATTTTATCATGAGTGGTTTTCCCGCATTTTCCGCTACAAAGCGCATACGTTGAGTGCTGCGGAAGAAAATCTTTTAGCGAAAATGAACTTTCTTTCTGAAGCGCCGGATGCGATCTATTACTTTCTGACAAATGCCGATTTGCATTTTCCTCCTTTACAAAGTTTGGATGGAGAAGAGTTAACGCAACAGAATTTCACGATGCATGAAAAGAATCCGGATGTTGCCGTACGAAAAGAAGCATTTACTTCGTTGTATTCCACTTTCCACGATTTTGGCAATACGATTTCGACCTCGTATACGAATAATGTCAAAGCACTGACTACGGAAGCGGAGATGCGCCATTACGATAGTGCGCTGGCGATGACTCTTTATGAAGATGATGTTCCCCAGTCTGTTTACGACTCTCTGTTGGATAGTGTCCATCGTCATCTTCCGCTACTTCACCGCTATTACGCGAAGAAAAAAGAATTGTTGGAGTTGCCGGAACAACATATGTATGACGTGTATCTGCCGCTAATCAAAGGTACGGCAAAAACGTATACATTTGCGGAAGCAAAAGAACTGTGTATCGCTTCGGTTGCTCCTCTGGGCGAGGAATACCAGACCATTTATCGAAAAGCCTTTGATGAACGTTGGATGGATGTTTATCCTCGTGAAGGCAAAGCCGGAGGAGCTTATTCTTCCGGTTCCTATGAAAGCCGCCCTTATATTTTATTGAATTTCAATGGAACGTTGGATTCGGTATTTACGTTGGCACATGAGATGGGTCATTCCATGCATAGCTACTATGCCAAACATAACAACGAAGGTCTCTACTACAACTACACAATCTTTGCCGCAGAAGTCGCTTCGACTTTTAATGAACTGCTGCTATTAGAGTATCTGACAAAGCACGCAAAGACCGAAGAAGAAAAACGGGAGCTTCTGGATCATCATTTAGACAGCTTCAAATCTACAGTATACCGTCAGACGATGTTTGCCGAATTTGAGAAGGTTGTTCATGCGCGTATAGAAGCCGGAGAAAGTCTTGCCGGGGAGGATTATGATCGCCTGTACCTCGAACTGAATCGAAAGTATTTTGGCGAATCGATGATTTCCGATGAGGAGATTGCCTACGAATGGATGCGTATACCGCATTTCTATTCCAATTTCTACGTCTACAAGTATGCGACCGGCTTTACGGCGGCGACGGTACTATCTCAAAAGGTTTTGCATGGAGACCAGAAAGATGTGGATGCCTATTTTACATTCTTAAAGGATGGCGCACATCATTTTCCGATTGAACAGCTTCGAATGGCAGGGTGCGATATGACCGATCCGAAGACGGTGGACAGCGCATTAGCTGTTTTTGGCGATTTGGTGGATAAAATAGAGGCGATTGAAACCCTATAAGTGATGTTGGAGGATAAAATGACGAAATATGTACTCATTGGTGGCAGCGCTGCGGGCTTTTTTGCTGCCAAACAAATTCGGAAAAACGATCCGGAGGGAGAAATCACCATTATCTCTGCGGAAAACATGGCTCCCTATTTTCGAATTAAGCTGACGGAAGCGATGGGGACGGGAGAAGAAACAGAACAATTATTACTGCAAAAGCCGGAATACTACGCGGAGCAAAAGATTACGCTTCTTTTAGGAAAGACAGTAACTTCCGTAGATTATGAAAAGAAGGAAGTGATTTTTACCGAGGGAAACAAGTTGTCTTATGACAAACTGTTGCTTGCGACAGGTGCCAATCCGTTTATTCCGCCATACGAAGGGGGAAAGCTGGAGGGCGTTACGTCCATTCGTACCGCAAAGGATTTGGAGAGTCTTCGCACCTATTTCCCCAAAATGCGTCGCGTCCTTGTCGTCGGAGGCGGATTATTGGGCTTGGAAGCCGCCTATGCTCTGCGCAAACAAAACTTTGAGGTGCATGTTTGCGAATTTGCTGAATATCTGTTGATTCGGCAGTTGGATGAAGAAACGGGAGCATGGGTAAAGGACAGTCTCGAGACAAACGAAAATCTTCATATTCATGTGGGAGTGTCTCTTAAGGAGGTGCATGGCGAGGAAAAGGTGACTTCCGTAACCTTATCAAACGGAGAAAAGCTGGATTGTGATGCGGTTGTATTTTCGGTTGGCGTTCGTTCGGACACCACTTTGGCAGGAGATACGCTAAAAAAGGACAAGGGCATTGTGGTTAATGACCGTATGGAAACCAGCGAGCCGGATGTGTGGGCTGCCGGCGACGTGGCGGAGTTGAATGGAAGAACTATGGGGCTTTGGTCGGCGGCGATGGAAATGGGAAAAGTTGCCGGAGAAAATATGACCGGAGGCGATGCGCATTACGATTCTCCGCTGCTATTTACCAATTTACAGATTGGTTCGGTGAAGCTGTTTTCCGCTGGTTCGCATGACGGAGAGATGCTGCAAAAAGAGGGAAAAGAGGGCGCGATCACGAAGTTCTTCTTTGATGAGAAGCAGGAGATAATCGGTGCGATTTTGTACAAAGACACTTCTTTGTCGGGAAAAGCAAAGAAATGGATTAAGGAACACGCTGACAAATCAGTTATTCTTCAAGCTCTTGAAGGTTGATCAGAGGAGATGGATCATGAAAACAAGACATTGCCTATCGCTGTTCGGTATTTTTGTCCTTTCCTTTTTCCTGCTTTCCTGCGGGAAAGAAAAGGCACCTGTATCCGGCGAAGGTTCGGTTTCCGAGAGCCGCGTTCAGGAAACGAGCAAAGAGATAAAGAGCCTGCGTCACGGAACAATTACATTAGTAAAACCGGGATTTGATAACAAAGTGAAGGAACTGCAGAAAAGAAATTCCGATGTTGTGGGGTGGCTGTCTTTGGACGGAACGCCTAATGCCTATCCGTTGCTTTACTCCGGAGACAACGAATTTTATTTGCGCCGAAACATCGATAAACAATATGAACTCTACGGCATTCCGTACATGGATATGGAAAACACACCGAAAATGGCAGACCAGAACACCGTTTTATATGGGCACATGCCGGATTTGGGCGGGCTGCAGCAATTCGGCGTTTTGCGTCATTACTTGCATCAGGAGTATACTGATAAAGCACCAAAAACGGTTACGGTGACGACCAATCATGGTATCTTTACGTATCGTCTGTTTGCTGTTCGTAAAGTTGCGGCGGACGCTCCCTATCGTAATGCCAATATGCCGGAGAAAGAGTATGCGCAACTGTTAAACGATACGATAAAAAACAATATGATTGATTTCGACTATCATCAACCGGTAACAACAAAGGAGCGCATTTTAACGCTGTCCACCTGTACGGAAGAAGGTGATGATGACTATCGTCTTGCCTTTGTCGGCGTATTGGATAAAGCGGAATTGACACCGGAAGCGTTTGAAGAAGCAAAAGCATTCTATAGCAACGCCTTGGAAAGCGCTCCGGAAAGCAGTGCTGCGCCTTCCGTATCACAATAGCTACGCATAGCGAAGGACGGCGCTTTAGTGCTATAAAAAACGGCGCATCAGACAGCACAAAAAAGGCAGAGAGATGCCGATTTCGGCATGGATGAAGGTAATGGAGAAGAAAGATGAAAAAGTGGTTGCGACGCATCGTCCAAGGCATTTTACTCATGGTGATGGCGTTTAGTATTGTCGAAATCGATTCCTATTTATGGGCAAGACAACATTCAAACTCTCAGCTTTCTCGCATCAATAAGCAACTTTCCGATTTAGCTGTCCCGACCGCTTCTTCTACGGGTGCCTCAGGCAGTAAGCAGGAAGAGCTTGTGGATTATACCGCTTTGATGAAAAGGCTGAAGGAAATGAACAAGGATACGGTCGCCTATCTCACCATTTTCGGTTCAGAAAATCGCTATCCGGTGTTGCAGGCAAAGGATAATGATTACTATCTTCGCCGAGGGATTGATGAGGAGTACAGCATCCAGGGCATTCCCTTCATGGACTTTCAAAACAAACCCGATTTGAGCGATCAGAATACGGTTTTATATGGGCACATGATGTACTATGGGGATGAGATGTTCGGCATCCTGAAACATTTTTTAGATCAAAGCTATACCGACAAAAGCGAGAAGCGGTTTACCTTAACGAACGAGAAGGGTGTGTATACGTATCGCATTTTTTCGATTCGCCAGCCCTTAGCAACCGATCCGTATCGTTATCCGAATTTGGAAGAAGAAAAATTCCTTGCTAATCTGCAGCAGGCATTAACACAGTCTGAGACCAATTTTCATTTCGATTCTGCCCTTTCCGCTAAGGATCACGTTGTTACCTTATCGACGTGTACGGCAAATCAGGATGACGAAAAGCGTATTGCCGTGGTTGGCGTTCTTGAGAAAATACAGACCAAAGAACGCACGATTACGCGTGAAGAGGTGATTGATAAACAGGGAAAAGGCAGCTGGGAGAAGACGGGGATGTTTCCTGTTCCCCAAACAGACGCCTCCTCGGCAAGTGAAGGAACGAACGCAGAAGACAACGAAGCAGGCAAAGGCGAGACGGAATAGTCTCGCCTTAAAATTTATGTGCAGGGCTTGAAAATAATCTCATCGTGCGGTATAGTAAACGTGTTGGCACTCAAACAATGAGAGTGATAATAAAAGACAGGAGGAATGTATGAAAATCAATCCAATTGGAGAGCGCATTGTCATTCATAAATTAGAGAAGGAAGAAACAACGGCATCCGGCATTGTATTGCCGACGTCCGCACAGGAGCAGCCGCAATATGCGGAAGTAGTCGCTATCAGTGATAAATTGTCCGGGCAAGAGGAATATAAAGACGCCGTGCAGATCGGCGATCGTGTTATTTATTCCAAATATGCCGGAACGGATGTGAAGTTGGACGGCGAAGAATATATCGTCATTAAGATTGAAGATGTTTTAGCGGTCGTTCGTGACTGAGTGTAACGCAGCAAGAGAATGTAGATAGAAGGAGAGAAAGAATGGCAAAACTCATTAGCTATAATACCGAAGCACGCCAGAAAATTCAGGAAGGCGTGAATAAATTAGCCGACACGGTGAAAGTGACGCTTGGACCGAAAGGTCGCAATGTTGTTTTAGAGAAAAGCTACGGCGCTCCGTTGATTACCAATGATGGTGTAACCATTGCCAAGGAAATTGATCTCGAAGACGCTTTTGAAAATTTAGGTGCGCAGCTTGTAAAAGAAGTTGCCACGAAGACCAATGATGTAGCCGGTGATGGCACAACGACGGCTACGTTGTTGGCACAGGCAATTGTTCGCGAAGGGTTGCGTAACATTGCTGCCGGAGCGAATCCGATGGTGGTGAAGCGCGGCATGAAAAGGGCATCTGACTTTGTCGTCCAGAAGTTGCAAGAAAGAGCAAAAGAAGTGGACACCATGGATGCCATTGCAAACGTCGGCACCATTTCGGCTGGGGAACAGGCGATTGGGCAAATGATCGCAGAAGCCATGGAGAAGGTCGGGAAAGATGGAGTGATCACGGTAGAAGATTCCAAGACGATGGAAAACGCCTTGGAGGTTGTTGAGGGTATGCAGTTTGATCGCGGCTACCTTTCTCCCTACATGGTGACCGATACCGAAAAAATGGTTGCTGAGTTAGAAGATCCGTACATCCTCATTACCGATAAAAAAATCGGCAATATCCAGGACATTCTTCCGCTTCTTGAGCAGATTGTACAGTCCGGAAAAACGCTGCTCATTATTGCAGAAGATGTGGAGGGGGAAGCACTCGCCACATTGGTTCTCAATAAGATTCGCGGCACCTTCAATGCAGTAGCGATTAAAGCACCGGGATACGGAGATCGTCGCAAAGAGATGTTGCAAGACATTGCCGTCCTTACCGGTGGACGTGTGATTACCGAAGATCTCGGTTTAGACCTCAAGACAGCGACCATTGATATGCTTGGCAGAGCCGGAAAAGTTAATATCGACAAGGAAAAAACGGTCATTGTCAGTGGCCATGGCGAGAAAGATGCGATCGCACAGCGCGTCGAACAGATTAAAAAACAGATCGAAAACACCGATTCGGATTACGACAAAGAAAAGCTTAAAGAGCGTTTGGCAAAATTGGGTGGTGGCGTTGCTGTTCTGCGTGTTGGCGCTGCAACGGAAACGGAAATGAAGGATAAGAAGTTGCGTATTGAGGACGCCCTTTCGGCGACTCGTGCGGCAGTCGAAGAAGGCATCGTAGCCGGTGGTGGTACTGCGATGATTGATGTCATCAACGATGTCGATGCGTTCATTGCGGACTTTGAAGGCGATGAGAAAGTGGGCGGACAGATTATTGTACGTGCTCTTGAAGAACCACTTCGCCAGATTGTAGCTAACGCCGGTCTTGAACCCTCCGTCGTTGTAGAGAAAGTCAAGGCGGCAGCTCCCGGTGAGGGTTTTGATGCCATGCACGAAAAATACGTCGATATGTTTAGCGCTGGTATTGTTGATCCGACGAAAGTGACCCGTTCCGCTTTGCAGAATGCGGTATCTATCGCCTCTATGTTCTTGACCACCGAAGCGGCTGTCGTGAGTATTCCGGAAGAGAAAAAGGATCCGGGAATGAATCCGGCAGCAGGTTACGGCGCATATTAATCGGTCGGTGAATAAAAAATAAGCTGATAAAACTGCAATAAAGCGAAATTTCGCTTTATTGCAGTTTTTATTTTATGGAGAAAAGGATAAATTTACATTATAATGAAAAACTATTACCATCTTGTCTTATTCATGGGACAGGATGAAGCACATGCGAGATAAGAAATAGGAAGTGCTTTGATACAATGAGGACACCACCGAAGTCCGGACGGATACACAGAAGACGGAATGAAGCATATAGAACCTTCTCCGCAGGGAGAAGAAAGGAGGATGGTATGACCTCTTCACGAACAGAAAAAGAATCGCGTATACGTATGCACATTATTGGTTTGCTCTCTCGGTACAAAGCGAATCAGGAAAAATTGGATCGCTACAGTGACGATGAAGTCGTTCGCGAGTGGCAGGCGGGTGAAAGCTATGCTGCCGCTTTGCTTCCTTCAAATTCGTCGCACACAACGGAGAATGCTCTTTGTCCGGATTTGCCCTCCCTTTCTTTCTTGTTGGAAATGGAGCGCCGGCAATTTTTCTCCACCTTGGAACGATTGAAAATCGAAGTACAGTTGGTGAAATTGCTTTTGTTGCATCTTTCTGATGAAGATGTTGCGTTGTTGACCAATCGGTATTATAAAGGGTATTCGATATCACGTGTCTGTGCGGAGATGTTCTTTTCACGAAGCACTTTCTATCGCCGACATGAAGAGATATTAGAACAATTAGTGTCTTACTATGATGCTATTTTTCCGCACACTATGGATTCTTCCTTAAAAGCGCCGGAAAAGGGGAAGGAGTAATACACCCTTTTCATTTTTCCATTCTTTGGTATCCTATAGGGGAGAATTAAAGGGGGCACTATGCAGCTATTGCTTATACACCCGAATGCGGATAGTGTAGAAGACTTATCTGCAGCATTCACTTATGATGGATATGATGTGCTGTCTTGCACTACGCTAAAACGGGCGGAAGAACTCCTGCAAAGAAATACTGTGGACATGACTATTCTGACGGATGAGATGGAGGATGGCAATGTCCTGGATTTCTTTACTGTCTTAGAGGCAGCAGGTGCGTTACCGGCGATGATTCTGACCCGATCCACCTCGGTGAAACACATCGTTCTTTTACTGGAGTATGGATATCGGGAAGTCGTGCGCCTTCCTATGGATATTTTGGAAGTAAAAGCCCGTGTAAGGGCAATGCTTCGAAGTCAGAGCACGACGAAAGAGGCTGAAGAAGATCCGTTCCGGATAGAACTTTTCGGTTTGCAGATTGATATGATCCACCGCATTCTGCAGCACGAAGAAAAAAGTGTACAGCTTACTAGCAAAGAATTTGAGGTACTTTTGGTGCTGATTCGAGAAAAGGGGAAGGTTCTATCACGCGCCGATTTAGCACGCGAATTATGGACGGAAATCGATGCGGTGCATGAGCGTAATATTGATGTTTATGTGCGTCGCTTACGGGAAAAGCTCAATGCGATTGAAATGGATGAACTGATTGCGACAAAATGGGGAGAAGGTTACCTTTTGCATTCGATTGACCCCTTGTATCGAAATGCGACCGAACTCAGTCACGCTTTGGGCGAACACGGCGAAGAATAGAAAGCCGAGGAAACGGTGCGTATACGTCTGGATAAATGGCTTGCCCATCAAGGTTTGGGATCGCGAAAAGAAGTCAATGCGCTCATTCGATCCGGCAGAGTGCGAGTAAATGGTAAGGCGGTAACCGTTCCGAAGAGCGTCATTCTCGAGTCGGATCATGTGCAGTGTGATACACAGGATATTCGGTATCAACGTTATGTATATTTTCTTCTACATAAGCCAAAGGGAGTGCTTTCCGCAACGCGCGATAAACGGACAACGGTTTTGGATCTTCTTCGACCGGAAGACCGTCACCGTTCGGTCTTTCCGGTTGGCCGTTTAGATCGCGATACCACGGGACTGCTTTTATTAACCGATGACGGAAGACTTGCTCATGCGCTTTTATCGCCGCGTCACCATATTGAAAAAGAATACTTCGCCAAAGTAGATCGTCCGATTGACGAACGGCTCATTACACGCTTTGGCGAAGGCATTCTCCTTGAACCGGAGGGGATATTGACTGCACCGGCGAAGATTATGCTGCGCGAAGACGGGAGTGTCAGCGTGACGATTACCGAAGGAAAGTATCATCAGGTAAAACGGATGTTTGCGGCGGAAAACCGCACGGTTCTTTCTTTACATCGTCACCGCATGGGACCTTTGGTGTTGGATGCCGATTTAGTAGAAGGACAATACCGCGCTTTGCGCAAAGAGGAAATTGAGCAGCTGCGCACGGCAGCGGATCAACGCCCGGAAGGGGCTTAGGAAGCGAAAACAAAATGAAGTACTATATCGCCGATTGCCATTTCGGTGATGAAGAAGTCATTCGTTTTAGCCATCGACCTTTTTCTACGGTAGAGGAGATGGATGAAACGATGATTGCACGATGGAATCGTACAGTGAAAATATCGGATGATGTCTATATTGTCGGCGATCTCATCCATCGTTGCTCCGAGCCGGAGAAATATTTAGAACGTCTAAACGGTCATTTGCATCTTATTCTTGGCAATCATGACCGTTGTATTGAAGAGAATCCCTTGTTGCATCGTTATTTTGAAGAAATAATCTCTTATGCGATCGTTTACGACCATCGTCATCGTCTCGTGTTGTTTCATTATCCTATGCTGGAATGGGACGGTTACTATTACGGTACTTGGCATCTCTATGGGCACATTCACAATCACCCCTCCCTTACGCGGGAGCGTACCAAGGAATTGTCCAAAGCACTTAATTGCGGCGCGGATGTTGTAGACTACTGTCCACGTACTTTTGATGAATTGGTAGCCATCAATAAACGTGACTGCTTTCGCTCGTCGCGCCCACAGGGAGCGGTATAACGAGACAGATTCCGACAATTTGACGACGATACTACAGGGAGTCTTTGCGTTTGAACCGATAGAGGGTTATCTACGTTATTTTTCGGCGTTTGCCTGCCAATTCATCTATGAATTGAGAATGCTTGACCGGACGATCCCAAACGGCCTCACGCCCCATCAGCCGCAAACGACGTTTGGCGCGTGTCATACCGACATAGAACAGGCGGCGCTCCTCTTCCAGCAAATCGGAATTTCCGGCAGCGTATTCTTCTAACGCCAAGGAGGAAGGGAATTCCGTCTGAATGAGATCCATCAGCCAAACCGTATCGTATTCCAAACCTTTTGCGCCATGAATGGTGGAGAGGACAACCGGAGACGGCTGATTGGTCGATATGAAGCCCTCTTTTTCTACGACCTCCGTTTCTTCTTGCCAATTCCTTTGACTGCGTTCTTCCAACTCTCGAAGACGCTTACGAAAAGCCGGGTAGGTTGCGCAATAGCTTGCACAATCTTCCAGCCATTCAATGAGACGAGCTTCAATGGAAACGGCATTCGTGCTGCGACGAGCACGCTCTTTGAGAAATTCTTTATAGCCGATTTCTTCATAAACAATGGCGATTGCCTGTTTTGGCGTCGCCGTTTGTATACGTAAAAACGCATCTTCAAGAAACATAAGGCGATCTTGATAGAATGTGTTTTGTGTTTCTTCTGCCGCAAGAAGCTGTTGCCATACCGTTTCTCCGATAGGGGCGGATTCCAGTGTGGACAGAAAACTTTTTTTCAGAAATTGATTCATTTTATAGTAAATGCGCGAAAAACAGGCAACATCACACGGATCCAATGCCAAGGTAAAGAAGTCAAAGATATCGTTGAGTACCGGATGATGAAAATAGCGATAAACATCGGAACGAAGCTGGAACGGGATGTTTCGACGATCCAAGGCATCCATCAGAGCAAGAGCAGACATATTATTTCGATACAGGACGGCGACACTTCCCTGCGCCTGATCGCTTGGCAAGTCACGACAAAGACGATCGGTTTGTGCGCGAAGTGAATGCGTCAGAATGACCTGCGTTTTTTCGCTGCTTTCCGTTTCGCTTTTTGCGGTTTTTCCATAACGTGTTGTGTTTTCTCGAATCAATCCGGCAGAGAGTTTTACGATATTTTTCGTGGATCGGTAGTTATCTTGCATAAAAAGGACTTTTGTATTCGGGAAAAGGGTTTTCACGTTCAACAGATATTTGGGATCCGCCCCTCGAAAGCCATAAATAGACTGATCATCATCTGCCACAATGAAAATATTGTTTTCTGGCGCGCTTAGAAGATGCAGAATGCGCCATTGTACGAGTGAGGTGTCCTGCGCTTCGTCCACTTGAAAGTACGGGTATTTTTGCTGCCAGCGTTTCCGTATCGTTTCCTCCTGATCAAGCAATTGCAAGGTGCGCCAGAGCATATCATCAAAATCGATGAGATGATGCTCCGCCTTAAATTGCTGATAGGTGCTTTGAAGCGCTTCAAAATGGGAGAAGCGGGTGGCGGTTTTTTTCTTGGCTTGGTCAGCACTCTGCAACGTGTTTTTCATGTAACTGTCCAGACGAAAAAAGGCATTGCGTTCATCTTCCGGCATGGGGCGGTGCAACAGCTGACGATAGAGCGCTTCCACAACACGATATTTGTTATACGCAGTGGAAGCTTCCATTAATTCCAAGCGGATATGTTTTTCCGCCGCATATTCCCGCAGAATACGATAGCAAAAAGCGTGGATGGTGGAAAATACCGCGCAGCTTTCTCCGTACTTTGCACTGTAGCGGTTTTTCATATCAATAGCCTGCTGACGGGAGAAGGTAATCGAAGCAATGGAGGAGAGGGCAATGCCCGATGCTTCCAGCTGATGAAGCCGTTCCAGCAAGATGGTTGTTTTGCCTGCGCCGGGTACAGCAAGCACAAGGCAGGGACCTTCTTGATGAGCGATGGCTTGTTTTTGTATGGGAGTAAACATGGTCATATTGGCACCTCTTCTTTACGTCGTATCTTCATTGTAACGGATACGTTGTTGCGAAAGAATCTCTTTTTCCTGTCGCATCGCTACATTCTGTTCCGTTTCCGTTCTTCTTGTTTTCTCTTGTTTCTTTTGACGTGGAAAACAGAAGGAATACAAACATTTTTATCGCAAAACCCACTCGCATCTTGCCACGGCAAAATGGACTGTGGTACAATAATCGAGTAAGTTTTGCGCTGGTGTGTCGGAATGGCAGACGAGGCAGACTCAAAATCTGTTGCTAGCAATAGCGTGTGGGTTCAAGTCCCACCACCAGCATAGCGAAGGGCGGCCTCGGTCGCTCTTTTTTTATACGGCTTCGGTTAATTCTGGTTTTTGGGATGTTGGTTTTTTTGCCACTCTCTATGACCGTAATGTAAAGATGCTTGTGATGGTATCGACCGTTGCCCAGTTATTGGCAATCATGTTCTATGCCTTCTGCCTGCGGGCATAATCAACGAACGGAGGAACGGATGAAGAATAAAAAGACATTTTTAATGATTGATGGTTCAAGCCTGTTGTTTCGGGCGTTTTATGCTATCCGCCATCTGACTACGCGCGATGGCATTTTTACCAATGGCGTGTATGGCTTTCTCAATATGTTCTTCCGCGCGCGCGACATGGTAAATCCCGATTATATTCTGGTTGCCTTTGATCGTGGCGGAAAAACCTTCCGGACGGAAGACTATGAAGCCTATAAAGGGACAAGACAGGAGACACCATCCGAACTTAGTGCGCAGTTTGGCATGACGAAAGACGTTCTGGATGCCATGGGAATTTGTCATCTTGACCGTGAAGGCTATGAAGCGGATGATATTGTCGGGACGGTTGCTAAGTTAGCTTCGGAAAATGGTGTACAGAGTTACTTGTTGACAGGCGATCGCGATTACTTTCAATTGGTGGATGAGAACACGACGGTTTTATTCACCAAAAAAGGCATTTCCGAGTTGGAAGAAGTGGACATCGCATGGATACAAGAAAAGTACGGTTTGCTTCCGCATGATTTAATCGAAGTGAAGGGGTTGCAGGGAGATGCTTCAGACAATATTCCGGGCGTTGACGGCATTGGAGAAAAAACAGCTCTCAAGTTGATCCGCACGTATGGCACAATTGAAGAAATTTATGCGCATCTGGATGACCTGAAAGGCAAGATGAAGCAGAATTTGGAAGAGGGAGAAGCACAGGCTTATTTAAGCCGTCGATTGGGTACGATTTTTCGGGACGTACCGTTGGAGATGACGTTAGACGATTTTCTTCCTCAATCGGTCAATACCGAAAAGCTCATGGATCGCTTTGAACGATTGGAGTTTCATTCTTTCGTCGATCGATTGGACAAAAAGAGCGCGACAACAAAAACGCCGACGACACGAGCCGAATGGATTGATTCTGTTTCTTGGGAGGATCTTGCCAAGTCGCTTTCTACGCAAGAAGAGATTGTCTTTTCTCTTGTGGCGGATGGAGAAAGTTATATCCATGATCCCGTGACGATTTGCGCATTTCACACGCCAAACGACGAGGGGAAACTCTTGCGTTTATCCGGAAACGAAGAGACTTTTCGCCTCTGTTTTCAGCCTCTGTTTTCGTCATCCACAATTCGCTTCCTTGCGTATGACGTGAAAGAGAGTATGGTTTTGCTGTCGCGCTTGGGCATTTCTTTTTCGGCTGCGTATGATGATGTCATGCTCATGGAGTATCTTGTTGACCCCAATCGTTCAAGTTATACGATAGATCAGCTGGCTTCACGACTTCATTTGGGACATTTGGCATCCCAAAAAGAGCTTCTCGGTTCAGGAAAGAGCAAGACGACGATTTCTTCTACGGATCCCGATGCGGTTGCGACGTATTTTAGTGTCGCATTAAAAACGGTCAGGGAAGCTAAGCCGGTGTTGCAGAAGGAAGTTGAACGGCTTTCGATGCAAAAACTATACGAAGAGATTGAGAATCCCCTTGCTGCCGTGCTGGCGCGCATGGAGATTGCCGGCATTGCTGTGGATGAAAAAATGCTGGATGCGTTGGATGCGGAGTTTTCGTCAGCGCTTTCCAAAGCGGAAAAGCGTGTTTTTGACGCTGCCGGTGAAGAATTTAACTTGCAGTCTCCCAAGCAGTTGGGAGAAGTGCTGTTTGAAAAGATGCATCTTCCGCATGGGAAAAAGACCAAGACGGGATATTCTACCAGCGCGGAGGTACTGGAAAAACTACGAGACGTGGATCCTGTTATTCCTGCCATTTTAGAGGTGCGGAAACTGTCTAAGTTGAAATCGACATACATTGACGGTTTGCGACCCCATATTACGGAAGAAGGGCGTATTCATTCCACGTTCCGCCAAAATGTGGCAGCAACAGGGCGCATTTCTTCCACCGAACCGAATTTGCAGAATATTCCTGTTCGCACAGAGGAAGGTCGAAAGTTGCGTGCGGTTTTTGTTGCCGCGCCGGGCTTTACCCTTGTGGATGCCGACTATTCACAGATTGAACTACGCATTTTAGCTTCACTCAGCGGAGACGAAACGATGATCGATGCATTTCGTCATGGTTTTGACATTCACCGAAAAACAGCGGCGGAGGTAAACCATATTGCGCCGGAAGAGATAACGCCTCTGCAACGTTCCTACGCTAAGGCGGTGAATTTCGGCATTATTTACGGCATCAGTGACTACGGTCTTTCCCGTGATTTGAATATTCCTCGTCAGGAAGCAGCAGAGTACATCGCTTCGTATAAAAACACGTATCCGCAAATTCGTTCGTATATGGAATATATCGTGGAAAAGGCAAAGAAAGACGGCTATGTGGACACCTATTACGGACGTCGTCGGGAGATTCCGGAACTACAGAGTCGTAATTTCAACGTGCGCGGTTTCGGTGAGCGTATCGCTCTTAATACTCCTATTCAAGGCACAGCAGCCGACATGATCAAATTGGCGATGATTCGCGTGGATCGCGGCTTGCGCGAAGGAAATTATCGTTCACGCCTCGTTCTGCAGATTCATGATGAACTCATTATTGAGGCACCGGAAGACGAAGCGGAAGAGGTCGGAAAGCGTGTGGTGCAATGGATGCAGGAGATAAGCGACTTTTCCGTTCCTATCGTAGCGGATATGAATCGGGGAAAAAGTTGGCTGGACGCGAAGTAGGACTTTTTTCAGACAGTAAAACCCCAAAAAGAGTCACGAAAGAATAGCAAACGACATAGTCGGTATGCCACGCATGTATAAAGGTGTGTTTCTCCCCGCAATTTTCGATTACAATAGAGAAAAAGAAAGGCGAATCATGGAGAACGAAAATCGTGTGCGTCGTATTGGCATTACCGGAGGCATAGCCTGCGGAAAGTCCGCTGTTACCGATATGCTTCGCAAAATGGGCTTTACGGTTCTGGATGCGGATGCCCTTTATCATCAGCTTATCGGGAAAGGGGGAACGCTTTTACGTTCACTTGTTGACTATTTCGGCACGAGCATTCTTACCGCGGAGGGAACGCTGGATCGTAAGAAACTCGGCGAGTATATTTTTGCACGGGAGAGTGAACGCAAAAAACTGGATCAGCTTACGCACCCGGCGGTGTATCATGCGTTGGAACATCTTGCGCAAAAAACGATCCAGCAATGGATAAGAACGGATCTGTTCGAGAAAGAGGAAGAAAGCGATATGCGCCGATTGCTCTTTTTTGATGTTCCGCTTCTTATCGAATCGCTTGCGGAAGCGCGCTGTTTATGTCTGGACAGTATTTGGTTGGTCACGGCGCCGGATGAAGAGCGGAAAAGACGGTTGATGATGCGTGACGGTCTGTCTCGCAAGGCGGCGGAACAACGCATATCTGCGCAGATGAGCGAGGAAGAAAAACGAAAGAAGGCGAGTGTCATTTTGAATAATGATGCCGATTTGGTAAAGTTAAAGAAGATTGTAGAAGAGGCTGTTCGAGGAGAATTATATGCGTAAAGCGAAAACCGGAGTAAAAGCGGTAAGACATTTCTTTCGTAATGTGTTCATTATTCTATTTGTGTTGATTGTGCTGGCACTATGCGCTACCACTTTCTTTTTTTACCGCGGAAGCGCAAACTATGCGGTGAAGTACGGCGCAGAAATCACAGAAGCAGCGGAAAAAGAAGGATTAAGCCCTTATCTTGTGGCAGGCATCGTTAAGTCGGAGAGTGATTTTCAGGCGGATATTGTTGCCGAAGACGGCGGCGTTGGACTCATGCAACTTATGCCGGAAACGGTAGATTGGGTATGCCAGCGTCTTGAGTTGGATAAAGAAACGATTGATTTGAAGGATCCCAAGACCAATTTACAGATAGGAACCCACTACCTTTCCTATCTAATTAGTCGCTATCAAAGCGAACATTTAGCCATTGTGGCATATAACACGGGCATGACCAACGTTGATAAATGGTTAAAAGACGGAACAATCACGTGGTCATTGGAAACTATGCAGAACGTCCCGTATGATGTCCCCAGACGGTATGTGCATCGCGTAGACAAGGCGCAAAACATCTATGCGAAAATGTATCGGGGCGGTTTACCGGAGGATACAACAAGCGAAAACAAAGTGCTTTTCGCTTTCAAGAATATGTGGCGGACGATGGGGGCTTTTGCTGCACAGTATTGATCCTAAGATATAAGTAGGAACCGTCTACACAGTGGTTTGACAAGAAAAGCAAGTGCCCCTATAATATAGGGGTCACGTTTGCAGAAGTGGTGGAATAGGCAGACACGCCATCTTGAGGGGGTGGTGAGCATAGCTTGTGTGGGTTCGAATCCCATCTTCTGCATGATAACGGTCTGAGCGATCAGACCGTTCTTTTTTTGCTTTTCGTCCGGGGAAGCCCTCACAAAGCCTACACATTTCTTTGTGAACGGTGTAACAAGGTCGGGAGGTGTGGTAGAATAGTCATGTTTAGGGTGTAGTCGTTTTCCGTAGATGGAGGGGGAGAACGATTCCTCATAACGGTTAAGTACAGTTTGAGAGGAGTAGTTTATGCAATTAAACAACCTGACGTTCCGTGGAGGGGTGCATTTTGAAGATTACAAAGCGCTTTCCAACGGAGCCGAACTTCAGGTCATGCCTGCTCCCGATGTGATTACTTTACCGATGTCCCAGCATATTGGCGCACCGGCAAAGCCCATCGTGAAGAAAGGCGACCATGTTGATGTGGGACAGAAAATTGCGGAAGCGGGCGGCTTTGTTTCGGCTGTCGTACATTCCAGCGTTTCGGGTGAAGTGCAGGACATCATCGATTATGTCAAACCGGATGGATCGAAAGTTCCGGCCATTGTTATTGCCAATGATCACCAAGATACGCTCGGTTATACGCCTGTCGATCGCAGTAAAGACGACCTGACGCCGGAACAGATCGTTGAATATGTCAAAGAAGCCGGTATCGTTGGCATGGGTGGCGCGGGTTTCCCGACGCATGTCAAGTACATGCCGCCAAAGGATATGACCATCGACACAATTATTATCAATGGTGCCGAATGTGAGCCGTATCTGACCAGCGACGACATGCTCATGCGCATGCACCCGGAGAAGGTGGTTGCCGGTTTGAAATTAATTATCAAAGCTACCGGTGCTAAAAAAGGCTACATAGCAATCGAACAAAATAAGCCGAAGGCCATTGAGGCGGTGGTGGCTGCTTTGGGCGAAGAAGAAAATCTTGCCGTAGCAACCATGAAGACAAAATATCCGCAGGGCGATGAAAAGAATCTCATTGCTGCGGTTACGGGACGGCACATTCCAGCCGGACAGCTTCCGGCCAGTGTGGGCTGCGTGGTCTCCAACGCTGCGACGACCTGTGCGGTTGTGGATGCCGTTTACTACGGAAAGCCGCTCTATGAGCGTATTGTTACCGTGACCGGTCATGCCATCAAAGCGCCAAAGAATATTCTTCTGCGTTTTGGAACATCTATTCGCGATGCTGTGGAATTTAGCGGTGGCTACGCAGAGCAGCCCGGCAAGATTATCTGTGGCGGTCCTATGATGGGCGTGGCTATGGCTTCGGACGATGTTGCGCTGGACAAGCGCAATAACGGAATCTTAGTGATGACGGTCGAAGAAAGTCTTCCCAAAGCGATTGATCCTTGTATTCGCTGCGGACGTTGTGTCGAAGCGTGTCCAATGCATCTTGAGCCGCTCATGCTTGCCAACGATGTGCGTATTGGCAACTACGATTCGGCGCGTGATTACTATATTAAGCAATGTATTGAGTGTGGAACCTGCGTATACAGTTGTCCGTCTCATCGTCCGCTTTTGCAATGGATTCGTTTCGGAAAAGCGGAAATCGCAGCAATGGATAGAAAGTAGGAGGGACTATGGAAACTACTTCGCAAATTCAGGTGAAGGATCAGTTGCTTCATGTTGCCGCTTCTCCCCATGTGACCACGGGCGAGACGATGCAGCGCATGATGTTTGATGTTCTTATCGCCTTAATTCCGTCCATCGTGGTATCAGGCGTGGTTTTCGGTTTACAAGCCATTCTTCTCATTGCCGTTTGCGTTTGCGCGACGGTCGGTGCAGAAGCGGTATTTCAAAAACTGCGCAAACAGCCCATTACCGTTTCGGACGGTTCAGCCATGATTACCGGTGTTTTATTAGCATTTAACTTGCCCGCAACCTATCCGCTTTGGAAGGCGGCGATTGGTGGCGTTTTTGCCATTGTGATTGCCAAACAGTTTTTTGGCGGTCTTGGCCGTAACTTTGTTAACCCCGCCTTGGCAGGACGTGCTTTCTTGATGTCTGCGTGGGCGAAGGATTTTTCCCAAACGCCGTATCCGTTTGGGGCTGTTCCGGCAGGCGTAGATTCCGTAACAGCCGCTACACCGCTTTCGGGCGGACCGGTTCCTGCTTTATGGGATATGTTTGTAGGCAATATGCCCGGTATGCTCGGTGAAGTGAGTGCGCTGGCCATTCTTATCGGTGCAGCGTATCTTCTCTGGCGAGGCGTGATTCGTCTGCGCATTCCGTGTGGCATGATTGGATCGTTCATCGTGTTTACCTCGGTGTTCGGCATGATTAACGGCACATTTTCACCGGCGAATATTCCTACGGAGGTATTGAGCGGCGGTTTGATGCTCGGCGCATTCTTTATGGCGACGGATTATGCCACTACTCCGATGACGGGTCGCGGTCAGTTGATTTTTGCCATCGGTGCAGGTTTCCTTACGGCGTTGATTCGCCATTTCGGGACGCTTCCCGAAGGTGTTTCCTACGCGATTTTGCTGATGAACGTAGCTACTCCGCTGATCGATAAATACGTTAAGAACCAGCCGTTTGGAGGTGTGTCGCGATGAATAAATCCATAATGTATGCGATCAAACTATTCGTGATTTGCGCTGTAGCAACCTTTGTACTCGCCGTAACCAATTCCGCCACAGCGCCGGTCATTGAAGACGCACAAAAGCAAAAAGAATTACAAGCATTTACGGAAGTTTTCCCGGGATTGGAAGAAACGAAACCTGTCGAAGATACCAGTGTTCTCACTGAGAATATCGTTGCGGTCAATGAAGCGATTATCGGCGGAAAGACAGAGGGGTATCTCTATTCCGTCAGCTCGCCGGTTGGTTACGATGGGCCGATTACCTTTGTTGTAGGGGCTAAAACAGATGGCACGGTTACGGGATTGAAAGTAATCAATCAGACAGAAACCACGGGCTTTGGTGCCGGTGTCGCCAAACCGGAATATGCTGCCGGAATGCAGGGCGTCACGCTGAATCAGCCGTTAAAAGCAGAAGGAAATGGTGGACAGCCTGATGTTATGCCAGCAATTAGTGGCGCAACTCGCACAACAACCGCCATGGAAAAGGCAATGAACATGGTAGTGGAAGCCCACGCGAAACTGGCAGGTTCGTCTGTCCAGTCCATGCAAAAGTAGGAGGGATAGTATGGATAAATTAAAAGAAGGTGTATTTTCCAACAATCCAGTCCTGATTCAGCTGATTGGATTCTGTTCGGTTTTGGCGGTTTCCTCGACGGTTTTGGGCGCCATCGGTATGTCCTTGTCGTTCATGTTCGTCTTGGTTCTTTCCAACATCGTGATTTCACTCTTGCGCAATTTCATTCCGAATGAAATTCGTATTCCGGCATTTATTGTCGTTATCGCCAGTTTCGTCACGATTCTGCAAATGTGTCTGCAAGCCTATTTTGAAGAGATTTACGATTTGTTGGGGATTTTCCTTCCGCTGATCGTGGTTAACTGCATTATTCTCGGTCGCGCTGAGGCGTTCGCATCAAAGAATGGCGTATTCGCTTCCGCTATCGATGGTATCGTGAACGGTATCGGCTATGCGTTTGTTATTATCACGGTTGCGGTGGTACGCGAGCTTTTTGGAGCCGGTACACTTCTTGGTGCGCGGATTATTCCCGAAACGGCAACTATTCCGTTTCTGCAGCAGCCGGCCTCTTCTTTCATGCTGCTTGGCATTTTCCTTGCTGTGATGAACCAAATTAATATCGCAAAAGAGCGAAAAGCCAAGGCAGAGGAAGAAAAAGCCTTAGCGGATTCATCTTCGCCGGCGATAGCGGAATAAGGAGGAGAACATGGGCTTTTTTCAAATCATTTTTTTGACTATTTTTGTCAACAACTACGTTCTTGCTCAGTTCCTCGGCATTTGTCCGAGCATCGGTGTTTCCAGTAAAGTTGAAACTTCCATGGGCATGAGTGCAGCGGTTACCTTCGTTATCACATTGGCTTCGGTAATTACCTGGGTTTTGGATCGCCTTATTCTGCAACCAAACTTTGTGTATTTACGCACTGTTGCCTTTATTCTTGTCATTGCCGCCTTGGTGCAAATCGTCGAAATGTTTCTCAAAAAGTCGGCACCGAGCCTCTACAATGCGCTGGGCATCTATCTTCCGCTCATTACCACGAACTGTGTGGTGCTTGGCGTTGCCATTTTGAACGTGCAAAGCGATTATACCTTGCTGCAAACCGTAGCGAGTGCGCTTGGTGCTTCCATCGGTTTTGCCTTGGCACTCATTTTGCTTGCCGCCATTCGTGAGCAGTTAACGCGCATGGAAAATATTCCGGAATGCTTCCGGGGCGTGCCTGCTGCCTTGACGACGCTTGGCTTGATGTCCATGGCATTTGCCGGATTTGCCGGCATGTTCCAGTAAGAAACGGAAAGAAGGTAGTCATGGATTTTACTCAAGTATTTCCGCCCGTTGCGATCATGTCCATTCTGGGCGGTGCATTTGCTCTGCTGATTGGCGTTGTCAGTAAGTTGACCCATATTGACGTTGACCCGCGCATTACGCAGATTCGAGAAGCTCTTCCGGGAGCAAACTGCGGCGCTTGCGGGTATCCCGGCTGTGATGGCTGCGCTGTGGCTATGGCAGAAGGAAAGGCTTCGCTTAGTGCGTGTGTGGTCGGCGGTGCCGAAGTGACCGAAAAAGTGGCGGCGATTATGGGTTCCTCTGCCGAAACCGGTCAGCGGTATGTGGCAAGCGTAAAATGTCAAGGCGATTGTACGCATACAAAAGAACTCTTTGCTTATCATGGCATTCAAGATTGTCGTATTATGGCAAAGCAGCGCGGTGGCGGTAAGTCCTGTTTATATGGCTGTCTTGGCTGTGGCACGTGCCAATCGGTTTGCGCCTTCGGTGCCATCCGCATGATAAACGGTGTTGCGGTGATTAATCAGGAGAAATGTACGCAATGTATGCAGTGCATGAGCGTTTGCCCGAAGCATATTATTGAACTTGTTCCGTATCATGCAGTCGCGCAGGTCAAGTGTCATAATCCGGAATTTGGCAAAGACGTAAAGAATGCTTGTACGATTGGTTGTATCGGCTGCGGTATCTGTGCAAAATTGGCCCCGGAGGAGTTTGCGCTGGATGGAAAGCTGGCACATGCTACGTACCATGATGGATATGATGTCGAAAAGGCACAGGCCGCTGCAGCAAAATGCCCGGCGAAGTGCATCGTTGTCGATTCTGATGGAGATGTCAATGCCAAAGGCAAAACGGCAGAAGAGAAGGAAGCGGCACTCGCTTAGGAAAAGGAGAAATTATGCAGGAAAAGGAAGCGTATATTCGCACCCGATTGCAGGCGGATTTTGAAGCACAGTTTGGCGACGCGCGCGACGTGCGCTTCTTTTTCGCGCCAAGCCGGATTAATATAATTGGAGAGCATATCGATTACAACGGAGGAGCGGTTTTTCCCTGTGCACTGACCATTGGTACGTATGCATTGGCAAGACCGAATGACCTTAACGTATTACGTTTATATTCAGTTAACATGGAAAATCGGCAGGATATTTCCTTACCGCTTCCCGCGTATGAAGCGAAACGAGAATGGGCGAATTATCCTATTGGTGTAGCCAAAGCGCTTGAGAAAGAAGGCGTCTCGCCAAAAGGGATGGACGTCGTCGTTTATGGCAATATTCCAAACGGATCGGGGTTAAGCTCCTCTGCCAGTCTGGAACTGCTTTTCGGTGTATTGTATTCCGCATTCTGGAGTGAAAGGCCCATTCCCACGCTTACATTGGTCGAAGCGGGCGTTTGGTGCGAAAATGACTTTTTCGGTCTGCATACGGGCATTATGGATCAGTACGTCATCGGTTTTGGCAAAGCCGGTCACGCGATGGTTCTGGACACCGCGAATAAAACGCATACCTATGTACCACTTTCCCTGGAAGAAAAAGAGGCGGTTCTCATCGTATTAAACACCGGACATCGCCGCGAGCTAAAGGATTCCAAGTACAATGAACGACGCGCAGAATGTGATGAAGCGCTGGAGCAGTTAAATGCGGTACTGACGAAGGAAGGAAGAGAGACAAAAGCGTTTCTTTGTGCGTTTACGGCAGAGGATCTGCCTCTTCTTGCACACTTGGATTCGGAGGTGCTTCGTCGTCGCGTCCATCACGTGATAACGGAGAACCAGCGTGTAAAAGATGCCGTTTCTGCGTTGCAGACGGGTGATCTGGATCTTGTTGGAGATGTACTGAAAGCCGGCCATGCGTCTATGCGCGATGATTACGAAGCCAGCGGTCCACACCTGGATGCGATCGTCGATGCGGCCAATCACGCAGAAGGGTGTTATGGTGCGCGCATGACGGGTGCTGGATTCGGCGGCTGTGCCATTGCACTGGTAAAGAAGGAAGCCGTGAATGCGTTTTCGGCTGCGGTGAAAAAAGCATATCAGGACAAGATGGGTATTGTACCGGAACTGATTGTGTCTACCGCTGGAGACGGAGCGGGCGAACGGCGATAATGCCGAAAAAATACCATTCCTTTTGTACACTTGCTTTTTTGAAGAAAGAGAGGCGTTCTCGCCTCTCTTTTTTGCTCATCGTACAGAAATGGGATGCGGCGGTACAGCATTCTCTGTTCGAAAATTGACCCTATATGATAAACTAAGGCTCGGTAAGGGGGCAGCATGAAAAAACGATGGACAACACGCGCAGATCGCCTGCTCATCTTGTTTTTGACGTTGGCGAGCAGCATCGCGTTAGCAATACTGTTTTTCGGTCGAACCGAATCGAAACAGGCTATCCATGTCAGCATTCAGGTGGACGGAAAAGAGATTGATCATTTTTCACTTGCAGAAGCGGAAGGGCGAACCATGCGTTACAAAACCTCTTACGGCTGCAATGTGGTAAAAATCGAGCAAGGAAAGATTTCTGTATTTGAAGCGGATTGTCCGGACAAACTGTGTGTGCATCAGGGACGCATTTCTCGACCGGGACAGATTCTTGTTTGTTTGCCGAATCGTTTTTTAGTGGAGCTAAGGGGAGGAGCGGAGGACGCGTCCGATGTGGACGCCTATCTCCAGTAGATCATGCAGAAAAGACGCATTTCGACGAAAAAGATTGTTTTTTTATCGCTTCTGACAGCCATGGCACTCGTCATTTCACTTTTTGAACAGATGATGCCGCTTCCCATCGGTGTTCCTGGTGCGAAATTAGGTCTGTCGAATTTAGTGATATTAACGACTATCGTGGTGTACGGCTCAAAAGAAGGAATAGCAGTGGCGGCATTAAAATCGGTTTTACTTTTGCTTCTTACCGGTTCGGTCACCGGCTTTTGGTATTCAATGGCCGGTGCACTTTTTTCCTCTGTGGTCATGAGCCTTGCCGTGCGCTTTCTTATGCCACCGTTTAGTTTGATCGGCGTAAGTGAATGGGGTGCGTTGGCACACAATATTGGCCAACTTTGTGTAGCAAGCGTTATGCTGCAAAACAGCGCTATTTTCGTCTATTTGCCTATTATGACACTTGCCGGATTATTTACGGGCTTTTTTGTCGGTCTTTCGGCAAACGTGTTATCCCCCTCTCTTCGAAGGGCAGTTTACGGACAACGTGAAGGGAGAATCCATGACCAACAGAAAGCAAGAGAAGATATCAAATAGAATAGTTGTTTCCCAAAGAACGACACACCTTCATCGGATGCTGGACGTCGAAAAGAAGAAAGAGAATAGACAAGAAGGCGACTTTTTAGGCATAAAAGATATGCCCGAAGTAGATCGCCCGATGGAAAAACTGATTCGCCTTGGAGTAAAAGCACTTTCCGATGAAGAACTGGCAGCTATTTTGATTGGCACGGGAACGAAACGAAAAAGTGCGTTGGAGCTTGCCACTTCTCTTCTGCGGCAGGGGCAGCCGAAAGCGGCACTCCTGCAGACGACGGCGGAAGAATTGATGCGTTTTGAAGGCGTTGGAAGAACGAAAGCGTGCCGTATCCTTGCCGGCGTTCAGTTAGGAAAACGGCTGAGTGAAGAGCAGGCGTTTTTTTCGATCACGCTTTCTAATCCCCAATCCATTGCGAATTATTTTCAAACCTATTATGCCGATGAACAACGGGAACATTTTTGCGTCATTTTAGTCAATGCAAAGTTAAAGCCTGTCCGAACCGTATTGATTTCTATCGGCTCGCTAACCCAGGCACGCGTGCATCCCCGTGAGGTGTTTCAGCCTGCTGTTCGTGTAGGTTGTGCCGGCATTGTACTCTCTCATAATCATCCCAGCGGCGATCCGGAACCTTCTCCACAGGATATTGCGATTACAAGACGTTTGGTGGAATGCGGAAAACTGTTGGGAATTGAAGTTTATGATCACGTGATCGTCGGAAAAGCACATTACGTCAGTTTGCGTGAACGGCATCTCATGTGACGTTTTCATTGAGCGAACCGGGCTTGACGTGATAGAATAACGGGACAGACATAAGTACACAGAAAATACAGGAGTATGGGGTGGATTATTTTCGTTTTACCGCGCCGGATATCGCTCTGGACATCGGTTCCGCGTATGCCAGGGCAATGCGCTTGGACAATCACCAAATGGTGGAAGAACCAAGCGTGGTCGCGCTGGACTATAAAAAAATGCAGATGATGGCGGTGGGCGAAGAAGCAAAAGCCCTTTTAGGAAAATCGCCGGATAACCTTATCGCAATTTGCCCGCTTCAGCATGGTGTTATTGCCGATTACGATTTGACCCGTGCCATGGTGGAACATTATTTGCGTAGGCTTTTGCCGGGCATTTCGCTTGTTGCTCCGTGCATAGGTGTTTCCTATCCGTCCGGTGCAACCGATGTCGATCGAAAAGCGTTGGAAGATGCATGTCTACAGGCAGGAGCGCGTCGCGTGATTTTGGTGGAGGAATCTCTTGCCTGTGCGTATGGTACAAAACGCATTCACCATGCCACAAAAGGGGCATTAATGGTCAACTTGGGTGCCGGAACAAGCGAAATCGCGGTAGTGAACAGCTATGGCGTAATCGTTGCAGAAACGATGAAACGCGGCGGAAAAGATTTAGATCAGGATATTCTGCATTTTATTCGTGAAAAGTATAGCTTGATGATTGGAGAGAGTACGGCGGAAAAGCTGAAAACCACGATCGGCACGTTGCGCGAAGATCGGCAAAATGATGCCATGGAAGTTTCTGGTCGTGATTTGGTGACGGGAATGCCGAAAAATATTGATGTATACGCATCGGACGTAACACAGGCTATCTTGCCGTTTATTCGTATTCTACTGGATCGCATACATTTTACGCTGGAAAAAACGCCGCCGGAATTAGCGGCGGATGTTATGGAACACGGGATCATGCTTAGCGGCGGCGGAGCGCAGCTGGATGGCTTGTGCGACTACGTTATGCAGGAAATGCACGTCCCTTCCATGCTTTCTCCGCATCCGGAAAAAGATGTTCTCTTTGGATGCCGCTTTGTGATGGATAACAAAGAAGAGACAATGGGAAAAGGAGCGCGTCATGATTCGCACCGATAAAGCGAAAAAGCGTCGTCCCTTTTGGATTACGGTTGCTATTTTGGTGTTGCTGATTCTATTTTCGCACCGCAATCCCGAAACCGGTCGCCTTCCTTCCAATCTGTTCAATATGGTTCTTTCTCCGGTTAATCGGCTGTTTTATTCGGCTTCCCGTTCTCTTCAGGATGTTTATGATCATCTTTTTGGTCCTAAAGCAACGCGAGCAGAATTGGATCGCCTTACCTTGGAAAACCAGGCATTAAAAGATGAAGTCCGCACTATGCGCAATGTGATTGCCGATGCGCCCTATTTGAAAGAGGAATATGCTTTACAACATGCGGCGGAACACATGGTGATACCAGCAGAAGTAACCATGTCGGATCCTTCTCCGACTTTTGTGCGCTTTACCATTAACAAAGGAACAAAAGACGGCGTACAGGAGGGAGATATTGTTGTACAGGGCGTACGAAATGCATCGAAAAACGTCGTTTCCGGATTAATCGGACAAGTTACTGAGGCGGGGCTTAATTATGCGAAAGTATCCACGATTTTGGATCAGTCGCATAACATTTCCATTCTGTTTCCGTCCAGTAAAAAGTACGGAATTATCAACAATCGTGATGCCGAACGTTTTTATGGTTATCTTTTGGATGCCCAGACGGATGTTCCGGTGGGTGAAGAAATTGTCACCAGCGGTGTAGGCGGTCGTTATCCGCGCGGTTTATATCTTGGCGTAGTAAGCGAAGTGAAATTAGCTGAAGATGGCTTGACGAAGACGGTCAGCATAACCCCGGCCGTGGATTTTTCTAAACTCTATCGTGTTTTAGTCGTACCGAAGAATCGTCTTGCAGAGCAGGAAGCAAACGAGTCGGAATCCACGGTACAATCATCGGAAACAGATAGCGCAGATAAAGGAGGTTCAGGTGAATAAATGGCGTTATACGATTAGCCTGATCGCGGTTATCATTCTACAGACCGCCGTCGTTTCCAACTGGACGTTTTTTGGCATTTCTCCTGCGTTAAGTCTGGTCTATCTTGTTGCCCTATCCTTGCTTTATGGACCACTGTGGGGTGGATATACCGGACTGGCGATCGGTCTTATCGAAGATATGATGTTTTCGCAGGTGTTGGGGATACGTGCGTTGCTTTTCTTTATTGCGGCTACGGCTGTAGGAAAAGCACTTTACCATAATGAGCACAATCTTGCTACGGGAACGCTCGCGACGGCGTTGGTTTCGCTTTTTGTGTTGGCGGGACAGTGGGGCATTCTATTCTTGTTACGTATGCCATTGCCGGCGATGTATCTCATCGGCAAGCCCGTGCTATTTTATGCCCTGTTTAACGCTTTGTTATTTACACCGGTGATGCTATTGCTGAAACGTTTGATGAGACCCGAAAGTATTCGTCCATTCGGCAGCCTATAGAAGCAGCAGGAGAACGTTATGAAAAAGCATTTTTCGTTGCGCTGGGGAATAATCCTCGTCGCAATGCTGGCTCTTATCGGCCTTTTATTATGGCGGTTATACGATCTGACCATTGAGCAAGGTGATCATTATCGACAGCTCGCCCAAACGCGCCGAACAAAAGAAATACAGATTGCCGCTCCTCGCGGCAACATTTACGATCGCAATGGCGTCCTCTTGGCCGGCAGCCGTTCGTCTTTTGCTGTGCAGGGATTTAAAGATGAATTAATGCATCTGAAGACACCGGAACGAAATGAAGTATTGGCGCGTCTTTTGCGCTACATCGAACGCGATGGTGCCGAATATGGGGAAAATTTCCCCTTGCAGCTTAACCAGATTGTTTATGCATCCGATGCGGATTATTTGAAGGAAAAAGAAACGCCGCAGGAAAAAGTGCAGCGTCTGCTTATTGAGCATCATCTTTTGGATAAGTGGCTGCAAATGGTTTATCGCACGCCGCTGGATCGTGAATTTTGCGTTTCTCCGGCAGCTCGTGCGCTTACCGCGTTTTCTTTGAAAGGAAGCGCGATTCCTGTAAGTGCCGATCCGGATGCCAATTTTGCCCTTTCCTGGATTCCGGGGAAAGCGTATGAAGAGTTAAAGAAAACCAAGGCGATTCATGAGAATACGACCGCTTTGGCATATTTGACCCAGCGACTGACCGAAAACAAAAATCTGTTGGCACATGTGTTGCAACATCCCGCAGCTCGGAAGTTAGCGTATGAGCTGCTTCAAAAAGAAAATCGCATTGATAATTTGCGTTTACGGGAATGCGATTACACCTACGTGGAAAATTTTCGCCAAAAAAAAGCAGCATTTCATCAGGCGTTTTCCGGCATTACGCTGACTTCAACGGCGCAGGAAGATTTTGTGACCATCGTAAAAAACGCCGCTTTAGACCGCTTCTTAACCTCTATTTCTGTAGGGGAAGATAACCGCTTTACCATTCCTGCGGAAGGACTGCTGAATCAACTGGCAAACAAAGGGGTTGATACCAACCTGAAATATACTATTTCCGCAGATGCGCGTACCGTCTCTGTGGAGTTTGTACGCCCCGATGGAATGGAGGGGACAGCGCTTGATCGTTTGAAGAAACTGGGCGAAGAGCAACACTTGTTAGATGGCGTTATTACGGATGAAAACTATAAGTATTTAGCAGAAGAGGCAATGTTTGGCGAAGGCTTTTATCCGGGGATTGCGTTGAAAACTTGGAAGTATGCGCTGGAAACCGATCAAAGCGATTTTGAAGAAAAATATGATTTGCAAAAAGCGAGTCCGGACGAAGCCTTTCGCCGATTAATCGAGGAGTACGGGATTGTCCCGACGATGGATCCTTTGTTGCAACAGGGCATTATGCTCATCACAAATCGCGTAGGCAAATCCGACAACTATGCCTTTTGGCCCGTGAATATCTGCTATGAGCTTTCGGAATCTACGGTAGCCAAGATCGAAGAGAATATCTCGGCCGCACAGGGCATTATGGTGTCGCAACAAGCCATCCGTTATTACCCGTTTGGCGAGTCGGCATCGCATATTTTGGGCTATATCGGTAAAATTGCGACGGATGAGGAAATTCAGACGTATGTTAAAGAACAAAATTATCTTCCGAATGAATTTATCGGAAAGACCGGCGTAGAACAGAGTTTTGAAAGCACTTTACACGGCACGAGCGGAAAAGAAACGGTATTGGTGGATTCTTTTGGCAATCGCACAGAAATACTCGATCGTCAAGAGCCAAAAGCGGGGAATAATGTTTACCTTACCGTGGACATTCGATTACAGCAGCAGTCCGAAGAATCGTTGAAAAAGGGAATACTTTCCGTTCGTCATGGCCTATCGTATTACAGCAAATGGGGAACGAATCGGTCACATTATTCTCCTACCGCCAACAGCGCCGCCAGTGTATCGGTGGATCCCAACAATGGTGCTTTGCTGGCCATGGCATCCTATCCTATGTTTGATCCCAATCTTTTTGTCACAGGCATTTCCAGTTCTGATTGGGAAATGTACCAATCGGCAACGCGTTTGGACACCAACGCACCGCGTCCCCTCTTAAATCTTGCGACGCAGGCAGCTGTGCAGCCGGGGTCTACTTTTAAGACGGTTGTATCGCTGGCGGCTCTGGAAAAAGGGCTGAATCCAGAGATGCAGATCTATGACTACGGCTATGTCAAAATAGGCGATAGACAGTTTAATAACTTGCTCTATACGCTCACCGGAGGCTCCGACGGTATGATCAATATGTATGATGCTATCGGAAAATCCAACAACTACTATTTTTATATTCTTGGTCTTGGACGCATTCCGGCTACGGGAGAAGATCTTGGTGTTCAGGTCACGGTGGACGATATTGAGAAGACAGCCAAAAACATGGGATTGGATCATTCCTCCGGTTTGGAAATCAATCAGCCGGCGGAAGTGCGCAATTCCATTCCCAGTCGATCCGCTAAGATGAGCCTCATCAAATCGTTGCTCAATGGCTTTTTGGAGCGGAATCTCAAGCGTTATGAAAAGCCCGGTGAGAAGAAAGGGAATACGGTTATTGCCCAGGATATACAGACCATTCTCAAGTGGTCGGAAAAGGGAGAAGAGTACACGCGCGCTCAGCTCATTACCGATTTGGAAGACTTGGGTTACTACGCCGAACGTCCTTTAGACAATGAGCGGGACGGGCTCGCGGACTTATTAAAATACACGTATTTTAACCAAACAAACTGGACTGTGGCAGATACGATGAATGCCGTCATCGGGCAAGGGCAAAATGCCTATACGCCGATTTCCATGTGTACGGTAGCCTCCATTTTTGCCAATGGGGGAACCGATTACGACTTTACCTTGGTTAAGGAAATTCGCAGCCCGGACAACAAAACCGTTCTCTATAACCAGACGCCACGTGGGCGACAAGTCCCGATGGAGGAAAACTATTTTCAAGAGGTGCGTGAGGGAATGCGGCGTTCGGCGGAGGATAACCGTACTGAGTTTAACGGTCTGAATTTTACCGTGGGCAGTAAAACGGGAACGGCGGAACGTGCCGGAAAAGATCCGCGAACGGGCGGAGAGTATGCACCGTATGCATGGGATATTTGTTTTGCTCCGTATCAACAACCCAAAATTGCGACAGTCGTGTTTATGCCGGATGGATATACCAGTCTAAACGTGGTGCCTATTGCTCGGGATATTCTGGCATCTTATTTGGACGCACCGGCTTCACAGGAAGAATCTTTATCTCCTTACGAAGGATTGACCACGTATGATCCTCCAAAACCGGCATCCTCCGATGAGGGGGCGTCTTCGCAGGAAGTCCCCACACACGATTGATGTCGAAAAATTGGACACTTCGCTCATCTTCCGCTATAATTGTTCGGTAATACCGCTCTAAAAAGGTAAATGTAAATGTTCCGCGAAGGAACTGCCTTTCAGGCGATGCAAAAGGTAAGGAGAATGATATGTACGCAGTTTTGGAAACCGGTGGCAAACAATTCCGGGTGCAGGTTGGCGACCAGATCAAGGTCGAAAAGATTACCGCTGAAGTTGGCGAATCCATTGCTTTGGATAAGGTGCTGATGTTGGGCGGCGATTCCCTCAAGGTGGGCAAACCCTATGTTGAAGGTGCCGGCGTTAAGGCTACGGTTTTGGCGCAGGGGAAAGAGAAAAAGATCTTGGTTGGAAAATTCCGTCCTAAGTCGGGATACCGTCGCACGCGCGGTCATCGTCAACCGTATACGCTTTTGAAAATTGAGGCGATCAACGCCTGATGATTCGCGTCGAGTTCTGCGCGAGTAAGACGGATTCGTCAAGGCTCATCGGCTTTACGATGACGGGACATGCCGATTACGGTGAAGCACAGCATGATTTGTTATGCGCCACGGTTTCGGGCATCGTTACGGCGCTCATCAATACTTTGACAGAAGCGACCGATTTCGGTAAAAACGTCCGAGTCCGCTATGCCGAAGGAGATGTTGCCGTAGCTATCGAAGAGCCGCTCACCGAAGAACAACAGAAAATCAGTCAAGTCTTGTTGAACGGGTTTCGTCTCAACATGCAAGAATTACAGAAAGATTATCCGGGTCATATCAACGTAAGCGATCGGAGGTTATGATGTTTGCTTTTCAGTTACAACTTTTCTCAAGTAAAAAAGGAGTCTCCAGCTCCAAAAACGGCCGTGACTCCAATGCCAAGCGTTTGGGCGTAAAGCGTCATGATGGTGTTGTTGTTAAGGCAGGTAATATCATTGTTCGTCAGCGGGGGACAAAATTCCATCCCGGTCTGAACGTGATGCGTGGTGGGGACGATACCCTCTTTGCCGTATCGGACGGCGTAGTTCGTTTTGAACGCAAAGGCAAGGATAAAAAACAGGTGAGCGTTTATCCCGTAGAAGCTCTGGCATAAGCTTGCCGGAGGCGGAACGCAATGATTCCTACTGCACCTCGTTCGGCCGCAGGCCGTTCGAGGTGTTTTTCTTTGGAGGAGATATGTTTATCGATCAGGTGACCATTGAAGTTCGCGCAGGGCATGGCGGCGACGGAGCCATTTCATGGCGCAGAGAAAAATATGTTCCCGACGGCGGTCCGGATGGCGGAGACGGCGGTCGAGGAGGATCCATTATTTTGGAAGCCGATAAGGATGTCAATACACTGTTGGATTTCAAATACCATCCCATCTATAAAGCGCCCTCCGGAGAACCGGGACGCAGTCAGCAACAATTTGGGAAAGCAGGAGAAGACCTCATCCTGAAAGTGCCGGTCGGAACGGTGGTGCGCGAAGCGGAAAGTGGACTCGCCATTGCGGATCTTCGGGAAGACGATCAGCGTTTTGTCGTGGTTAAAGGCGGCTTAGGCGGAAAGGGGAATGTGCATTTCAAAAGTTCCATCCGACAGGCACCTCGTTTTGCCAAACCGGGCGGCATGGGGCAACAGCTCAAAATTGTTTTAGAAGTAAAACTGATTGCGGATGTCGGTTTGGTCGGTCTTCCTAACGTAGGAAAAAGCACGATACTTTCGATTCTGACCCGGGCGAAACCTAAAATTGCCAATTATCACTTCACCACCATTGAACCAAATTTGGGCGTTGTGGACATGGGGGAAGGGCGATCCTTTATCATGGCGGATATCCCCGGTCTCATTGAAGGCGCTCATGCCGGAGCAGGCTTGGGGCACGATTTTTTGCGTCATATCGAACGTACACGTGTTATAGCCCATGTGCTGGATATGTCCGGCAGTGAGGGGCGCGATCCGATACAGGACTTTGATCTGATTCAGCAGGAGCTTCTTGCGTATCACGAAGCGCTGCCGAAAAAACTGCGCATCATAGTGGCGAATAAAATGGATTTGCCCGGCGCAGACGAACAGTTGGCGCGTTTTTGTCGGGAAATGGAAAGACGTGGATTTTCCGTACGCAAAGCGGAGGAAAAGCCCCAACCTTCTGCGGATCCGTGGCAAGAAGAAAAAACGAATGCGGTCATTGTAGTGCCCCTATCTGCCGCTACCACGAAGGGAATGGGCGTTCTTCGGCGCTTTCTCTGGCAGGAAGTAAGCGGCATTCCCAAAACGCTTCTTGCGTGTGAGGACGAGATTGTTTCCGTCGAACAATTTTTTCGACGTGACCATGCCGTCACCGTTCGTCGTGAGGGACATACCATTATCGTTCAAGGAGAGCCGGTTGCGAATTTGGCAAAGAAACTCATTATTACCGATGGTGCATCCATTCAGTTTTTTGAACGCTCCCTTGAGCAAATGGGCGTAATGGATCGCGTTCGGGCGTTGAATCCGGATGAAGAGGATGTCATCAACATCGAAGGTTTTGAGTTTGACTGGCTATAGTGCAGAAGAGGAATCGGATGACCACAAGAGACAAATTGCTGAGCTATTTTGAAACCCATCGCGGAACGTATTATTCCGGACAGCAGCTGGCGGAGAATTTAGGCGTTTCGCGCACCGCTATTTGGAAAGGCGTACAATCCCTTCGAGAAGAAGGTTATGCGATCACCGCTGTCACGAACCGAGGCTATTGTCTGTCGGAAAACACAGATATTCTATCCGCCCAGGGGATTCGCAAATATCTATCGAATCCGTCCATGGTCGATTTGACGGTGCTGCCGGTTGTAACCTCGACGAATTTGCTCCTCAAGGAAAAGGCGGATGCCGGCGCTAAACAGGGAACCTGTGTCATTGCCGGAAAACAAACACAAGGACGAGGAAGGCGCGAGCGATCCTTTTATTCTCCGGCGGACACCGGTGTGTATCTCAGCCTTTTGCTTCGTCCAAAAGACCGTCTGTTGTCGCAAACGGTCAATATTACTACGATGGCGGCAGTCGCTATGTGCGAAGCCATCGAAAAGGTGAGTAAAAAAAGAACGTCCATTAAATGGGTAAACGACGTGTTTCTCGACGACAAAAAAGTTTGCGGTATATTAACGGAAGCGTCGTTGAACATGGAAAACGGCAATGTTTCCTATGCTGTATTGGGCGTTGGTGTGAATGTTTATTTTCCGGAAGAGGGGTTTCCCGAAGAGGTCAAAGAGGTGGCGACAGCTATATTTTCCTCTCCGCAAAAAGATGCTAAGAACCGCTTGGCAGCCGCTTTTTTGGAACGTTTTTTCGCTTATTATCAACAGGAAGATGACCATCAGTATGTTGCAGAATATCGCCGCCGCTGTTTTGTTCTCGGTAAAGCCATTCAGGTTTGGCGTGGAGAGACCAAGACCGAGGCGTATGCGATAGATATTGACAATGGCTGTCATCTTCTTGTGCGCTATGCTGATGGAAGAGAAGAGCTGCTTTCCTCCGGAGAAGTCAGCGTGCGGATGGACAAAAAAACGAATAACTTTTGCTGAAAAAAAGCATCGCTTATCTTATCGAGAAGAGAGGTTAGCATTTCGGACAAGTTGTCCTATTCAAACACCCCCTAAAAGAGACTTTTAGGGGGTGTTTTACGAAAGGTGTATTCTTTTCTTTCATTATATCGTTTGGGAACGATTCGTCTTTAACATTACGTCGTGTGCGCCACCTTCAATGATGGAGGTGGAGGAGACGACGCTCACGCGCTTTGTGGACCCGCGGCCGTTTGTTCCGTCCGAAGAGGCGCGCCTGAGCGCGCGCTGCGAGGAAATC
>QWCB01000460.1_pt1 | contig 46661 bp, 54 predicted proteins | sample 1972511 | NCBI WGS metagenome assembly QWCB01 (sample SAMN09866719, study PRJNA288562) | Human gut metagenome isolate term5_stool, whole genome shotgun sequencing... | isolation source: gut | host: Homo sapiens | place: USA: California | reverse complement strand
CACAGTCTCAACTTTTGCACAGCCATCGGCAATCAAGAAGTTGGCAGATGCAACCTTTACGTTAACGACTTTCAAGGAAGACGGCTCTATACTGTCAAGTTCCAATGGTTTCTTCATTTCCGCTGACGGAGTTTGTGTAAGCCCGTGGAAACCATTTATTGGTGCAAGTCGTGCGGTGGTAATCGACAACAAAGGGCAGAAACACAATGTTGAGGCGCTAATGGGAGCGAATGGTATATACGACATCGTTAAGTTCCAAATCCAGTCATCAACGACGCCGGCTGCTTTGGCGACTAATGTCACTGCTAACTCCAACGCATGGATTGTCACAACGTGTGGCTAATGACAAAGGGCAAGTGATTGGACTTTATTCTTCGAATAATAGCATCAAAAGTGCAACAGATGCAGCCTTTGCGCGTGATTTTGTGATCTCTGGACTCTCGCAGAACGACCTCACGCTTCGTGAATGTGCTATAAGAGTGGCTCTACCAGCCAGTGTGGAAGAAGCCACGATAGCCCTCATGCTGTCAGCCGACAAGTCTGAAAGTTATAGGGATGGTGCGATTAAAGAGTTTTTGGGCAAGTTCCCAACACTCAATGACGGGTATTTGGCAAATGCCAACTTGCTGATAACCAAGAATGATTTTGCGAATGCTGATAAAACATTGAGGGATGCCATAGCTAAAGCACAGGCCAAAGATGAGGCACATTACAATTATGCTCGAACCATATATATTTGTATGGTCAATCCGTCCATTGATCCTCAACTAAAGAGCCTTGGATGGACTCTTGATAAAGCCATGAGTGAGGCGGAAAAGGCTTATAAGATTAAGGCAGAGCCACAGTATAGACACCTTCAGGCGCAAATTATCTATTCGAAGGGAGACTATGAAAAGGCCTATAAGGAGTTTGAGGCGCTGACAACTACTCCACTTAAGAATCCAGAGATCTACCTTGAGATGGCGCAATGCAAGCAGCAATTGAAGTGTGACGACAAGGAAATTCTGGGTTTGCTCAATCAAAGCATCGAACTTTGCGACACACCGTACGTCAAGACGGCCGCACCCTATTTCCTTGCACGTGCAAAACAGTTGGACAAGATGGGAGATTACAGACTTGCCATGAAGGATTATTATACCTATGAGTATTTTTATAGGGGCCAGCTTGGACCAGAATTTTATTATATGCGTGAGCAATGCGAGGCAAAAGGTAAATTATGGAAGCAAGCCTTGCAAGATATCCTTATCGCGTCACGACTCGATCCCAAAGAACCGATATATTGTGCTGACAAACAAAAAGAAGAGGGAATCAAGAATATTCAAAAAGCAAAAGAACTGGGTAATCAACAGGCAGATTCATTCTTGGAAAAGTTCAAGTAAATAAAAACCCACCGATTTATTTGGCTAAAAAGAATAAAAGCAGTAAATTTGCAGCCGATTTGATGGTTCCGTAGCTCAGTTGGATTAGAGCAACAGCCTTCTAAGCAAACGGTCTATCCTCATCAAGGGTGCTTGATAAGAGAAATAAATTTACTGGTTTGGTAGCTCAATTGGATAGAGCAACTGCCTTCTAAGCAGTCGGTTACGAGTTCGAGTCTCGTCCAAATCACAAATTTTTGAAGTACAAAAAATCATATATTCGCTTTGCGGTTTCAAGCTTCGGTGGCAGTTTTGTCCACTTTTGGACCGTGGAGCGAATATTTTTTATTCGCTTGACTATGGCAACAATAAAACTGGCTGTCCTCAAACACACCAAGGCTAAGGATGGTACTTATAAGATACGCATTTCCATCGGGCATAAGTCCGAGACACACTACATCGTAACCCCTTACTCTGTCAATGCTCTTTCTGAGTTCGACAATGGTATGGTGGTCAGACTACCAAATGCACACGAGATAAATATAAAGCTCCGTAATCTTCTCAACGACTACGAGGAAAGACTGGAGCGCATACCTTCTCCAGATGATTACACCTGCAAGGAACTTCGAGACCTGTTGAAGTCGATGCGCCCTCACTCATCGACGGCTACCTTCCAGCAAGTATCTGAACAATACCAAAAAGAACTCACAGAGGATGGTCGAGGCTCTTATGCCTCTATGCTTAAAAACACTTCTCGGCTCTTTCAGGACTTTGCCGGTGGTGATAGCTTTCTTTCTGAGATTAGCACTATTACCGTATCAGAGTTTGAACGGTGGATGAGACGCAAAGATGTATCGCAGACTTATATCAGTATGACTCTCTCAATGATCCGCACAATCGTAAACCGTGCCATAAGGATGCAGCTTGTAACCTACAACGTGCATCCTTTCACTTACTGGAAGAGACCAGCAGACCCGGAGCGGGAAATTGATATATCAGTAGAAGAGGTACGAGCCATCAGAGACGCACAACCACGATTGAAAAAACAGAGGATTGCACGAGATATTTTCATGCTATCCTATTATCTTGGAGGTATCAATCTTATAGACTTGCTCGATATAGATTTTAGAGGTGTGTCCGTCTTGGAGTACACCAGACATAAGTCTCGTAATATGAAGCTATCAGATAAGCGCATCTCTTTCACTATCCAGCCAGAAGCAAAGGAACTCATTGCTAAATGGATGAACCGTAATACAGGAAGGCTTGATTTTGGTTATAAATTCTCGTATAAGAATTTTCTTGCCTACATTACCCGTGCGATAAAAAGCCTTGCAGAAGACCTCGATCTGCCTGATTATAAGAAGGTATGCTATTATTCAGCTCGAAAGTCATTCGTGCAACACGGCTTTGACCTCGGCATCAGCCTTGAAGTATTAGAGTATTGCATCGGGCAGTCAGTAAAGAATAATCGTCCTATCTTTAACTACTTGAAGATAATGCGAAGGCACGCAGACGTAGCTTTCCGTATGATACTCGATAATCTCGTAGGCATACAAGTTACTACAGAAAAGAATTGAACGCCGTATTCGCCAAAATCGATTAAAATAAGGTGGTGCGATACCTTACCAGTACCACACCACCTATATTTTATTATTTTCTTAAACGAAAGTACGCAAACCCAATCAGCCAGATTATCAAAGAGGCGATAAAGATTTTTTTCGATAGTGATTTTTCTTTTTCCTCTTTTGTTTTTTGCACAGGCTGCTTGATATATATACTATCGCGTGCTGTCTTAACATAGACCACCTTTTGCACAGTGTCTATCCGCACCTTCCAGCGATCTGTAACTCTTTCACGAATTACAAACACTGTATCAGTTCCATTGATAGTATCGTGCTTTGTCTGAATAGTCGTTTTCTCTCGTTCTGAGACGCTATCCTTTACCAGCCTAATAACTATACTATCTCGCGTCTGAAAAACGCTGTCGTGTACGATTTGTGTCTGTGCAAGTTTCGTTGTCCTACAGCCAGACAACAGACAAACAACCATCATTGCCATGAATACTCCTAATAATTTTCTCATCAGAAACGCACCTCCTTTCCATTGTTGTAAACAAGTGAACCATACTTTATGCCACCCAACCTCCTGAGCCATCCCTTCAGGAATTTCTTTTGTGCTGGTTGGTTCTGAACGAACTTCTGAAGGTATTCCCGCCTTCTCTCTTTCAGCCACGCAAAGAACTCTTTCGGGTCTTGCTTGTTCAAGGCTGCAATAGTCTTCGGTCCTACCACTCCATCAGCAAGTACACCTAACTTTGCCTGTGGTATCTTTATTCCATACATACCTGAAGCCCAAACCCAATCGACCAAACAATTAGCGATAGACTGGTCTTTAATAGCATCAGCCTGCCACTTGTTCCAGAAGTTTTTGCGCATAATCATCTTGGCATCGTCAAGGGTTATGAGCTTCAAGTCCTCGACATCTATATCTCCGTCTCGGTCTTTGTCATAGCCCTGCCTCTTCCAAGTAGCTATCGTTACACCATACTTCGTTGCCCCTCCTCGGTCTATGGGGTCATTACCGTAAACACCTTCAAAGCTAAATATGAAAGGTGCTAAAACATCTAATTTTGCCATACTCTATTATTTTTCTTCATTATCCTCCTTAGTCAGTTTCGCCACCGCAGCCATACCTGCTGGAACTCCAATTAGATAAGGATATACATCCTGCCACCATTGAGGCTCGACAGCACCACCAGCAACCAGAGCCACATGTATAGCAAGGGCGACACCACTAACTATGGTACCTATATAAATTATTCGCTTAAAGAAGCGGGGTGTTGTAGCACTCCACCTCCCTGATACAGTCTTAAAACGTTTCAAATACCACCTCCTTTCGGTATATCCGGACGGTCCATTTTGACATCGTTAAGGTGCGTTACCTTAACGTTAATCTCATCGAGCTTATCCTTAATCTCTTTCATATCTTCTTGTGCCTTTTTGTTGTTCTCATTATAGAGCAGGTGGTCGTTTTTCACTTGCACCTCCAAAATGGAGATACGAGAGTTTAACTGCACCCACGCTCCAACGAAAGCAATTATAACAGTACTCAAAACACCCAAAAGTGTGTTTCGTATTCCTTTATCCATTTGTCATTTTTGTATTTTATAGTTATAGTAATGCCAGCCGAACGCTCTAACACTGGCGTAATACATCATTGCCACGAATACCATCCAAAGGATGTGTAAAGGGCAGCTTGACTGCCTACAGATAACTATTAGCATCCTATGGAATAGACCGAGGTCGGCTACCCTCCTATCAAAAGCCTCACCACCCCTATCGTAGTCATCATCGTGGACTATACAAGCAGCGTAGAAGAGCCTGGCATAAGGGGGCTTAATATACTTTAGCAGCCCCTTACTACAACCGCACCCCTTACTCATCACACTTGAATTTTTCCCATTCTATCCCGTCCTTCTCTTCCCAGCCTTCCTGCAAGCACTTTAGAATGAAACTAACAGCACCTGTGTAGAATTCCGTAAAGTCCTCCAGAGTCTCGAAGGTCTCATATTCTACGTTATCGGTAGTTCCTAACTTCAATTTAACTGGCAAGGTCTTTCCTTTTATCTGCACTGCCAAATCAAAAGCAGCCTTGTAATTAAACTGATTTTCCATCGAGAGCCAAACCTGCTTGCCTTTGTAGCTGTACCCAGATAATATCTTTTCATCAACAGATTTATTGACGATTGTTATTATCTCTTCTTTCAACTCTTCCAAAGTAGGCTTGTATCGGTATTGCTTACGATAATTATAGCCGTTTTCGCCGTCAGTGCCGTAACCAAACCGTACTTCATACTTACTACGCCCAATCTTAAAAAGTCCGTCTTGACGCTCCTTTGCGCCGTATATTTTTTCAAACATAGTCAGCCCTCCATTAAGTAAACATATATCTAACTTTCCCACGATCGTAGGTCTCTGACTTTATTACTGTCTCAAAAGGCAGCTCACCCATCGACTGTATTTTCTCCAAATACCACAACTGCTGTTTATCTGCCGTGAAATACTTACCCATTTCGCCATCATCGTACTGGAAAGATACAACCGTTCTCGGACCGTTCTCTGTCGATACTTCCTTCTCGAAGTCCACTACTCTGACATGAATATTAGTCAGAGTTCGCAGGCTTACCTGCTTTCCTCCAAACCTCTTTTTTCCGTCCTCGGCTACATATTGTAGTCCCAACTCCTTAAAACTCTTCATATATTTACCTGTTAATCGTTTATAAAGATTGCAGCAATCTCCCCATTTAGCCATGCCTTTGAAAGATCCGATTACCTCCCTTCTCCTTCTCCGACTTTTCAGCTTCGCGAGCTTTCGTGCTGCTTTCTGTTTTGTTCTCTTTCTTAGTCTCGAATGGGTGTAATAGTTTACATAACCGAGAAAATCCAAACCTTCCTTTGTGGGTCTCACAGCCTCATCCGGCTTAATTACTAACCCCAGCTTTGCAGCCTCTTCGTGGATGATGTCGCACCACTTCCAGAGCCTTCTCTTGCTTCCTGATAATAGCACTATATCATCGCAATATCTGTAGTAATACCTTGCACGCTCTTTCTCCTTCATACGGTGGTCGAGCCTACTTAACAGGATATTGCCAAAGCACTGCGAGGAACGTAGCCCAATCGATAACCCAGAAGGCATAAGACTGATAAAGCTATCCAGCATCGGAAGTAGTTGTTTGCCCTTAACGTACCTTCTTATTACCTTCTTCATCAGCTCTTGGTCGATGCTCTGGTAGAACTTCTTTATATCACACTTATAGTAATACTTCGTACCTTCTGCATCGTGCCCTATATCGCTTCGCACCTTCCGAAAGAGTTTGTGCATACCTCTCCCTTTAATGCTTGCTGCCGAGGTCTTAATAATAGCCGGATAGACATACTTCTCTACAACTCTCATGACAGCATTACAACCTATTCTGTCTATTACTGTAGGAGATTGGATAAGTCTTTTCTTCGGTCCATCTTGCACCCAAAATTCTTTGAAGTGTTCTATATGAAATGTACCATCCCTAATTCTCTCTGTTAGGACATCAAGGATGCGAGAACGTCTCTTTTCGTAGTTCTCTTTTCTTTCCTTTTTCAATCCTCCGACAACCTCATCAAAAGCCGCATCCATATTGGCAACATCTATTATCTGAGGTATCATATTACCATATCTTTTCATAATCTTCAATTTTCCTTCGTTTCGCAATCGTTAAGGTTTTCCGCTCCGTACTCATCTATCATAGATTGCACCCTTTGATGTTCCGGCTTTCCAGTTTCCTGCTTTTGCCGAGGCTCCGTCCCCTCATCCTCTGCTATCCTCTAATCCATAGAGGTATGCCGTAGAGATGATAAGTATATTTAGATTGCAAGGCGAGCACCGTAGTTCGTATTCGAGTTAGTAGAAGCGTAATTCGAGTTCGCATACACGAGACCGCTATTCGCATTCGCATTGTTATTCGCACGACCAACACACCGCCTAAAGGGACATCCGCCTTTCGTAGGTCAGTCTGGTGGTGGCTCACCACCTCCAGACCTCCCCGCTTTTCGTTTTACTCTTCGCTGTCGATTTCGCTTTCGTTCTCCAGTTCTCCGTCGAAGGCAAGGCGAGCACCGCAGTACGCATACGAGAAAGTAGAAGCGTAAGACGAGTACGCATACACGAGACCGCCAGACGCATTCGCATTGCTAACCGCACGACCAACACACCGCCCCCTTGAACCATTATACCACTGACCAGCAGCGTAGCCAGTAGAAAAAGCACTGGTATCAGTAGAGACCGAAGAGGCTATCACATCACAGAACTTTCCATGTTTCAACCTTGCTATATTGTAACCAGAACTATTAACACCTTGCACAACTCTCTCCGCCTTCGTCCTCTCATCATAGATATGCCACTTTGCATCAACAGGCATCGTATTATCGTTATCAGGTCGCTTTGCAGCTTTCCAAGCAGAGAATGTGGAGATATTCACGCCGACATTGTCCATCAGTTCCCACATACAGCCGATAAAGCCCTCAAGCCCCCATACCTTATTGGGTACGTTGTTAGCACTGCCATAGACGGTATCAGCCTTACCGATGGCATCCTGCCTTCCAGTAGTATAGTCGGCACCACAGCCAAATCCATATATTCGCTGGTCATCCCTATTGCCATAGTAGCATCGTGATAGTATTGCAATTATCTTCGACTGTTCATAGCTGATAGAGTGGTAGCCCTTGCCTCTGTAGCGACAGAGGTTCAACAAGTCTTGGAACGTAAAGTTGAGTGCACCAACAGGCATATTTGTAGGATTGCCCTCTTTATCGTATATCCATTCCTCCGAGGTCTTGCCTGTGTTATTACCTCTTCTCGTCTGCTTACCACTCACAGAACGAAACAGTCCTAAATCATCAGTAGTGCCTCCATAGATACCAATTAGCTCTGCCTTATGCTCAATCCAGCCCGGCTCGATAGCTTCTATATCCTCACTATCTACAGACAGGATGATATGCTCATCATCAGACAAAGCACGGATGCAAGTAAAATACAGATACTTCGCACCAGAAGGAACTGTGTTATAAATATAATCTCCATTCTCGTTCTTGAAGTCCAGCGGACTGCCAGAAATACCAGTAATTGCAAGTACATGCTTTCCTACAATTCTCTCGTTACCATCCACGAATACGGCACAATAGGTAGCATTATTCAGACCAATATATCGAGCCTGTTTCATGCCCTCCACATCAAGCCTATAGACAGCACACGAGGACAAATCACCCATACACTCATCGCCAAACTGGGCACCTACATTTGCCTTATCGCTCATCACTCCCTTTGCATCAGCAAATAGGCACTCACTCAATCGAGGCTGGTTTTTCTTTGTAAACGTTTCCTCTGGCTTTTCTCTGTTAGAGCTTAGTAGGGTATGCTTCTCTTGTGTCTTGAAATCATTGATACCTTTATACCAGAAGTGAGGAATGAACATAAAGCAATCGTATTGCTCACCGAGTGAATCCTTATTATCGAAGGTACTATCATCGGCAAACTTCGTATAGTCGGTTTCACTGAGTTTAGTTAGGTGCATCTTTCCACTTACCTTGTTAAGCTGCCCCTTCACCGGTACACTCTTCTTTCTTATCTTCAATATATGACCACTGGCTACATAGTCATTATTAAAGGCATACCCAGTAGAGTTATCCACATTGGTTATATTCTCTGTGTCCTCCACATTATCGAACTCCTTGTAATCGCTATAAGCCTGTTGTTTGATAGCCAGAAGAGGCAAAGCACGTCGCCAGCTTTCCAGAGTTGTATCGTCAGTGTATTTGGTTAAGCGATATGCACCAGTCAGGACAGGCTGCGCACTTACCGATAACGTTGCATCAATACCTTGCAGGTTGAGACTTTTCAGCGTCTCCAGCTCACTACCATTTCCTGCAGCTTTAATATCAGTAACACGTACATATTTTAAAGTCGTTCTGATAGCACCTGCACACTTCATAAGCAATGCCCACTGGTCTATCTTGCTACAGCCTTCTACTATCAGTGTTTCGATACTTCCTGCACTCTCCAGAACGATACCACTGTTAGCCAACTTAGGCAGATAGCGCAAAGCGAGTGTTTTATAAGTAGCCGGAACTTCCAGCCGCTCGAGAGCTCCTGCCTCCGCCACATTTAATTTGGCGAGCTGTGAACCAGTAGCCTGCACCTTCTTCAATCGTGGGCAATAACGTGCATCAATAGCAGTAATTGCCGTGTTGCGCACATCCAGCATCTCCAAGAACGGAAGATTACCCAAAGTAAGGTTAGTTAGATAACCTTCATTATTATTCTGTAGCCTATAATTAGCACCACCGATAATAAGTTCCTTTACCAAAGTTAGTGCGGAAATATCCCACGAAGCAGGAGATGGAGTGCAGCCGCTTATATCCAGCATTTCCAGCTTATCAGCACCGAACACATAGAGCATCGTACCACTACCCGTGTTGGTCATACCAGACTGTAGAGTATAGGTCTGCCCAGCTTTTAAATAGCAACTATCTGTAGCCACATTTGCACGGTCCACACCAATACCGAAATAGCCATCTTTAGCTGCCTTTATCTTTACACTTACCAGCTTACCAGTAGCACGCATTGACACCACAGAGCTGTATAGGTCTCCTGTCTGATAGAAGCCATCACGGAACAAGAAGCGTGTTTTTATAAAGTCCTTCAATCTCTGGATAGATAGACCATGCAAAGCGTAAAAATAGTTGGCTGTTGCCTTGCTATGCTCGATATACTTTCTTTCTCCATCGAAAGAACTTACAACCTTCGGCCACTTAGTCAGTCGGTCGGTAATCCAATATTTCACAAGACCAGAGTACGAGAATGGTACAAGACCATCTGCCGTTGTCAGCTTACGCATAGCCTGTGCAACAGAACGTATAGTAACCGTATTCTGCCCTTCATCATCAAGCCAGAAACCTTCATTACCAACGGCAGCATTTTGAACGAACAACACGCTATCGTGTCCCTGATATACTCCAGCATCATCGTTGTTAGGGTCAAGCAATGCCGGAATAGTCAGACCACAGTCGTTATCACTTCCCAAAATCGTATCACCATCGTAAAGGTGGTTAAGGTACATCCGCACCACTCCGTCTCTATCGAGGTAGAAACCTACCATCATATTTTTGCTTCTCTGATCGACTGCCGCAATGTAGTCAGTAAAGATATGATAACAAAGTACAGAGTGCACATTTGCCACCGTATGCAGTTCCTGCTTCCACTTCTTCAATCGGTTTGCCCTCGTGCCAGCAGTAGAAACACCACCTATCGTTATAGCACCATCTGCCTCTGTAAGATGCTGATTGCAATCTTGGCAGAAGCGCAACCATCTATAAAGCTGGTATGGTACTTTCTTTCCTGCCTCATAGAGTGCATTAAGCGCATCATCATCTGGATAACGGCTTTCAAAATATTGCAACCAAATAGGCTTGCCCTCGGTATCTGGCGTTAGCATATCCTCAACCGTATTAACACCTTGAAACCAGTCCAAAGCATCATACTTCAATAGTTCGTAATTTTCAACAGGATTGACGACATCACTTGATACAACCCACTTTGAGCCATTAAAAGACATCGTGCCAGTAGTCTCCTTCCACTCTCCGCCTTCTTGCTTACGGAAAACCCTATGCTTCGGACCGCAGAACTCACTTACCACAACGACATCAAAGGTCTTAGCGTTCTTCTCATCAGAGTAGAACACCCATTGCGATTTGTCCTGTGCCCTTACAAAATCATCGATAGGTTGGTTTTTAGCCGCTACAAGCTCGTAAAAGTCTCCATAGTTAAGACACCCCTTGTTATAGCCCGCAACGCCCTCAAAGCCGTAAATCTTAGCGTCTCCCTTATCCTCATTCCAATTACCTTTTGCGTGAAAATAGCCATAACTTGGCGAGGTTGCATCAGGACTAAATCTATCTGTACGGAAAAAAGCACACGGAATAGAACAGATAGAGCTGTTAATGGTATATCTCGTTGTACCATTATAAGCCATCTGTGCCGGTGTTATATAGTTTGCTCCCAGCTCTCTCTGTAGGTCATTATACAGATTAGTAGATGCACCATTATTTGCACCTCCGCTCTCTGAATAGTCCACCTTAACGGTAATAATATTAGTAGGCAACGAAGTATCAAGTACTTGTACCTTCTTTTTTGCAGCATTCGCAAGACATTCGTTGTACTTCTCCAGCTCTTTTCCGCTAAATTCATCTGCCGTATGGAGTAGGGTAATAACCGATGTTTTGAACTTCATCTTAATATTCTTGATTGGTCTCTTAGAAGAGGTCGTACCCTGATTTGTGGTTGTTACCCCAATAGCCTTGAAGTCTTGCCATGGACGATTTGGGAAGTAGGCATAAACATCGTATGTTCTCTTCGTCTTTTTGTCTCCATCCAAGCCCTCCAGATACTCCGGATAGTTGTCTTTCGCATCATTATCCGCTGTGTCCTTATTCTTGCACAACACGAAATAAGGAATGCCAATATCATAGAGCTTCTTAGCCTGTGGTCTATTCTTTGTGGTACTCTCTGCCGTTACAGAAGCCATAACACTGTTAAAACCATACTCGGTAATCATCGCATCAGTATCTACCATCGTGAGCAGGTAATTATTAAACTCCTGTTCAAAGCCAAAGTATGTGCGCCAAGCCTTAACGTTATACAGATAAAGGTCGCCCAGAGTACCATCGAAAGCCACTTCTGCATCGTGGGCTATCAAAGAGCCAGCTGTATAATAACAAGCTCCAATCTCTTCTCCGTCAAAGTACATTTTTGCTACACCGATACCAGTATAGGGTGCTATCGTAGAAGGCTCAATAACGATAGCTACATTCGTACGCTCATTATCATCGAGGGCTGCTGTGATGGTATGTGCTACCGTCTTACCTCCGTCAAAGGTAAATACTACATTTTTTCCATCAACCCAGAAGCCAAAGCCGTTTTTTAAACAAGAAATAAGCCGAGTAGCATCGTTGGCTACATTCTTCTTCATCACTGTGAACTGAATTGCCATACCGTTTTGCTCTATAGCAGCATCATTGAATGGGCAGTAATGCAACTTTCCTGTAGCATTTTCTGCTATTCTCAAAGACATATTACCCTCAATGGCACTCGTACCAAAGTTATCGGTAACAAAACCATTAGTGGACCAGTTCACACCCTCGACATCAAGAACAACACCAGTATCGCTGATAGTATGATCTGACTCTGTATTTGAGCGGCCTGCAAAGTCAATACTAAATTGCCTTTGTGTCTTTACTTCCTCGATAGCTAACATAGTACCAGAGATACGGAAACTTGCCTTTTGGCTTGCTCCTTTGCCACTCTTCACCACTACATCCAGTGTAACACTACCATCTATCTTCACATCTGTAACCTTCTTCGTAAAGGTATATGTTTGCGAACGATAAGCCACACGTTTTGCCTCGCTATCATTATTTATAAAGACTTCTGCCACAGGCTCTGAACTCTGGCTATCATAGACAGCATAATCGACCGATATAGTCTCATAGAGCTTCTTTATTCCCTCTTCTCCTTCACTATACCATCTTGTAGCTACAATAGGTGTTTTGTTTCCTTCCTCTACAACCATCACAGCCGTATAAAGATAGTTACCAATAACACCGGTACCAACGACACCATTTTCACGACTTCCTATATCCTCTCCGTGTATGCGAATATGATATGCGCCATGCTCCAGAATTTCACCGCCCCCCAGCACATCACTTGGGTTGAAGCTCACCGGATGCGAATATGTATCTAATACTGTAGCCTCTCCCAGCTTTTGCCATCTTCCAGAAAGGAATATCTCGGTAGTTGCTAATATGCCCTTATCGCTCGCATTATTAGCAAACTTGTACATCTGTAAGGACTTTACACCACTACCGGCATTAAGCACCGTGTTAGCCGTATAATTCAGCGTCTGAACGCTCTCTATGGTTACATCTACAGCATTAACATTGGTGTTCTTACTTCCAGAATGCTCGCTATCATCATAAGCTACAAGCTGGAAACGTCTTGCCCCAGCCTTAGTGAAGTATGCACTAACATCTATCTGAAAATCGAAAGTCTCTGCATCAGAACTCGAAGCCTTGTTAACATTCAGCGTCTCCAGTACCTGCTTTGTGTCTCTGTCGATAAGCTCCAGCCTCTCGATATTATTTGTAACCTCTTTGTTGTCCTGCATCTGCACAGACCTAATCGAGGCTTCCATTATCACGGAACCACCAGCCTTGACATACATAGGAGACTTACGAAACTGAATAGATACCACCGTACCACCAGAACCACCAGAACCACTGCCAACAGCAAACGAGACCTCATCGCCCAGACTTTCACCATCAGCATTTGCCATTTGCATTTTAACAACGCCCTTTTCTTCGGTGTTCACCTTCAAAGTCGTAGGTATCAGGGTATGAGCTCCACCAGTCGAGAAAGCATCTTTGCCGTTAGCCTCTGTCTTATCCTTTGCCTCCAGCTTCCCACCGCCTCCATAGTCAGACCACAAGCCAACCTCTGAAAAGTCATTAAGCTCTCCCTGAAATTGCTTTGTCTCCATCTTATTGGCAGCTACACTGTAGCTGATTATAAGTCCTTTCTTGGCATACATTACGCCAGTCTTTTCTTGGCAGTACAACAAAGATGATAAAGCCGTCTCCAGAGTGTAGTAATCGCCTACCTTATTTTGCTTTGGAAGGCTGTCAATGATAACCATCGATTCACTACCTGCTGCAAGACTTCCGAAGTCCTTCCAGTTCTCTACATTGAGCCAATTACTCTTTGTTACGGTCTTTCCTACATACTGGTACGTTTTCCACGTTCCTGCACTTAATTCAAATGACAGAATAAGACCAGCCAGAGCCTTGCCAGCCTTCCAAGCTGCGTGTACCGCACTGATACTTTCATTATCAGCATCACATAGGACATAGTACCCGTTGATCTGAACTTCATTTGTGGCATTAAAGATGCTTGCTGGCACATCTTTTGGGGCAATAGCCACCAAGTCCGTACCATTCCAGCGATAAGGTACATTTGTACTTCTGTTGATATAGATTTTTCCAACAAACGGACCAGCGTCTTTTCCGAAACCTTGATACTTTCCCCATTCTTCCCAGCTTTTGTAATATGTACCGTTACGAAATGCGACAAAGCATTTTATTTGTGTGTCGTAGATAATCTTTTCCGCTCCTATCACAGACGCATCGTGCGGATTTGTGGCTATTTCTGAAACACCGTCAAATTCCAAAACCTCGTAAACATCATTTGGTAGGTTTTTATCTTCCAATTTTTTCAGACGAGTATTGATAGCGTCAAGAAGAGCAGTAAGTGTACTGTTATCCTTAACACCACCGAGAAAAGCCAGAACTTCGTTAAAGCTCTCTATCGCTTGACTTGTGTTCTTACCAGTCAAGACATCTATTTGCCCCTGAATAGATGTTATAAGTCCTTGCAAAGCCTCATCCCTGCTACTTCTATCCGAACCTTCATCCTGCAAGTCTTTTTGAACCTTTGCAAGAGCATTCTGCAAAGACTTAATGCTTTCGTCTCTTACACCATCTGCATTTTTATTACTTGTTTCATTATCCAGCAACTGCGCTATAAGGTCTGCTGCATCCTGCAAAGCACCTCCTACACGCCCAGCTGTGTTTTCGCCAACTGCTGTGGCATTAGCCACCAAGTTAGCCTTTGTCCTTAATTCATTTATTGTTGCCATTTACTCACCGATTGAATGAATTCTTATTCTCGTTCCCCTTACGGGTTTTATATTTTCTCCTTCTACACTTTTCAAGTATGCCAGGCACGAGCCCAGATAGGTCTCTGCTACTTCCATAGCATCGTTATACATCCTCACCCTGTTTTTATCGTCCTCTCTGGACGCATAGCTATCGTTATGCTGCATTAAACCAGTACGGGTGAGCAATCCACCATCTGACATTACCATCTTGGCATACACGAAATAAGAAAGGGCTAACCGTAAACCTGAACACTTCTTTAACTCTCCCCCTTTATCCGTGAACTCTCCACCGTCAAGCAACGTTATATTTTTAGGCTCTTCCTCATCTTCTTGTAAAGCCTTGAAACGCGCCAAACCAATAGCCGGAATAATATATATATCTTCACACTCACGAATAAATGTCTGTACTTCTCCATCGTCAATATGCTTTGATGTAGGCCGAGCAAGTTCCTTGAACCTCTCTACCGTTATTAAATGTTCATTCGCCATTAGATTTATCGTTATTGTCCGCAGAAATATACTTCAAAGGTTTTATCGAGAAGTCTTGAGGTATCATCTTATCAAACCAATTAGCAAACAGCATCGTAAATGCTCTTTCGATAAATCTCTGCTCATTAGTAACCTCACCAGCATAATACTCGTAGGCATCACGCATAACATCACCAGAGAACCCCAGCTTGCCGATACGGATAGAGTAGAATAATTCCTGATGGAACTGCGAATAAATACGTTCTACCACACTCTCATCAGTTACCGTAAACTCCTTATCAAAGTTTCGTGCTGGAAACTGAACCACCTTCGGCTCATCCTCGTCATTCTCCAGCTCAACCATCATTATTTTTGAGCCTCGTGTATCTCCTTGGAACTGCTTCATATCTTCATCGGAAATCATCTTTTGCTCGACCTCATTCCCGTTATCATCTACATGGGGTAAACCCTTCTTAGTTACCAGCATACAGGCTACAAGGAAGTTGTTACGAACATTCCGATACTTAATATTTCCCAACCCTTCATCGGTCGAAATTTCCGTTATGACAGCGTCATAAATAGGTGTCGGGTATTGATATTTACCATCCATAGACAGCCACAAGATCTGCCCCTTATAATTATCAATACCTCCGCACTTCTCTATCTGTCTCATTACGACCATTGGATTTGGATTGAATACAGGAAATCTGGTGATATTCTTATCTTCCACCATCTGCCGTTGACCGTTCTTTGTTTTTTCACCTTTCCAATCGATGTGTGTCAGGATACGAGACACCACCCCTGCATCATCCGTCTCTTCCAACCTACATTGTTCAAAGGGCAGGTAATTAACCTCCGTTACCTGCCCCAGAACATTGTAATTAATTTGAAGAGCGAAACCACCAAAGCGGGAGAGGTCTCCTGCTACGCTTTTCAGAAGGTCATCCATCGTTACACCATCCCTGTTTACTTTCCATTCAGAGAAAGCCTCGTTGTTGAAACCATAGCCTTCTATAAACTTCTCGTAACGAGATAGGCATAATTTAGCTGTGCCTGACGCATTGGTAATATCCACGATATTTTGTGGATAGAGGTTATCGCTACCATAGCGTTGCATTTTAAAACGCTGTTCGTAGTTTACCTCTACACGCTTTTGTGGTTTTTTAGCTGTCTTTACATTCATTTTTCGCCCTTCTTCTTAATCGTTACTTTTCCTCTCCAGTTCCTGCATCGGGGGCTGCATCCTTCTTCTTGGGAACCTTCTGGAACAACACTACATTGTCAGGGAACTGCTTCAGATACTTCTCTGCGACCTCATCAGTAAGGTTGTCATTTGAAAACACCTTACCACTCATAAATGCTGGGCAGTTGATAATAGCTCCAGCTTTCAATCTATAATTAATTTTTTCTGCCATTTTACCGTTATTTTTTATGTAATGATAAATCTCTATAAGCCCATCATGGTAGCACTGTTGGCACGAAGTGGGTACGAAAGTCTTACCGATAACCTCATAATAAAGGTTTTCTATCGTGGACTTATCAGAGGAACTGAAAGGGGTGTCAAAGCGCCCTTTCAAATCCTCGATAGTCGTTTTTACTTCGGCCAGCTCCATTTATCCGGCTTCTGTTAGCAAACTCTTAAACTGCGTTTCCGTAGTCTTCGAGTCTTTGTTGTAGTAGAACAAAGCAGACTTTGGTGCGCTCGTCTCCTGTAAGGTTACGAGCCAACCTCCGTCCGTATCTTCGCTATACTTATCACTCTCGATAGCCGTAGCACGCAAGCCCTGATAATAACCATAGACTTGATACTCCGCTTTTCCTCCTTCTCCCTTATGCACATTTTTTGTAATGAGCACGAAAGAGCCGTTTGCAAGCCCGTCAATGATGTTTTGAGCTACATCCGGACCATTATCAAGCACGGCTATAGCAATCTCGTTAGTGAACGTATTTCGATACGTTCCAGTAGCTAACGAAATCTTTGTGCCGGTGAAAGGTTTGCTACCCTGTTGTACCACAGGATAGCCCTTCTTTCCACTCTTCAAGATTAACGTTTTCAACATATTCTTGAAGGTCTCATCAAACACACACTGGGAGAAATCTACATCTGCACGATTGCAGATAATCGCATCGGCCTCCAGACCCTTTACGATAGGGCTTTCACAATTCAGTTCAATGCCCTTATTGATAATACTATCACAAATTCCTGCCATAACTTAATCCTCCTTAGTAAGCTGCTTGGAACATATCATCCTCCAAAATCTGCGTACCGATACGACCAGTAGAATAGATGTAGTTTCTACGCTCCTTCTTATCGAACCAAATGTCAAGGTCTGAAATCAGACCGTCTGCATCAGTACCAACCTGCAGTTGGTTGATGTTAGCATATACAGCACGATAAGGCTTGTTAAGCATTGTGCCGGTGTTCTCGTATGCCATAATCATACGGTCCCAGATAGACACACGTGCCAACGTTACACCGTTGTAGGTAGCCACATCAAGACCATCGAAAATAGTCTCCCACGGCATAATCTGTGTATAGCACTTCTTGATGTCGTAGGTCAGAGCATCAGCCAAACCCTTTGTAAGCAGTACCACCGCACCACTATCAGCAGATACACGACTGTCTGCATCCATCAAAAGATTGTCAAGGATGCCAGTAGCTACACCCTTGCCGAGGATAGCCTTCTTCTGCTCTGCAAACGTGGTCTTGCTATTGGCCTCAATAGTAGTAAGCTGGTTTGCTTTCTTAGTGCACTGCGAGAAGATGCGCTTAAACAAACCGTCACAGGTCGTAAACAGTTCTGTCTTTGTACCAGTGGTAAGAGTGCCACCGCCTGCAACATCCTTTGCTCCCGTGTCGCCAAACCAACCGAAACGCCAAATCATTCTCCTCATCTGACGCTCCAGAGCTGGACGGATGATATAGGTCATAAATTCGGTGCTCGTCAAGTCCCCGACAGGTGTACCAGTCTTCAATGTGTACTCGGCTATCGTGCCTTTCAAACTCTCGTAGCAAATCTTAATAGGTATCTGCCAGTCGCCAAGCTCCCAACGCTTCTGTGAGTTGCCGATGCCAATCTCCTGATACGTAGGGTCGCAACCACTACCTTTGATACCCACATCGTCCATATCTCCAAGGAAAGCTACTGGATCGCCATTCTTCACCTTCATAAGGTGTGTGAAGCGCTGGAAATCCTCATCTTGGTCAATACTCAATGGGATAACCTCTTTAAGGTCTGTAACATCCTTCGGATTTACCGAAATGTTTTCAAAAAACTTTGTCATTTTCTTTTCTCCTTCTTAGTTTACTTCTTGTTCTTGTAAGTCCCGTTCCTTCGGGCTTCAATCTCCTTTCGCATAGGCGACTCATCCTCTTGTTCCTCTGCCTTTCGGCGAGCATTAGCTCCCTCCGGCTTACGAGGCTCCGGCTTGTAGTCCGAGGAAATCTTAGCCAGAATTTTCTCGCCTCCTGCAATCTTTACAGCATTGAGGATGCGTAAATCTTCTTGCGTCTTAGCCATAGCTTCTGCCTGCTTACGAGCATTCTCCGATGTCTCCAGCTTCTCCTGCAACTCCTTCACTTCGTTTTCCAACTCGGCGACACGTTGTTCCAGCTCTGAGCCTTCGCCTCCTTCATCCCCTCCATTAGAAGAGGTTTGAATGTCAGTAATAACACCATCTTTCACGACGATAGTCATACCATCAGGCATAAGGAACGTACCATCGGGGCTTGCCTTATCTCCAACCTGCGGCTCGCCTTCTTCTCTCTCTACGGTCAGTGTCTGACCATCACTCGTGGATAAATCCATACCCTTTGCCAGCTCGTCAATGTTCTTCAAACCCAGCTTCGCCAGCGCACGGTCCAGTAAAGAGGCTTTAACCTCTACCTTCTCATCTTTTTCTTTTGCCATTTTTTTTCTATTTTTGTTGTTCAACACTAGCCCTTGCTTCTTGGCTGAAGCTGGGGCGATTATTTCTCCTATTAAACCTAATTCCATAGCCCTATCTACTCCGATATACTTATCTTCATCCATTAGGGCTTGCATCTCTTCTCTGTTACATTCGCAACGCTCCACATACAGGTCGAGTATCTTGTTTTGTGTCTCTTTCAGATCCGATGCTGCCTTCTCCAGCTCTGCTGCTGTAAGGGTATCACCCAGGGCATAAGCTGGCACCCACGGGTTATGCACACATATTAGCGCACTCTTATATGCCCTTCTCCTCTCTTTAGGGGCTGACATCATAATTACCGTAGCCATAGATGCTGCATTACCTTCCACCGTGCAAGTTATCACCTTGCCAGTAGCACGCAATCGGTCATAAATACCCCATCCCTCAACGACAGAACCACCATCGCAATGTAATCGTACATCTATAGCATTATCATCATCGGGGATGCTCTCGCAGAACTCATCAACATCTTTAAAGCACACACCCTCGACATCACCCCAGAACTTGCAAAAGTTCTTTTCATTCTCGGTTTGAATGTCATTATAAATCTTAAGTACTGCCATAGTATATTTTTATCCACAAATTTACTTTATATTATAAACAAAGTCTTTACTTTTCTTATTTCTTTACTCTCATTCCCTGCGAAAAATAAAAAAGTGTCCTATCTTAACAGACAGAACACCTCGTAACTAAAACAAATCGTATGAAAACTATCGAATATCTTGCGTCATTCTCTTAACCACTCTGTAAACGGTAGCCTCGCTACATTCGTATTGTTGGCTCAAATAATAGACCACATAGCCTACCTTGTGCCCTTCTTCCTTCAATCGAACGAAGTCTTTATATAAATCTAAATACTTCACATCCCTTGCATCTATATCATTTGCAGTAAGGATTGTTAGCAGGCTTTCCGCTGTCCTCAACAAATCATATTGTGTCATAATTTTATTATTTAATCGTTGCAACCCTTTCTATCGTCTCCACTCTTTCAGCAGTGCTGTTTATCTCCTCTAAACTTACCACTGGGCGTGGCATCATCGCCATACCCCTCGCTACAGCTCTTGCTAAGAACTCCTCGCCAATCTGCTGTGAGTTTCCGCCTTGTCCTATGATAGGCACGCCACCACCTATCTGATTAAACGCTGATAGGGCAGGGGCAAACATTCGTGTCGCTGGTGCTGTTAGTACACTCTCTCCATTAGAGAGATGCGCTGGTATGCTATCGCTCGTCTCACTTCCCGGACCAGTAACCAGACCACCAGAGGCAAATTTGGCTGATTTAACAGTCTTGATAGCCGAAACCACATTTGCAAGGATAGTAGTCACTGTCGTTGCAATAGCTGCTATATTCGCAGGGAAAGGTACGCTTTGGGCTTGCTTTATGCCTTGCGCCAGAGCAACACCAGTATTTATTGCTATTTCAGCCAAAGCAAGAACCTTTGAAGCCTTGGCCATTCCCTTACTCTGCTCGCCGAAAGCCTCTGCTACCTGTTGAGTAGCTCCTATCATTCCCGCAATAGCTTCATATTTTCCTCTCTCTATTTCAACCTCTTTATCGTTTACAGCTTTCTTCGCCTGCCGATAGTCCTCTGCTAATTGCAGCTTACGAAGATTAAAGGCTTCTATCGTCTCTCCTTCTTTCTGCTGTGCTGCTTCCAGTAGGGCTTGCTTCTCTTCCATCTGTAACCGCAACACACCCAGCTCATCCGTACCGTTAGAGTTGATTTGTGTCTCTAAAATCTTAGCCTTGAAACGGTTCTCAAGAGCCTTCGTCTGCTCTTCCTGTAGCTTGTTATGGTAGTCCCTATACGCCTGCTGCTCCTGTTCATAGTATTTGGCATTGATAGATGCGAGTAGGTCATTCTTCTCCTTCTCACTCATCACTTGCTTAGTAGCCTCATCAAGTTCCAACTGATAAGCTGCTTTGATATTCTTAATCTTTAGCTGATATTCTTCTTTTGAGCCTTTCTCGACAGATGCAAGCATATTCTGAATATAGACCTGTTCCCGTTTAATAGCCTCATCCTTAACGGTCAAATCAAACTCCGTTAGTTTCTTCTCCTTTATCTGTTCCAAAGCAACCATTTGTGCAGTGATAGCCTTCTTTGCATTCACAGATAGCCCTTTCTCGGTCTCCAGCCTCTTCCGTAAATCCTCTATCTGCCTATCATACTGCACCTCGATCTGCTTCCTTCTCTGCTCTGCAGTCTGCTCCACCAGTTGAGCCAACAAGTCCTCGGCTTTCCTTATCTCCGCTTCCTCCTTCTTGGCCATTTCCTTGGCAGAGATAGTGTTATTTTTCCCAGTTTTACCGTTCTTGCCTTTCTTCTTTCCCTTCTTTGTAGTTATCCCACCTTTGCCATTTGGAACGCTCTCGCCGCTCGTATCAGCTTCTCCGGCTACCGCAACAGGTATCTCGATATGCGCTATCTTCTTGTTCTTGATAACACTGTTAATAGCATCCATCGTATTTGCAGCCCCCTCCTTTGCAAAGCTCTTAATATCCTTCCAGCCTTCCTTGACTGTCTTTGCATAGCTACTCGTTATCTGGTTGAAACCACTCTTTATCTTATCAAAGGAGAAAGTAACGATACCCTCTACAATATCAGCCAATCCCTTTAACTGCCTACCGACACCCTTAACAGCATCGATAATCAGATTAAACACCAACTTAACCGTACTCCATAGGTGTTTGAAGTTCACTACAATAGCCTGCACTCCAGCCCTTACGACCTTACTCTCATTGTATAAGTCAATAAAGTAGTTGATAACATTTATAACCCCCTTCAGTAGCTTAGTAATACCCTGTATCGTCAAAGTCTTAACCGAGATAAGCATTTCTCCAAAGCCCTTATCGCTCATATCGAACATAGCAGCTAGAACCCTATTAAGTTCCTCATTGGCCTCTCTCTGCTCGTTCATCTTCTCTCCATACTCTCCTGTGGTGTCCTTCAGCTTTTCGAGGTCTGTGTTCATCGTATCAAGCTGCTCAATCATCTTCAAGCCGGCATTAGCCCCCTGTCTGCCGAAGACGTCCTTTAGCACATTACCCACTTCTTGGGAATTTTGCGGCAACTCCTTTAACCGCGTGCTAATCATCTTTATAACATCATAGGTTGATTTGCTTCCACTCTCCAAGTCGGCCTGTACCTTCTTAGAGCTTATACCGATAGCATCCAAAGCCCCTGCCGTGGCTGTACTCATTTCCCTAATCTTCTTGCTACCCATCTGGATAAGCGCCATGCCACTATCGCTAAAGATACCGCTTCGTGTCTGCTGGATAGTAGCTACCAACTCCTTGCCTGATATATTAGCATCGTGGAAAGCAGGGGCGTACTGCTTAATCTTAGCTATCATATCACCGTTAAGATCCGCACCGCTCTGGAAACCATCATTTATAATCTTGATAGCCTCCTGCGTGTCATATCCATATTGCGAAGTCAGGACATCGACAGCCTCCAGTGTCTCCTTGTAGTCCTTACCGTATGTGTCAGCCGTTGCCTGTATCTCACTTCTTACAGCCTTTAGATTTTCACCAGTAAGCCCAAGAAACTCCTTTGTAAGCCTCGTGCTTTCTTCTATTCCCTTGTTATAGTCAAAGAACCATTTGAAAGCCACACCAGCCCCTGCAATGCCAGCCAGAGACAGAAACACAGGATTCGTCATAAAGCCCATAAGCGTAGAACCAAAAGCCTTTGCACTTGTTATCGCTCCATCGAATACACCAGATAACCCCTTTCCATTTGAAGCCATCTGCATAATAGAATTGGCAAAGTTGTTGTTTACACCAAGGGCAGACTTGATGCTTTCCTCGTAGCTACCTACACTACGATAAAACCTCTGCGTCTCTTCCTCTGCGCCCCTTAATTTATCCGTAATTTCGTTTATATGCCTCTTTAGCTCCTGCCCCTTTGCTCCCTTACGTTCAGCTTCCGAAAGGCTGTCATACGCCTTTGTAGCGTTGCTTAGCTGCGCTCTCAAAGACCTCAAAGAGCCTTCCTGCTCCTTCTCCGTCTTGATATTATTCTGTACTTCCTTTGATAGTTCCCTGACGGTACCCTTATAGTCCTTTACCTGCTCACCAATAGCAGTAATGGTTGTAGCATACTCATCATAGGTAATCTTGCCATTCTTGAAGTCATCTTTTAACTTATTCTCCGTCTCCGATAACTCCTGTAGCTTCTCTTTATATCTGAGAATACCATATATAGCGTCCTCATACTTCACTTTGATATTTAATATCTTCTCTTCTTCTGTACTCATAGCTTTATCCTTTACTCAAACACTAATTGTAACATCGTTACCTCTGCAATACCATTACTTGAAGACCTTATTTCTGTCACCGCAAAGTAAGCCCCGTACTGCGCAAGATACACAGGTATTGTTTCGTCGAAATTAAGCAGCTCTATATCTCGCATTAATACCTTCTCCTTAATTACCTTTGGTTGCTGTAGGGTACGTGCTACATCCTTATACTTATCATCCAGAATATCCTGCATGTTGATATCGAAGTAAGCTACCGCTAACCCTTCTCCATCCGCACGCAGCCTTAATATTCTGTCCTTACATGCCGTATAAGAAGGCTCTTTTGTTTTTTCTATCTCGTCTTTTTTTCCATCTCCTCTCTTATCTCCAAACGCAGAACCATCCTTTGTGCTTATATCGAATTCTACCTTGTACATAGGCACTGAATTTCCATCAGTAGCAGCAAACGGGAATTCGTACATTACTTTCTCGACATCAAGGGTTTCGTTGTTTATTTTCAGATCGCCATCATAATGACCTTTTACCGTGTCATCAGCTTTCCACTTATAGCGGTTATGCTGCCCATAGTTCTCAACCTTATAATTGAGTTCAGAAGGCTTATTCTCGCTTGTAGGTGCAATAATCTTATTCGTCCAATCTACTGCCTCATCTCTACGCTTCCATATCTTAGATAGCGGTGCAAGCCTAACGATACCATCTTCTGTTATCTGTAATGGGAAAGAGCCTGTAATAGCTGTTAGAAACTTCACAAAGTCGATAACCTTTATCTTTGGTAGGTTATAAGCAATAGGAAAGAAACCACCGTCTGGAACGTTCTCTCCCTTAGATATCGTAGCCTTAATAGTTCCTTCTAATACTTTCATGTTAGGAAAGTTTGTAGCATCCACCCAGTCAAATGTAATGGTACTTCCTTTTACTACTTCTATCTTTCCATAACCAGTATTGTTAAATCGACATTCACCCCTATAACCCTTTGGAACTACAACAGAAAAGACATCTCGCTTCTCTCCCATATCGTAAACCTCCTGCTGCTCTCCTTTCGTTATTGTCATTCTTAACACACATCCGCTTCTGAAATTGTACCTATCATTCTCTCCGCCTCCACAGTGGTTAGCAGTACCGACAGGCTTTATACTTCCTCCAAGCTCGAAAGACCATTCAGCAGATATATCGAATATCAACGTAGCATCAGTAGTTACGGTAATAGCAGTTACCCTGCTTCCGCTTTGCTCTCCAATTACACTACTCGTTCCAGTTACATTCAGTGTCATCCGCCCCTGCTGCCTGCTCATAGGGTCAAAAGTACCATTAAAAGCCCCTTCAGATGTTAACTCGTTTGCCTTACGATTGATTAGAGGTAACACAAGGGTATTAATATATTCCTGCGCCTCTTCGTGGAAACGAAAATCTACACCCATCTGTGACTTGATGAGTGAAAGCACAAAAGGAACACGTACAACAGGGTGAAGGAGTGGCAAACCTTTCCTATTAGGGTCTCTTTGACCACCAAATGACATCCTGTATTCAAACCATGTCTTTTTATCTCCGTCTCGTCTTCCTCCTGGCGAAACCATAGATAAACCAGTCCGCCACGTTAAATCTTCCTCGTTCTCATATCTCCATACATTATAACCTGCATAGAAGTATGGCTTTTCTTTTACATCCTCGAACCGATTAACCTCATTAGCAAGATTGTAGAGTATCTTATCATTACTCTTCAATTCGTTGAGTGCCGTCCCTTTACTTATTAGGCTGCTAAATTGTGAGAATAACCCCCAGACGATACACACTTCTATAGCCGTATCGGTAACCTGTAGTATCGTTAACCTTCCATTCTTGATTATCTCTACACCATTACGAAAATAACGTGCCGTGTGCATCAAGTAGGGGTAATTATCCCTTGCCTGAACCATGTCCGTATGCTTCAATATCATTTGGTTTCTTACCGTCTTCGGCAGCTTCACCGTATAGGTACTATTAGAGGCTATTTGCGACACATCACGAAAAAGATTACTCTTAATATCCATCGTGATTTTTGTTTTATCGTCAATATCCACTAACTCGCCATCTATATATAACCTTTCGTCATTCATATCCTATAACTTTTGTATGGGTACATCAGGCATCACAATGCTGCAAACAAAGTCTTGTAGTGCCTCTTTTGCTTTTGTGTAAGAGCCTGAAACGATAGTAACAGGCAACCACTTCGCTGCGCCTTCTTGATAGCCTGCAAACAAATCTACGCAAGGACTGGTAGCTATATCGAAGAGCATATCCCACGTATCACTATCAACCAATGGTGCACATACTGGTATCGTGTCTTCTCTGTTCATTCTCTGCTGCCTACCCGTATAGCCTTGATATCCGTAATTCATATCATAAGATAAAAGATTGTTGCGCATAAATGCGCCATCACTCGTCACCTTCCGAGCCTCATCACCAGACTTAAAAAGATAGTAGCAGTAGAACCCATGCCGATTTATCCAACGAAGATAGTACCCTTCATCGTAATCGTCCACAATGTTAATGCGTATCTTTTCCGTCTTAGAACCTACATTACTATACCGGAAGGTCATATCGAAGGTACTATCAAATGTAACCTCTACAAATGCACCTGTACAATCGCTCAACAAGTAATATCTCTTTGCATCGTCCGTGCTCTTCATCGGGATATTCCACACCCCCTGCTCAGGTAAATTAACGAACCTATCAGCCACACCATCCTTGCTGAACATAATAGAACCACCCCCAGCAGCATACACACCTACTGTAAACGGGAAGCCACGAAACCAAGTAAGGGTACGATAACTATTATAGACTTCCTGTCCTCCTACCTTCAACGCTCCCCAGATATAGAACACATCAAAGGAAAACGAAACTATAGTGTTAGCCTCATCCTCCTTTGTAGCCACTATGGTAAATGATACTCTTTTACCCATACCTGTTTTGCCTTCTCTATCATAGTCCACAGCACTAAATACCATCGTATCAAAGAAGATTTGAATATACTCCCTTACATCAGCATAGCACTTGCCAGCCATAGCCTCCAGCCAAATCGTTTCTTTTATTTCTCCAGAGCTTACGTTTATCGACATCTTCGCCAGCTTATCACCGGATGCAATCAGCAAACATGGATTGAAGGCAAAACCTATTTCATCAGGGTACACCAGCGTAACCCCATTTTTCGTTACTTCTCTCATACTTCGACATTATTAAGTTTGATATTCTCTACATCCAGTTTAAGGAGTTCTACGACACGGCTCTTTATCCTCTCTGTAGCTGCTGGTATTACATTCGAGTATATATCAGCCCTGCCACCCTTACGAAATAGACTCGTACCTTCTCGTTTAATCTTCCTTGCTATCAGATAAGAAAGAGATAAATTACCCCTCTCTTGTGGCGTGTATTTATGTGGTCTATCAGTCTTGTAGGGGATAGGCTCTGCCTCGATACCTTTATCAGCCATCCACTTGCGAATGATAGTCCGAAAGCCCTGCGGAACTTTCCCCGGATTTCTGCCAGTCTCCAAAGTTCCGAACGGACTACGACCATATAACGTACCTTCTTCCTCTGTAACCTCAACTCGTAAACTCGCTGCAGTCCTTCCACTGGCTTTTTGCCCAGCGCCAAGATGCTGTGCTATAATTTTCTTTTTCAGTGCCTCCAGTTCCTCGGTTAGGATAACACTTACAGCACCCTTCATCATAAGCAGGCCCCCTGCAACTCTTTCAACGTCAACTCAACACACACACCAGTAAAGTATGCGCTTGCGCTCTCCAGTATTGTTGAATACCTAATATTCCCATCTATAGGCTCGAAGTAGCGGCTTTCATTCAAAGCCTTAATAAAGCTGGCTGCCGTCTCCTTCATAGAGCTATACACCTGCTCGTTATCCTCCCCGTTTGCATCACGAGAAACCTTATCAACAAAGGCGAGCATACAGTCCTCGCAGTCCTTTACCATCCCTCGGCTAAACTTCAAGTAACCACCTACAGGAAGGATGCACATAATAGCAGGAAGGGAAACCCTATCTATCTGCTCCGCTGCTCCGTTCCAGTCCTCAAACACATAGCTAAACGATGGGAACTTCTCTTTCGCTATCTCTCGTATCTTACTTTCTATGCTCATCTTCATATACCTTTTGAAGTTTCTTTTTATATTCGTTAGTCCTCGTGTCCATATCCAGACACTTATATACACGACCCCATGGCACCTTGGTTACCTCTTCGTGGTCTGTGATACCCATTCGTAGTGCATACCAGTCAATCAGACCAAAGATGCCAAATTTTAATTGGTTGATACCAGCCCTTACCTCTTCATCGCTCGGTTTGCTCTTTGCTTTATCGAACAGCTCGTTAATAATCTTAACCTTGCCAAGTACCCACCCAACAAAGCGAACTACCTCCGCAGCGGAACATTTGTCAACCTCCTTTGCTTCCATTTCCAACAGCACCTTGCACACGCCATAGAAGAGCTGCGCACCAGTCTTGCAGTCGCTCATCTGCACCATTTGCCCTATAGTCATATCATCGAGATTGGAAGGGGTGTGTATCTTTCCAACCTTCAAAGGCCGGGTGCATTTCTCCAGCTCCAGCCTTTCAATATCCTTACTAAATGTGGCTACCACTATCCAATGTTTGAATGTCTCTTCCTCTCCCATATCTAATCAAGATTTATAACGTGTGCCTTTGGTCCTCCAACCCTTTTAACGTTAAGCCTCATCAGGGCAAAGTACCTCGTGGCATCTATAGCGTGATTGAACTTATCAACGGGTGTGTTCGTTTTCTTCCCGTCTCTGTCCTTTTTCCACTTGTAGCTTTGTAATTCCTCAATCATGCCTATTGAACGCCGTGTGACGTTCCATTTATAGCGATGCAGTATGTCAATACCCACCGTGATGCTATCTCCTCCCTTGACCGTTGGTATTACCCACAAGCCAGCATTACGAAGCTCCGCTATACTCTTCGGCTCTGCACTATCAGCTATTATCTGATCTGCTTTTGTTAACCCAGCTTCTTTTGCATTCTCTGCTATCATTGGATTTGTTAGCCCAGTCTCATATATTTCGAGGTCGGTCCACAATTCCCCATGCGCAATAATACAGTGTACCAAAGCCGTCGGGTCGTTCGTAAAACCGAAGTCCAATCCATAACCCTGTATCTTCCAGCTTGCACGCTCCGGCAGACTATCCACAATACGAAAGTTGGGAAAGATAACCCCCGAGAGCTTACCAGTCAAGCCACGTGCATATACCTTCCACAGCTCTTTGTCTTCTATGCCCTCTATCCGTTCGTGTTCCTCTTTTGATAAGAAAGGGTTGCCCCTGTGGTCTGATATAATCATCTTCGCACCGCTTCTCCCTTTTATCTCGTTGTGTACCCAAAATCTCTCGGAGGGGTTGTAGTCAATCCAAATCTTTTTTCGTGTACGAATAGCCAGCTGCCAGTATATCTCGTAAGGAATACCATTTGCTTCGTTTATAAAGAGATAATCACGCTTACCGTTTTTTGCGTCCTGCTCATCCTTATAACTCTTAAATTCTATAATGGAGCCATTCTTACATCGAAGGTAATGCTCGCTCTCGTGCATATCAAAGTAATCAGCCAGCCAGTCCGAACCAGCTAATATCGTCTTAGCATCACGAAGCGCACCTACCTTCAAGTTCGGCAAGTCTTGACCTACTACCGTGGTTATGCTCCCAGCCTCCAGAAGAGCCACATAGATAAGTACCTGCATTATTGTGTATGTTTTTCCAGAGGATGTGCCCCCCTGATTTATATACACCCTTGCAGCCTTATCCACATTAGCACGGAATAACGGACCTATAACCTTAAATGGCATTATCATACATCGACCTCGCTTTCATCACTCACTGGCTCTGCGTCTGTTTCAACAAAGCCTATCTCTATCTTGCTATCTACATTCGCCTTCACATCAATATAATTTTGATTGATAGCCCTTCTTTCCTCTTCGGTGCATATCATTCTATACAGACTTAGAAGCTCGGCAGCCTTTCCACTTATACGCAATTTTAAACGAATATAGCGCTTAACCTTCACCCTGTTAGTGTTAATCAGCCTCCATAATTCGTTATACTCTTCAGAACCTTTCGGCCACCAACTATAAAATGTAGGTTTCGATATAGGAAGTTCAGCTACCACATCATCGAGGAACAATATATTATCATCACCTTCTATAACATTCTTGGCCTGCTCGTATATCTCTTTCTTATCCTTCTCCTTGTACATCTTTTTAGTCGTAAGATTCGTTAAGCAATCCCTTTGTTTCTCTTCGGCTCATTCGTAAATGGACAGTCCTCCGGATAGGTGTCCCAAGCTATATTATTACGCTCTCCCTTCATCAGTCTTGGAGCGAGATACTTATAATTAATCCTGTGGTGTATTCTGTTTCCATTCATTACCTGTCTTTCTGCTCTTATGGCAGATGGGTATTGAATAGGCGTAACCATAGCCTTGTTATATAGCTTGCATTCGTTGTATAAATCCGTTAATCCTCCTTTAGCTGTGGCGGATGTAGTCTGCTGTAAGGTTATACCATCAGCCAGCGAGCCAGTAAACAAGCCTTCATTAAGCACTCCAGCGAATTGCGAGGTGTCATCGTCTTGCACGCCTCTTTCTCCGCGATAGATAAACCTTGTATCATAAAACGTTACGTTCATAACTTTCCGCCTCATCATCGCAAGGTACATCCCTCCGTAGAAGTCTCCTGTTTGTGACACCCCAAACAATCCTATTCGATACCGCTTCATCATCGCTGCCACCATTTCAAAGGTTTTCTTTACCGTCTCTCCAGAAGCGTTATGTACGTGGATGCCCTTTACTCGAAACTGAAAATCTTTGGTGTCATCATCCATCACAACATACTGCTCGATACCTTTTTTTTTCGCGTAGTCCTGAAACATATTACGAGCCTGCCCAGCACTTCGTCTGGAAACGCTCGCTCGATGCACATAGTCGAACCTCTTTCGTGCCTCTGTCATATCAAAGACCACCAGATGAAAGCCGTACTGCTTCGCTACCGCCTTGTACATCTCTCTATCGTCTGCCTCATCATCCACGAAAACGTAAACATGCTGCATTTCGTAGTCTATCTTTTCCAGATACCTAACTGTTTTCAGATTATCCGCTCTGTGGTATGACGGTATAAATACATCTATCATCCTTCGCCCTCCATTTCTTCAATAACCTCTGCATTGAGTATTCGTAACATTTCGTCCTCGATAAAGCCCTGTTCTCCATTTTCCACCAGAACCAATCGTAAACGCTCTATAGCCTTCTTCTCTTCCTCCGTAGCATTGAAGGCATAGTAATTAGCCACACTTTCAAAATCTATCTTTATGAAGCGATAAGCAAAGAATTTCAGAACCTCCCTTTGTTTATCTGTCAAGTCGTATTCTTTCAGAGCCTGCAACTTCGCATTGAACTTATCCAAGTTCACGCACTCTTCCAGCTTTAACGTAGGCTTTTCTTTTGGCTCATAATAACACGAGTTATATTGCAACTTACTTAACTCTTCTGTCTTACTCTTCAAAGGCTCCTTGACATTATAGACCTCTAATACCTCTTTGTCGAGTTCCTCCTTCATCTTCACATAATCGAGGTCTATATTCTCTTGTGCTGTTTTATTATCAGCCAAAGCCATTTCTCGACCTTTCTCTGAATTCAAGGATAAATCTGTGCGCTTTACAGCAATAACCTTTGTTCCGTCCGTCTCAACGATAACAACATCATTTATGCCCAGCTCCTTTGCCGTTTCCTGTGTCTTGTTACCAGCAATTATATTGTTATCCTTATCCAAAAGGATTGACCTACCAAGCCCCAAAGTCTCGATGCTGTGCTTCATCATTATAGCACCTCTCTTCGTTCCCTTGTTAAAATTCTTATCGTCTTGTTGTAAGGAGTCGATATTGGTTTCCGTTATCTTTTCAGCCATATATTAATATCTTTATGAATATAAAGTAATTTACGTTACAAAGATAACGATAATCTTTATAAATATCAAGTAATTAGCACAAAAAAGCAGGAAAGCGTTCAACCTTCCTGCTTGTCATCGTTATCTGAATAAGTCTGTTATATCACATCCTATTGCTTCTGCAATCTCCCTTAGGCTATTTAGCGTGGGATTCGAATTTATCCTTGAGCTTAATGCCCTCCTTGATATACCAAGTTTATCCGCTATCTCCTGAATACTCGTTCCACGCTCATGAGCTGCACGAGTAACATCTAACACCTTCATGCCTCTATCTCTTAGTTAACCATTCGGCTGCCTTCCTTAGACTACTTGCTAAGTTGTTTTTATCAACGTTATCTTGTACCTCTAATCTCCATCGTGGAGATTTTCTCCGATAAAGAAAGCAAGTACTATTGTCTTCGCTGTACTCTATGCCATACGGCTGCATGAAGCACTTGCTACCGTGATGTCTTACTACCCATGAGCCTATCTCTTGCATGAATACGGCAAGGTCTTCTGCCGTGTAGTGCTGCGGTACGTCTTCGAGTATCGTAACCTTCTGACTCTCATTAAACTGTCCATCCTCGAACGTTACTACAATACCATGCTTTTTGTCTGTTAGTACCCAGCCGTTAGGCAGAGTACTGCTCTTCTGTATTATATAACTCATAATCTTATAAGTGTGTGTGGTATGCTATACCGTTGTTATAGTTTACGTTGAAACGTGCACCTGTCTTCTTGCATGTCAGTACTTCAAGATGTGGGGCTGTTCTGTCATTGTAACCTCTGTGCGTAAAGAACACCCTGCCATCTTCCATTTCTACCAACCCTTGACGGCAGCAGTCACGATTGTTTACGATCTGCTCTGCAAGCTCTCTATCAATACCATTCTGATATTTGTATGTCATAGCAATCGACTTAACCGTGATGTCGAGGGCTTATAGATTTAAATTTAAAATTCGATATTGTTCTCTACGGCTGCACAAGCTAATATCCAGTTCTGCTTGTTGCTGATTTTTGCTACTTGGAAATTTTGGAAGCTCATTGTGTTTAATACTGTTTCTGCAATATTAGAAGCAAACACGTTCAAACTCTTGATTTCGTTGAGAAACTTCTCTACCGCTGCAAATTCTACTTCAAAATATTCACGATTTCTCTTTGTGCATTGTGCCGCACCCTCAATTACTTCTGCTAACTTCTGTGCCTTCTTGTAATCGGCTGAACCTTTAACTAACATAATTTTTTACAGTTTTTACGGTGTGTCTCACCTTCTTTTGTTCTGTATAATGCAAAGGTATATCTTTTTTCTTTTTTGTGCAAATAAACATTCCTATTTAACAAATAATTAACACTTTTCTCCCCTAAGAACAGATAAATGGTGGGGGGCGCTATTACTTTCAGATAACCGTATATCATAATTTTATTAACCGTGTTTATTGTTTATTCTTGTTCTTGTCATTCTCCAAGTCAGCGTACATCGCTTCCACATATTCCACCACTCGCTTGTACTCTCTTCCGCTCACCTCGCTGTCTTTGTATGCTTTCTTGATGAGTTCCTCGCCCGTTCCGTAGAAGCAGCCTACATTCCACATTCTGTTTGAGCGTGTGTATGTGAAGTATCGACCGCTTGACCATATATTCTTTCCCACGTAGTAATCGGCATTGTCACAGACCTCCGCATTGCCACTGACCCAAGCTTCGCCATAGACCTTAGCATTGCAAGATACCCGAGCTTCGCCATAGACCTTAGCATTGCAAGATACCCGAGCTTCGCCATAGACCTTAGCATTGCAAGATACCCGAGCATTGTCATATAACCAAGCATAGCCATAGACCCGAGCATTATCATAGACCCGAGAATTGCCAGATACCCGAGCGTTGTCATATACCCAACAATTACCCTCATGTGATAGGTTATCCTCGCTTTCTATGTATCCGCCTTTGTCACCTTTCTTTACATCGGCAAAATCCCTCAATGCTTCTATCCTGTGCAAAACTCTACCACATACCCTGATTGTGTCATCTTCCAATAGTCTGTATTTCTTTTCCATTGCCTCTTATTTATATTCCACTTGTAAACTCTCCCTCATGTATTCTCATGTAACCATTCTTGCGTACAAAGTGCCACGCAAGGTTCATTACGTCTCTCAATGTGTTTTTTCCTGTCGTTGTCATAATCGTATAATTTTAAGGGTTCAACTTCTATTATTTACTCTATGCAGTACAGATAGATTTTGTCTTTGCCATTACTAAGTATTACGTCTGCTATACCTTTAATAAGTGCGTTGCCGTCTTCGTCAGACCATACGGCGAGCAACTCTTCACCGTTATTAAGACATTTGCCTGTAACTGAATATTCTTTGCCAAAGTAGTCTTGCAGTGTTCTCTCGCTGCTGTGTCTGTACTCTGTCATCATGGTGTTGTCAAGACCGTTTCTCGTAACCTCTGCGAATAACCTAAATGCTTTCATAATTTTATGTGTTTAATTGTTTTACTTATGCTTCTGTATAACCCCTCTTGTTTAGCCACTGTATCGTGCCTTTGAGCGTCTTAAATTTTCTGCTGCTTACTGTTGCTGTGCATGCTGAATAGTCTTTTTCACCATGAATGAATAATGCACCGTCAAGGTCTAATTTTCTGTTTTTGAAATCTATAACTTTCATGATTGCAATGTTTTTAATTGTTCAACTTTGTTTCTAAATCACAATGCAAATATATATCATAAATTTGATATAAACAAGTAAATACCGCAAAAACATATCAATATTTAGATATTTTAAGAATATGACTAATATTTGATAGTTAAATTAAATGTTGTTAATAAATATATCTTATATATGATATATTCTAAAACCTTTATTATCTTTGCAATAAATCTAACATATTAGAATATGGATATATATATTAAAGAGGTCATAAAGGCTAAAGGCTTGCAATTACAACAAGTTGCAGAAAGAATTGGATATAAATCTTTACCTTCATTTTATAGGCAAATCAATTCACCGGAAAGCATATCAATGAAGACGTTACTCAAAATTGCAGATTCTGTTGGATGTAAGGTTAATGATTTCTTTTTCCCTCCCTCGGAGGATATGGTAAATCGTAATGACTTCCTCGCCATCGTCAGATGCTACGGTGAGTTGAGGGAGGTTACTTCGTTGGATGAACTGGAAAAAATAGTCGGGGAGTTGAAAAAATTAGAAAAATAGTTGCACTTATGGGGTAACTGGTACTATTCGTTCTCAAATCCTCCTCATTGCCATATACCGCCGCATCGCCAAGTGCTTTGCCATTCCGTAAATCTCTTCGTCAGCCCAGCCACTACGATTTGACTTACTAACCTCCAAAAGGATATCATTACAAACAGCCTCTGGCGTTTTCTCTGGCTGCTCCTGCATCTTCTTGGCAAATTCCTGATCTGCATCAGCTTCCTTTTTCAGATAGTCCTCGATGCGCTTAATGAATAATTCTGTTGCTTTCATACTTCTTATTGATTTGTTACGAATTTCTATAAAACCTCGCTCCTCGGTCTCCTGAAGGAGTGGCCAGTCTTTACCTTCAACTATCACCTGCCACTCGCCGTTTACGGTCATACACTTAGGAAACCCAAAGCGCTCTTGTATCTTCCTGATAATCGAAAGGTCATTTATCTTGTAATAGACCACAATGAAGTATATCATAGACCAGATATTTTACGTTTCTTTCTCTCGATATACTCTTCATGGCTTATAGAGTTCTTTCTTTCCTCTTCTCGCTTCTTCTCACGCTCTGCCTGTTCCAGCCTATCAATGATTATGTTTCTCTCTGACACAAAGGAACGTAGTGCCCTTAATATGCGCACAGCATCAATACACCCGTACATTTCCCCGTAGTCGCCGTATTTCAATTTCTGAAAGAATAACATCAGCTCGGACAACTTCAAGTAGTAGTAGCGGCCTAATATCATCCTTGACAACTCACAGACCACACCCAGCGTAGCCTTGTTCTCTTCCTTCACCCCGATAAAGTTCTGATAGTCGTTCAGTTCGATGGTAAGCCAGTCCACTGCTACCAACTCGCCATAGTCCCTGTTCACAACAGCCAGAGTGGGGGCGCTTCCGCTTACGCACCTTTCTGGATAGGCATAACACCTATGCTGCACTGAGGGGTTAAACTTCTCCAGCAGCTCCTTTGCCTCTTCCTTGCTCTTACTTATAGTGAGACATGACATGCTCGATGACCTCTCTATTTCGTGCCTCTCTCTTTGAACTATTTGTGTTATTAACTCTATCATGTTCTTTTCCCTTTCCATTTGTCAGCCACCGATTAACCATGCTATCGATGCGCCTTATCTTTTGTCCTCCAGTAGTTACCCACCCTTGAGCGTCGTAGTAGTAGAAAAAGTTTTTTGCATCTTCTACACTCATACCCTTGCCAGCACAAATTGCTATAACTTCCTCCATGCTCGGAGATGAAACCTCTGCCTTCTGCTTTTTTTGCGTTTCCACTTTTAGGGGCAATTCCGTTTTCGTGGGGTGGGGTTTTCTTATATATTCTTTTGTTTCAGTTTTTGTTTTAGTTTTATTATTATATAGCTTGGCAGTAACCTTGGCAGTAACCTTGGCAGTAACCTTGGCAGTAACCTTGGCAGTAACCTTGGCATTTTTTGCCAAGGTATCAATGATTATATAGGTCGAATACCTCTTCCCGTTGTAGGTTTTATAATCAATCAGACCTGCATTTTTCAATCTATTTCTGGCATCATTAAAAGTATGATGGCTGCTAATATTAAATTTCTCCATAATTTCTCGGTTGTTTCTACGGAAGGACGGCTTCCACAATAGACCGTTCGCCACTTTCAACAAATAAAAGTAGAGCGCAATGTCTATGGGGCGGAAATCATGCTCTTCACTAAGAAGCCAAAAATTATTTATCAAACTAATATAATTCATCTTTACTACTTGTTAATGTAATCTCGTACTGCTTTCTTAAACTCCTCCAGCGAACGACAAACCACATATTTGTTTTTCATCTTCTTTGCCAACTTCTCATAAGCCTTCTGGCTTTGCGACTGTTTACCGACAGGTGTTTTCATCTCTATACACAGCGATGCATAACCACCTATCGGGACTTGCAAGATGAGGTCGGCCACACCAGCCCGCACACCCTCATCACGCATTATCTTCGCAGTCCAAGCATTACGAGCTCCACCATTCGGCACGGCAAAGAATAGTGGCTCGATGCTCGGATAAGTCTTTCTGAACCACTCTACACACTGCTTTTGGATTTGGCTCTCCGTTAATGGCTTCATAATACACTACATATTAAACACATTAATACACCAGTTATAATGCCTAACATTACAGCACAGCCCATACCTACTATAATGGTAGCCAGTTTCTCTTCTTCATCTATATATCTCATAATTAGTATTCTCCTTTGAACATCTCGAAGGCTGCATCCAGCAGCATTTGCCGTGTGCTTACCTTCTTTTCTTCGACATTATCAATCGTACCAGTCACTCCGTTAGCAATATCTTTCTTCGTCTGTATTAACTGGTACATATACTCATCTATCGTTTCCTTGCCCAGCAGATAAGTACACGTTACAGCGTTCTTTTGCCCGTTTCTGTGCGCTCTGTCCTCCGCTTGGCAACAATCTGAATAAGTCCAAGGAAACTCGATAAACAACACGTTAGAGGCTGCCGTAAGCGTTAGACCAGTTCCACCGCTCCTATAGTTTAGGATAATTAGTTTCGTAGCTGGGGCTTGTTGAAAGGCATCCACACTACGCTGCTTAGCTCTATCATCATCATCGCCGGTAACTGTTACAGCCTTCGGGAACTCTTTTTTAAGCTCCGCTACTACCTGCTTTAGGAAACAAAATACTATCAGTTTCTCGCCTCCATCAATAGTGTTGTGAATGATATCTATAGCAGCCTTAATTTTTCCCTTTGCAGATATTTGCTTTAATATACCCATCTTCACCATGACAGCCCCTCGAATTGCTCTCTGTATCTTATCATCATCAGCTTTCTTGAACTCTCGCAGATACTGGATAACATCCCTTTTTGCCTCGTTGTATTCCTTCCTATTCTCTATATCAACGACCAGATACGAACGCGTCTTATCGGGTAGCCACTTCAAAACGTCCTTCTTTTGTCGCCTAAAGAAACAGAACTTATTTAAGTAGTAGTTAAGTTCCTTTAGGTGGCTCGATTGATTTTCACCAGCGCAATATCTTTCCTTATACTTCGTATATCCTCCGAAGTCCTCCAAACGCTCCATAATATTAAGTTGCTGGATAAGATCGGTATTGTTGTTCACTACAGGTGTACCTGTCAACTCCAGTACGAACTCTTTGCCTTTAGCAATACCCTGTACAAACTTACTCTGCTGTGTCTTACTCGACTTGCATTTGTGGCTCTCATCAATAATCACAGACCTAAAGAGATTGATACGCTCGTCAAATTCTACACTCTTCAGCGTAAATCGTTGCTGGTTCTTCACTCTCTTAACAAAGTACTTCTTTAAGCTCTCATAATTCGTTATGAACACCTTTGCCAATGGCTCTCCTTTTTGGTTTGTCACCTTCCAGAACTGTTGCCATGTACTCCTGTTGGCATCACTTAGTATAATAGCCTGAACACCTCCAAACTTCTTAAACTCTCGCTGCCAGTTTACTTTCAGTGACGCTGGGCAGATAACCAAGGCTGGCCATGCTCCGCTCGCTGTCATCGTCCCAATAGCCTGTGCAGTCTTTCCAAGTCCTGGTTCGTCTCCCATTATACACCGCTTCTTCTCCAGTGCGTAGGCGATACCCTCCTTCTGGTACTCGTATGGCTCCAATGTCATATTATGAGGTACTTCCAGTTTAGGCATTTCCGGCACCTCATAACTCTCGACTGGCTCCTCATCAGATTGCCACTGCACAGAACTACACAGAAACCTCCGTACTGCCCAGTCAGCCATTAACTTTAGGTAGTTCTCATCGTAAGGCGAAACCTCCCAGAATTTACCATCAGCCCTATAACGAGCTGATGGTATTCTCTTCACACAGGCTACAAGTAGGGGGTGGTAATTAAATTCCACCTTGTAGCAGTTAGGAGTTAAGGTAAACGTCATTACATTTGGACGTATCATAACTCTTTACGCTGCTTCTACTTTCTTCTTACGACCTTTCTTTTTCCCACTGCTTGGCATCTCCTTCGTTTCCATTTCCACAGAGACAGAAGGAACTGCATCGGCCTCAACACCAGCAAACGGATCGCCAGCCTCATCGAAATTCAGCTCGCCTTGCTTCAGCCCCCATTTGCGCTCGGTTACATACTGCTCTGCCTCATACTTCAAGTTGTCAATGGCCAGAGATAGCTCCGACAAATCTTCGTAGTTCTCATCATCCACCGTGGAGACCTTTGGCGCATTAAGATTGATAATATCGCCCCTATCCAGCACACGGGTACCAGACACAACCACCTCGTCGGCATTGAACGTTACAGAGGAAACCGACATTCTCGTGAATATACTCTTTTCCTCCCAGTCTCTTTGCTCCTCCAGTTCCCCCAACGTGTTGTTATATGCCTCTCTCTGCTCTGTAAGCAGAGCCAGATGAGGAACAAGGTTTTTAATCGCTTCCTTAAAGTCACGATGCACAATGTTAGCACCTTCCATCGTGATAGTATCACCATCACAATTCGAATACACCACATTCAGGGTGTTTTGCTTTGTTAATTGAATTTTCTTAAAGTCCATTTTCTTTAATTTTAATTAGACATTATATTGCTGATAAAAAGCCTCGAAATACCTATCATCCGGCACTGGTAGCGTTATACCCAACTCACTCGCTGCATCGGCTTGTATCTTCATCATGAAGTCAGTCATTTGCTTTGTGTTTAATCTACCACTTGTGTCATTTATAAAGCCTTCACCCATCGGGTCTGGCTTAGATAGGAACTTTCTGCAATAATGGTTATACACATCTTCCTTTGCTGTTCCCGTCTCATTCTCAATACAAGCAAACCACATCCACATCAAATCATTTTGTGCGACTGTTCTCTTCTCGCTTGCTCTCTTGATAGTCAGAGTATAGACACCATTACGCAACGTTGAAAAAAGATAGCTCAAATCCGTATCAATGCGGACTTGGCCATCTTTCTTCATTACTGTTACCAGTTTCATCAGAAGGGCAACCCATCAGAACTAACAGGGGGCGGGAACGGTGCCTGCTCTTGGTAACCTCCTTGCTGTGTATTATTCTGCACTTGTGGCTGCTGAACAGGCTGCGCTGCTTGTTGATACCCACCAGTAGCAAAAGACTGCTGTACAGGGGCTGCCTGTGGCTGTACAGGTGTTGCCTGTGGCATAGACATCAACACGATATCGTTAGCCAGTATCTCAACCGTATTTACCTTTTGCCCTTGCTGGTTAGTATATTCTCCGTAGGTAATCATTCCATCTACGGCTACCTTCATGCCCTTCTTGATATACTTTCCTGCAAAGTCAGACAGATTACGCCAAGCCACAATATTATGCCATTGCGTTTTCTCGGGTACTTCCGTGCCGTTTTGCCTCTTATAACCACCTGTCGAGGTAGCAAGTGAAAACCGAGCATACGACACACCATTCGTCTGTTTCACTTCCGCATCCTTACCGACCATACCGATAAGGCTCACAGCATTCTTCGTTCTCATCTTTATAATACTTTAATCGTTAAACTTCCTTTGATTGCCGAAATCTTCTTGCACTCTTCATATATCTCTGGGTAGTTCTTTTTTACTTTTGCCGTATCTATACTCTCTCGTGTGCTATCCAGCTTACGAACTATCTGTATTCGTTCGCTTTGCCACTTCTTTACGTTGTGCTCTACCATGAGGTTATATAAGCCTTCTTTCAGCTCTTTCTTTCTCTCTTCCATCTGCTTTAGCTGGATTTCGATTTTGATTATCTCATCCTCGGCATCCTTCAGCGTGGCTGGTAAAGCCTCCTCGATAGGCTCTAATTCTGTAGAAGTCTCTTTAGCTCCGAAATACTTCTCCCTGTATGGTGCTGAATCTTCCTTTGCGAGATATGCCTTAACTATCTTCTTGCAATCAGTTGCACTGATACGGTTAAGCTCCATCAGTTCCGCCTTTCCGTACTGTTCTTTTGGCAGCCACACAACGAACAATCGTCCAGCCTTCTTGCCTTTATTACACTTCTCAAACAGATAAGCGTAAATAGACAACTGCAACGATACGTTGTTTTTGTGTATTTTGCTCGTAGTCTTAATATCTGCTAACGGATAGCAGCCTTTCTCGTCTTCATCGAAGACAATATCAATACTCGAAGCTATATTCTTTCCATCATCTACGAGATACTCGTTTTCAGCCGTTGTAAGCCCGTTTTCTTTCTTTAGTTTTAAATACTCCTTTACCTCTGGTAAATCATCACCAAAGCCGCAATTATCGTATTGCTCGCACTTCTTATGAATTAGTGAACCATGCTCGGCTGCTTTCTCCAATACAGACTGCGGAATGTCCTTATAGGTATCTGGGAACATCCACTTGACAATCGCTGTTACACCACTCAATCGTACACCATCTAAAGTGTACGTATGCTTACCTTCATCAAAGATGACAGGGCTTTTCTTTAATTCTATCTTCTTTTTCATAGTTAAGCCACTTTTTCAATTTTCTTTGATTGCTTTGTGCACGCATCAACAAATACTGGGTCTTTCTTTAAACCCGGATAGAGATTGTAAGTGTCTTCCAGCTCCTTCCGTGTAGTAGCTCTCTTTACTCTGTCAACAGCCTCTGCACGTACATCTTCTAACTCACTCGAATTACCCCACGTATAACGTACTGCTCCTTTATCATCCTTGATTTCGATAAAAGATACTCTACGCTGGTCATCATATTCTATAGTCGAGACGACAAACCTTGTCTTCGGCTGCTTCTTTCCATTATAGCCAGCTCGCCATTCGTCCGCATTCAGATTAACCCAGACAAACGGACACGTGTAAAGTTCACGACCGATACCCCAGTTAACACAAGCACGCTTGAAAGCATCAGACGCTTGCCCCTTTTCTTTCTCCGTGTTGCTCTCCGTGCCAACATCCTGCTTGCTTATCCACTCGCCACTTTCTGAACGTACAGAGACCTTGCAAAACAAGTTGCCATTGATAACCTCGTGGCTTCTCTGCCAGTTCTCTGCACCAACAACCTCATCGAGCAGCGTCATATCAACTCGTGCGTTTTTGTACATCAAAAGCGAACATCCTTTACCCTCTGACACAGATCCGACTCTGCACTCAATCTCGTCAGCATTCAGCGTCCGAAAATTCAATTTTTTACTTTCCATTTCCATAATCATTTGTTTATAGTTACTAAATCGTGTGGGTGGTAGGGGAATCGAACCCCGTCGCCGGCCTTGTTTTAATGCTCCGCTACCATTCAGAGCGTAGCCACCCAAAAAAGTTGTTCTATCTTCACAGACCGAACAACCACAAAAAACTTAAAAAAGGACCTCCACTACACGTGAAAGCCATGTTGTCGTTATTCCTTGTTATCCGTGCCGTTCAACCTCTTTACCAGATAGCCTGCACAAATCGCAGCAACTAAAGACACTACCATAGACCCCTCGGCAGCAATAGCAGCCACCATCAGACAGACTGCAATAAGATTAACCAATAGGACCATTCGTCTCTTTACAGGCTCTTCCATGATTTTTGTATAGAAGTCGCTTTGCTCATCAAGCCAACTAATAACCTTGTTTCTATTCTTTTCAACCCATACCTGAAAGGCAGTAGGTCTTTGTACTTTTGTTTTCATCTTGCTCTTGCATATCGTAGGACATCGGCAGCATTAACCAACCATTTGCCATTCTGGGCTTCGTCATTTCCTTTCTCCGCCCGTATCTTCCCTGCAATGATAAGTCTTTCCAGTCGTGAGCGACCGCCCACAATCTTCTCGCTGAACCGTAGCCCAAATGTTTTGTTATTCATTACTCGCATAATGGTCAGGAGCTTTTCGCTATCCGTAATTCGATTTTCCATTTCCTGACCTTACTTCAGTTCTTGCACGTCTCGCTATCCTACATCTCCGCAAATCCCCTCCGTTATTCGTTACCTGCATAACGATAAAGAGAATGCTAAAGAGTATTTCGATACCGTGCTTTCTTATCTCTCCGAGGTCAAAATCTATCTTTAACCTCTCGCACACCATCCACCACAATAACTCCGTATCTTTCGATATTCCAAGTTTCCTGTAAATAGTCTTTTTCTGCGTCTTTACCGTCCAATAGCTCTTGCACAGCTTATCAGCTACCTCCTTATCAGAGTAACCCTTGCAATACTCGAGCATCAGACGATGTTCCGCTTTAGATAGTACAGCCTTAGGCCATTCTGGTGACTTCCACCACCAGCCCCGCTGTCTTCATCTGAAACTTCCAACCATCACGGCGCTTCATAGCAGAAAGGCGTCCGGTGGTAACTCTTACCACCTCTAAACGCTCAATCGGCCATCTCTCCGTATCGCCTACTTCCATTGCCTTGAGTGTAGGCATAACTGCTTTTTTTCTTTTTACCATCTTTCCGTTATTTTGTTCGTCAACTTCTTAATATCTTCGATGTCTTCTTTCATCTTCTTGATTTTCTCTGTCTTATTAAGCCACCAGCCCTTGTATTGCTCGGCTTCTTTACGATAAGCACTTACCAAAAGGTCCTTATCCGCTACTTCCTTGAGGAGTTCTCTTACCTTTCCCCGTAACTCTTCTGCATCACAGCTTTGAATGTCAAAGCCTTTTTTCTCTTTTTCTTCCATATGCTTTCTTATGTTTATAGTTAATACTTTGTGTGGCTGGCTGACCTACAACGGTCTGTTTGTGTTACTGTTCTTCGCACTATGCTATCGAGTTCAACGATGCCAGCCTATTTGTTACTTAGCTCCTTGTTACTTTCTTCCCCGCTGCTTGCCTCGACCTTTCCACCCAGAGAGTGGAGGCTGCTTGCTTCTACGGTTGGCCTCTGCATCGTTGCTATTTATCGCTCGCTTGAGGGATGGATACCTGCGCCCTTGCAACTTACAGCCCCATCAGGCAGGGGAACCGCTACTTAAAGTGTAGCCTTCGTGGTAATGGTGGACTTGAACCACCTGCGAGCCTTTAACTCTTTACCTTGGCGATTAAGGCTCACCATCAGCCTTTAACTGAACACCCTAAATCTTATTTTTGTAATTCTCCATTTTGACCAATCCAGAGCATTGCACCTTCACTACAGCCTTTGCTTTTATTCTTTTCATAGTCTAAATATTTTTAGTGAGCATAATAAGTAACTTTCAAACCTCTGCGCAGCTTACATACGCATTTATCATCGCCCGACCTGTACGCTCTTTCCAACTGCTTGTTCGCATGCTCTACTCCAATGAGAAGTACGAGCCCCGAAACACCTACCAGTCTATCAACCTTTTTCCCTTCTTCCGTGTAACCGTAGGCTTTAATCTTAAAGTCTCGGTTAATCTCTCTCGTGCTATATTTTAGTGTCTTCATCTTTGGCTTCCTTTCTATTATGCTACGGTTATACATGCTTCGTATGCTTTTGCAGGTGAGTAACCCTCGAAGTACTTTACATTTTCCTTTATTGCTCTTATAACCCACTCCTCTGCCATGTTTCTCTTCGTTGCGTAAGCAATTACTCTCTCTTCTAATGTCTTCTTTGTTTTCATTTTTCAGTCCTTTTTTAAGTTTTACCCCTTTCAGGGTATTGTATGTTTCAGAATTTCTTTATATCTTTGTTTCAGAAATCTATTGCAAAGATAGATAATAAATCTAACAAAACAAATTTGATATCTAATTTTTGTTCGATTTTATATCTAATTAACATTTCGGTCGTATGAAAGAAAGAATATTGCAAATTATAGAAGCTCTTGGAATAACAGTACAGCAGTTTGAATTGAATGTCGGATTGAGCAATGGGGCTGTTTCTAAAATGGGGGATAATACAAGACGTAGTACTTTAGATAAAATATCTATTGTTTACCCTAATATCAATATATCTTGGCTCTTAACAGGTGAGGGCAGTATGCTAAACAACACCAACTCCGAAGTATCATCCGTCAAAGAAGCGAACATGATACCCTTCTTCGATGACATTTACTCAGTAGGTGGCGACAATGAGTTTCGAGCATCAGTAGATAATAACGGTTACAGCGTGGAAATGGTCAACACAGGGGATTGGTTTAAGTCCGCAACGGCAGCCATAAGACACATCGGCGATAGCATGGTAGAATATCCAGCAGGCTCTATCTTGGCAGTCCGCAGGGTGGACGACATCAACCTACTGGTAAACGGCAAGGCATACGTCATAGAAACAACAGAATACCGTGTGACGAAGCTCATACGTGACGATGGCGAATATCTTATGGCATACTCCACAAATACAGCAACACATCCCGACGGATCTCTCATCTACGCCCCCATGCGAATACCGAAAAGCTCTATAAGACGTATAGACATCGTACTCGGTTGCGTGAACATAGAGCAAGGAACGCTCATTGAATTAAATACAAAATAAGCCTAATTAAAACAGACTAAATAGAATATGACAGGGAACGAAGTTAGAAAAGCTCTGCAAGCTAACCACATCAACCTCGCATGGCTGGCAAGGCAGTTAGACATAACACCACAGGCTTTATCGTCAAGGCTCAACGCACAGATATTCAAGCCTGGCTATCTTATGGAAATAACCCAGATACTCGGAAAAGACATCTTCGGTATCAAGTCCGACCAGCAGCCAGTATTGAACATCTCTGCTAATTCTACCGCCACCCTCAACGAAGATAATTACCCAGTCATCGAGTACGTCTCCGTGCCTTACTTCTCTGGATGCATAGGTATCTATTACTTCGGGCATGACGCAGCACCAAAATACAACATCGGTGATACAATCTTCCTGCACCAAGCAGACAGCATCACGCTCGGACAAATTTACTTCATCTTCACAAAGTCAGAACGATTTATCCGTGCTATACTTCCAGCCACGAATGAAGATAATTACAGGCTCGTACCCCTCAACAAATCATATCCAGAGCAGGAAGTAAAGAAAAAAGACATACAACAGGCTTACAAAGTCTTTGGCGCAATCTCTCGTGAGCAAGCATAAAATTTCATCTGATATCCAAATTAAGAAAAGAGAGATACATTAACAATAACAAATTAAACAACAAAAAATATGAAACAGTTACTCACAATCATTGCACTATTAGTTAGCATCAATGCGCAAGCTCAAAAAATCATATCACATACAACAACAATAGGAAAGTTTGCAGATAGTAGTATAGAATTAACAGAACTAACAAACGGCACAAGTTACTACACGGTTTATTTATCAACAAGTGACCTTAAGAGTGTTGGGACAAAACTTATCAAGACAAATACCGAAAGGGTAAGCCTCGAATTTAATACGAAAGAGCAAATGGAAAAATGTCTTCGTTTCTTATATAACTTTGACAAGGGCGAAGGCTATTATATAGATTTGGAAAATAAATCTAATAACATGGTGATGTCACTAAAGAATGGGTTTATCGTTGGTGCATTAGACCAAATCGACAAGCCAGCCATTAGTAAATATCTTATTGGAAAACTCCTAAATTCAATCGGTTTATCAATAAAGAAAAGTAATGATAAGAATAAGAAAGAACAGGATGATATGTATACAAATTCAAGCTCACTTTTTTAACTCACTCGCAATAAAACGAATAAAAAGGCAAAAATACAATCACCGTAATTCACTATCTTTCAGCGCATAGCATTATTTTACTCGGATAGCCTTCTAAGCTGTGGGTCTTGGGTTCGAACCCCAACGGAATCACAAACAGGTAAAAAGAGGATTTTGACAACAAAGTCCTTTTTTTTTGTTCACATATGGTCACCTGTAGTCTTTATAAAATAACGTGGTATTAGAGAGGGCACTAATAATAAATAGGGATATGAACTCCTGAAAATATGTTTTTATTTCTTTACATTTGATAAATTTACCCACATTTGGGTATTGTTCCGGTAGCGCAAAACCTCTAATTTTGCAACAAAATCAGAAGTAATTAAACTAAGAAAAAAAACAAAATGAAACGTCTATTAATCATTGTCTCGATCGGAGCTTTCCTCTTGACGAATTGTCCTTGTAAGATGAAGGCGCAGAGCGATTCTCTCACCAGTTCGAAGTTAGATAAAAGCACGGTCAGAGGTAAATGTGATAAGTGTGCCTCTCGCAAAAAAGGCAAGTTTACGCTTGGCGGTTACGGTGAGGCTGTAACGAGTCGTCTATTCTATTCAGATAATATCAATCGCTATAGTAAAGCGGAAAGGTATAAAGATGCCAAGAGTAGGGGACAGACCGAT
>QWCB01000426.1_pt1 | contig 46887 bp, 58 predicted proteins | sample 1972511 | NCBI WGS metagenome assembly QWCB01 (sample SAMN09866719, study PRJNA288562) | Human gut metagenome isolate term5_stool, whole genome shotgun sequencing... | isolation source: gut | host: Homo sapiens | place: USA: California | reverse complement strand
TGCTCCGGAAAACATACCCGTCACGATGCTAATCGTTGTAATTCCGACCTGTATTGTGGAAAAAAGCTCTTCCTTTCGTTCTGAAAGCGCAAGAGCTTGAACAGCTCCCCGTCTGCCTTCTTCCACCATTTCCTGTAATTTTATTTTTCTGGCGCCGACAATGGAAATTTCCGCCAGCGAGCAGATACCGTTGGCAATTACGAGTAAAATGATAATGACAAGCTCCAACCATATCGAGTCGTCGTCCATGCAAATCCTCCCGAAAGTCAATCGTTTTCCATTTCTTATATACTTGATTATAGCAAAAAAATAAAAAATAAGCAGACCGGTTTCTGTTTGTCCGTTTCACCCGCCGTCATCCGGACATGACCGCCGGTCATTGATTTTTATGCCATTCTTGTTTATACTGGAGTCAGAATAAAATTATGGAGGGTTGTGCATGGCATTTACAAAAAAAGCGGAAAGAACCAAACATCTTTTATTGACATCGGCCAAAGAACTTATTACCGAAAAAGGCTTTGACAAAGTATCCGTAGAAGACATTACCTGTCATGCCGGCGTAGCGAAAGGCACTTTTTATCATTATTTCAAAGCGAAAGAAGATCTTGTCCAATCCCTTGCTTTTGATAAGTTACAGGATATTTTTGCGGAAACACTGGCGATGGATACGTCACCGGAAAAGAAACTGTCTTTTTATTTTACTCATTTGATGACCGAGGCGGAATGGGTAGGCGTGAATCTGATCCGTCAGTGGCTGCGATCCATTTGCGATCCTGAAAAAGTCACCGACAATACTTCGGATTTTCAGAACAGCTATCATCGTCTTTTCGCCATTTTGAACCAAGGGGTGGAAAACGGATATCTCGCAGAAGATACGCCCGTTTCTTTTTTGACGAAAATGCTCATGTCGCATTTCCACGGAGCGCTCACCACCTGGTGCATTCTGGGCGGCAATTTTAAACTTGTCGAAGAGTCCGCCAAATATATCCCCGCTGATATTGAAAATGCCCTCACCAAATATAGGACCGATAAGAAATAATCCCGGTTTCTTAAAACCGAGATTTTCCCACAGAGCCGACAAGCTCTTTTTTCTTTGGTTTTTTTGCTTTTTATTCAGCGTGACTATGTTTCCCTGAACAAAGACGGAATGTATCTTCCGTTTCTTTTCTTCCCGCCGTATAATACAGCGCCATTTCTTTTTTTGTACGCTCCATTTCTTCCAGAAAAACCGGACCGTACCTCGCCGCTTTTTTCGGACCTATTCCTTTGATGAGAAGCAGCTCTTCTTCTTTTTTAGGCATTTTTTCAATGATTTCCCGTAAAATGTTGTCGGAAAAAATTTGGAAAGGCGCTTTTTTTTCTTTTTTTGACAGAGAACGTCTCAGTTCGGACAGTTTCATGAACATCGTTTTTCTTTCCAGTGCCCGGTCGGGAGCGGACAGATTTTCTTCTTCTTTTTCTTCCGTTTCCTCCCTTTTAAAAAGAGCGAGAAACCGTTTTCCGTATTTTTTTAATTTAAAGGCACCGATCCCGTGAACTGTCGCCATTTCTTTTTCGGTTTGCGGGAAACGGCGCACCATATCCTCCAGCGTGGCGTCGGAGAAAACCACAAAAGGCGGCACATGTTCTTCTTTAGCAACCGCCGTCCGTAAATCACGAAGTCGTTCAAAAAGGGTTCTTTCCCGGTTTGAAAAGGCTCCTTTATGTTCCGCAGCGGCTTCGGCAATGATATGTTCCGCTCCGAATGCCGGACCATAGACATTACCGCCTTTTTCAAGAATTTCCAGTCCTTTTTCCGTCAATCCCAGCACATGAAAGGGTCCTTCCCGCTTTACATATCCGTCCGCCGCAAGAGCGTGAAGGAGTCCTCGTATATGCGGTACCGTTTCAAAAGAAAGTTTTCCGTAAGTCGGTATTTTCTCCAGCCCCCGGGAAAGAACCGCTTTGGCCCGGCTTCCTTTCAGCACCTCCGACACGAGAGCTGCGCCGAAACTTTCGTGCAGGGAACGGATCGTTTTGAATACGAGAACCGCCACATCCGTAATGTCCGTCTTGATTGCCGCATTTTCACAATTTCCGCAATGTCCGCAATTCATTTCCTGCTTCTCGCCGAAATACCGGAGAATATATTGCCGGAGACATCCGGTCATCAGACAGTAGTCCGTCATTTTTTGAAGACGGGCATGCTCTCTTTCCCTCTGTTCTTCCGGTCCGTTTCCCGTATCAATGAGGTACTCCTGGATTCTCGTATCCCTGCCGCTGTAAAGCAGAATACATTCCGCCGCTGCGCCGTCTCTGCCGGCTCGTCCCGCTTCCTGATAGTAGGCTTCCATGCTTTTCGGCATCTGGTAGTGGATCACATAGCGGACATTACTCTTGTCGATTCCCATGCCGAAAGCATTTGTCGCCACCATCACACGAATACGGTCAAAGGAAAAATCTTCCTGGGCGTTCCGCCTTTCCCGGTCGTCCATGCCTGCATGATAGCGGCCGGCTTCCATTCCGTTTTCTTTCAACACGCCGTATATCTCATCGACCGCTTTCCGGGTCGCGCAGTAAACAATCCCGCTTTCTCTTTTATGATTCCGGATATATTTTCCGATAAATTCTTTTTTGTTGACTCCGGAAATGACACGAAACGACAGATTCGGCCGGTCAAGTCCCGTGCGGAACACTTTTGCTTTTTCCAGACCCAAACTTCGTTTCATATCTTCTTCCACAAGTTCCGTTGCCGTCGCCGTGAACGCCGTCACCACCGGTTTTTCCGGAAGCGAATCGATAAATGTTTTGATCTTCCTGTAGCTGGGACGGAAATCATGTCCCCATTGGGACACGCAATGGGCTTCATCAATGACCACCATCGACAGCGGTACTTGGGACAGGCAGCTCGTGAAATAGGAGGGCTCCAATTTCTCAGGCGCCATATATAAAAGTTTCAACGTTCCTCTGTATAAGTCACGGAGCCGTTCGATCGACTCTTCAAAGGAAACGGTGGAATTGACATAAGATGCAGGAATGCCTTGGGCGGCAAGCGCTTCCACCTGGTCTTTCATCAAAGAAATCAAAGGAGAAATAATCACCGTGCCGTGGGGAAAAAGAAGCGCAGGAATCTGGAAACAAACGGATTTCCCGGCTCCTGTCGGCATAACGGCAAGCACATCGTTTCCCGCCGAAATCGTGTCGATGATTTCCTTTTGAACAGGCCGGAAGTTGTCGTAACCGAAATATTTCTTCAATAGATCCGCGGCAGCCATTTTTTCTCCTTTCCCTTTCCGATTTTATTTATTATATCAGTTTTCATCACCGGAACAGGAATGTTTACAGATTTCTTCTGCAAACGTCCATAAAAAAAGAACCGCCTGCCGGCCATTCTTTTTCTATCGGTATGTACCGTTTATGCTTTTTCATTCTCTTTTTTGGACGCCACTTTTCTCCGCAGTTTTTTCTCACGGAGATGGAGCAGTTTATCGGAAAGCCCCAGAATGATGTCTTTCCCTTCAACCAGATCTTTCCAATAGGCGGGCACAAAATTTTCTCCGAAACGTACTCCTTGAATCGCACCGGTCACGGAAGCTGTGACGGAACTGTTGCCGTCATGATTAGCGGCAACAATCACCGAATCTAAAGGCTCATCCACCGCCAAGCAGGCATAGACGGCAATCGCCAATGCTTCATCCGCCTGATCGCCGCTCCCGAGAGAATGGATACTGTCGATATGCGCCCACGGCTCTTCTTTGCCTGCCGGATGCGCATGCGCCTGTTCTTCCGCGGCGGAAAGAAGAGTCGTAATGCTGTCCGACTTGTGTACTTTATTTAATAAGCCGTGAACACGTTCCAGCGACTTCGGAAGTGTCATTCCTTTCGCAAGACAGGCAATCAGTGCGGCCAGTGCCCCTGCACTGTAATAAGCCACCGGATTGGAATGGGAATAAGCGCCTATTTTTACGCCCGTTTCAAAAGCCGCTTTACTTTCCCCTTCATAGAGAAGTCCGATCGGCACCGCTCTTTGAAGTACGCCGCTCCCTTTGCTGTCATTCAGCTTACTTTTTGTCGTCCCGATCACATCTCCGGTAAAGACGTTCAAAAGCCCTTCTTCCGGATTTCTGCGGCAATGCATAAATTTTTCCTGGACAAGACAAATTTCCCGTTCATGCGGCTGACGACGCATCCAGCTTTTTTGTCCTCTTCTCGGTTCTTCCCCCGTCTGGCTGTAAAACCAGCGCATATACCCGCGGTAAATGCCGTCGCCCTCCTCCATTTTCTTGGCATCCGCCCATAGAAGTCCGTCAATGGTCGCCAGTGCCAGCTGGGTATTTCCCGTAACGGGCGCCGCATTCCCGGACTGCCTGCTCCGTACAAGAGTACGCAGGCCGAAAGGTCCATACTTGTGCTCAATGCGGGAGACGGAGAGACCCTGAAGCGGATATCCCAATGCATCGCCGCAGGCCCCTCCGATCATGGCGCCGCGGAATTTCTCGATCTCCTTCATATACCCTCCTTGCCGCATTTACATGCACGAAAGAATGACACCGGCTCAGCCCGTTTTCCTACCGATACAGTCACAAAAATAAAAATTTTACAAATTATAGAGCCATTAAAATTCACTTTTCTCATTAAATATTATACCATAATTCAATATTTTATTCATAAAGATGTCCGCTTTTTCTTTTTCCCTCCTTTTTCAATAATAAAAGAAAGAGTTCCGCCCGTTCAAACTTTGGCACGCCCCTGATTTCCTTACCTGTTATATCATTTTGCCATTGTTCGCATTTATTTATAGTTATTCAAATGCTCGATAAAAACTAATTTTTCGGAATTTAGAATCAATGGTTTTGTTTGTCGTTGTTCATGTTTATTCAGCTTATTTTTGACGGATTTTTGACGAAAAAAAAGAGCGGATTACTCCGCTCTCATTTTTTGATTTCGCGCCCTGTTTTTTTCAAGGTCATTTCATGGTAAGGATTCCCAGTCCAATGGACACGGCTATCCACAGATTTCTCTGTCGTGCCTTGATTTTAATTTTCTTTTCCGCCTCTTGCGCGTACTCGTCGTAAGATTTCTTGATTTTCTCTAATGAGGTCACGGTCTGTTTGTTCGATTCCCTCAATTTCACGATTAATTCGTTCGCTGTGTCCAATTGCTCTCTCTGTGCGGTCAATAATTGCTCTTTCTTCTCGTTGTTCTCGAATAGCTTCTGTGAGTTGTTTTCCAGTGTCGTTAGCTCGCTTTCGTATATCGTGTACGCTCGTTCTGCCTGCACAGAGAAAAAAGACGGCAACGATAAAAACAACGACAAACACGAATAAAATAATAATTTCTTTCCTATCATTCATGAGTTCTCCTTTTCAATAAAAAGCACTCATCGAGAGTGCTAAAATTTTTATTTTTTTCAAAAAAAATCTATTTTCCCTCTTGACTTTATAACCGTTTAAGGTTATAATATAAACATAGAAAGGAGGTGAGTGCATGAAAAGGGTAGATAAAATAAACCTTGTAACAGCGATAATCAGCTTGGCGACAGCAATTATACAACTGATACAAGGTTTATTGAAAGAGTAATCTCTTGGGTAAGCCCTCAAATGAGGGCTTACCACTCTATCCCTATTCTATCATGCTATAGCTATGAAAACAATAACTCTAATCATTGCTCTTGTAGCACTTTGCATTTCTCTTTATAATTTATTACATACTCTCGGAGCGTTATAATGAAATTTGAATTTTCCGATATTATGGCAACAACTGAGGCGGCAGAACGTTGGAATTTGTCTCCTGTTTCCGTCAAACAGCTTTGTACGGGTGTTCAAGGACGCCCCCCGCGCCTAACAGAAAATGAGTGCAGGAAGTCGGGGAAAATGTGGCTCGTTACCCGTCAGGGCATGGAACGATTGTATGGACAAGAAAAATAATAACAAGAAAGCACCTTTCTCGGGTGCTTTTTTTATGTATTCTCCTTGTACCAAATCGCTTTGCCCCGGAGAGTATCCCCACCACTGCCCCATTCGTCGCCATTACTCAATATGTGCAAGTCCCACCGGCAATCGGGATCACCGCTGTACAATCCGTATCCGTCAATATCCGCTGCCTCGCCGTGAGTCATGAAATGTTCTTCATCAATGGGAATTTCGAATACTTCGGCTATCACAGCCATCATCTGTGCCATAGTTTCTATCTGTGCATCCGTCGGCGGATAATCGCCGAGGTCGTCGGGCGTGCCGTCGTAACAGCAACACATCGCAATAGCAATACTTCCTGTGTTCCGGCGGTATGTTGCCCTCGGGACATTGTCGATTGACCTTGTATAGATAATTTCGCCGTCCTCGTCGATACAAAAATGGTAATCATCAAACGATGTGAAATACTGCCCTGCCGTCCAGTGCAGATAAACTCTTACCGGCCATCGGAATTGGTAGAAATAATCACGTTTGGCCTGCAATTCGTCTCTAAAAACTGAAATATTCATATTCCCACTCTTTTCTTGACTTTGTCATTGACCAACACGAGGAATTTCCCCATTGTGACATTTCCGCCGTCTCTCATATTTTCGAGGATTGACAAGAACTCTGCCCCCGAGAGGTAGAGCCATGCGAATTTCATTAGAATCGGTGTTCCTGTGAATGAATCTGCAAGCCATGCGGCACATGTTGCTATAAGATAAGTCAATATCTTATCACAGAACGGTTTCCGCATGTGCCGGCTGATGATGATTCTTTTTCCCCACGCTGCCGGAATGGCAAGCCATTTATCAAGCATGGAAATTCTTTCGGGATTGGCTCCCGATTCAATTAGCCACTGATAAGACAGTGCTGCCCATTTTGTTAAGAGGTCAAGTAATACAAGCAAAATAAAAAGTCCCATGACCTGTACGGGCCGTAAGCCGATAAGCCACATCGCAGCACTTCCTATTGCCGCAAATATCGCTTTTATATACCAATTTTCGAGTAACGAAACAATCGCACCCTCTATCATTTCAAAGATTTCGCACATGATGTTTTCTCCTACGGTTTCTTTTTCGTTTCTTTTGCTTTTATGGGTCTGCTTCGGATACACTTTTTGTTAGTGCATAACCCCGTCTTTTCATCTTCTTTTCTGTGGCACAAAAAACAACGTTTCATCAGATTTCCCCTCTCTTTCCTGCATATTCATTGACCAGTATTTCTCTTTCCGCTTTCAGTTCGTTGTAATAGTCCTCATCTTCTATCGCCTTCGCCCTTGCCATTTCTCCCTCGATAGTATTGATTTTCTCTGCATAGTCACTGTCAAGTGCTGCCAGTGCGGATCCTCTTTTTTCTTCTTCCGACGGTTCCGGTCGCTTGCTATATTCCCCATTGATATATAGCAAGTCTCCTTTCATCGCCTCGTTATATTGGCTTTCTGTCTGCAAAACACGGACATTATCGGGATATTCTTTTTTTGCCAGTTCTTTCAGCTCTTCTGCCGTTTCTCCGTGAACGCCTGTCACAAAAGATGTAATTCGTTCTCCAGTTTCTGAATAAATCGATAAATACTGCATGTTTTCTCCTTTACATTAAAATAACCTCCATAGGAGGTGTAAAATGAAAAATCCAAATGGATATGGCTGTATTAAAAAACTATCCGGTAACCGGAGACGCCCTTATGCTCTTGTGATTACAGAGAACGGAACACGGAAGGTCATCGGTTATTTCTCTACTCAAGTAGAGGCTCTGATATTTCAGACTGATTATAATAAAACGCATAATAAACCCCGATTAGCAGATAACAAAATGACGTTCTCCGAGTTATACCACAGATGGCTGCCGTCGCATATTGCCCATACAGAACCTTCAAAGTCTACCATTGACGGTTACCATTCGTCATATACTCACTGCGAGAAATTATTTGATATGGATATTACTAAAATCAAATATAAGCACATGCAAGCCGTCATAGATGATATGCAAGGCCTTTCCTATTCATCGAGAAAGAAAGTCCGCTCGCTTATCTCCCTGCTATTCACCTATGCCAATCAAATGGAATACTGCTCCCGGTCGTTCTCCCGTCTTATCTGTATTGGAAAGAACAAGCCCGTTTGCCCTCATCATGCATTCACCACTCACAAAATTAACCGGTTATGGAAACACGCTGACAAAAAATCTGTACAGATAGTCCTTATTCTCATCTATACCGGCATGCGGAATATTGAACTTCGGTATTTGAAAAGAACAGATGTTAACCGGAAACAAAAATACATCCGGATAACAAAATCTAAAACTGAATCGGGAATCCGGATTATACCAATTCATAACCGCATACTTCCTCTGATAGAAAATCTGCTGCAAGATGAAACCGTCTATCTGCTGTCTGATAAGCCGTTGTCCTATGCAAAATTCCGGGCAATATGGAATCACGCCATGAAATTAATCAACGGACGCCACACTCCTCACGATTCCCGCCACACTTGCGCTACATTGCTTGACGCCGCTGAAATTAACGATAACGCAAGAAAATTAATACTCGGACATAGTCGCGGAGATGTCACCAACGGTATTTATACACATAAGACTTTGCGGCAACTTAGAAACGCTATTAATAGAATCTGATACCCATGCGTTACCATTACCGGCTATACAAGTAGACAGAGTGCATGCTTTCATTTCCTCTTTCTTGTTCCCTTTTTGTTACTCGTAAAAAGCAGAAATTCTGATATAAAAACGAATTAAAAATTACAGAATTAATAAAATTACCGACAGTATCTCGCATTTTATGAATCAAAGCAGAATAAATTCTTACGTATACAAGGGGGAATTACTACAGGAGACAAGCAAATATTTAGCATATATTACCCTATAGCGTATAAAAAAATATTGAGTATATCTCTGGTGCAACTATGGGATTCAGGAAATGATAAATTTGCACCGAGAATTATGTCATATAACACTAATTACTTCAAAGGGCTTTGGGGCGCAAAATGGTATAACGAAGAAATTGCAGACAGGCAATGTTTTTGGGTTTCATTAGGAATGTAGACAAGGGGGAAAACACGAAAAAAATAGCAGTGAGTTTTTATCATTTTCAATTAGTTTTTCCCGTAGCCCTTTGGCTGTTTTAACAGAATTGTATTATGATCGTTGGCATCCCGGCGAAACAAACATATACTCTGTATCTAAAATTGGATTCGCTGTCGCCGAGCAAGATTCCGGCGGATTTTTCGGGTGGTATTGGTTGGCATTTGGTCTATGAATCAAATACTATGTACCTAAGGAAACCCAAAAACATTTTCGATTATCTTCATCCCACCTACTACCCCAAAGGCCTCTGAAAGAATAATTGTTATACGACAAAACTCTCGGGCAATATTTGTCTTCAGTGCTTGACCATAATTGAACTACTGATATACTCAATACTTTTGCATGTCGAATTGGATAGCTTATATCAAAAATTTGCACCGCCGGAGTAATTCCCCCTTGTATAATTAGCGGTATCTTCCCGCCCAGCTTGACCCACCATGCGTCGGGATTTGAAACATTACCATCTACCACGCCGCTTTCTTTCGCAAGCGTTGTCACAATTTCCAGTGCTTGTGTGCCGTCAAATGTCCCTGTGCCGTTGACGTCACCTGTCAAATTGATTTCTCTTGCTGTTGCAAGCTTGCTTGCTGTTCCGACAATAATGTCTGCCAAGCTGTTTTTACCCGTTCCACCATGACTGACGGGGAGTATTCCTGTTACTCCTGCGGATACTGATTTTTTCGTGTCGTTAATGTTAGCTCTTGCATTACTTGCAAGGTCAGTGATAATCGTTTTCCCGAGCATGGCAGGAGTGACTATTTTCGTTGTGTTGACGCCTGTGGTGACTTCTTCCTGCGTTGCATAATCGACAGTTCTATAGACAATCGCATAAGTGACCGTCCCGTCGGCAAGCGTGTTCCCCGCACCGCTCCACACAGGTTCGCCCGATGAGGTTGTTCCGGCTCTGATAACTTTCGCCACTGTGTTGGTCAACATGTTCGGACTTGTCACTATCTGCCCGACTTCATACTTGGTGTCCGGTTGCCACAAATTGGTTGCGACGAGGTCACTTAGAATATTGTGATGATTCCTGACAAATTCCTGATATTGCTGTTCCGTTGTGCCTTTGTCGGGGTTTTCGGGGTCGGGGTAATCAAGCATGCCCTGTAATGATTGTAATTTTTCAATTTCTACCATGTTTTTTCTCCTTAAATTGTTTCATTAACAAATCCTTGCCATGTGATATCGACTGTTCCGGCGGTCTGATTGCCGTTCTCGTCAATGAGTGCCACCTTGCACGGTGTCCTGCTTAGGATTTTAGGATAACGTGTCGCATTCCCGCTCTGCACGGAATCTATATGCACCGCTGTTGTTTCATAGTGCGGAGTGGTAATCGGTAACTCGATACCACCAATCGGGACTTTCAAGTCCTCGAAGTGTTCCTGTCTGTCCGGTACGTCGATATAAGCATGTAAGTTCTTGATAATCGTTTCCTGCACACTCGAGTTTTTTGCCACAATGCGGATTTGGATTTTACCACCGGCCTTGACGTAGACCTTGTCTGACCACTGTTTCCACAATTCAGGCATGCCGTTATGCAGTAATTGTCGGTAGTAAACGATAGCCGGTCCGCTAATTTCCGTTGTGAGCCAGAATTGACCGGAAGCGGGAGCAATGAACTCTCCGATAGCCTCATATGCCACGAATGACGTGCCCCACATCATAGACTTCGGACTTTTCCACATCTTTCTTCCTTTTTCGTGCCACATATAAGCCAAGTTCTGTGCATGGATTTTTCCGTCGGACATGACGATTCCCGAGTGATTCATTTCTGCGAAATTGTTCGTCCCGAAATCTTTTTCAAATAGCACATTTTCTTGCAGCAAGTCGCCCATTTCCAGTAAGCAGTGTGCGAATTTCTTCGATTCGTTGCCGTTGAAATCGACGGCCTTAATCATGATAGCGTGCGTGCCTTGCCGGACTGTCTGTGTTTCGTATGGTTGCACCGTGACAAGTCCCTCTTGCACAGGGATTCCTGTTTCCCAGTTAAGTTCTTTTCCCTGCGTGTATTTCAGAATGAATCCTGCTACGTCGTTGGGTTCGGGATATGTATATTTCCACCAATACCGCCGGATAGAGCTTGACATCTTCTCTACATTAAGGACTTCAACGTCCGGCGGCGGGATCTGAACGGATTTCGGTTTGTAAGAGTACGCCTGCACGTCCGCGAGGCTCTGTTCCATGCCACCGAAAATGTTAAATGACGTGAATTTGAAATACACGGTCTTTCCAATGTATTTGTTAGCAAGCCCTGACCGCAATAGTGTTTCGTCACAACGGACAATTCTATCGCCTTTTTCATGATTCATCGGCTCGCTTCCGAATTGACCCCGCATCAGTCCGGAGAGTTTCCAGTTCCCATTGCTAAGCAGTTCTGCCGTCTGATAAGACAACGCCTCTTCTCCTACGCACATGACGGTGTTTCCGTTTCCTGCGGTTTCTTTGTCTACCGACAGGAACTCACCCTGTCCAAGCTTCATTTCAAGTTCTGTGTCGGTTGCCAGTAACGGCTTTTTCAATTCTCCGTATCTTGCCCTGTTGTCGATTACGCCGAGTTTTCTGTAGTACTGATTCGTGTCGGATACCCACACGGTACATCCGCCCCAGTTGGGATTCTTCCCCCATGTTCCTATCCATGCCTCGTTATCGGCACTTGTCATTCGCGCCGGCGGTTGGAAGATAATCGGTCTTTCGCAGTCGCCCGGTTCGGGATTGAAATCGATTAACGGTCTTTCGTTTTCATGGACATTGTATTCCTCTTTGTCATACACGCCTTTCGCACGTGAAATCGCCGTAAATGTAATGATGCCGTCTTTGCCCTCGGTCACGCTGTCAATCATGGCCGGTTGTTTTTCGATTCCCATTGCCGGATCAGTTAGCATGACGAGGTCACCCGGCTCGAGCCTGCAAAATGCCCAGTCTAACTGGAATGTGTACCGCACCCGTTCATATTTATTTTTCCGGCACAGTTCTTCTGCCAGTTTGACTGCTCTTGTTTTCGTGTACAGATAGTGAGCCTGCACCGTTGAAGACTGCCGAACACCAAATTCCTTGATGTCATCGTTGTCTTGGTAATTGACGATCTCTTTTTCGTAGGAGTTCGCCCGATTGAGAAATTCTACAGAAATTCTGTTATAGATCTCCGATGAATCCTTTCTACTGTAAGTGATACACGCTCCGCCGGATTGCGGGATGAAATCATCAGGCGTCAGATTGTACTGTATTCTTTTATCCGGTTTCCATTTCCCCACGGCTCTGTCGGCTTTGGGGACGATTTTGAGTTTGTTGTTCGACCAAAACACATAAGCATTCGTGATTTTAGCAATATCATTGATGACTTCTCGTGCTGCCTTTGCGTCAAGTTGGTCTGACGGAGTAGAAATGAGCATATCTGCTTCTTTGCAGTATTTTCTGTAGTTATCCAGCCCCTCTATCTCGACATCTTTCAGTCCGATTTTACTAAGAATATAAAGGATATAGTCTGCCGGGTTAACGTCAATGCCGTCTCCTGTTTCCGTGAGTTTTCCCTTGACCTCAAGATTGTAAGTCGGCAGTGTTCCGCCGTTCCCTAAATCAATAACGCCTGCCATATAGGCCAGTCCACTATAGGGCATTGCCTTGTTCGGGTGTTTTCCGACTACATATGACCACGGCTGTTGGTCTTGTGTTCCCTTGAATAAAGTCAGTCCCAAATCACCGTTCGGGTATTGATAGACGTTCTTGTCCTTCCACATTTTGCCTATCCCTGCAATCGGGCCTTCACAGATCGCCAAGATGACTGCCACCGTGTATGTATAAGTAATTGTCGTTACTCTCGAGCGACCGCCCTTGCCTACCTTCTGACTGTCCCGGTGTTCATGCGCCGTAAAATCGTCATAATAAATAATATTGGGAGCGATTCTTGTTGTCCCTAATATTTCAGGGACAGTCGAGCCGTATTCTGCCGTGGTTACCGTAAAATTCGATATTTTATTTTCACGAATGGTCGTATTATGACCCCTAAAAAATCCCATTATCCCCTCCTGAATCTGTAAACACCGTAAAACCGGCTTTGTCCTGTTTTCGTCAGGAACATAACGTCATCGGTACCGGTCATAATCACGCCGTGGTCTACCAGTGCATGAATGACTTGATGATTGCCGATATAGACTGCCCCGTGTGAAACGCATCGTCCGAATTTGTATAGAATGAAATCCCCCGGTTTGATGTCTTCCGGCGGTATTTTTGCACAATATCTTTCCACAATTCGTAAAAACCATTCTTCCGAGTGGTGTAAGTGCCATTCGTTGGAATATGCCGGGATTTTGATTTCTCCCTCTTTGATATAGCCTGCACATTCCAAGCAGGCTACGAGGAGCATACCGCAATCAATACCCCTGCCTTTGACTTTCGCTTGATTGATATGAGGCGTGCCGAGCCACGTATACGCTTCTTTGACGATAGGATTCATAGCAATACCTCTTTCAATGGTACAAACGGAGCAATGACCGATGCCGAATCTTCCGTCGAGCTTGATGTGACTTGTCCGCCGGAAGACGCGTATGTTCCCTGCGGATAGAACCGCCGTCTTGGAAACTCCTGTGATAATCCCTGCACTTTACTTTTGACGGTTAATTTCATCATTAAACCACCGCATGATTTGACCTCTGTGATTCCGGAAAAAATGCCTACAACTCCGATGACTTCATCATTAAGCCCGAAAAAACAGCGTGACATGGAGAGTATCGCTCTGTCAAAATCGCCGTCATGAGCTGCCTGAAATATCGGCTTGGTGTCAAGAACATCGTCTACCGTCGCATAGATACTAACCGTCATGGAATCCACAGAAATTATGTTATTGATTTTTGTTTGCTCCCGTTTGAGCAGCACGGCGTTATGCCGATAGCGGTTGCCATTATAGGGGATATCCCTGTCCGCATCGGTGAAATAGTATTTTTTACCGCTATATAGGCGTAATTCGTAGAGGTCGCACGATACCATTTCACGCTGTCTGTTTAAGTAATTAGACAATTCGTCTGTTACTGATTTCATCTGACCACCTTAAGCGCAATCGCACATTCAAAAAAATCATTAAATTTTTGTTTTATTGATATCTTCGACTTTGCGAAACAGACTTTCCAGTAATACTCGTAAGAGGCGGTTACTTTTGCCGTTTCTCCCGGCCTGTTGGTGAATATGACCGCCCCTCTGTCTACTTTGTAGTCTGTGTTCTCCACTCCGTCTACATAGACTTTGATTTTGTCGGCAAATTCGACAGCTTCTTGCCAATGACCGACCTTCGCCGCCAGCTGATACGAACTGTCTTGATTTCTCCCGAGCCTGACGTTCTCGCACTTGTAATTTTCCGAATCCTTGTAAAAGAATGGGATCATTGAACCTTTGCAGGTTGCATAAAATTCCAAGAGTTTGTCTTTTTCTGCTGCCGAAATCATCGGGAAATCAATAGCAAACCGCCAGCTCGGGAGTGCTTGATACGTCAATGTTCTTCGTTTTCCGCTGGCCGTTTCTTGCTCGTTAATATCCCATGACTGTTCGATTTGTGAACTCCACTTCACCCTTTTTGCGTTCAATGGAAAAAATAATGTTCCCATTACCATACCCCCGCCTCTGCCGTAAATTCTCTGTTTTCATCGAATAAAATCTGCTTGATAGCATCCATTCCGCCATTCTTTAAAAATTCCATGAAGGAACTCGAGTCTACGGCCGAAACGGACATGTTCACACTGTTATTACCACCGGAAACAACATCGCCTACAGAACCGCCCTCTGAGAATTGAGGGACTGCTCCTGCGTTCATGGCGTTAAGCGTTCCGATGCCGATACGATCAACTGCCGATGAACGTAACACGTATTCACCATTAGAAAGCATCGCCGGAATAGAATCACTTGTTCCTGTGCCGGCACCTGTGATGTATCCCCCGGTTGCTTTTTTCTGTATTCCGAATACCGTCTTATTAGCCATATCAGCCGGTGTCATTCCGCTTGCGAGTGTCGGAAACGCAGAGTAAATCGCAAATACGCCGAGCCATTCAGAGAGAATGGCAACCGCGTTGTTAATCAATCCGCGTACGAAATCTGCGAGTGCCTGACTTGCCGACTTGTTCCCTTTGATGAAATCGGCCATTGCAGAACCCATCGATTGTCCGACCTGTGTGCAATACTCTTGCGTTTTCTTTGCCCACTGGTCAGCGACGGACAACTGCTGAATCTCCGCTTGCGACGCTTCCGCAAGTGTTGTTTTGTACTGCTCCGCAAATTCTGCCAGTGTTTGGCCTTTGAGTGCCAACTCCTCTGCGAGCGCATCGGGTGTCATCTGTAAGAGTTTAGCCATATTGCTTAGTTGTTCGCCCTCATCAGGATTAGACACTGCGACGTCGATGTCCTGCAAGCTTTCCTGCAGCGTTTCCTTGATTTTATCGATTTTCTGTTTGGCTTCGTCTTCCGTTCCCAGTATCTGATCTATGAGATTCTTGGTATCGTCCTGATTCTCTTTCAGGTTGAATTGGAACTGTTGCGCCTTGACCTTAGCCTCGTAGAGCCTGTTTTCTGCGGTTATTTGGTCATTGATTGCCTTGATAACGTCTTTTCTCGCTTCTTCATCGTTTATTTTCTTGGCAACTTCTAATTCGTTCTCCCAGCCCTTCATCAAGGTTGCGTGTGCATTGGACAATGCCTGCAGCGAGATTCTGTTTTCTTCTTGCTTCTTCTGCTCGCCGACAAGCATATTGACGTTAGCTTTTGCGAGTTCCAGTGTAGACTTCGCCAGTGCCTGTTTCTGCTTATCTGCGTCGGTATATTTCTTGATGAGTGCGTCAATTCTGCGTTCTTCTTCCCGTTCTGCTTGTGACGGTTTCGCGCTTCCGCCACCACCACCGCCTCCGGTTCTGCCCGTACTCTTGCGTTGAGTTTTGACGAAATTATTCTCTCGCGAGCCTTCCGTCTTGGCACCTGTACCGAAAGTCGCTGCCCAGCCGTCGTCTATTCCTGCCGAGATTTTTTGCCCGAGGCCGTGTAAGATTTTTGACAGAATATCCCATATCTGTGCGAGTGGTGACAATATCGGGGACAATGCATCAGCAATCCGGCTTCCGATAGTTTTAAATCCTTCGTACATATTATGTGCTGCGATGATAACGAGCTTGATAGCATTGATGATGATTTCGAGTGCATCACCCACAAGTGACAATGCATAGCTCGCAATCTCCCCGAAATCACTGAATATACTGACCCCGTCATCTCTGACCATTGAGAGCAAATCGTCTGTAAAATCAATTAATAACTGGATGATTTCGGACTGGTCGAAAGCGTTCATAATACCGAGGCCGATCTCTTCGCAGCATGCGCCGAGGTTCCCTGTGATATCTCCCCACTGGTCGATGATATTCTGTTTTGACTTCGCCATTGACCCGTCAAATTCGTGCATATAGCCTGTTAGCGCTTGAATGGCCGTTTGAGAATCCATTGTACCGTCCTCAACGGCCTGCATAGCCTCATCGCCTGTCATTCCCAGCGATGCAAATGCCTTGTTCAGGTCAAGGCCTGCGGTTTTCATGGCGATTAATTGACGGCTTGACACTTCTCCCGTCGCTTGCAATCTTGAAATGGCATCCACCATTTGTTGTGCTTCCGGTGCGCCTTTTCCAAGTCCGACAGCAGCATCACCGCACAGTCGAATCAGGTCGGCTGCGTTCGACGCGGAATATCCGAGCCCCATGAGCTGATTCTGCATGTTCTCCAGTTGTCCCGGGTCGAATGTCGAATCTCGTGTGAGGTCATTGAATATCCGGTAAGAAGTTACCGCATCGTCTACGCTATTTTTCATTGCGCCGAAATGAGCGACGGTCTGCTGCGCGTCTGCTCCCGCACTGGCAAATCCGACGGTCATTGCGCCCAGTGCGACGACTACCCCGCCGATGATAGCGGTTGCCAATCCCGACAGTCCACCGGTAAGAGCCGTTAATGCCGTTGAAAATCCACTCGCATGGCCTGTGCCTTCAAGGAACTTGGCAGCCAGTGTCCCTATAGAGCTTCCGGCGGTGTCTGCCCCCTTAGAAATGTTGTTAAATCCCTTTAAGGTGTCATTGATTGACTTGTTGTACTGAGAATTGACCTGCTTCTGCTCGTTGATGGACTGCTGCAGCCTGCGCATAGCCGACGCTTGTTCGTCAGTGGCCTTTGTACCGTTTGCCGTTGCTTTTTCAAGATCTTTCAGTTCTTTTTGCATGGCCTTGACGGACTGCTGACCTTCTGCCAGTGCTGCGTTTAACTTTTTCAGTCCTTCGTCATGTGCTTCTGTGATAATGCTTATTTTTGCTTCTGCCATATCATCACCGCCCTAAACTGTTGAATCCGCTTTGTGTATCTAATCTTTTTAATCCTTCATCTAAGTATTTATCTATACAAGTCGCGTAATAGTCCTCTATTGCTTTCTTGTTATTTCCAAAATAATTGCCACGCGGTGGATATTTTGTCCCCCTCATGCCTTTTCTTTTCCCACTTGCTCTAATAGCACGCCCAAAAGCGCCTGTGTTATACCACCTTGCGAAGTAATTCGCATAAATGTTAGTCAATGTATCGCCTACACGGATTTCATATTTACCACGAATGAATTGATTCGTGCCTATTTGTTGACCGCCGAAAGCCGTTTTAGGGTGTGTTCGTGCGATAAAAAATTTAACGTCAAGTCTTGCCCTTTTTGTCGCATGATTTACCAGTTCTGTAAAACCTTTTTCGGATAAATCATTTAACCGTTCGTTGATTTCATCAAATGTCATGTCTGTTTCCTTATATGGGGAAAAAGTCCGCCGGAAACCACCGACGGACTCTGCCCATTAATCTATTAACCCTTGAATCCTGTTTTTCTTTCAGGCGCGCCTACGCATGTTGCGGAAAGCGACTTCTGAATCAGGTCTTCCGATTCTGCGGTCTTTTCCCACGAAGAGGGAATCGCAGTGACAACCGTGTATTCTTTCGTATCCAAATCTACAATGGCAAATTGAAGTGCTTTCTTTTCAGCGGTGATGTCGTCGTTATAAACAAATTCCTCAATCGCCGCCTGTGCTTCGTTATCACGCTGAAATACAACCTCTGCCGAGAGTTCCAGTGACTTGGAAGTAACCGCACCGCTCGCCCAGTATCCCGTGTCTTTCGTCTGCACTGTGGAAACTTCGGTGCTAAGGGAGATGGTGTGGCTTGTCAGTCCGCCGAGCAGTGTCCACTTCGGGAGTGCTGCCGTTGCGGCCTCACCGTAATTCAAAAAAATAACTTCTCGTTTTCCGCTAACACCTGTTCCGGCATTAAACTGCGGATATTTTTCTTTTGCAATGGTAATTCCTGCCATTTTTATTTCCTTTCTGTTAATTGTCCAACTCTGAAAATCACTGATGTAGAACCGCTCTGCCACACTCCGTTGTCCGAGTAAATCGGAAGATTCAAGTGCATTGTCCCCACGTTCATGGAGATAAGCGCAAATCCCTCGCCGTTAAGCGTTTTTTGGAGCAATTCCCAGCCTTCATTACTGCTTAGGTAATTGAGCAGCTGCTCAAGCTTCTGTGCAACAACCTTTCGGCCTTTGTAATTACTGTAAACCTCGAGATTAATCGACGTATCCCATGTGGCCATGTCTTTATTGGCCACGCAGTCTGCATTGGCCGCTCCAAATATCCCGTAAGCAAATTCCGACTGTTTTTTGAAATAGCCCTCTATTTCCTCAATCGGTACGGCGGAATCGAACCATTCTAACTGCCCTTTCTTGCTTAGCGCATTATAAATCGCCTTGCTGACCGCGTAGAACGGCAATTTGTAGTTCATATAATCCCACCCCCAGCGTTGACGGCTGTTGCCGTGATTTGAATAAAATATGGTCTGCTTTCGTCTATGAGTTTGACTTCGTTAATCAAGTACGTAAAATCCCGATATTGAAGTCGCCATGACGTGTCGATTGGCTCTTTAATCTCACGAAATACGAAATACCGCGTATCTGCCGTGACGTAGTCGCCGACGAACGGCTGTCTTGACTGGTCTTTCTGTTCGCACATGGCGAATAACTCGATAACCGGTTCATAGGTCGTTTCCGACAATCCCCCGATTTCATCACGTTTCGGCTTTGACGGCCTCATCAGTGTGATTTTGTGAATAAATCTTCCCGGATTTCGTTTGAACATATGTCCTCCTTAAAAACAATATTGTGGTAACCGGTGGCGGAGGTATTCCACCGGCCACCACCACGAAAGGGAGAGATTAAGCCCCCTGTTTGATGACTGCAAATGCCTTATTGTAGGTATTGATGTCTTGGAACCGGCAAACAGCACGAACGAGGACAGAATTGCGGGTAAATCCTGCGGATTCGTCTGCCATGACTTCAAGTTCCGGATATGCGATGTGATACATAGCACGGAAATCGCCGATAAGTACGGTGTTTGCCGCAAGTTCATCATCTTCAACTACGATAACCGGACGTCCTTCAATTTCGCGGATTGTCGCATTGTTAGCGTCGCGGACGAGTAAATATCTATCCTGTTTATCTGCTACTACTGCGAGTGCAGCGAAAGTGGACTGATTCATTACGACAGTCGCATTTCCGCCTGCGTCGAGCGGGAGGGAAATAACTGCCTGTTTGATTGCGTCAAGGCCTGCTTTGCTTGCGAGGGCAGTGACACTCTTAGAGGTAGCCCCTTTAGCTGCTTCTGCAAGGATAGATTTATTGACGTCTTTGAGGTATACGCGGTTAAAGAGTTTTCCGATAATGGAAACAACATCGGTGTTGGCGTCCATTAACAGTTCGCGGGAAACAGGGATGATTGCTCCTTTGGACGCAAGGCTGAATTTCGCAGAACCGAACACAGCTTTCTTTTCGGTAAGTTCGTTGTTTTCGTCAAAGTTGACGAGTTCAAGTTTCTGGCCATAATCAATAATCGGCACAGAACCTGCACGGGTGGAAACGGGAACGGTTGTTGCGACGTTGCGGAGATCGTTATTGATTCCATTGTTTTCCTTCAAGGCGAGGAGTTCTTCGGGAATGAGTGCGCCGCCGTCTGCGGTTACTGCTCCGTTGTTTCCCTTTGCCGCATTAAACACCTGCATTGTTTCTTCGTTCTGAATGCCCATCAGGTAATTTTTCAGTGCTTTGTTAAATACTTTTCTGTCCATTGTGTTTTCTCCTTTGATAACTTTGTTTTTGGATTCTACTTCTACTTGTGCTGTGTACTGTTCGATTTTGTCGTACAGTTCGGTCTGTAATTCCTGCGGAACTTCCGCTTTCTGCTCGATGAGACCATTAATCTTGTCGCGCAGCTCTTTGACCTCGTTTTTGAGTTCTAAACTTTTTAACATGCTTCTTCCTTTCTTCATTAAAAAAAGACCGCCAATAATCGGCTGTCTTATCGTCGATACTTCCTGTGATTTGATTGTTCTGTCTGTAAGCTGTCAACTTCTTATAAGTCGGCGCTTTCCTGCCGTAAGCCCCTCTGTAAGTCGGTAAAGCGCAGTTGATTATGAACAAGTCCTCAAGCTGTTCCCGCCTGCGCAAATAGCCGTCAAACATGGCGTCTATTTCCGCAACGGTCATTTCTCCGAATTGCTTAGGTGTCAGGTTCAATTCACCGAGTGCGATTTTCTCGAGCTGTTCAAGGAGTTGATAAGCCGTTGTATAGGCTATTCCTTTTTGGCCGCCAGCACCGCGTTTATTTTTTTTTGACCGCCTATGATACCCGATTTAACTACCGCATTCAGAATATTTGTCACTAATGTTTCATATCCTGCTTCGTCTACCGCCTCGAGAAAGAGTGCTTGAATCTCTTCTTCGGTCAACTCGTGGCCACCGCCGATAACTGCCCACTTAAACAAGGTGTAAATGTCCTTAATTTTTGCTTCTTGTATCCGTGCGATGACTTTCATAAGACCCTGATTCATCTCTTCTTCGAGTTCGAATATCGTCGAAATCGGAAATGACAGATTGTACTGTTTTTTCCCGATTTTCATTTTTACGACTTTATCCAATACCATTATTTTCTCCCTCCTTTCCGCCCTCGTTGTCTGCACTGTCTCCGAGTGCGCCAGTCCCGCCCCGCTGTGTGAGCTTATCGGCGTTGGGGTCATTGCTCCTCGGATAAGTGATTGACGCGCGAGCCTCGTTTGCTGTTAAAATCCCAGCTCCTGTATATGCACTAAGCACACTTGCTTTTGCCTGTGCATCTAAGAAATCAAAGACATCATTTGATGTTTTGAATCGATAGCCTTTTACGCTTTGCTTTTCTGTCAGCAGTTTCACAGTCAATTCAATACTGTATCGCTTGATTATCGGAATAATCGTGTGATTGTAGAATGACATCATTTGGTTCGTTGAGAATGTCGCCATTCCTGCACCGCCGACAATGTTAAGCATGGCGAGTGGTATTCCGAAAAAACTGCTGATTGCTTGGGAATTTGTCGTTTTTAGGGTGTCGAAATACGACTTGATGTCATTACTTATGTTCTGCGCACTCATGCCTGCCGGGAGCGGTAATATCGTATTGTCCGCACTTTTCAGCATTTCTTTCACTCTATCTTGCATGAGTTTTTGTTTGGCCAATGACAAGTCCGATGTATACGACAGAACGATAGTACCGCTGAAACCGTTCTCTACCGATGTTCTAAGTGCCGATTCTACTTCTGCATTGCTGCGGAGTGTGGACATTAAAACATCGATAGCGGGAACGCCAACAATCCCATTCCGTGAGAAAGATTTCAAGTGCAGCACTTCTTCCGGAAGGAATAAGAAGTTCTCACCACTGACGGTATCTCTATACTCATAGATGATTTTTCTCTTGCCCTCTAAGATATTGGCGTTATCCCAGTATACCCGCATTCCGGCGGGGTCAAGCGGTATCAATCTGTCGAGTGTAGTCGTTTTTTCGTCAAAATGGATATAAGCATAGGCGTTGCCATGACCGAGCCTCATTTTCTCCATGTATTCCCAGAAGTCATAAGCCGAGATTCCCGGATACGGTTCGAGGTTCAATGCCCGGTGATACTTGGCAGCAAGCCCGCCTGCTTCATCATTGCCTTTGGCATACAGTCCCCACTCGTTCTGCGCTATCTGCCGTGCCAATATTTCTATACATGTCGAGTAGATGAGGTCGCCGTTAGCGTCTACGTTGATTCTCCGCCCTTGACCGACAGGGAATATCTGCGTTCTCGTGTCAGGATATCGCCACACGCTCCCCCTGAAGTAATTTTTTAAGCTTTCAAACATCAGATTCCTCCTGCTTTTGCAAGCAAGTCCTTGAGCTTGTCACTGACTTGGTAGTCCTCTTTCTTCTCTTCTTCTTGTTTTTGTTCTTCCCCGGTTTCTTCTTGCTTCTGGTCTTCTTCGGCTTCCTCTTCCGGTTGCTCTTCTTTCTCTTTTTCTTCGTCAGGTTTTTCTTCTTCGTCTTTTGCATCCGGTTTTTCTTCTTCCGGTTCTTCTTTTTCTTCCTCTTGTTCTGCTTTCAGTTTCTTGTTTTCCTTGACGAGATTAACCAATGAAGAGTACGCACAGAGCGCGTAGTCTTTCTTAATTTCGATGAGTTCTGCGTTAGTAAAGATTTCTGCGACCTCTTCACCCGGAAGCCATACATCGCCATTTTCAATTTGTGAAATTAAGGTGTCGTCTGTACAGTTCTCACTGATGATGTTGTGCAGAATGTTGTCGATAGCTTCCATTGCTTTGATATCTTGCTCCAATGCTTTTTTATTGCCACTTGAAACTGTCCAGCAATTATGCAGCATAACCAAGCTGTTCTTGTCGATTTCAATCTTGTCGCAAGCAAGCGCAATCACGCCTGCAATCGAGGCTGCCATGACTTCTACATGTGCCGTGACCTGCACTTTTGACTTCTGAATTGCGTTCACAACATTCAGCCCGGCGAACACATCACCGCCGGGTGAATTGATGTATAAATCAATATCTTCTGTGGCCGTCTGTATCGCCTTGACGGTATTTTCTGTATTGATTATTTCTCCTGTGATTCTAAGTTCCATGATTATTTGTCCTTTCTGTACAACTGAAGTTGAGTAATCATTGCACGTGCTGCATAATCCATTTCCGGCTTGCCCGTAAACATGCCCTCTCTTTGGTCATAGAATCCCGGTGTCCAATGTGTTAATACCCACATGTCACATTTCCCCGAAAATGTTGAACTTTCTGCATATAGTGCTTCATAATCATCGATGGCGTCTTTTAGGTAGTCGTATCCTTGCTTGATGATTCTTTCAATGAAACTGTCATCATCCGCATAGGGAATCCTCAAGTATTCTCTGACCTGCTCTGCGGTAATCATCACATCACTCCTTTACTACGTAAATTGTCGAGCCAATCATCGACGAGATCATCAGCTGTCGGCGCGTCATTATTAAAATCGATGAACGGAGCGATAAACCCCGTGATTCCTGCATCGAGCGGGTCTATTCTGATATTGCTGTCCGCCCGTAGACTGATTTTTTCCACCGAGTAAAACCCCGTGTTATTTCTGACTAACAGGGCATTGGTAACGGCTTTCTCGAATATATCTTCGTGGCCTTTTTGATACGCCATGATACCGTCTTTAAAGTATTGGCTAAACGATTCAATATATTGGCTAAGTGCTTTCGGACTCTGATTCTGCAATATAAACGTGTCGCACATATCCGCCAGCTTTTCTTGTATCCCCGCGATGTTGTACGGGTCGGCAGCAATGGTAACGAAATGCAGGTCATATTCATCTCTTATCTGTTTTAACTGTTGATAAATTTGATTGGTATCGATGTTTTCCCCACCGGCGCCGTTGCATAAAAATAGTTCAGTATCCACGTAGTCGTAGTAACTGAACTTGTCTTTTTCTATGTGATTTTGCAATTTATTTGACGGCATCCACGAGATCGTTTTGAAAAAAAGTCTCGGGTGGTCATAAGCTTTCCCGTATTGTAAGAGCCTGCCTTTTTTGTTCTCGCCAACGAATGTACACAAGAACGCACTGGACAAGTCAAGGGTCTGCGACAAGTCCATGCCGATGTACCAGTCCTTATAGCCTTTTTCAATGACGTCATTAAAGCTATAGGACACTCCGCATTCTTTCAATTGGTCGTAAGTGCATATGCTTCTATCTCCGGCGGAATACCATGTGTTGCATTGCTTAGTCACAAAAGATTGAAGCGCGAATCCCTTTTCCGCAGTAGCCTCTTTGGCTTTCTGTATATATTTTCTTTTTATGTGTTCCTTAATCGTAAAGCCGTCACTCTCGAATAGTAATACGGGATTAGCCTTTCCCCATACGTTGATTTTCGTATAGTCTTTCGCTTTGACTTCATCGTCGTCAGGCTCTGTTAAGAATAAAAACAAGTTATCAGGTAGGTCATTTTCATACAACATCTTTCGGAGCGTTAACCATTTCTTGTGATTGTCCCCGCCGATTTCAAATTGTGCCGTACTCATGGTAACCAGTAGAGAGTCTTTGAAATGCGCCTGTCCGTCTTGTATCGTTTTCGTGATGATTTCATCGCATAACATTTCTTCGTCGATGACTGCTACTTTATTTGTGTATCCGTCAAGCGTCTTTTTACTTGCTCCGCCGGTACGAAACATTTCTATCCGGTTGCCCGTGAATTTATTCTTTGCCCAGCATGCTGTTCTGTTCACGTTGGAAAACGTTTCCGCCAGTCTTTGGTCATTATCAATGAATTTACAAAACTCGTTGAAACAGATTGTTGCGTTCTGTCCTTTACAACTCGCCAATACGATTAATTCATTGCGAAACTTACTCATTCCGGCCAAGTAATGAAGTACTGCCGATAACAGGAACGATTTCCCGTTTCTTCTTGCCACATAGAGATTCGATGTGTTGACTAAATAACGGCCATCTTGATATCGCAATCCAAATATACCGCACATGATGAATTTCTGTGCAGGATAGAGTTTTAACCTTTTCGGTCTGCCGTCTTCGTCTATATAGGTCAACATACTTAGAAACTGGAATAGTCGTTGCATCGCTTTTTTTGCGAATCGGTATTTCCCGGAGTTATACATATCGATGAATCTTTTGAAACATCGGAATTCCGATTCACCGACTAAATCCATATCAGCACGTTTCGATAGTGCTTTGTAATAGTCGCCAATGAATTCATTCAGCTCCACCGGAACGGTTGTCAATTTCAACTCATCTTCAACTATCATGGAATCTCCTTGTAAACTCTTCTTTTCCTTTTTCTATGCGTGCAATAGCTTCTTCTCTTTTACCGCCGTCATACCACTTATGAATTTCTTCGTGACTGGCATGACTGACAGGGATCAGATTGTCAACATCAAGGAACAGGTCAGGATTTTCGTCACGTTCTACGATGTGATGAATGTAAGCAGGCCTGCACGCTCTCACAATTCCCACGCCCATTAGCCATATGTCATAGCCGAGGTATTTATTGATGACCTCTCGTCTGCAACGTTGCCATACTCTTGAATGATATCGTTTTAAGTTTTCATTCTCTTTAAGTTTCCGTCTTTGGTAAGCGACTGAAATTTTTGTATGGCATTTTTGACAACGTTCGCCCTCATACAATTCATGGCAACGGTTGCAGCGCTTAAAAATCGCCATCGTCTTTTGCCTCATTAAAAACTTTGGTGAACGGGTTGCCATAATCAGCGAGTTCGTCTTTTATTTCGTCAAATTTCAACACTTTGTACAGATTTAAGGTCAACTTATTGATTCTTTCGTATATCTTGATTTTGTCCTCGAGTACGTCAGAAGTCATCTTCCCGATGCCGTTCGTGATTTCAATACTGACCTCTTCTGACAACACGACGAATCGGCAGTATTGCATGATTAACTCGGCGTTTATCTGTGTTATAGACTCGCATTGATGTTTCATCGTCCATATGTATTTATTTAACTTTTTGATAGCACGATTTCTCGCAGATTCTGTCATTTTGTCCTCATTTTTCTAAAATTATCGATGAGAAAAGAAGAAAATTATTCCGTCGATACGACGCAGACGGGGTCGGAATTCTCAAACATACCCCCCATAGGTATATCAATAAAAAATTATTTTTTGCATGAAAAAACCGCCCTTTTAGGCGGTTATAAATCTAAATCAATTACACTGTTTTTGCTACTAATGCCTCTTGAAGAACCTTAGAGAAATTTACACCTTTATCCAAAGCACGCTGATTGAGCCATGCCGGAATGGTCAATGTCTTTTTGACGGATTTAGTATTTTTAGCCAAATCCACATCCGATTGAATCAATGTCGCAAAAGCATTTTTCTCCAGTTTTTTTATTTCTTTTATATCTGTCGGAACAGGCGGTTGCGCTCCGTCTTCAAGCAAGCCTAACACATATAACTCCATCGCCTCTGCGGCACTGGTCAAAATTTCCTCCACAGAATCTCCATAAGTAGTGCATCCTTCCAAATCGGGAAATTCTGCCCATATACCGTCAGAATCTTCATGTATAATCGCCGGATAAATAAATAACATCGTCATTACCTCCTTTTAGAATCGCAACAGGGCTTATTTCAGCCCTGTACGCTTGAGTATGGCATTCAGCAGTCCTATAGGCATGTCCTTGCCATGAACAGCTATAACCTCTACTTTATCACCCTTGATAAGCCTGTGATGGCTTCCGCGCTGTCTTACGTCTTGCCATCCGTTTTTCAAAAGCAATTTCAGTAAATCTTTGTCCTTCATTCTGCCATACCTCCTTTGTTGATTTTATTATAGCACGTGTATACGTATAAGTCAACATCTAAAAGGAGATTTTTTGTATGAAAAAACCGCCCAGTTACGGACGGTTTCTTGCACATGGCTTTGTGCATAATTTCACACTATCATTATACCACATTCAAAAGTGACATTTAGTGCCATCTTTCAGAAATAGTCCGAATTGCTTCGTCTCTTAATCGAATACAGTGCCTTTTGTTATAGCGATGTTCCCTTGCAATGCTCTCCCAACTTGCACATCTGATATACCTGTCAAGCAAGATTGACTGATTCTCCTTCTTGCTTACCAGTGCAATGTACCTGTAAGCTTGCTCCCGCTTGTCTGCCAACGCATTGTACAGTTTGATTAACTGTTCATGCTGGCTCTTGAGCTTCTCCTCTATCTTGATGAGGATATCAGACAAGTCCGAGGCATGGCTACCTGATACAGGCTCTTTGTCATACCGACACGCCGACAGCCCCGACAGGTCTAACCGGTACTGCTCGATGATTGCCCGGAGGGATTGAATCTTGTTGCCGTCACTCCTTAAGCTTTCAAAGAAACATCGGATTGAATACTCGTGTTCTCTTGCTTCTCTGTTCATAGCCTTGCTCGCTTCCGTGTAAGTCGGATCACCATTGTAGTATACGTTCCGCTTCATTCCTTCTGCCATGCTTCCTCCTTTAGCATTTCAGCCTTGACAAATATAGTCCATCTTGTACTTGCTCTTTGGTCACCAAGAATCGGTTTGTACGGAGACAGCTTTATGATTTTGGCAAATTGTATCTGTATGGAGTTCCATTTAAACACAAGTATTCCGTTACTTCTTAATACTCTGAAACACTCGGCAAATGCTTTCGCTATCCAACTCTCCCATTCCTCCGGCAGCTTACCGTACTTGATATTAAGCCATGACGTTTTCCCTGCCCGAATCATATGCGGCGGGTCGAAAATGACAAGGTCAAACATCTCATCTGCAAAATCCATATTTGTTACATCGCCAACATGATTTGGTTCTATTCTGATTTTTCTTCCACCGGAATATTCTTTTATTCCTGCACGGATGTCCTGAAAAGTCACGAAAGGCAATTCTTTTTCATACCAAAACATTTTAGCTCCGCAGCATGCATCCAATATTTTCATTTTTCTACCTCATCATTTATATCTATTCACCTTTCAGCAACTTATTCATTTTTTTCAATGACTTTTTCTTTATTGGCTTCCGCCTCTTCTTCTGTCTTGAAATAGTTGCCTGTAATAAGCATAGCTATATCAAAATCCTTGCCATACCAGTAGACATAGTCAACGCCGTCATAAATGGCTTTCCCGTTATTATCAAGTCTCATTTGTACATAAAAATATGGTTCTTCTTTTGTAGGGAACGATAGTCTCTTTTTAAATTCATATTTGTCAAAATGGAATATCCAGTATTTCCATATAAAAGTCACTCTAAACTTTCCATTCTCGTGGCACCGGGTTAAATGACCGTTTTCTTCAAATTTGCATGTCCACCGTTTTACTCCGTTTTCATATACATCAAATTCTTCGCCTATTTCAACGCCGATTTCTTCTCTCAACGCCGTAAAGATTTTTTGTTTCAGCGTATCTGCCTTTATTTCTTCTTTTATTTCTTCCTCTGTGTTTAATGTGATTTCTTCAATTTTTTCTAAGCGTTCATAGAGGACATGCCAACAATATCCGTCTTTTCCGCCCCAATTTCCGTTATGACCACCCATATAATCGTCAAATTCTACGCCGGCACAAGTGTCACCTAAACGTTTTACAGTTCCTGCCATTCCGCTTATAATCTTGTTTTTGGTCGTTTTGACTAATTGCGGTTCAGAAACAACTCTTACTCTATCGCCAATTTTCAGTTCACTCATTCTTTTACCTCCTGAATTTCCACATACACACCTTCACGGATTCCGTATCCTTTGACCTCGTGTGTTTCCACAATCTGGCAATCATCGTACCAGTAACCTACCGTTGTCATGCAATCCTTGAATGCTTTCCCGAGATTGTCCAAGTCAGGCTTTGTAATCTTCGGACTTCCTGCCCGCTTTTCGTCTTTGAATACCCATTGCAGATCTAATATCACCGCCCCTTCAATAGGCGCTTTCGGCTTGTATTTCTCCAGTAATGCAATATACAGGCTTTCAATTTCTTTCAGTTCCGGCGGCGTATACAGCACCGCCTTCCCATTTCGGACTGCTAACTTCTTCGCTTGGAATGTTTTCGTTGGAATTTTCATTGGCAGAAAAAATTTCTTCACATTTGTCGCTTCCATTCTCTTGTCTCCTATCTTATTAAATAATAACCAGATTATCAGTAACTAACTTCGCCTCTAAAAAGAAATTCCTTTTTCATGGATAGGATTAGGGGTAGGGTGTGTGGGAAATTCAAACCCACACCCTATCCCCCTATCCATACAGGGACAAACCTGTATATATAAACTGGAATGTCCCTGAGTATTAGAAATTCATTAGAGGGGTTATTTCTTAAAAACATATCCGCCTTGCAACTTCAGATTGGCAGTTGCTCTTATATCTCTTTGGATAGTTTTTTCACTGACATCAAAATACTCTGCAAATTCTTTCAGTGTGATGTCGTGTTTTCCGTTCTCCGTCAAGTCGTTATATACGGCTTCTAATTGCCCTTGCCTGTCCTTCTTGACGGCTGTTTTGATTTTGTTGCCAAGCTCCCGTCCTTTCTGCCGGACATCTTCAAGGCTGCCTTCTTCCACGGCAAACCGCAGCACTCCGCTTTTGTCTTTGAGATGTATCGGATAATCGAACCATATATTTACAGGGTCAAAACTTGGAAACTCTCGTAGTGTCCCGGCGATTCTCCATGCTGTCGCCGGAGTATGTCCGATACTCTTATCCACTTCCTTTTCCAATTGGGAACGTTCGTCTTTGACGGTCAACTGAATCATGTCGAGGATGGCGTCGGGGTCTCGGGCAAACACGCCTGAACCGCTCGCTCTGTCCATTGCTCTTTTCATACCCTGCCCGCCTTTTGAATGATGGTGGCAGTAAATGACCGCGCAATTGAGTTCATTGCAGACTTTGTCGAATTGATTACAAAATTTCGCCATCTGATCCGCTGAATTTTCATCACCGGTGATAACCTTGTATATCGGGTCTATGACAATGGCAATGTAATTCTTTTTGTTGGCACGTCGTATCAGTTTAGGAGCAAGCTTATCCATTGGAATGGCCTTTCCTCGTAAGTTCCATATGTCAATGTTTCCGATGTTGTCCAGCGGTAAATCTAACGCGGTGTACACGTCTTTGAACCGGTGTAAGCAGCTTGCCCTGTCCAATTCGAGATTCACATACATCACTCGTCCCTGTGTACACTGGAAATTCCCGAGCCACTGCGTCCCCTCTGCAATGGCCACGCATAACTGAATTAGTGCGAATGACTTTCCCGCCTTTGACGAGCCTGCGAGTAGCATTTTATGTCCCTGCCGTAAAACATTATTGATAAGTGGCGGTGACAGTTCCGGGAGGTTGTCCCATACTGAGTTCAACCCTTCCGGTTCAGGCAAATCATCATTGACGGTTTCTATCCATTCTTTCCATTCTTGGTAACTTGATTTCCCGATGTTCGTTGCAATCAGCCATTGTTTTCTTTTCCCCCGGAGGATCCCCGGAAGTCTTGAAAGTCTTGACGGATTTCGGTCTGCAACGTCTACTTGCAAGCCGTTTTGATTGCATACCTTGTATAAGTAGTCAACTCTCCGCCGGTATTCTTCATAATTCCCTGCATCCACTCTGACGATGGCATGAATGGACTTGTTGCCACTGTATACCATTGCCACGATAGGAAGTTCCATTTGCTCCATGATTGACTTCTGCTTGCCGGGGGGCAGGTGATCGGACTCCACCAACGCATAGCGATATTCTGCCACATTCTCATTCTTAACGCCGTTTCCGTCGAGCGGATTAAATCTGATCCATGCGCCTGCCCGCCTGTCATAGTCTTCAAAGGACATACGGACAGCCGCATCGGGATTGTCTGCCGTTTCTCTGTATCGACGGAGATTGTTAATATATTCCCCGGCGGTTCTTGTGTATGTTCCACGTCCTGCCGGAAAGAATCTGCCCTTGTCTTTGGCTTCCATTGAGCCCATGACAACGCCGACATAATCTGACGGTCTGAATAGGGCTTCCAAGTATCGGACAAGGTCGTCTATCTGCTGCCATTTCCCGTCTTTCGGTTCTTGCAATTCAGCGTTCTCTACATAGTGGGAATCAATGATTTTCGTATCGTCCGATATGGCATCGTCCCAGTCGATGATTCGCCCTGTCGTGCGTTGCATAGACGGTTCAGCTTGCGGCTTCATGGAAACCCACCCGCCGGCTTTTGCCATTTGTACAATGGTCGCTCCGGTGACGGGGTTCGGATTCCCCCGGAATGTGATGTATTTCTTCTCACACTCGCCCTCGACATACCGCGCAGGGTCTTTTCGTGACCATTCCTCCCACACTTGATAGGGATAGCCCTCATATTCCAACGCCATACCCACGGCAAGCCATTCATCATACGTCGCCAAAACGGGGTCTATATAAGCCATTAACGGCCTTAAATCAATTTTTGACATATCTGTACCCCTACGGCCGGTACTGCTCCGGAATAACCCCTTTAGGCGTCATCCAGTGATTCATGGAGTACCGGCTAATCATTTTATTCGCGTCATCAAACGTCCAATTGCCGACATGTTTAAAACCGCGACTCTCGAGAAACCTGATTTGTTTCGGTGTGGCGAGTTTTTTCTCTGTCCTTCCGATTAATTCATTCAGTAAAACCGTCGCCTCTCCTTTGGTCTTGACGCTTTCGGCGGAGACCCCGAATTTCTGAATTGTGATCAGTTGCGTTTCTGTCGGTTTTCTAAGTTCCCAATCGAACTCCGGCACATAGTCTATTAAGGCTTTGGACTGAATTGAAAATGCATATTGCAGCGGGTCTACCAGTGTTCTCTTGGTCTTTCGTATGGCCTTGAGCTGTTCGGCCAGTGCGTTCTCCCGTTCCGTCACAATCTCTTCGTTGGTCTTCTTATCGAGTTCTTCTAAGTCCATTGCGCCGCCTTGTTCTTCGAGAACTTTCACCGATTTTTTGACGACGTCCGGAGATTTTGAAATCAAGGACGCCGGACGGCAGAGGTCGTGCTTTTGCGTTGCCCATAGGAAGTCGAGGAGTAGTAAATCTTCCTTCCCGGTTTCCGGAGACGGTCTTGTTCCGCGCCCGACGCATTGACAATATAGCGCTCTTATCTTGGTCGGACGGAGCATAACAATGCAGTCCACCGACGGGCAATCCCACCCCTCTGTGAGGAGCATGGCATTGCATAGCACGTTGTATTTCCCATTATCGAAATCACGGAGAATGTCTTCTCTATCTTTGCTTGTCCCGTTCACTTCGGCAGCACGGAAACCGTGACGGTTCAAAATGACCTTGAATTTCTTTGCTGTCGCTATGAGCGGTAAAAATACAACGGGCTTTCGGTCTTGGCAGTATGTTTCCATTTCCGTGGCAATCTCTTCGAGGTACGGATCAAGCGCCGTTCCCAATGCTCCGCTCGCATAATCGCCCTGTGATATGCCCACCTTCGAGATGTCCAGTGGCAGCGGTATCATCTGTGCCTTGATTTTGCATAGGTAGCCGTCTTTAATGGCATCGGCGAGGGAGTATTCATAGGCAATGCTGTCGAAATACTGTCCGAGATTGGATACATTGTTTCGTTCAGGCGTTGCAGTCACTCCGAGTACATCTGCCTCCGGGAAGTGTCCGAGGATTCTCTGATAGCTTTCGGCGAGGGCGTGGTGCGCTTCGTCTACAATGATTGTCCCGAAATAATCACTCGGGAACCGCTCCAGCCGTTTTTCGCTTTGCATGGTCTGCACGCTCCCCACCGTGATTGGTAACCAAGAATTAAGACATGATTCGCCTGCTTTCTCTTTCGCGCAATAGAGGCCTGTGCTGGCTTTGATTTTGTCTTTTGCCTGTTCGAGGAGTTCATCCCGGTGCGCCAGTATTAATACACGGTCGCCTTGCTTCGCTTTCCTTTCTGCCACCTTCGCGAATGTAATTGTTTTTCCGCAATTATGCGTGACTGTAAAATCTGACAATAAATATCTGTTATCTCCATCAACAGTAAAGCCTACATATTCACCAATGCTTAGTTTTTCAACCGTGAATCCTGTTAATAAAACATTTTTCTTTTGTTTGCGTTTATTGCAAATTTTACGCTTTACACGGCAGGGAATAATCGAACAATTTCCGCTAATAGAAACCCTGTAATATTGTCCGGTAAATTCACCACATGATTTTTCACAAGTTCGAACATACGCTGCCAGTCCTACAGACCGTGCTATATATGCGGTATCCTCTGCAAGTCGTTTTGACTTTGAAATAAAATCATATCCGCCACAACTCAGGCTTCCGTCTGTGTCCATAAGTCCCGCTAAAACTTGCAAACGTGTTTCACGCGTTCCCGTCTTGTAGTCGTTGGGAATAAATTTACTCCCCGAATTGTGTCCATATAGGCCTATTTCATTCATGACTGTTTTTAGCTTATTGCGAGTTCCTTTGTTACCTGACGTGAAATAATAAGTCATAGCTTGACCTGCCGGGACTGTCCTTATTTTGCAATCATATTTGTCGGCTATTGATTTTATTGTATCTACAATTTCAGTGTCGGGCGTCGTAACATTTATATTTTTAGTTATTCCACCGTCTCCCAATAAAACTCCTACAAAATAGGGGTCTAATAATGGAACTCCCTGATTGCTATTATCGAAACGATTTACCCCCACTCTAATAAGTTTGTGAACGTGTTTAAAATATTTACTTTTTTTCAAATAGTCTTTCACCGTAATGTCTATAAAACTTTTACAAGGTTCTTGTGAGGGATATTTCGGAATACTCTTTACTTGCGTTCTCCATAGTGTTAGCATGTGGTCTTCTGTCACAATAAACGGAGGCCCTTTGATTGGAATGATTTTATATAAAGGTTTTTTCCCTTTGTGTATTTTTATTATTCTTCTTGGCGTTCCGTCGCTTCCCATCAAGCGTTCCCACGGCAAGATGTCTTCAACCTTTTTTATGCTGCCGTCGCTAAGTAACAATTTTTCTCCTATACCGTGGCACCCTGTTGGCAAGACGAGGAGCGTTTTCCGCTCCCCCTCATTCCACCGTTCAAATATCGCGGAAATGGCTTCGGTCTGATATGGTCGTAATTGCATATCCCATACCGCCCGTTAAAATGCTTTTTTCTTTGCGGCTTTCGGCGTTTCCGGCGACGGTGCGATAAAACGCTTGACATCATTGCAGGTCTTCTTTTCGTAATTCTTATCTTGGTATTCCCGCACTTCAAATTCCGCTTTGCCTGATTTTCCGATGATTTTCTCCCACGGCATTTTTTTCAATTCATCGCCTTGTTTCAACAGTCCCAGTGATACGAAAAATGTGGCCACTTTCCACATGACAGTATCTTTCAGGAACAGGGACGTCTTGCAACGCCCTTCGCCCAATTCCCCGCCGTGAATATCAAGGCTTAATTGCGCGTAATTACACGGGTCTTTTCCTGCCCCGCCGGAGTAGTATTTACGTTCAAACCCTGTCACCGTGAAGTCATAGACGCCTTCCGGAAGTGTCACATAGCTGTGATTTTGTCCGTCGTCTTTTATCGGGTCGTCCCATCCGATGATGTCTTTTGTTGCTGTACCGAATTGATTGAATGCTGTGTTTTCCATGTTCTTATTCCTCCTGAATTATCTGTTATCTGCAATATAGGATTTCAACGCTTCCCAGTTCTCTATAAGGTTGTTGTCGATAAACTCTGCCGGGTATTCGTCAATCGGCGTTGTTTCCGGGAAATATTCCTGCTCGCATACGGCCTTTCTAATTTCTGCTTCTGTGACGCCGTCCCGCTCCATTAATTTCTTCAGGGCTTCCAGCGGCAAATTGATTTCTTCCGTTTCGGGCGCGGGATCAGATTTTTCTTTTGCCTTTGATTTTGCTTTTGCTTTCGGCTTCAGCTTGTTCTCCAGTAAATAGCCGATTGAATCAAACCGGAACGGCAACTCATCGGGAAGTCCGAAACGGTTCTTCGCATCGGCGAATGGAGTATGAGTCGTATACATCACTCTTTCCCCGCCGGTCGCTTTCTTCTTGTTACCGTCTGTAATGAGAATCGTCTTATAATTGGCGAATAACAGTAAATCTGCCCATTCCTTGACAAGCGGTGCCACTTTGTTCGTTGTTTTTGTGTTGAGTTTCAATTCCCAATGGTCATACTCTCCCATGTCGTCCGGTTTGGACACTCGTTTCATGGTGGCGTGTGCCAGTAAAACAACATTGATACCCGATAAAATCACGGTTTCCAACTGGACAAGGAAGAATGAGAACTCTTCCGCGAGATAGGTATACCCTGCGCCATAGCCGAAATCTTCAATGCCTTTCTTTCCCTGCTCTTCGCAGATATGCTTAATGCATAGCCGCTCTGCGGCGTCTGCCGTATCAATGACCAGTGTTTTACACGGCTTTTCCGTATATACCGTTTTGACAATCTCAATCAATTCTTTCCAGCTGCCCGCATGCACTCTTGCGACGTCCAGCCACGTTGAACCCTTATCAAGGTCAACGAATAACGGGGCAGGGAATTGGCTTGCAAATGTTGTCTTGCCTATCCCTTCTACCCCGTATAAGCAGACTTTCAGCGGTTTCGGCTGCACGCCTTTTGTGATGTTCAATTTCATAATTTCCTCCTTAACTGATTTGTACATTCTGTTTTTCTAATAAGCTTGCTCCGGGAACGTCTTCTCCACCGGTCAGTGCTTTCTTAATGGAAACCTTGTCGATGTTCATAATTACTTTTTCTTTTTTGTAGTCCTCTGGGACTCGGCTTTCGTCTTGAATTTCCACCGACACGCTTTTTCTCCAAGTAACCTTGCAACGGTCAGTTTCAATTTTCTCTCCCGATACCCAGTTCGTGAGATATCGTTTCAGGCTTTCTATCCTGCTCTCTGCCTGTTTTCGGCGGATACGAAACGCTTCCTCTTCTTTCTTGTACGCCTCTACCTCTGCTTGTAAGTTCTTTATCCAGCAGGCGATGTTTTCGACTTTCCGTGTCTTTGCTATCCGTAAGCCGTTGAGGTACTCCTCGTCGAATACTTCTCCTGTATCAGCATCGACGTATTCTCCTGTTGGAATCCTGAAACACTTTTGAATACTTCTTGCGATTTTGTATAACTGCATTTTGTCCTCCTACCGTAGCCATTCTATTTGCTTGAAAATGTCGCACATCATAGCTGTCGTGCTATCCATTGCCTCCTTAATTTATCGGCTGGGAATATATCCTTTTTTTGCTGCTGCATAAATGACTTCTTTATCGTTTTGCAAGCGTGGGCTGACAACTTCAAAGACCTGTCCATTATTTTTTAATGCTGCAAGAACTACTTCTTTGTCATCTTGCAAGCGAGGACTGACAAACACTAACGCATACCCGGTAGTTTGTACTGCCGTAAGAACGACTTCTTTGTCATCTCTTAATTTTTCGCTTGCATAAAATAAATAATTGCCGAGGCTTTTCACTTCTTTTAATACATCTGATTTATCATGCCAATTTGTCATATTTACCTCCGTGTTATAATAGAGGCGGAAAGAGTTGTGCTATTTTTCCGCCCTGCCGATTGACAATTGCCGTTGTCAGTCGGTTTTTTACATTTCATGAAGCTCTCCGTTGTACCAGTCAAATATTTGGATATCCCGGCGTGCTTTCGCGAATCCCCACTCACACAGACAACCTCTGCTGCTTTCCCATTCACCCGTGAGAATGAGATAGTCTGCTTTGCTTAGCAACTGCAAGCAATCTTCCATTTGAGTGGCATATGCATTCTTTTCACTCGAATATTTTTCGTAAGAAAAAATCGTTAAGGGATTTAGTAAGATCAAACACGGATACTTCTTGTGAATCTCTTCGATAATCGCCTTGCTTTTGGCAATATTCAGCTCATTACCGCTGAACGGGTGCGCCACATACGCCACGCCTTGTAATAATTCCATCATTCTTTTCTTGCCTCTCTTACTCTTACAATGACTACTCTCCCCGGCTGTAATTGCCCCGGATCCGTTATGTGATTGTCCCTCATGGACTGCCACACCAGTTTTCTCAAATCTTCTTTGTCCGTGGCAATCTCTGCACATATCCCCCATAGGGTCTCGCCCTCTTTGACTTCTTTGCGGTACTCGATGAGTTCATTCTTGCCTGCAAACAGGTAATCATGAGCCAAGTCCGCATTTACGGCTATCCCTGCACTCAGTGTAGTCACCGCAAGCATGGCGGTTAATGTTAATGCTTTCATGCATTCGCTCCTTTCGTCATTTTTTCGATATCACTTAGCCGGTACCGCTTGACAGGTAGCAATTTCTGTACAGGCCTGATTCTGTATAGCTTTTCGAGTTTCCATAGTGTCGTTCTCGAAATATTCAACGCCTCGCAAGTCTGCTTTGTCGTTAATAGTGCGTTCTCCATCAGTTTTCACCTCTCTTATTTTTTTGTTAGTCCACATCTTGGAAAAAATTCTCGTTGAAAAGAAATGATTTAAATGTTTCCATTGCTTTTTCGTCTTTCAAAATTTTTTCCAATTCATCTTGGTATTGAGCCTCACTGCGATGAGGCTCCTTTTCCATGAGTTCCTTAAACTCGTCGACCGTACATTTGATTTCCACTTTCATTCACCTCTTTTCTATTTCTCTGCTTCCGATTTCCGAATAAGGATCAAATCATTACTATCTCTGCTGATAGCAAATGCGAGGTTGTGTATTGCTAATAAATATTCTTTCTTTGCTTCTTCCATTTTTCTTGTTAATTCTTCAATTTCTTTGTTTTCAAATTTAAATTCCATTTTCTTGACCTCTTTTCTTTTATTTCGTTTACATTGCTGATAACATTCGTTGTACGTTGATGATTGTGCAAATAATAACAATCACATCAAGCAATATCATCAGTTTTAATTCCTTAGATAATCCGCTCCACATTTTTAGAACTCTTTTCATTTCTCACCGCCTTTCTTAGTAGCATTAATCAAATTTTAGTTGCTATTTCTCAACCAACGGGGTAAAAAAATATAAGCCTACTTCGTTGAGCGGGATAGATAATTGATTGCAAATCTTCTGAATATCCGATTTTGTAAAATCCCGTCCATTCGATAATTTCAAAGACAATGTAGACCTATTAATACCAACCGTTTTTGCAAATTCACTTTCTGATTGGTATTGAGTTTTAATTAACCCCCGTAATTGTCTGTAATCGTAAAGCATGTTTTCACCTCCTTTGGTTGTGTTTTCTCAACTATAGCATATTAGTTTCGCTTTCGCAACTATTTTTTTTGAAATCGTTAAAGTTAGTTGCAGTAGGGCAACAAATGGGTTATAATCTGTTTAAAGAAAGTGCGAAAATGAGGTGATATTCGTGAATACGTTTGCAGATAGACTAAATTTTTTACTCACTAATGCGGAAATGCGCCCAATAGACCTCGCCAATGCTACAGGTATAGATAAGTCATCTATATCACGATATTTAAACGGAAACTATGTTCCCAAACAGAGAAGACTAACTAAAATTGCCCGGGCATTGAATGCGGATGAAGGCTGGCTGCTTACTGGGGTTGACCAGAAAAGAAATATAGAATCTTTTGAGCTTTTATGTAAAGACGAACGAGAAATCGAATCTGACCTGGAAGACATGATGAACTCTATTTCATCAGCAGCTTATGACGGAGATGATGATATAGAAGACATGGAAGCGTTCAAAGCGACTATAAAAGCGGCCATGATCCAAGCTAAGAAAATTGCCAAGAAAAAATATACTCCTAAAAAATACCGGAAGGATAAATAATTATGGATATTCGGCGAAAGGTAGCCGAACTGATCCGCCGGTATAAGACCGACGACCCGTTTCTGATTGCCGATTTAAAGAATATTCATATTGTTTATGGCGACCTCGGCGGTAAGTTCGGAAACTATATAAAATATAAACGGTCAAAATTCATCATTCTTGACGACAAAAGAACCCCGGAGCGTATACTCCCCTTTGTCTGTGCCCACGAACTTGGGCATGCTCTATGCACGCCAAACGATAACACACAATGGTTAAAAACCTATACAATGACTATTAATGCCGACTGCATAGAAAGAATGGCTAATGAATTTGCCGTAGAGCTGCTTCTTAATGATGAATATATAGCAGACCACGAAGAATGTTCTTTATATAATCTCGCAGATTTTCGAGGTGTTCCTCACAAATTTATTGCATTAAAGAAATAAGGCAGGGAGATTCCCAAAATGGAAGAAAAAAATAAACAGAACATAATAAAAGAATCTGACCACATAGCAGATAAAGAAAAAATCGAAAAGGAGACAGCCGCCGTCAAACAGTTAATTGATAAAAATATAGATGTCTTTAAAAGGTTGGCAAAGAAATGAATGAACTCAAATTATTTCAATCAAAGCAAATCCGTTCCGTCTGGGACGAGGCACATGGTGAATGGCTATTTTCTATAGTCGATGTAGTAGCCGCCCTCACTGACAGCACAAACCCTACCGACTACCTGAAAAAAATGCGGAAACGTGACAATGAATTAAAACTTTACATAGGGACAAATTGTCCCCATGTAGAAATGGCAACAGAAACGGGTAAAAAACGGCGAACTCTGGCGGCTAATACCGAGCAACTCTTCCGCATTATCCAATCAATACCATCACCTAAAGCCGAGCCGTTCAAGATATGGCTTGCTCAAACAGGAGCAGATCACCTAAACGATTTAGAAGCCGCCGCACAACTCCGCAAAGAAGTGGAATCACGTATCCAAACAAGAAACAGCGTCCGTGAACATAATAAATCTTTGGCTGATGCCGCCCATAATGCTGGTGTAGAGACTACGGAAGAATACGCTAAATTTCAAAATAGCGGATACATGGGATTATATAACGGTGAAACGGCGGCAACCATAAAACGCAGAAAAGGATTGAAAAAGAATCAGGATATCCTTGACCATATGGGCAGTACAGAACTGGCTGCTAACCTATTTCGTATCACACAAGCGGAAGATAAACTCCGCCGTGAAAACATACAGGGCAAAGAGAATGCGAACCGTATACATTTTGAGGTAGGCGCTACCGTCCGCAATACCATAAAAGAATTAGGCGGAACAATGCCTGAGCATTTACCTGCTCCAGATAAAAGTATTAAACAGATTGAAAGAGAACAAAACAAACAATTAAAGAAGCGATAAAAGCACTATGTATTAAAAAAATCCCGCTGTCTGCGACAACAGAACAACGGGACTTCCGGTTGATATTGGAGTATCCGCCGGAAACTGTAAACAAGCCCACCCATGAGCTGATTACTTTTATATTATAGCATAATCAGCTCTATTTTATAGATTGGAGCTGATTTTTTATGAAGTATACATTCTCTACAAGGAACAGAGGAACACGGCAGAAACCAGCTTGGCAGTTGATTATTTCCTATGAGCAGGACGGCAAATGGAAACAAAAAAGCAAAGGCGGTTTCGCGTCAAAAGCAGAGGCCATGTCTGAAACCGCAAAAAAGGCATTACTCTCTAAAATCAACGTGACCACGGACAAGAGCCTGCTTAATCTGACAGTAGGCGAATTTCTTGATGTTTACGCACAGGACAGACACCTTTCTTACGGCACTCATGCTAATTATGTTTCCATTGTAAAAACGCTAAAAATATACGATAAAAAATTAAGCATTATTACTTATGCTGACCTCAAGCGCAGGATAGACAATTCCGGCGGATCAGAAAAAAGCAGGAATCTAAAAATCGTAGTCGTCAAATCATTGTTTCGATATGCTCAAAAAAATTATAAAATCATTTCAGAAAATCCCGCAGAAAATATAAAAAAAATAAAAATCCGCTCAAAAGACAGCCTAAACGTTTTGACGGAATTTGAGTTGCAATTCTTATTATCAAGAGCAAGAAATGAATTGAAGTTCTCCGACTATCTTCAAATTGCCATATGTGCCAAGACGGGTGTTCGCGTCAGTGAGATGTTGGGGTTGACGAATGATTGTATTGACCTTGAAAATTGTGAAATCACCATTAACAAGCAACTCGGATGGTCTGGCGATAGATGGTCTCGCACGTTAACCCCATGCAAAACGCACAACAGCAATCGGACAATCCCTATCCCCAATTCGCTTGTTAAGGACATCATACTCTATAAAAAACTTGTGCCGGTTCAAATTGACAATAGATTATTCAGCACAAAAACGCCCGGTGCCATTTCAAGGGTTGTCAAAAAATATACAGGACACGGCATTCATTGTTTACGTCATACCTACGCAACAAGACTTCTTGCGTCCGGAACAGATATTAAAACAGTAGCCGCACTCTTAGGCGATACCGTAGGCACCGTTATTAACACCTACGTTTCTTACACCGATGATATGAGAGAGAAAGCAAGGCTTGATATACAGAGATTGTTCGGATAATTTTTAATTGCATATATTTTTTTTGACGAATTTTTGACGAATTTTATAAAAATTCAGTTTTTATCGATAAAATCATGTATATTTTCTATTACCTGTTATAATAAAAGCAGAAAGAAAAATAAAGAAATCACTCCTGCGGACAAGCGGCGGCGTGCGCTTCCGGAAAACGCAAGTACAAATCAAACAGGAAAATGAATCTTCCTTGTGTTCTGAAATGAAAATCCGCTTATTCCGTATGTATCTGTCATTCTTGAACGAAATAAAGCTGATACAATCAAATGATTCATAGAAAGGAAATGGTATGACAAATCAAAAATTTATCCCCCGTAAAAACGAGAAGGCGGCTATCTTTGAAGAGTACATGAAAAAAAATGATTTGAATTTTTTCCGCCGCCGTGATGTCCATGACGGAATGGACACGGTGGCTTTCATCACCGCCATTCCGGCGCAGGGAAATCATCGTCTTGTGGCGGCGGTACTCACGAACAACAGTATGTATACTCTTCTCCGTATCCATCTGGGACTGGCGCCTACAGGCCCCGCAAGAGATACATTTCTTGCCTTTATCGGCCGCTTAAATGCGGAGCAGTCGGTTTTTAAATATATCGTTGAAGATGACAACAATGCCTTTCTTGATTTCTGCATCACCACAAGACCCGATCGCCTTGATCCCGACGTCATACGAACGACGTTAAACCTCATGATTTACCAGATGGAAAACGGTTACCTGGATATCGCCCGCCGCCTTGCCAAGCCGGGTGATGAAACGGACGGCTTTGAGCTGTAAAACATAACCGACCGGCCGTCAGATATTTCCGAAAAGCGTTAAAAAACTCCTTCCGTCAGATATCTTCATCTGCTCCGGAGGGAGTTTTATTTTATCTTTTTGCTATAAACAGGGTGCCGTACGGCTTCTTCCCAAATCGGCGGTCATACGCAGATCTTCTTTCGGATCCCGCCCGCCTGTCGTGAGATAACCGCCGACCATGATCCCGTTCAGACCACCGGTAAGCGCGAGCGCCTGAAGACTGCGGAGATTCACTTCTCTTCCGCCGGCGGTGCGGATTAATGCTTTCGGGAGAACGAAGCGGAACATGGCGAATGTGCGGAGCACTTCCAACGGCGGCAGACGTTTATTGGTATAAAAAGGTGTTCCCGCCACAGGATTCAAAATATTGAGCGGCACGGAATCAATATGAAGCTCTTTCAGTTTAAATGCCATTTCCACCCGCTGGTCAAGCGACTCACCAAGACCGATGATCCCGCCGGAACAAACACGGATCCCCGCTTTTTGCGCCGTTCTGATGATGTCTTCTTTGTCTTCCATCGTATGGGTCGTGCAAATTTCAGGGAAATAGGACGGCGATGTTTCGATATTGCAATGGATTCTGGTGATGCCCGCTTCTTTTAAACGCACCGCCTGTTCTTGGGAAATCAGCCCGAGCGAACAGCACACTTCGATTCCTACTTCTTTTCTTATCCGTTTAACAATCGCAATGATTTCTTCAAATTCATTCGGATTTCCCTGATTACGCCCGCTGGTGACAATGGAAAACCGAACTGCCCCTGCGGCTTTTGCTTTTTTAGCCGCTTCCACGACTTCCTCTTCCGGAAGCAGCCGGTAAACTTTTGATCCCGTTTTATAATGCCCCGACTGGGCACAGAATTTGCAGTCTTCCTGGCAATGCCCGCTTCTTGCATTAATGATGGCACAGAAATCGACGGCATTTCCGCCGTACTTCTGCCGGATTTTATCCGCCATCGCTAAAAGCAGCATGGTATCTTCATCTTTCGTGCGGATAATCCGCTTCGCTTCTTCTTCCGTAATTTCTCCGCCGTTTAAAACTTTCTCCGCTAAAGTAATCACATCATGGCAAGAACTTTCCATCATCAAACTCCCCTTTTTCCACTTTTCTTTTTATTGTTATCTTGTTTTCAAGTATAAAATAAACAATCTTTTCTGTCAATGAATCTTTTTTCTTTGGTTAACAATGAGGCGAATAGAAAAAAGCCTGCTTCAGCGCAGACTTTTCTCTTATATGAAATCCGTCAAAAATAGAGGAGAGGAATTTTTGAACGGGTATCAGCTTTATTTCTTGCTTGTCCCTATGAAACCCATTATTCGATTTCTATACGGTGCGGTGCTTTTTGAATTTCTTCCTGCTTTTTCGGAAGCGTGACTGTCAAAACACCGTCATGCAGAGCGGCTTTGATGGCCTCTTCTTTAATGCCTTTGACGGCAAACCGGCGTTGGAATGTGGAGCTGCTCCGTTCCCGGCGAATAAAACGGCGGTCATCTTCTTTCGTAACCGTTTCCGCTTCTTTCTTCGCCGACAGGGAGAGAACCCCGTTTTCATAGGATATATGAATCTGATCTTTGTTGAATCCCGGCATGTCGCAGGTAATTTCATAAGCATCTTTCTTTTCTTCAATGTCCACTTTCGGAACTGTCACCTGATCGTTGTACAGAACCGGTACATCATTGAAAAAGTCGTCAAACCCGTTGTCTCCGAAAAATCCGTTAAAAGGCAATAAACCTCGCATAGTAATAACCTCTTTTCTTATCAATCACTCACCGGATAGGAAATCGTATGATTTCTTTTCCTGTACCTGTATTATATCACAATTAGCACTCATGTCAATAGAGTGCTAATAATTTTTATTTACTTTTATTTTCCCTTTTGAAAATCCGCTTATTAAGCTGATTTCCTTTGTTTTAAAAAGTCAAAAAGTCTATTTATTTTTCAAATTTGCACAAAAAATACGCAGCCTTTTCATGACTGCGCATTTCATCCGGTTTTATGATTTCAGACTGGCTTCCACTTTCTTCAGGTTTTCTTCCATACGGCTGAGGAAAGTCATTCCCGGTTTTTCGCTTTCCCCTTCCATGGTGTCAATGACTTCCGTAGAGGCGCCGGCTTCACGGGCCAGCGTTTCGCTGAGTGCCGGACTTGCCATATCTTCCATGAAAACGGTCTTTACTTTGTGTTCTTTGCAAAATTCGATAAGCTCATTCATTTTTTTCGCCGACGGCTCTCCGGAAGCGAATACATCTTCCACGCTCTCCTGGGAAAGTCCCATGTCACGGCAAAGATAACCGAATGCGGCATGACCGGTAACAAATTCTTTTCTTTCCGATGCATCGAAAATGGCTTTGTATTTCTCCTGCATCATTTTCATTTCTTTGGCAAAGTTTTCATAATTTTTATTGAAATAATCCTTATTTTCTGGAGATGCTTTGACGAGTCCGTCACGAATCGCTTCCGCTTCCTGTACCGCCGAAGTCAGTCCGAGCCATGCATGAGGATCGTGATCGCCGTGTTCTTCTCTTTCTTCTTCATCGGTGATTTCGATGGGCGTTACTTTCGCTGCCGCTTCTACAACGACCAGCTTGTCCGATCCTGCCGCCTTGACTGCTTTTTCCGCCCATTTTTCCATACCGAGTCCGTTATAGACAAAGACCTTGGATTCTTTCATGTGCACCAGATTTTCCGCTTTCGGATCAAATTCATGCGGTTCCGTTCCTTCCGGCACCATGACTTTCACAACCACTTTGTCACCGCCGATAGTTTCAGTCAATTCTTTCATGGCGTTGAAAGAAACTGTTACCGGAATTTTTCCTTCCGCTGCCGCCGGAGCTTTCTTTTCTCCTCCGCAGCCGGCGGTAAACAGGAGCGTTGCCGCCCCTAAGACACAAGCACATTTTGTAAGAGCATTCATTAGATGTTCCCCTTTCACGATTAAACATTATTTAAATTGTAATAACATTATTATTATCACTTTTTTAAGTGTATCATGTGTGTCAAATTGACAATCTCATGTAAGATAGAAATAGAATTCTCTTTAGATCCTTGAAAGGAAATTTTATGATACGCATCGGCAATATTTCTTTTTCTTATACAGGAGAAGCGCCTTATCTGCTTCACAATCTGTCTTTAGATGTGAAACCCGGCGATTATATTTCCATCGTCGGAAGCAACGGCAGCGGAAAAAGTACGCTCCTGAAATTAATTCTCGGTTTTCTGAAACCCACGCTGGGTGTTTTGGAAAATCATGCCCGCCGGACAGGCTATGTTCCGCAAGCCGCCCAAAGCGACCGGGGATTTCCCGTCACGGTGAAAGAAGTGATTGATTCGTACGGGAAACTTCTTCATTTGAAAAATATATCCGCCCGTGACATTCTCTCCCGTACGGGCATGGAGGGATTTGAAAATGAATTGATGGGGCATTTATCGGGAGGACAGCATCAAAAAGTGCTGATCGCCCGTGCATTGATGGGGGATCCGGATCTTCTCATTCTCGACGAACCGTCTACCGGGGTAGACAGGGAAAGCCGGATTGAAATTTATAAACGCCTCTCGTGGTTAAACAAGGAAAAGAACATGACCGTCATAGCGGTGGAGCATAATCTGGAAGCGGCGGTCCGCCATTCTTCCATGCTCTACCATGTGATGGACGGCAGCGGGCACTTATGCCGCCCCGATGACTATATCCGGGAATTTATCAAAGAGGAGGGCTGTCATGCTGGCTTATGAATTTATGCAAAATGCACTCCTCATTTCTCTTTGCATTGCCGTCCTCTGTCCCTGTATCGGTCTTTTTCTCGTTCTCCGCCGGTATTCCATGATCGGTGACACGCTTGCCCATGCTTCTCTGGCGGGCGTCACGCTGGGACTTCTTTTCCGATCGAATCCGGTCTTGTCCTCTTTTATTTTCACCGCCGCCGCCGGTGTTGCCATCGAATTTTTACGCCAGTATTTCAGGAAATATACGGATCTGATTTTGTCCATCGTTCTTTCCGTTTCCGTCGGCATCGCGCTCACTCTGATTTCTTCCGGAAAACTCCGCGCCAATGCGGACGCCTATCTTTTCGGCAGCATTCTCACCGTGAGCCCTGCGGATATGGCGGTCACCGCTTTTTTGACGGTCACTTCCGCAATTTCTCTTCTTGTTTTCTATCATCCGCTCATGTATATCGCTTACGATGAAGACGCCGCCAAAATTGCGAAAGTGCCTGTACGAACCATCAATTACCTCTTTGCCTTTCTCGTCGCCGCCGCCATCGCCGTGTCTATCCGCTCTGTCGGCATTCTCGTCATTTCTTCAATGATTACGCTCCCTGTCGCTTCCGCACTGCAACTTCGGAAAGGATTCCGTACCACTCTTACGGCCTCGCTTGCCTACAGTTTCACCGGTATTCTGGGCGGATTCTTCCTGTCTTATGAAATCGGCGCCGCTCCCGGCGGTGTCACCGCACTCGTATCGGCAGCCCTTCTCATTCTCACCATTCTTTATAAAAAAATCAGGAAATAAGCAAACTAAAACAGCGGTCCGTGACAAACCGCTGTTTTTTTGTCTTTATTTTCTTTTTTCTGCCGCCGCTTTCACGGCATCGAATACGTCCGAAAATGGTATCTTGCGTTTCTTTGCCAGTTTTTTTACCGTTTTGTACTCGGGATACCATTTCATCCGGTCTTTCAAATACACCCCTTTGGCGGAAGCGGTTCCGTAAGGCGTCACCACTTCTTTTTCCTCTCTGGGAAGACAAGTTCTTTCCACTTTCATTTCCCGGATACCGATGGTTGTGGTTTCTCCGAAAATAATCTGCTCCAATTCTTCCACATCGTCTTTTGCGGCAATCACCGTA